>Ga0210387_10000316_pt1 | contig 35015 bp, 25 predicted proteins | sample IncBWC7OmetaG_FD_160108 | JGI IMG/M metagenome (GOLD analysis project Ga0210387, IMG submission 160108) | Forest soil microbial communities from Barre Woods Harvard Forest LTER site, Petersham, Massachusetts, United States - Inc-BW-C-7-O ... | reverse complement strand
CGTTCAACGTTCGGCGTTCGGCGTTCGGCGTTCGGGGGCGCAGTCAGGACATAGGTAACAACTTATGGGTCAGGACATCGGTAAAACTCGTCTGTTTCCATTGTCACTGTTTTAGTTCTTTTGTTTCTGGCGTCTGCGGACGAATATCGGTCTGCAGGAAACTGCGGTTGAGCGGGTCGAAGTATCCGAGCAGAAGCCAGCCGATCCAGACTTCGAGTTGGCTCTGTTCTTTCCGTTGGAGGCCCACCTGTCAGCCCGCAAGGCCGCTCGTGAGAAAGACCTTTTGTTGCTTCCAAGCAAACTTCCCGTTTTTGTCCACCGAGCGCGTCGCCATCCGAGGATCGCTCCATTGCACTTCTGCACCGCTGTAACGCCGGACCGACTCGCGATAGAGCTCCGCCACGAAGAGTAAGTTGCGGGTAATCTAGATCGCCTGCACTTTTCATGTTTCCCATGCGAAGCAGCAAATTGAGTTGTTCATTGCTACCTAGTGGATGTTTGCAATGTGGTAAAATGTCTCTGTGAAATCCCCCGGTATCAAAGAAATGATACTGACTCCCGTCCATGGCGAAGATCCCGTTCAGGACCAAGAACTCGACTCTCTACGGGCTTCCGAGAAGCGGATTAGGATCATTGGCTTGGCCGCCGTATTCTCGTTGCTGACCTTAACGGGAATGCTGTTATGGTGGGCGTTCGCCTAGCCGGCGTTTGCGTAGTGTTCTCCACGCCTCTCTAGTTCATTCTGAAGATCTTCGATGGCGTGCGCAGTGTTTGGTTCCTCGCTGTCTCCGAATGACATCCTGTCGTTCTCATGCCATGCTGGATCGATGACAGAAGGCGGACAAGACCCCGAAAGTTTCACCGCCGCGAAGCGCATTCTGGAAGAGTATCTCAGGCGAGCAAGCCCGGAGATATGGCGCGTGCTGGAAGATCCCGGAGTCGAATTTTCCCACCTGCCCGAAGCGCTAGTATTCGCCTTTGGATCTGACGACGAAGATGTCTTTGACCGCATCACGATGGCCCCATCCCTCGAGATCCTAAAAGGGGCAACCAGGGCCACAGGGTACAAGATCAAGCTTAAATGGGGATCGAAAGAGGTTTTGATAGACGCAAGGTGAGCGAACGATCGCCAGCGAAATATTTTTTCAGACAAGCGGATTCAGCCCAAAGGTTCACTATCATCCTCCGTAGTCCAATCCTGGCTCCTTGACTCCTTGACTTCTTGACTTCTTGATTTCTTGATTTCCGCAGTCAGCCATCCCGGCATGCATCGGCCGCCGTGGCGCAGTTGCCGATCGAATTGTCGATATTCAGGCAGATAGGACTCGACCAATCGCCAAAACTTGGATGAATGGTTTAAGTGTTTGGTGTGACACAACTCGTGCACCAGCACGTAGGTCACCAAATCTGCCGGCAAAAACAACAAGCGGGCGTTTAGACTGATCATATGCCGCGACGAACAACTGCCCCAACGGGTCTGTTGCTGCCTGATTGAAACCGACGAGTAACTGAGTCCGGTTTCGTTGCTTACCCGTTTGAGCCAAGGGATCAGATGCACTTTGGCCGCATGGGTTAACCAACCTTTCAAGGCGTTCTGGCAGGCGGCGGCATCATCGGTCGCGCCTTGGATCAGCAGAGTTGTGGCGGACGTTTCTCGCACAACTACCAACCTCATGCCGTCCCGGCAGGTAAGCACCCTCCATGTCAGGTCGAGGGCGGGCGAAGTAATTTCTTGTGGTATCTGCCATTCCGGCACCGGACCGAATCGTCCTTGGAAGGCTTTCGCCTTTCGGAAAGCGCGTTCGATCCACTGGCTGTTCTTCTCGACCAGCGATGGCACCCGTGACGCACTGAACCGCTTAGGAACGACGATTTCCAAACCCTTCTCCGCACTCACCTGAAACCGGACATGTTTCGCTTTTTCACTGATCCGGAGAATGTAAGGAAACTTTTGCTTCATTCGATGTCGCTCGCAGCACTTTCAACCACGAAAACGCCGAGGTACTTACCCGCGTTCGGCTCGTTATGCAACTCGCGCAGGAGAGACGAAAACGCACCCACCGCGCAACTTTTTCGATCCGAAGAAGTTGCGAAAGAACAGCATCCCACGTTTCACCAGCCGCCCGTCTAAAGGCGGAGATAACCAGCGCCGTCAGCCTATCGCTCACAGGTTAGTGGGAGGGATGGATGCCTAACCGGCCGTGGGTTGGATGAACTATTCGCTTCCTGTGACGAAGAATTCGATTCGACATTTGGTTCCTAGGCGTCTCTTTAGCGGGTGCCCCTTCAGCCTCGACAGTTCTTCGGGCCTTCTACAGACCATGAACGCTGTTCCCTTCCCGGGTCGTGATCCCTGATTCATATCGCTCCAACTTCCGACCATTCTGCTCCAACCACCCTATGCATTCCTATCTGCTGCTCACTGTGCTCTCCAGAGATAGATAGGTCGCGAAAGTTCCGCTCTCCCTTCACGGGAACGGTTTTCCGTTCATGGCTTCGCCACAGATAGGCAGGCTCGCCAATGCATCTTGGCCGAATCGGGTTCAACATTGTTTGGTTTACGGACTGGTCATTCGCTTCCGGCTGCTCTCCACCCTTCCTCTCGTCCACCCAGTTGCCTTCAGCTACGGACAGACCAGTGCTTCTGTCCGATAGGGACTTTCACCCTACTGTTGATGCGTACTCTCAGGCGCACCTATTTTGGCTCTTCGGACCGTAAAACCGACGCCAAACACATACTTAACGCCGGGAATCTCCCCTGTCCCCAGACTGACTCCGTGGCTCCTGGCTCCTTGGCTCCTTGGCTCCTTGGCTCCTTGACTTCTTGCCTTTCGCTAACCGAGGATCTTGCAATCTGAGTCAACATATGTCGGATACATTCAGAGCAGCGCGAGATTTCCTCCTCTCGAACCGCACCGATTACGACGTGGCCTACAGAGACTTTCGATGGCCCAAGCTGAAACGGTTTAATTGGGCTCTGGATTGGTTCGACAGAATCGCCGCTGGCCAAAACAGGGATCAGCCAGCGCTTTGGATTGTCTTCGAGAACGGGACCGAAACAAAGCTTTCTTTCCGCGAAGTCTCTTATCGATCATCGCAGATGGCAAACTACTATCGCGCGCTAGGCGTTCGTCGCGGCGATCGAGTGATGGTGATGCTTGGAAACGTATTTCCCCTTTGGAATACGGTACTGGCCCTGATCAAACTTGGCGCCGTCATCCTACCCTCCACGCCCCTTCTGAGCGGGAACGATCTCGCCGAACGAATTGAAAGAGGACGGGTGCGACACATCGTGTGTGCCGCCGATTGCGTATCGAGGTTCGGCCAGTTGGCGAAACATTGCACACGCATTGCGGTAGGCGGACCTGTGGCCGATTGGCATGCCTATGAAGATGGGTATGAGGCTTCAGCGGAATTTACGCCGGACGGCGAAACGTTCGCCAGCGATCCGATGCAGCTCTATTTCACCTCGGGTACGACGTCGAAGCCCAAGCTGGTGATGCACACGCACGCTACGTATCCGGTCGGACATCTCTCGACGATGTATTGGATTGGGCTGAAGCCTGGCGATATACACTGCAACATCTCGTCTCCTGGTTGGGCGAAACATGCCTGGAGCTGTTTTTTCGCGCCTTGGAACGCCGAGGCGACCGTCTTCGTTCCAAGTCAGTCACGCTTCAACGCGAAGGGTTTGCTTGAAGCAATTACCCGCGCACAGGTGACCACGCTTTGTGCTCCCCCCACGGTTTGGCGGATGCTGGTCACACAGGAACTGGCGGAGTACAAAACGAAACTGCGGGAAGTGGTGAGTGCGGGCGAGCCGCTGAACCCGGAAATCATCGAACAGGTGCAGGTCGCATGGGGTCTTACGATCCGCGATGGATACGGCCAAACCGAAAGCACCGCAGTGGCCGGCAATTCTCCCGGGCAACTCGTCAAACCGGCGTCAGTCGGCAGACCGTTGCCTGGCTTCACGCTGGTCCTGCTAAAGGCCAATGCTCAAGAGACCAATGAAGGTGAACTCTGTGTAGACCTCGATCCGCGGCCGATAGGCTTAATGCCCGGCTATCAGAAAGAGGATGGCTCCATCTCTCCGCTCGAAGGAAAGGTGCATCGAACGGGTGACCTCATGTCACGCGATACCGATGGTTATTTCACGTTTGTTGGCCGGTCTGATGACGTCTTCAAGGCTTCGGACTATCGCATCAGCCCGTTTGAACTTGAAAGTGCTCTCATTGAGCACGCCGACGTGGTCGAATGTGCAGTGGTTCCATCGCCCGATCCGATTCGCTCCGCGGTGCCAAAAGCATTCGTGATTCTTCGGTCGGATATCGAGCCTTCGCGCGAGGTCGCACTGTCGATTTTTCAGCATATCCGCAAAGTGCTGCCGTCTTACTATCGCATTCGACGAATCGAATTTTCGGATCTGCCGAAAACCATCTCAGGCAAGATTCGCCGGGTGGATTTGCGTGACTGCGAAGCAGCGAATGTACAGTGCGGGGCGCGACCCGCCTTGGAATTTAGGGAGGAAGATTTTCCGGAATTAGGCTGAAGCACACCCGAAGATCTTTCAGGCCTGCCCTGAGCAAGCGATAGCGCGTCGAAGGGTCGAAATTTGCCAGATCGTTCAAGTTGCAGATAGGATCCACTCGTGAGCCGGGTCATTGTGAAAGTGCCAAACGCGCTTAGGACCTGCCATAACGTTGAAGTAATAGGATTCGTATCCATACGGGACGACGACGGGATGGTAACCCCGAGGTACGAGGACGACATCGCGGTCCTCCACGGCCATGGACTCGTCAATGTCACGCGAGTCGCTGTAGACGCGGTGGAAGACGAAGCCCTGAGGCGGATTGATGCGATGATAATAGGTTTCCTCGAGCTGGCTCTCCAAGGGGACATTGTCGATGTCGTGTTTGTGAGGAGGATAGCTCGAGGAGTTTCCGCTTGGAGTCCTGACCTCGACGACGAGGACGGACTCGGCGGGCTCATTCTGGGGCAGGATGTCGCAGACGTATCGGATATTGGAACCTTTTCCGCGTGCGGTGCGGGCCATGTAGGCAGGCTCGATGAGCCGTGCAGGAAGTTCCCCCTTTGCGGGCGCACCGGCAACACCAAGCTCGGCATCAGTTTTGGCGGTCACGGTGAGGTTTGCGCGTGGAGGCAGGTAAACCGCATAGGGGGCAGCGTCTTCGAAAACGCTCATGCGTCCCCCGATATCCTTCCAATCAAAACCCTCAGTCTGAGCGGAGACGATCCCGCTCAGAACGACCATGCAAAGCTCGTTGGAGTTGTCGGTAAAGCTCAGCGTCGCACCGGGAGCAAGCTGGTGAGCCGAAAAGCTAACATAGCGCCATCCCGCCGACTGAGGAGTCACCGAAACGATCTCTTCGGCGTTTTTCTGGGGTTTGATAAGCAAATTCACGCGCTGATCCCTCTTTAGCGTTTCTGATTTTCTTTTCCGCGCAGGTAAGCGGCGCGGGCCTGGCGAACGGATTCTCTGGGAGATTCCTCAGGGACGGCGACTTCCCACCACCATCCGCCTTCGTTAGTTGTGCGGGTATCATCGGTGTCGATGCAAATCAGATAGGTGCGATTGGCCGAGCGGGCGCGTTGAAGGGCGGCTTCCAGCTCCGAGATGTTGGCCACTTTCTCCGAAAGTGCGCCCAGCGAAGCCGCATTGGCAGCGAAATCGATCGGTGGCGCGCCCTCACCAAACTGCAGGCTATCCACAAGCATATTGTTAAAGGGTGCGCCTCCACAACTCTGCTGAAGGCGGTTGATGCATCCATAGCCGCGATTGTCGAGCAGCACGATGACCAACTTCTTGTCGAGCATCACCGAGGTAGCGATTTCATTGTTGAGCATCAAGTAGCTGCCGTCGCCGACCATCACAATGATTTCACGTTCTGGCCGTGCCATCTTGACCCCCAAGCCGCCTGCGATCTCATAGCCCATGCACGAAAAACCATATTCCATGTGATAACCCCCAGGTGTCGATGTGCGCCAGAGCTTGTGCAACTCAGCGGGAAGTGTGCCGGCCGCGCAGACCACAATATCGGTGGTGGTGGAGCTCGGGCTCGAGCGCTGCACGGCACCGATGACCTCGCCGTCATAGGGGAGCTCACCTTGGCCCAGATCGCGGCGCTGGGTGATCGTATCCACCGTGGAGCGCCATGCGGCGGCCTCATCTTTGGCTCTTTCGGTCCAGGCTGCCTCAGCCCGCCAGTGTGGCAACGCATTGGAGAGCGCCCACAAGCCCAGCCCTGCGTCGGCTTGCAGCGGGATACCGCGCGCCTTGGTCGCGTCGAAAGGGTTCACATTGAGGGAGACCAACCGGGCCTTGGTGAAGAGCGAGTTCGATCCGGTGGTAAAGTCCGCCAACCGCGTGCCCACGGCGAGGATCAAATCGGCTTCACTGGCCAATGCATTGGCGGCGGACGAGCCGGTGACACCGACTGACCCGAGCTGCAAAGGATGGTCCCAAGACAGGGAACTCTTACCTGCTTGCGTCTCGCAAACGGGCGTACCGTGACGCTCGGCAAACCCGCGCAAAGCGTCGCAGGCCCCGCCGTAAAGCACTCCGCCTCCGGCAATGATCACCGGACGCTTCGCTGCCATCACCGCACGCACCGCTGCAGCCAGATCTCTTTCGTTGGGAGGCGTCCCTTGAAATTCGATGACCGGAGTCTCGAAAAACTCAACCGGATAATTGAATGCGTCGGCCTGGACATCCTGAGGCAGAGCAAGAGTAACCGGCCCGCAAAGCACGGGATCCGTCAGAGTTAGCACCGCGCGTGGAAGCGAGGTGAGCAATTGAGACGGATGAACAATCCGATCGAAATAGCGTGAAACCGGCCGGAAACAATCGTTGGCAGAAATCGTGCCGTCGCTGAAATCTTCCACCTGCTGAAGCACCGGATCCGGATCCCTCGAAATAAAGATGTCCCCGGGAAGAAGGAGCACCGGCAAGCGGTTAACGTGGGCTAACGCCGCAGCCGTGACAAGGTTCGTCGCCCCGGGACCAATGGACGTCGTGCAAGCCATTAACCGACGCCGGAAGTGCGCCTTGGCAAAAGCGATAGCCGCGTGGGCCATTGCCTGTTCATTGTGGGCCCGATAGGTAGGCAACCGGTCGCGATACTGATAGAGGGCCTCCCCGATACCAGCCACGTTGCCGTGTCCGAAGATTGCGAATACTCCGCCAAAAAGGGGCACGATCTCATCGCCCTGCGGACCTTCAACCCGTGTGCGCAAGCCAGAAAGGTAGCGCACCAGGGCTTGCGCCGTCGTTAGCCGGACGGTACCGCGTTTGGCAGTGCTTGGGTTCTCTGTCAGGGTCATTGTCTCATTCATGCTGGGGATTCCTCGAGGATTGGGTTGCTTGCCTTCGCCTGCGTCGGTGTTACCACCACGGTTGAAAAGCCTTCTGGTTTTCGGTGACAGCTTTCCGGCGGCGCTCCGACTGCCACTATAACTGCCAAGGATGCGTTGGACTAGCCGGGTTTTTGCGCTGATGCACTAGGCGCCGAGCCGCGCGATTCCGATTCGCTGCTGCCTTCAATTGCGGGTACGCGGGTCCCGCTGATCTTGATCCAACGGCAGAAAGTCGCGGATGTCGACCGGTTCAACCCGCTTGCGCTCCTTCCGGCAGGTAGAAAAACAAGATGCCGAGAATTAGATAGACGGACAAAAGCTGCACGCCTTCGAGCCAATTCGTTTCGCCGTCGCCGCTAATCTGGTAGATCAAATGCACGGCGACAATCACTGCCACGACCTCGGGCAATGTAAACTCCAGGTGCATCGGCTGACCGATAAGATAGGAATAAAAAACGAGTACGGGCGCGACAAAGAGCGCGATTTGCAAGCTTGAGCCCACGGCAATCCCGAGGCTGAGACCCATCTTGTTTTTCATCGCCATCATCACCGCCGTCGAATGCTCGGCAGCATTGCCGATCACCGCGATCACGATGACACCGACAAACACTTCCGTCAGTCCTAGCACAGATCGGGCGGCTTCCACCGCGCCGACCAGAAACTCGGACATCATTGCGACCAGGGACGTAGCAACCGTCAGTATAAGAAGCGATTTGGAAACAGACCAGCCGCCGGCTTCTGGCCGGGCTTCTCCGCCGTCCTGGGATTCATTGGCGTAGAGTTGCTTGTGAGTGATCAACTCGAAGCCGAGCACGCAAGCGTAAGTCACAAAAAGAACGACAGCGATGGCGAGCGACAGCTTTTGCTCTGTCGCCTGGCTCCATCCGCCGGAGTATGCAGCGGCGGTAACATGGAAGACGGTGGGAATAGCTAACGCAATGGCCGCGAGCGTCAGCGTCGTCGCGGAGGCGCGCGCGGCGGTTTGGTTGAAGCGCTGTTCCCTAAATTTCACGCCGCCGCCGACAATCGAAACACCCATGACAAGCAGGATATTGCCGATGATCGAGCCTGTGATCGATGCCTTGACCACGCCGGTCAGACCTTTCGAGAGCGCCATCACCCCGATGATCAACTCCGCGGCATTGCCCAGAGTCGCATTCAATAGTCCGCCAATTCCGTGCCCCAAGTGTTCTGCGAGTTCCTCGGTTGCGCGGCCCATCCAGCCCGCCAGAGGAACGATCGCCAAGCAGGAGACGATGAACAAAGCGGTCTCGTTTCCGAGTTGTGGCCGGACGCGCAGCACGATGGCGACTGGAACAAAAACCAGCAACCAATTGAGCGATGGTTTTAGCAACGATTTTAATGTCGGTCTGTCGAACATGCCTTGCCTGCTCAGCCTTTCCTGATCGCCAGGGTCGCAGCCATATCCTGGATTTTGTTCAAGACAGCTGCAGGATCCACCAGTTCGCGTGAAAGACGAGCGACCGTCTCTAGACAAAACCGGCAAAGGCACGCTGGCTCGAACCGATCCGCGGCAAGAGCGCGGAGGATTTGACTCGGTACGATGATCTCCTCACACCAGCAAGGTCCCTTGTACAGATGACCTTTTGCCAAGCGGCACTCATTGTCATTCCCGCACCCAGGACATTGTTCGTCCAGGCCCGGGCACTGAGCCTGTATCGAGCAAAGGGAGCTTTGCTCCTGAGCGTTGTTTATTTCCATGTTTAAAATGTTGAGCTGCGGACTCCGTTAAGGGCTTATTAGGATGGTCTTTGCCCCTGCAAGGGCTGCAGGACTCGCCCCGCGTTCTAACGCCGGGAACATCCAATGAAAAGGGTTCGCCCTGGAAGGGCGTAAGACCGGCGGCGTTACCAGGGTCCAAAATTGTATCTCCGCTTTTGGCGCACCTTACAGGGCGCGTCGCGTGAGGGGGATTCCCGCAGTTAAAACGCCGGGCTGCACCCTTTAGCCCCTGCGCGCATAAAACCAGGCCAATAGCTGGATAACATCAGAGAAGCCCTCTTTCGTTAGAACACCACAAAATGTAGTGGTCATTTCAAAGAACTACGCAACTAATAGTGGCCTGCTCAGTGAGCGTCAAGATTTTGTTGGCTCAAACAACAATTGCATAGCCAGCCGCAGCCGCGTGCCCGCCTCGGACGGAGCCTCAAGGACGACGGGCCGACGCCATACCGCCTCCTAATTCCCGGTGGTAAGCACTACCCTGAAGCGCGCTTTGCCGCTTAGCATCCGCTCATAAGCTTCTGTGACCTGCTCGATCGGATAGACTTCGTTCATCGCCCGTACACCGGAGAGAACGCTAAAAGAAAGCGTATCCTGGGAGTCGACCGCGATCCCTGAATACCATCCCTTGACCGACTGGCGACCATTAAGGAGCTGAAGCGGAGCCACCTGCAGCGACGGGACTACCCCGATGATCATAAAGGTCCCATTCACCGCGAGGCCGCCGGACGCCGCAATCATCGCATCAGCATTCGTCACTGTTGCCAGAATGATTTTGGCCCCGCCGAACTTAAGTAGTTCTGCGGCGGGATCCTGGCTCTGACTATCGATGTAATGGTGTGCGCCGAGTTTCCTTGCCAGCGGTTCCTTATCTTTTCCCCGCGCGATACCGAACGTTCGGAAGCCCATCTTCACGGCATACTGAACGCCGAGATGACCGAGCCCACCCAGCCCGAGCACTGCCACGAGATCGCCGGCCCGAGCCCCGCTATTGCGAAGACAGTTGAACGTCGTGATGCCAGCGCACATCAGAGGTGCCGCCTCTACGACTGACAATTCGTCCGGCACCGCCGCGATGGCTTCAGCGGGAGCAACCATGTAGTCCGCGTAACCGCCATCAAAAGAGATACCGCAGATCAGGGTGGAAGTTTGGCAGGCAAAAAAGTCCCCTCGACTGCAAGAATCACAGTACCCACAATGGCCTCCATGCCACCCGACTCCGACACGCTGGCCGGACTTCCACCGCGCAACGCCCTGGCCAACAGCATCCACGACTCCGACAACTTCATGCCCCGGAACGCGCGGGTACTGAATGCCTGGGAAAAGCCCCTCCTTTACCACCGAGTCGCTATGGCAGATTCCACAGGCCTGTACCTTGATTCTTACCGATCCAGGACTTGGCTCCGGGATTTCACGTTCCACAATTTCAAAGGGTCCGCCCGGTCGAGTAACCTGTACTGCGCGCATTTTTTGCATAATTCTCCGCTCCTTGTTTTGGTGAGGCCGCACACTAAATCCCTTGGACGCCGGCGCTCAAGCAAAGATTGAAACAGGACAGGATTCATACTCAGTACTGAGTACTCAGTACTCAGTATTCAGCAGTCAGAAAGGCGGCAAACCTACCCTGCAATTCCTGGCACCCTAGACCGAAGCGCTCGCACTTTTTTCGACAGAAATTTCTGTTCGGATTTCACCTCGGTTAGGTGCAAGGCCTTCCTGAAATAGCCGGCTGCAGCTTCAAAATGACGCAATTGAGCTTCGAACTCGCCCCGGACGGCGTAGAGCAGGTAATACGAATCCAACTCTCCTCGATTCTGAATCGCTTCCACCGCTTCTATGCCGGCGCTAGGACCGTTCACTTTCGCAATCGCCACGGCACGATTCAGGGCGATGACAGGGGATTTGTTGATCTTCGTCCATTGATCATACAGGGATAATATTTTTAACCAATCTGTCGATTGATAGTTCTCGGCCATACAATGGCAAGCCGCGATGGCAGCTTGAATATGATATTCGCTCAGTTCGTCTCCGGCGGCTGCGTGACCCAGATGCAATATGCCACGCTCGATCATTGGCCGGCTCCATTTCGAACGTTCCTGTTCCTTTAGACGGAGGATGTTTCCCTCCTCGTCCACTCGCGCGGGCAACCGTGCGGCGTTCAATAACATCAGTGCGACAAGAGCATGAGTGCGGGGCAGATTAGCCAGAGGATGATCGGCAAGCAGCGTCCCCAGCCGGATGGCTTCATAACAAAGATCCTCTCTGATCAAATTCTCGCCGCTGGAGGCCTTGTAACCTTCGTTGAACAGGAGGTAGAGAGTCTGCAGCACGCCGTTCAGGCGGATTGAAAACTCTTCGCCAGACGGAATTTCGAAGGGAATCCGCAGCTCGCGGATTTTCTGCCTGGTCCGCGTCAGCCTCTTGGCAATTGCCGCTTCAGTCGTCAGAAATGCCTTCGCGATCTCGGCAGCGCTGAACCCGCAAAGCGTCCTCAGGGCCAGCGCCGTTTGGGCTTCCTGCGGAATGAGCGGATGACAGCAGGTGAAGATCAAACGCAGACGGTCGTCTTTGATCTCCGTGTCAAACAACGGCGAATCGTTAACAGCGGAATCGGACGACCACTGCTCAACGGAAACGACAATTTCCGTTTGCTTTTCGCGGAAGCGTTTTTCCCGGCGAAGCAAATCGTACGCAAGATTCTTCGCCGTTTGCGTGATCCAAGCAGCAGGATTATCGGGTATCCCGTAGTAGGGCCAGGTCCGAAACGCCCGAACCAGCGCTTCCTGGACCACATCCTCAGCCAGCTGCAAATGGTCGATTCCAAAGACGCCCGTCAGGACAGAAACGAGCTTTCCGGCCTCAACCCGGAAAAGATGCTCGGTCAACCTGGAAATTTCCCCGGCTGGCACACCGCCGTTATTTTGCATCTGGCTCACGCGGTTAACTCAGGTCGAAAAGGTCTAAGGCGTAGCGTGGGCAAGCTGCGTATGTACACTGTGCAGCGCCGGGCACAGCCCGGCCACAGGCCTGACTTCAACCATCATCCCGTATTTCAGGGCCGGGCACTCTTTGGCAATTTCCAACGCTTCATCAAATTCAGTCATTTGGAGGAGGAAATACCCGCCGATGGCTTCCTTCGACTCCGCAAAGGGTCCATCTGCAACCGTTTGCCCTTTCTTCCAGGCAACGATTTTGCCCTCATCCATCAGCGGATGCGCGGACTTGATCTTGCCTTGCTCGATCAAACGATCGAACCAGGCGGTCCACTGGCTCATCACATTCTGGAGCTCTTCCGGAGAGAGGCTCTTGTGCCAGTGCGTCCCGCGGAATAAGAGCAACTGTTCCGTCGTCGTCTGCGTACTCTTCATACGTGCCTTTCGTACTTGTTCGCTGCTCGATCAACGCTTCGCGACAAAGTTTTCGGATATTCTGCCTCAATCTTTGTCATAACGGATCCTCGTTCGGCCAGGATTGCGGGTGATCGGCTTCGCTCGCTCTTTCGGCGAAATTTCTTCGCGACGAGTGCGGACAGCCCACCTGTCGAGGCCGATCCAGCGACCAACAGCGTCATGGTTGCGATACATGCGGGACACATCGCGTTTCCCCTCCTCTTGCGTTCATATTTTTCTTTTTCATATCGGATTTTGTTCCACTTCAATCATACGACGAAGGAGACCTCACAATTCAGGACAGCGATTTCCAACTTTATTCCTTTGGCGTTCGGCGTTCGGCGTTCGGCGATTTGGGGAACCATCTCGCTTCAATTGGCATTCGAAGGGACAGGGCGAAAACGCCTGACTGCGCCCGGTTAACGGTGAACGGCGAACGCCAAAGCCTAGCCCGCGGTTCGTTTCAACAGTTCCCTTGCATGTTCGATCGCCGATCTCGTTCTGCCTCCCAACATCCGCGCAAGCTCTTCGATCCGATTCTCTCCTGTGACCTCGGTAAGCGCGGTTCGCGTGCGACCCTCCGCCACCGCCTTGCTGACGTGGAAGTGACGGCTCGCGGCAGCCGCAACCTGCGGCATGTGGGTGATCGCGACAACTTGTCGACTCTCGCCCAGCGAACTCATTTTCGTGGCGATCGAATGCGCAATCTCACCTCCGACATTCGCATCGATCTCGTCGAACACGAGTAAGCCGACGAGGTCCTGCTGGGCGAGAGCAGTCTTGACCGCCAACATCACACGCGAAATTTCGCCGCTGGAAGCAACCGCTCTCAGCGGCTTCAACGGTTCCCCGAGATTAGCCCCGAATAAGAACTCGACTGTCTCAAACCCGGTCGCACGCGGTTCAGTGAGTGGATTGATCCTGATCTCGAACGCCGCCTGACCGAATCCAAGATCTTTCAGGTGCGCCTGGACCGATTTCGAAAGACTTCTCGCCGCACGCGTCCTGGAAGCGGTCAACTCTCCCCCAAGCAGTGTCAAGGAGTCTGCTTCGTTCGCGAGTTGGGCGTCAATTTCCGCGAGCACCTCTTCCCGCCGATCCAGTTGCTCAAGCCGGCTTTTCAACTCCTCCATCAAGTCGAGGAGACCATTTTCGTCTCGATGATGCTTCCGCTGCAGAGATTGCAAAAGATTGAGTCGTTCCTCCATCCGTTGAAGCGCCTCCGGATCAATTTCAAGACGCGTCCGGTATCTGACAATGCTTCGCTCCAGTTCTTCGAGTTCGATTGCCGCCGCTTCATGAGTGCGGCTCAGTTCACCGGTGGATTCGTCCAGGCGATTGATTTCGCGCAGTTGACGCGCGATCTCGGCGAACTGCTTTAAGACCGAATCCTCTGCCAACGATAGTTGCTCTATTATCGCACTGCTGACTTCAATCAAGCGTCGCGCATTGGAGGCCACGCTGTACCGAGTTTGGAGAGTCTCAAGTTCAGAAGGTTGCGGGTTGGCAGATTCCAGCTCCTGCAGGTGATGTCGCCAGAGCTCCAGATTCTGGTCGGTTGTCTGCTCTAGAAGTTCCTCCCGTCTCTTACGCAAGCCGCTCAGCTTTTGGAAGCTCGCCCGATACCGCCGGAGAAATACGCAACGTCCAGCGAACGCATCGATCAGGACCAATTGTTGATCGCCGGAAAGTAACGACTGGTGATCATGAGGACCATGCAGATCGACAAGGCCGTCCCCAACCTGTTTCAGGAAGCCGAGCGTCGTCTGCGACCCGTTGATGAACTGCCGGTTGCCGCCCGAAATCGAGAAGACGCGCTTGAGTAAAAGCTGACCTTCTTCGCACGCGTCTATCCCCTGCTCGCTGAGCATCTGATCCATCTCGGCCACGTCATCCAGTTCAAACAGCGTTTCGACTGAGCACTGGTCGGCTCCGGTTCGAATCAGTGACTTGTCCGCGCGTTCGCCAAGGACCAGTTTGAGCGCGCCAACAATGACCGATTTACCGGTGCCTGTCTCCCCGGTCACCACACTGAATCCGCCGGCTAATTCCCAGTCCAGGGATTCCACCAAAGCCAAGTTCCGAATTCGTAGCGATCGCAGCGTTGCGGGCACAGAGCGATTATGTAAAGGTGCAGCGGTTTTTTTTCAATAGATGCTAGCGATCACATTTCTGGGTACTGGGACTTCCATGGGTGTACCGATGATTCGTTGCCAGTGCGACGTCTGCCAATCCAAAGATCCGCGTGACCAGCGCCTGCGCTCGTCCATTTATGTGCAAACCTCTGACCGTTCATGGGTGGTGGACACCGGTGCCGAATTCAGAATCCAGGTCCTGCGCGAAAACGTTCAAAATTTGGATGCAGTCCTTTATTCTCATTCGCATGCGGATCACATCATGGGGTTCGATGATCTCCGGCGGTTCGGATCGACGCATGGCGGCGCTATCCCAATATACGCGTCGAGAGAAACCATGCAAAACCTGGAAAAATCCTTTGCCTATGCATTCAACGGCACCGCACGGTTTCCCGGATACGTGCTGCCGGAACCGCATTTGATTGAGGGTCCCTTTCCGCTTGGCGACACCACAATCCATCCAATCCGGGTGGAGCATGGCAGAGCCCATGTATTTGGCTTTATGTTCCGCCAGGGCCCGCGTTCTGTCGCGGCCTACTTGAGCGACTGCAAGACGATCTACCCGGATGAGCTCAAAATCCTCGAAGGAGTTGAGACGTTGATTCTCGGTACTCCCTGCCGCAGAACGCACCCGACGCACATGAACATGATCGAAGGGATGGCTTTCGCCAAACGGCTGAGTCCGAGGCAAACTTACTTCACCCATCTCAGCCATGACTTCCGTCATGCCGCCACCCAGAAGGAATTACCTGACAACGTTTTTCTGGCGTATGACGGGCTCCGGCTCGAGCTGTGAATTTCGGCAGAAAAACGTGGCCTATCGGTCGCTTACGTCGGCGGCTCGGACGGACCCGCGCCCAACGGTACTTCGCCCACTCGCAAGCTCGCCGGCTTGGCAGCGCGAGCCATTCTTGTTCCGATCGTGCCCCGTTCCCACTGACAACTGCTTATCGGTCGCCGGGGTCAGCGTGTAAATCACTGACACCCGTGGTGCGCCCTTTAGATACTCTCTCAAATCCGCCTCCGATGTAAAGCGCCGGTCCAGAACATGGCCTTCGCAAGTCAGTTCAACACGCGGCTTGGAAAATGGCCAGGGCGCCAGCCTAATCTCCCTTGAGTTTGTATCCGCGGGTGTTACCAACAGTCTACAGCTTCTCTTCAAAACTGTTGGAACATTGCTTACGGAAAATTGGCAATCGGGATTACGACAGAGTTCTATGGAGAGTTGATCCCACGCAGCCAAGAGCCTTCGATTATATTCAATCGCTCGGTCCGAACAGGCCGAACGCAAATAAGGATCCTTGCGTAGAGAACCAAGGAGTTCCCTCTGAAGTGTCTGCTGTTCTTCGAGGAATTCGGCGATTCTCTGACGATCTGCGTGACTACTCACGTCGTTCTGTTTACTTGCCGCTCTGGCAAAATAAATCGAGGTCACGAGAGACGCGTAACGAGACACCGCCTTTAGCTCGAGAATGCTCTTTTTCCGGAGTTCTACCTGCAGGCTAAGAGGAATGTTCTCAAAGGTATGAGGTAAGCCGCTTTTGGGGTTAAGCGTCGGTTTGCGCTCCCAATCCAGAAAGCCTCTGTCGTGTTGCTCGGCGGCGTAACAAAGCGGCTCGGCTGGAGCAAAACTCGGAAAACACTCGTTGCCCCATTGCCGAGCGAGTTGTCCTGAAACCCACGCATGGGCAGTTTGGCTGATTGCGATAACCCGATCCGCCTCAAAGCTCTTTTGGATGATCATCGACGGTGCGGTTTGGCGCTGCTTCGCATCGGGCGGCCAGACTCCAGTTCTCGGATTTCAAGGAAACCTTTGCTTCATCTAGGCGTTACTTTTCAACGGAGTAGGACGCAATTTCGTCCAACTTCATCTGCTTCTCCTATACTTTTTCAATATGGGTTGTGACCACTTTCGGTATGCCAAAAAGCTTACATAAGCGCACATGAAACCGTTGGTATGGGTAAAAGAACGCCGGACTGCCAAATTTTGCTACCCAAATTTTCAAATGTATATAACATTTCCAATCGATGTTTTATGGATAAATCGCACCTAAAATTTCCCTGTTTTTCTTCCGAGTCCATCTACCAGCAAGCGTGCACTCGAGTCACGCCGCTGTTGCGCGAACCGGCCGGGAATCTCGCCGAAAAGTGGGCCGAGCTCGAATGGCAGGCGATGTGGTACTCCGGCGCGTTTGGGACGACGTTTCGAACTGTTTCCGGCGCCCTCGTCGAGATCATCCAGTTCGGATTCTGGAATCGCGAGCCCGGCCCCGATTTCGTTCATGCCTCTCTCCGGGTGGACGGGGAACGAGTCCTGGAGGGAGATATCGAAATGGATATGCACGTTGCAGACTGGGACCGTCACGGCCATTCGCAGAACCCGGCCTTTGACCGGGTCGTGCTTCATCTGTTCCTTCATAAAAGCGGCGCCAGCCATTTTACGCGGACGGCCCAGAATCGGGAGGTCGTACAGATTCACCTGCAAAGCGAAATTGACCTGCTGCATCTCCATCCGCCGATTGCGCATCCGGGGCGCTGCTGCGCTCCACTCCACCGGGTCGCAGGCCGGACGATCGATTCTCTGATCGAGACGGCGGCGCGCATCCGCATGCAGAGGAAGGCAGATCAACTCCATCGGGCAGCGATCGCTCACGGCATGGACGAAGCTCTCTTCCAGGCGTTCGCCGTCGCTCTTGGCTACAAGCTGAACAAGATTCCGTTCCTGGTGCTGGCCCAGCGCGCGAAGCTCCAACTGCTGCGTGACCAAGGGCCTGCCGCCGAAAGTCTCCTGTTCGGCGTCGCAGGCTTTCTGGAGGACCGGAAAATTAACCGGACGGCGTCCGTCGACCAGGACTATTGGCGGCATCTTTGGGAGTACTGGTGGCAGCTGCGAAGCCAATTCGCCCACCTGATCCTTCGCCAGAACCTCTGGCGATTCGGGATGACGCGGCCAAGCAATCATCCCCACCGACGTCTCGGTGCCCTGGCAGAATTGGTCCGCCGCTGGAAGGAAGTTCGACTATTGTCACCTCGACTCGAAGATGTGGCAGAATGGATCGGCGGATTGTCTCACCCGTTCTGGGATCACCATTTCACGCTTACTTCTCGACCCACGGTCCAGCCATTCCACTTGCTCGGCCAAACCCGGATCAACGAAATTTTGGCGAATGTCATCCTTCCGATGTTGGTTGCCACCAACCAATCCGACTGGGAATCCTACAAAAAAATCCGGGCGGAGTTGAGCAATCGTCACCTGACCATCGTCTGCCAGCGCCTCTTCGGCGAAACCGGTCGCGCCAGGGAACACCTTCGGTTTCTTTATCAGCAGCAGGGACTCCTGCAGATCTTCGAAGATTTTTGCCTCGCAGATTCAACGAATTGCGCCGGCTGCCGATTCCCTGAAATGATTGCCAAAATGGCTGATGGATAGTCTTTACTTCTAACTATACTATGGAGGGTTGTTGAAGTTCGGTCCCATCCAGCGTTCTAAACTCGTGTCGGTATCCGTACCATTGGGTGTCGCGCTGGGCCTTGGTTTTGGTGTCGCACTCACCTTGGCTCTCGCTCCGGTTACCTCTTTCTCCTCGTCGTCTACGTAACGATTGCGGCGTCCGTACCCTACCTTATGTTTGCCTCGAGGCGCTTGCTCCCGCTCCGATTTCTCTTTGCTCTGCGGACTCGACGTCGCTATGACTATGGACTCAACCGGCGGCTTCTTAAGCTCGGGTGTCGGAGAAGAACTGCTCGCTCCACTCTGAAGGCTCTTCTGCTGCGCCAGTTCTTTTGCTACATTATTTAAAATTTTTAATAGATTTTGCGCGCTCTCCATATCCCCACGCTCAATCGCGCTCGCTAAGGCCGCGTCCACCTTGTTGTAAGACGCCGTCAGGTCGCCTATAGCGTCCCCACGAGCCTCTACCAAGCAGACCGAAAACATAAGCGCTGCCGTTAGCCCTTTGGTCACTCGCCCCCAAAACGGGTAAGGACTTGTTGCCCCATTTTTCATTGGTTTTTTCTCCTTCGATGCAGAACACTGACGCGCCACTAATTATTCACACGTTGTTGCCACTCCCAAAAAAAATCTACACGACGCCCGCGGGTGTCACAATGTTTCCTGCGCCAAACTTTTGCTGTAGATCTATCGGCGACGCCGCTGATACTTGCCTCGCTGGCACGTGGTCCGCCACAGTTGGTCTGGGTGAATACCGCCAGAGGTCGTGCGGATCTCGGTTCATCTTTCCCAATGGCTTTAGGATTTTGGTTGCTGGTGCGTTTAAGTAAAGAAGCCTGACTAACAATTAAGACGCTCAGGTTGAACGATGTTGGCCACAGCTGGGCAAACAAATTTCATTAAATTTATTTCTGGCGCTTGAGATCGTGCTATTAGCTGGGCCCACTCCTGGAACCCGAGCGGAACTTCGCGGTGCCAACGAGGTCCGGACCGCTTGAAGGGTGGCTAGAAACGAACCGCCCCCTAATGGCAATAATGGCAATAATGGCTGCTCATAATTTTGGGTGCTGCTTGACTCGCCTTGTGCTTGTCAAAGTATCAAAAAAATGTGATCAATCGACGTGGTTCCGTTTTTTCCAATGGGCCCACGATTTGTGAGGAGTTGAAAATTTCGTAACCTATGGAACCGAAGGCGAATTTTGCTGATTGGTCGACCTCCTACTCGCAATATATGGCCCGCTCAGCGGCGCTGTCGGCCCGCACCCTAAATCTGTACCAGTTGGCGTTGGAACGCATCTCGCAAGGCAAGCTGCCAGCCACCATTTTTCAAGATCATTTTCCCGCGTTTGCCGCGGCCTATGCGGCCGAATTCTCGAAACGCCTCTCCGCAGTCACCTCGCGATTTCTGAGCGACTCGGTGCGTTTGGGAGCAAGTTTTGGAAGGCAGGCAAACTCCGCCGCGCCAGAACCTGAAATTGTTCCGCCACGATTCGAGGAATCAAACCCAGCGCGTTGGTATGAGGAGCTTTCCGCGTACGCGGGCCAGTTGAATGCTCGCGCGGTTAAGGCATACCGCACGCAACTTGATCGCGTTGCCGCCGGGGAAACGACGCCGAGCGAGGTTCAACAGAACGCCACGGAACAAATGTCACGGCATCTCCCTGAATTTATGCAGGCGATGACGCAGCTTTACTTCGATTTGCTGAACGGATTGAACGATGTCCGTTCGATGTACGAAGAAACCTACTTTCAAGGTTTGCTGAACGCAGCAAGGCAAGAGGAGAGCGAAGCGCCCGTGGCTCTAACCCTGGCGGGGCCGGCAGGCTCAACCGTCGCAGCATCGCTTTCGGTGACCAATACAACCGGTCAACGAGCCCGCATCGTGCATCAGATTTTTGATATGCGGCGAGTGGATGGCGTGGGTCCCAGCCTGATTCCCGAGGTCGCCTTTGCTCCCGAAACGTTTGAACTCGGACCGGACGAGGAAGGCACCCTGAGCCTCTCTTTGCAGCTCGATCCGGCGAGGTACGACGTGGACGCGCTCTATGCCGGCAAACTGCACCTGATGGGCGGCTCAGAGGTTCCGATCGAGCTTGAGCTGCGAGTTCTCGCCGTGACCGACCCGTCCCATCGCGCCGACAGCCAACCTCCGGTATGACCTCGCGCCGCACCACAAGCGCAGCCGACATGCGGACCACGCCTATCGCGATTGTCGGAATGGCCGGGCGGTTTCCTGGCGCGAATAACGTTGAGGAACTCTGGACGAATCTTGCCCACGGCTTGGAGTCTATTGCCATTCTTACACAGGAAGAAATGCGAACGGCCGGAATTCCGGAGACCATTTCGAAATTACCTGGATATGTAAACGCTGCTCCCGTGCTCGATGGCGTGGATCGTTTCGATGCGCAATTCTTCGGATTTTCGGCGCGCGATGCCGCGCTGACGGATCCACAACATCGTCTTTTCCTCGAGACCGCGTGGCAGGCCCTGGAGGACGCCGGCTACGACCCCGCGCGCTTCCGGGGTGCGATCGGAGTTTTCGGCGGTTGTGAGCTCAGCAGCTACCTCGGTCAGCTGTACCAGAATCTCGATTCGCTGAAGTACATCGACGGCATGCAGCTGATGGTCACGAATGACAAGGACCATCTTTGCACACAGGTCTCCTACCGACTCAATCTGCGCGGACCAAGCGTGGTGGTGCAGACAACCTGTTCTACGTCGTTGGTTGCCGTGGCGCTGGCCTGCGAGAGCCTGGAACAGGGTCGCTGCGATATGGCGTTGGCCGGCGGCGTAACCGTGAAGGTACCGCAAAAAGGGGGCTACTATTACAGCGCCGGATCGATCCTCTCGCCCGATGGGCATTGCCGGCCGTTTGACGCCAGGGCCCAAGGAACCATCGTCGGCAGCGGCGTCGGGTTGGTGGTGCTGAAACGCCTCGAAGAAGCACTCGCGGCACGCGATCACATCCGCGCAGTGATCCTCGGCATTGGGATCAACAATGATGGCAATGACAAGGTCGGTTACACCGCGCCGAGCGCGCGCGGCCAAGCGGCGGCGATTCGCGCCGCGCTTCGGAGCGCCGGCGTGGGGGTGGAATCGATCGGCTATATCGAAGCTCATGGCACCGGCACGATTCTCGGTGACCCCATCGAGGTGTCTGCGTTGACCGAAGTTTTCCGTGAATCGACGAGGCGTCGAGGATTTTGCGGACTTGGATCGGCCAAATCGAACTTCGGACATCTTTCCTGCGCGGCCGGTGTTACGGGTCTCATCAAAACGGTCCTGGCTCTGGAGAATCACGCGATACCGCCGACAGTCCACTACACGGCGCCGAATCCAGCCATCGATCTGGCGGCCAGTCCGTTCTACGTGACAACTCGTTTGAGTCGATGGGACAACAATGGCGTGCCGCGCCGCGCCGGCGTGAGTTCTTTTGGCGTGGGCGGCACCAATGCGCACGTCATCGTCGAGGAAGCGCCGAAGCGTGAAGAGCGGCCCAGCAAACGTCCGCACCACGTTTTGACAATCAGTGCGCGAAGCGAGACGGCGCTCAATCAGGCGTGGAGGCAATTGGCAGCGCATGTGAGAACGTATCCCGAAGTGGATCTGGCTGACGTCGCATTCACGCTGCACTTGGGCCGGCACTTTTTCAAACACAGGCGTGCGCTGGTGGTCGATGGCGAGCGCCCGCGTCTACTGGAGTCTCTCGACGCCGCGGACAAATTGCCCGCGGTCGTCGCGGCAGCCGAGCGGCCCACCGTGTTTTTATTTCCTGGCCAAGGATCGCAATATCCCGGAATGGCGGCTGGACTGTATAAGAGCGAGACCGTCGTGCGCCACGCGATCGATCGATGCGCGCGGATTCTGCAACCCACGCTGAAGGCGGATATTCGCAAAGTGTTGTTTGGGCACGGCCACAACTTCAAGCAGGCGGAAGAAGCTTTGAAGAACACGAAGTGGGCGCAGCCGGCGCTGTTTACCGTTGGGTACGCGCTCGCCGAGTTGTGGTCCTCCTGGGGTGTGAAGCCCGCGGCGATGATCGGACATAGCGTGGGTGAGTACGTGGCTGCGACGCTCGCCGGCGTAATGAGCCTCGAGGACGCGCTGTTGCTGATTGCCAAGCGCGGCCGGATGATCTCCGAATTGCCGAGAGGTTCCATGTTTGCGGTTATGAGTACGGCGCAGGATCTCGAACGTTTTGTAACTCAAAAAATATCCATCGCCGCCATCAACGCGCCGGGCTTCACGGTGATATCAGGTCCCGCGAAGGAGATGGGGCGGCTGGAAAAGGCGCTGGAAAAGGAACACATTGCCGCGCGACGTCTACACACTTCTCACGCCTTTCACTCCAGCATGATGGACCCTATTCTCGAAAAGTTCGAGGAGACCGTATCACGGATCAAGTTGTCGGCGCCGGCCAAACCTTTCGTTTCCACTCTCACCGGAGATTGGGCCGGTGAGAGCGTCGCCAAACCGGACTATTGGAGCCGTCAGTTGCGCGGCACCGTGCGCTTCGCGGACGGCGTGTGGACCCTGATCGGCTCGCGCGATCTGTCCGGAAAAGGCATCGTTTTTATTGAAGCGGGACCTGGCCGCGCGCTGTCGACATTCGTGGGAGAAATCGTCAAGGAAAAAACGACGTTCTGCCTGCAATCGTTGCCAGGTCCAGGGGGAAATCGAACCGACACCGAAGAAACCATGAACGCGCTGGGGCATTTGTGGGCCATGGGCGGGGATCTGGATTGGGAGTCGTTTCATCGTACGGATTCGCGATCGCGAGTCAGCTTGCCCTCGTATCCTTTCGAACGTCAAAGCTATTGGGTCGGCGCGAATCCATCGACGACGTCCGAAGAGGAAATGCGCGATCCTTTCGACTGGTTCTACCGCCCAGTGTGGCGGGAAACGCCACTCGACGGGTGCGCACCGCCGGCGCTTGCGGGACGACGGATATTGGTGCTGGATCGCCCTACGTCGCCGGGCAGGGCGATCGCCGAGAGTCTCCGACGACTCGGTTGCAATGTCGTCACCGCGCGGCTCGGAGATGCATTCGCCCGTTTGAACGATGACGAGTGTGTCGTGAATCCGGACCAGGAGGAAGGCTTTGCCGAGCTGGCCGCCATGGCGTGTCAAAGCGAAGCGCGCCTTTCTGGCGTGATCAATTGCTGGAGCGCAGCAGAAATTTCGGCGCGAGAAGTGACGCCGCCCAACCTGAAAGAAGCCGCGCTGGTAAGCCTGCTGGCTCCGATGCGGCTGGTTCTTGCGCTGAGCGGACGGCAGACGGCTCGGCCGCTGCCAGTCCTCTTGGTCGCCTCCGGGACCACCAAAGTAGAGCACACAGATGCGATGGATCCGCTGGGTGCTCTCGGCGCGGGTGTCGCGCGCGTGCTACCGCAGGAGCATCCGGGAGTTCGCGTGTCGCACATCGACGTGGACGGCGGCGAGACGGTGCCGGGCATGGTAATCGCCGAGTTGGCGGCCCACGCGCCTCAGGCAGCGGTGGCGATCCGCCATGGAAAACGATTCGTGGAAGCATTCGAGCCGGTTCCGATCCGAATCGTCAAACCGGCGGCCAATCTGCCTTCGAATCCCGTCGTGTTGATTACCGGCGGACTTGGTTACATGGGCCTGAATCTAGCGGAGGCTCTGTTCAGCAAGGCGCACGCGAAGCTCGCGCTTCTCGCGCGATCCGCCCTGCCTCCACCCGCCGAATGGGCCGCTAAAATCGAGGATCCGAAAACCGATCCGCAACAAAAGACGCCCCTGCAGCGCCTCGTAAAAATGCGGGCGGAGCGGGATGAAGTCATGGTCCTCCCCGCGGACATGAATCGGCCCGACGAAGTGACGGCGGCCGTGGACGCCACCATCAGGCGCTTTGGTCCCATCGACTTGGTCATACACGGAGCGGCACGCATCGACGCCGCCGCGTTCGGTTCTGCCGCCGAGACCGATTGGAAAGTGGTGGACGCGCAGTTCTCTCCCAAGCTGTCCGGACTAATGCACCTCATGGACGCGTTTCGCGGCCGCGATCCGCGGCGCTGGATCTTACATTCCTCAGTCTCGACGGTGCTAGGAGGGTTCGGGCTGGCTGCGTACGCGGGCGCCAACGCTATGCTCGATGCTCTAGCGCTGGAACGAGGACCGCATTGGCTGGCCATCGACTGGGATGCCTGGGACAACGCAGCCGAGGCGCAGAGCGCGAGCATGCCCACCGCGATCAAGCCGAACGAAGGAAAAGAAACCTTGATGCGGTTGATCGGAAACTGGGATTGCTCGCGCGCAGTCGTTGCGATCAACCTGGCTGAGCGCTTGAAATCTTGGGTGGAACATGGAGAGAGCAAGCCCGCCGAAAAAGCGAGCATGAACCGCCACGAGCGGCCGAGCCTGGCAACCGCGTTTGTCGAGCCGCGCACCGAAACGGAGCGCGTACTGGCCGACATCTGGGCCTCGCAGCTCGGAATTGTGGCCGTCGGCGTTCACGACAGGTTCTTCGATCTCGGCGGACACTCGCTGTTAGCGGCGCAGATTGCGTCGGAGATTTGCGAACGTTTTCAAATCGAACTGCCGGTGCTCAAGCTGTTCCAGGCTCCCACGGTGGCTGAACTCGCGGTGCTGGTCGATCAGGCGCAGGCCGGTGAGGTATCGGAACCGGCCGGAGCCGAAGCTACGGCGTCCGGCGCGGGCGTTGCCGTCAGCAGCGAATTGCAGGGCAACGCGCCGGAAGTTGCCGCCAAAGCGAGCTATCGCGATTTTTATGACGATGTCACGCGGCGATTGGAGCAATCCGGCATCGGCTCCGCATCCTTCTTCCTGAACTACGGATACGTAAGCTTGGGCGGTGGAGACGAAGCACAGTTCGAGATCCCCGCTGAGGTCTTCAATCGCAATTCCGTGCGGCTGGCGTTCGAGTTGATTGGCGCCACGCGACTGAACGACCGTCGCGTGCTGGATGTTGGCTGTGGACGCGGCGGCACAGTCGCACTTGTGGCCGAAACGTTCGGCGCTGTCGCCACGGGCGTGGATCTTTCGTCTGAGGCCATCGCATTTTGCCGACGAACTCACGGCCACGGAACGAAATTCGAGGTCGGAGACGCCGAGCACTTGCCGTTCGACGACGGAAGCTTCGACGTCGTAACCAACATGGAATCCTCGCACACCTACCCCAATTTGCGCGGCTTCTTTATGGAAGTGCAGCGCGTGCTCACCAAAGGCGCCGACTTCCTTTACACCGACCTGCTACCTGTTCCCAGATGGGCCGAAGTCCAGATGCTCCTCGCGTCCCTCGGATTGCGCCGGGAGAGCGAACGGGACATTACTGCCAATGTTCTTCGGTCCTGCGATGAGGTGGCCTCTAATCGCGCGCGAGCGTTCGGCGGCAGCAACGAGATGATCGACAATTTTCTCGCCGTTCCCGGATCCACGGTTTACGAGCAGATGAACTCTGGCGCGTGGGAGTATCGAATTATACGTGCTAAGCGCGTCAAATAACGGTCAGTTGCAGCAACCGCAAAGACAATTCATGTGGTGCGCTTCGCACCGCTCCGGCAGCACGGCGACGGCGATCACGAGCGGGCAGATCGTGCAGCCCTCCGCTCGAAGCGTCGCGTAAGCGACCTTGCAAGATTCCAAATCCGAGCTTCTCTGATCTGGCTCGCGGGGCGCGACAATCAGCTTGCTGCAATCCACTTCCACGGACAAAACGACCGTGGTATGGCCGCAGGGCGCCAGTTTGAATTCCTTTGGAGAGATACCTGTCTTCCAGCCCACATCCAATCCGCCTTCCGTGGCGAAGTTTCCTAGTTGCAGGGTGACATCGCGCTCGCGACGGGTGTCGTTATCGAAGACGAGAGGAATGCGGCGGATCTCGCCGCAACGGGCGTACTGCACCACATCGGCACAGCTGATGCAGCAGTCGCAGCCGCAATCGTCCTCCCGGCAGCCGCAACCGCAGCCACACTCGAGTTGGTGTTTGTGATGATGATGCCCATGGTGCCCATGTTGGTGCGCGGCGCCTCTCTGCATCATGGCGGAAAGAGAATTGACCATGGGCATCATGGCCGACGCCGGGTTGTTGTAGAGATTGGAATAGCCGGTCTGCAAGTTGCCCATGAAGTCGGCATAATTCATCATCCTCATCTGCCCGGTATCGTGGCAGTACCCATAGAAGATTTCGGGATCTCGGCTTGCAGCACCACAGCCATGTTCCGCGTAATAACGTTGTCTGTTCATTTGTGTGCGCTCTTTCTTAAAGGGAGACCGGCCCGGGTTCCGCTCGAGTTATTTCACCCGCACGCGGAGTCCACTCGGCGGCCGCGAAGCAGGTGGATCCGGTCTGTGGTTCCGCTCACTGCAACCATAAGATTTCGGGATCTCGCGACCCTCGCAATTCGACGGGCTATGCAGAAAGGTCTGCGATTTTCCGGAAATGTTGAACCCCCACAACTCGATCCCCATGAACGTGATACCGAAATGCTGCGAATAGGGCTGCTCCAGGCAGACGGGTGGCAGCGGTGCAAGCTTGAATGTCGTGCAGGAATCCATCGCCACCGGCTTCAGGTCAATCTCCGATTTCGAGTCGCTAAATACCTTGGAGTCCGTCGCGACCTTGGAGTCCGTCGAGAGCTTGGAGTTCGTCGAGAGCTTAGAGTCCGTTGAGACCTGGAGCGGCTCAATTTTGAGATCGGCCTGGAGCGGGTCTATTTTCAGTTCGATGGGATCGAGCTTGATCTCAACATCTGTGTTAATGGTTGTGCCATCGCCACCGATCGTAATCGGAAGCGTACTACCACTTGGTACTTCGAAATTCGTTGTGGAACTACCACCCATAAGTCTTTCCGTTTATTGTTGTTTGCTCGAATTCGGTCCCGGATTCGCAGTCGTATAAATTTCGACCTGCAGATTCGTGTTGTAGAGCTCGAGGGACGCGGAATAACGGCGCTGTGGCTTCAGCCCGGCGGGGAGTTCGAACCCAATATCCACCGCTACTTTTTGTCCCGGCGAGAGAGCCATTGCCCGTCGCTTGACGACGAGCGTCCCCACCTTTAGATCAGCCAGTTCGATGAGCGCAGCTTTCGCCATCGACTCGGCTGATACCCGATCGCTTTTATTGAGGCCGTTCAGAACCGCGCTGAGTAAAGGGTAAGCCTCGAAGATGGGAACCTCGCAGCGGTCGCCCCCCACCAACACAACGTTACCTCTATTTTCGCAAACCACCCTACCGGTGTGGGAGGAAATCTTTGCAGTCGCGAAAATTGTGATCGCCCGCGGCTCCACGCGAAAATCAAAGACTTCTGAAATGTGGGCGACAGCGCGCAACGTGCGCGGACCCACAGTGACTTCGAAATTGTAGCTGCCTGGAGGCGTCAGAGGATCGAGAGGGAGCCTGGCCCGCAGGTTCGCCTGTTGATGTCCCTGTAGCCGTGTGCGGAACGGAATTTCGCTCAACGGAACGCCTCCCGGGCCCCGCAGTTCTTTGGAATTTATCGAAATACTTCGAATCTTCTGTTTGTCATCGCTGATATTGACGACCGGGATCATTCCGATGACGGCACGCGGCGGGCCAGAGAAACCGAGCACACGATCTTCGGGGCCAGCAAGTTGAAAGAACTGTTCTGGCAGCTTTTCGATCGCACTCATGGTTGCTCAACAAGCCTAAAATCCAATTTTCAGAGCCTAACAGGATAATGAGCAATTGCCACAGCGATGTCAAACTAAGATCTTCGCTGTTTCGGCGGAATAGGATCAGCCAACAGATCTCGGCAGCCGCGGTGCGCTGAATGTCGGGTGCGGGCGCGGCGAGGTAGCGCTGCTGAAGATTCGAAGCGGTAGCCTGCAGGTTGCAAATCAGCTGCTTTTACATGCATCATCGCTATGAAAATGATGTTAGCCTCTGGCGATTCGGGCTGACGCCGCCGAGCAATAGAAAGCGCCGGAAAAACCTAAAGGTTGTCTCCGGCGCCTTCCCCCCCCGAAATTATATCCACGGCCCGCTTCGCTCGCCCACCGAAAAATTGTCTTCAGAACTTGGAAATATCGCGTGGCTTTGTTTCGTAATATTTCCAAGCTAGCTGCAACCCTGCGACGTTCCGCACTCGGTGCAGACACCGCATGCTCCCGCACGAATTACCTTCGTGCTACCGCAATTCGAGCAACTCATGCCGATATACATATTCTCCAACGCCGCCCGTACCCGGTCTGCGTGTGTCTTCGATAGTCCGTTTCCATTTGCAACAGGTTCTGCCGTACCCTCCGAATTCGATCGATTGGTAATTACGTCGATAATCTCTCTCTCAGCCGTCCGTGGTAGTTCCGCGACGGGACGGTTGATCGCTCTCTTATCGATATCAGCGATCTCCTTCATCGGCAGATCAAGCTGGGAGCGGCTCGGCGAAGTAGCTTCCTTGTAGCCTTTGATAAACTGGCACCCGAGCCACCGAAAGATGTAATCCGTGATACTCGTCGCATTACGGATATCGGGATTCTTCGTAAATCCACTTGGCTCGAACCTTTGATAGGCAAACTTCTTCACCAGGCTCTCGAGAGGCACTCCGTATTGCAGAGCAAGCGAGGTCAACGTCGCTACCGTGTCCATCAATCCGCCAATGGTACTCCCCTCCTTCGCCATTTGGATGAACAATTCTCCAGGCTGACCGCTCTCGTACAAACCAACGGTGATATAGCCTTCATGACCGGCGATCTCGAATTTGTGGGTGAGCGAAACTCGTGTGTCCGGCATCCGACTCCGGGAAGGTTGCTCGACTTCCGCCCGCAGTGTCTGGACTTCTTTCTCAAGATCCACGATTCGGCGCTGAAGCGTTTCCGTCTCGGGACCCGCCGCGACGCTCTCTTCGCCGCCCATGTCCTTCGTCTTTTTGGTATTCAGCGGCGCAGAACGTTTTGAGCCATCACGGTAGATCGCGATGGCTTTCAAACCAAGCCTCCACCCTTCAATATAGGTGCTCATGATCTCTTCGACCGTCGCGCCATTCGGCATATTGACAGTCTTCGAGATCGCACCGCTCAGAAAAGGTTGGCACGCGGCCATCATCCGCAAATGTCCAAGATAATGGAGACTCCGTTCCCCCTTGAATGGCTTGAACGCGCAGTCAAAGATCGGAAGATGTTCCTCTTTGAGCCCGCTTTTGATGACGCTCTGACTTTCAGGAACCGCCACATCTTCGATCGTGTCATGTTCATTGATGTGCGCTAGAATTTGCTCGGTCTGCTCCGGTGCATAACCCAGCTTTTCGAGGGCCGGCCGTACCGTCTGGTTGACAATCTTGAGCATGCCTCCGCCGGCCAGAAGCTTGTATTTTACCAGCGCAATGTCCGGTTCAATGCCCGTTGTATCGCAATCCATCAGGAATCCGATCGTTCCGGTTGGCGCCAGGACCGTCACTTGCGCATTCCTGAATCCATTCTTGGTACTCGCGCGAATCGCACTATTCCAAACCTCTTTCGCTTCTTCCTTCAGGAAGCCAAACTCGATCGAATTCTCGATCCGGTCGCAATATTGCCGATGCAATCGGATGACCTCTTGCATCGAGTCTACATTATCCGGTGCAACAGTGCGGGTGAACCCGGTCGCCTTCGAATCTCGATACCCGGGAAAGGGTCCCATCGTAGAAGCAGTACGAGCGCTCTGCAGATACGCTTCACCAGTCATGATGGCAGTGATTGACCCAGCCAAGGCTCGCGCTTCATCCGAATCATACCCGTGCCCGTAACTCATTACCAGCGCGCCCAGGTTGGCGAAACCAAGACCAAGCGTCCGGAAGATATGACTGTTCTCTGCAATCTCTTTCGTCGGATAACTTGCGTTATCCACCAGGATCTCCTGGGCAGTGATATATACCCGCACCGCCGCCTTGAACTTCTCCACGTCGAACACCCCATCTGGCCGCTTAAACTTCATCAGGTTCAGCGACGCCAGGTTGCACGCGGTATTATCCAGAAATAGGTACTCCGAGCATGGGTTCGTCGAATTTTGCCGGCCGGTTCCTTTGCACGTGTGCCACCGGTGGATCGTCGAATCAAATTGCATGCCGGGATCACCACAGACATGGGTCCCTTCGGCAATCTTACGCAGCAAGCTGCGCGCCTCTTTCTTCTCACACGGTTTTCCGCTCACGACGTTGCGCGTCCACCATTCATTGCCGTCGATCGCGGCTTGCATGAACTCGTCACTCACCCGTACGGACAGATTTTCGTTCTGGTACATGATCGAGCCATACGCATCGCCATTGTAACTGCCGTCGTACCCGTGCTCGATCAACGCCCAAGCTTTCTTTTCTTCCTTGGCCTTCGCCTCGATAAATTCTTCGATGTCCGGATGCCAATCCTTGAGCGTATTCATCTTGGCCGCGCGCCTGGTTTTGCCACCGCTTTTCACCACGTTCGCCACCTGATCGTAAACTCTCAGAAACGAGAGCGGACCACTGGGACGTCCACCACCGCTCAGTTTCTCGCGCGTACTCCGCAAAGTCGACAGATCAGATCCGGTCCCGCTTCCGTATTTGAAAAGCATTGCCTCGCTGGTCGCCAGTCGCATGATGTCTTCCATCGTATCGTCCACCGCTTGAATAAAGCAGGCGGAAGCCTGTGGATATTCATACTGCGTCGGCGCTCGCTCCGCTTCACCCGCATCGCGATTGAAGAAGTAGTTCCCTCGCCCACTCCCCTTCCCAATCCCGTATTGCTGATAAAGACCTACATTGAACCAGACCGGGCTGTTGAACGCGCCGTGCTGATTCAGACAGAGCCAGGTAAGATCGCCATAGAACGCCTCCGCCGAGGCTTGATCCGAAAAATAACCGTCCTTGAGCCCCCAATCCGAGATCGTCCGCGTCACCCGATGGACCAATTGACGAACCGAACTCTCGCGACCGCCGGCGTGCGGATCAGTGCCGTTGGCAATATCTCCATAAAAATATTTCGACACCGCGATCTTCGTTGCCAACGCACTCCAGGCTTTTGGGACTTCGACATCCTCCTGCCGAAAGATCACCTTCCCGCTGTCATCCGTGATCTCTGCCACGCGACGCTCCCACTCGATCTCATCAAAAGGCGAGATACCTTCCTGACTGAAAAAGCGCTGAAATTTCAGGCCGTTCTTCTTTTTGCGCGCGCTCGATCCTCGGACGCGCGACCTCAAATCACTGGTCCGGACTCCTGTTTTCAATTTAATCATCTAGGGGGCCTTCCTGAAATTTGGGTTCCGCTGACAATAAGTTGTGAATAACTGCCCGTTTCCGGGCTAAAACCTGTGGTTAACTTGTGATTTTGCGGGGATAACCGGCCCCGTAACCCATTATGTAGCACAAGCGTGGCCATTAAACACTATATATTGTGGGTATCAAGCAAAAAAGCAGCTCCAACAGACGAAATTTTTTTCCCAATCAATGATCTTCTTTTCCGCATCTTGACACAAAAAAGCGGCCGATGCGGCCGCCTTCCTGCATTCATTCGATTTTATGACCGTTTCAGATCAGCGGACCCAGTCGTATTTTTCCTCCGCTTTAGGGGCGTTTGTCGCCATAAAAAGGCGATCGTCGGCTAGATCTTTGATCGCGCGAGCCACTCCTTTGTCAACGATGGCAACTCCCGTGCCGGTAGTGATCCAGTTAAAGATTTCGATGACGTCGCTGGAACGCATTCGGATGCAGCCATAACTCGCTTTCTTCCCCAACGAGTCTTCGTCGGGCGTCCCGTGGATGTAAATACACCGGTCAAAGGCATTCTTGTTCGTGTAGTCCAGACCGCGCAGCCAGATGATGCGACTCACAATCGGGTCCCGGCCAGGCGCATTGATGGAGAGTACCTCACCAGTGTAACGTCGTCTTTGGAAAACGCCACCAAATGGCACCGAGGCGCCGATCTTCGTCGCGACTGCCAGACGTCCGGTTGGCGTACACCAACTTCCTCGAGCATCTCCTTCGCCGTAGCGCGAGGTGGAAATCTTGTAGGTCTTGTACAGCTTGTCGTTCACCAGAACTGCCAGCTTCTGGTCGGGAATACTAATCACCAGCTGTGTTTCGAGTACCGGAGCGGGGGTAGGCGTCGCAACCACCGCCGGTGCCGCGTTTTGGGGCGTTGCAACCGGAGATGGGCCAGGAGATTGAGAGGGGCTCTGAGCCCGGCTCACCACCACAAATCCGGCCAGTAAAACCGCTATTACAAAATGTTTTCCCATCCTTGTTATGCCACCGAAATGTCCCTCGGATTCCACTGAGGGCGCGCAATGCGCTGCCATAAAGAACTAAAAGCTACGTAGGCAAAGCCTATCTGAAACAACATTAGAAATGGTAGTGACAGAAATTCCCTGTTTTGAAAAGCATGAAATACAAAATATGTAAAGTACACAGCGAAAATGAATTCGACGAGTGGTATCACGGTCCGAACTGCCAAATAACGGCTGCTCTTCCACTGTTGTTTCGCCTTTTCAATGCCGTATTTGGGCGTTCGATAGAAATCCGACGTACGATTAAATATCGCTTCCAAAACCGCCCGGGCATTATTGATCGACAAGCCAATCCCAAGCGCTAATACGAATGGGAAAAAACAGATCTCGCGTTTCCAATCGTCGGGACGGAGTTCCCTTTGCGCACAAAGATAGAAGACTGTGGTCGACACCGTCGTGGCCACGAAAATCGGAAGGTCGATCATCAACATGCGAACGACACCTCCGGCTGCGGACGAACTCGCACCCACCGAGGATGGATGCAGTAACACGCAGAGAAAAACCAGCAACAGATAAGCAAAGTTCGCGGTCAGATGCGCCGTCGCTTCGATCTTGATGAACAAAGGCAAGTTGCTTCTCCAAATGCGCGGCAGAACCTTCTTGCAGGTCTGAATGGACCCCTTCGTCCATCGATGTTGCTGCGATTTGAATCCATCGATGTCGATCGGTAACTCCGCCGGCGTGACAATGTCAGCCAGAAACACGAACTTCCATCCGCGCAACTGCGCGCGGTAACTTAAATCAAGGTCTTCGGTCAGCGTGTCATGCTGCCAGCCCCCTGCTTCGCCAATGCAGCGCTTCCGCCAGAGACCGGCCGTTCCATTGAAATTGAAGAATCGGCCCGTCCGACTTCTGGCGGTCTGTTCCAGCACCAGATGCCCATCGAGCAGAATCGCTTGAGCGCGGGTCAGCCAGGAGTACGACCGATTGAGGTGACCCCATCTCGTCTGAATCATGCCCACCTTCGGATCGCCGAAGTGGTCGATGCATTCCTTGAGAATGTTGCGCGGTGGGACAAAGTCGGCGTCCAAAATGAAGAAGAATTCTCCCTTCGCCTTTTTGAATCCGTGATCAAGTGCTCCGGCTTTAAATCCGATACGATTCTCCCGGTGCAGCACGACCGCGTCGAACCCGTCCGCCTGGAGCTTTGCCACCGCGCGCTCAGTCAGACCGCGAGTCTCGTCGGTCGAGTCATCCAACACTTGGATCTCTAATTTGTCCTTCGGATAATCGAGTTCGCTGATGGCTTTCAACAATCGTTCGACCACGTGGACTTCGTTATAGATGGGAAGCTGGACGGTAACTACCGGAAGAGGATCAAATTTCGATGCTGCGGCGGGTTTTCGATGCCGGTTCTTGAAATAGAGATAAATGATAGAATAACGATGAATGCCATACGCAGACAGTCCTAGAACGACGAAGAAATAGCAAGTAGTCCAAAGCAACGTCCCGACGTGTCCATGCATATTAATTAGTGAAAATCAGAGGGTTAAGGCTGAAAATCCCCGCGTCATGATGCCCCTTTGACTCCGATGGTCAAGAGGAAATCCTTGGCATAACATGTCTGGCCACGCGCCAACAAAGGCGATATCTTTCCACCAAACACGGATGCTTATCGAATTTTCGCCCTCGATTTCAGCCACCCTTTTTATCGGTTTGACTTTGGCTTTCGCCCAAATCGGCGAAGCCCAGAGTGATTCCGATATGTCGGCCGATTCTCATTTCCGGGAGGAGCTCGGCGTTAATCCATACACGACTCCCTCGATCGAACAATTGTTCAATACGTTGGATGCCCTTAAACCGATTCCCATCCAAGAGCTGACACGTCCACTGCGGGCCCTTCGACTCGACAACCGAGTGAAATTCGCCCTGAGCTTTGGCGTTTTGATCGGTGATGGGTTCCTCGCTGTCGAAGGGGAAGAGATTAAGGCCATCGCACCTCTCGGTCGCGAACTGCTCCGTCGAGCAAAAGGACTTGGCGTCCAGCAGCGAGTGAGCCGGCACGCCAAGCAGATTCTCGATCTGGCCAAGCAATCAGATTGGAGCGGACTCCGTAAAGAACTGATCGTTACGCAAAAGGATGTTGAATCGGCCATGCTCGAGTTGCGCGACGAAGAAATGGTCCACCTGCTCAGCCTCGGGGGCTGGATCCGCGGACTGGAGATAGGCGCCGCCAGTGTGGTGGCCGACTTTTCGCCGGAACGAGTTTCCAAACTCCGCCAGTTGGATCTGCTCGACTACTATCTGCAGCGGCTCGACACGCTGTCTACCCCTTTGAAATCCACGCCACTCATCTCACAGATCACCTCCGGCCTCAGAGATGTCCGCCAGAAGCTGGCGGACACTCGCGCCGTCTCGCCGGAAGATGTCTCGGGCATTCGGACCACGGCGCACGACCTGGTCGCCCTCATCGAAGGCGATAGCTCCGGTCCCGCCGTCACCCGGTCGGACTAGTGCATCGTCTTATCAGCGGGAAGCCAGTGCATCGTCGGGTATGGCGGGACGCTGCGTTTCCCAGGGTAAACAAGCGCTAACTTAATGCGAGGCGCTTCGATGGGTGAATGGCTTTTGTCCCGGAGGGACAGGCTGATAGTAGCCAGGCACGAGTATCTGTTTAGCGTCGGTTTTACGGCCCGAAGGGCTACGTCCGCAGAAGTAAGTAAGGCGTCTCGCCTTACCCTCTT
>Ga0210387_10000315_pt1 | contig 35108 bp, 50 predicted proteins | sample IncBWC7OmetaG_FD_160108 | JGI IMG/M metagenome (GOLD analysis project Ga0210387, IMG submission 160108) | Forest soil microbial communities from Barre Woods Harvard Forest LTER site, Petersham, Massachusetts, United States - Inc-BW-C-7-O ... | reverse complement strand
ACACATCATGTATTGTAGATTAATTTAATTTACATTTAATTTAATTAAAATTTAAATAAATAAGTTTGATCAAATAAGACCCCCCCCCAAAAAAAAAATGAAGATTTGACTTGTCTCCGAAATTTATTCTTACATACCTCTTGACAGTCAAGTATGATATTGGTTTTGAAATTATAAATGGCAGTATAGCTTAACTGGTATATTGTAAGTCATATCTATGATTATGTAAGAAAACTCTTGTGCTCCTGGTTCAATCCCTGGTGATGCCTATTTTTTTATTCATTTCAAATCACTTAGTTTGCTTGCTGGAATATGCTCGGACTGGACTTGGACTCTATCATAATTTATTTCTGTGTGAATTCTAAGTCTATTCTGAGTTCAGTCCGACCGGACTCCAATGATTCCAATCGGAGTCTGATCAGACTCCTAGGACTCTGGTAGGAATTATTGGAGTCCTATTGGAATCTGATTGAAATCCTAACAGTCCAATTGGACAAGTAGGACTCCGATCGGAGTCTGATAGGAATCCTAGGAGTCTGATCGGACAAGTTGGAGGCCGATAGGAATGGGTGGGGGAGTGTGAAGTTTACAGAAAATCCTCACCTTGGTCAGCAATGCAGATGTTTCCAGGAGAAATATCTCCGTGACCAATCCCCAGCTCAAGTAATTGACTTGCTCCTGGAAAAACAATCAACATTGAAAAAGTTTAAATAATAGGGTACCTGATTACCTAAGATACCAGCATGCACCGCTTTCATCAATCTGTGAAACGCTCTGAGGGGCCCTAACTCTTTGCAGTGCAACTCCCAATTATGCAAAAAGACATCCAGCGACTCTCCATACCTGTCCACAACCAACTGAACCCATTCCCTCAGGGTTATGGACTGGCAGCCAAATATGCGACGGATTTCTGCTGTCGAAGTTGTTCTGTCATATTCAACCATCTGGGTGATGTTCTGAAGTTTGCTCTTATCTGCACGTTTGAGTACTTTATAAATGCGGATTTCTTGGGTAGTGTCTTGATGAATAGTAGGCCATGATATCTTTTTGACTCGATACCCATCCTCTGATTCAACTTGATAAACAATTGTTCGACGTCCTCGAAGTCCGACTAGCTGATGTTCAGTCAACAGTTTCCTTCGGTGATATGATCCACAGGGAGGACCAAACACTGCGCTTGATGTGAATTGAGTGGAAAGCAGTAATGTGTGGTTAATGAGGAGGAGAAGATTATTGGGGTCACATGCGTTGTAGGGCTCAGAGACAGCATAACCCTCAGGATCGTGAGGAAAAAGTTGGAACTGGCCACCACAACAAGTAAAGGCTTGTTGTGACAAACGATCTGGCTGCACGCGGCACAGTTGTTGAGAGCTCGTGAATGTTTGAATTTTCATTTCAACTGCCTTCGCCTTCTGGTCCTCAGGCTTCAATTCTCCAGTGGACAAGGTGATATCCCAACCTATGACCAGTTTCTTCTCGACCTCCTGGTCATTTTTTTGAGCCTCTTGGCTGCTATCGCCACTCCCGGCGGTGGTGTGGGTGTCCTTGCTCTTACCCTTGCCTTGACCTCGACTTCAACCTCAACCTCTACCTTCACTGTTCATGCCCTCGGCGGTGGTGTCAATGCTCTTGCCTTTGCCTCTGCCTCTGCCTCTGCTTCTGCCTCTGCCTCTGCTTCTGCCCCCACCTCTGCCCCTGCCCCCACCCCTCTGGCTGGGAACAGGGCGGAATATAGCGATGTCGGGGTCACGTTTGGCGCCTTTGATGCTGCCGAGGTCGGTTTTTTTGAAGGTAATGTCACACGAGCATTTGACCACCAATAAGGGATGCCCAAACTCCGCAGCTGTCATTTCCAGTAGTTTATGCATGAATTCGGCGATTTTCCTTTCATACTTCAATTTGTACAAACTCGTAGAAAAACTAGAGCAGAATGCCCCATAGGCCTCTTGAATCGTTCCTGACTGCACAATTTCATGCAGTTTCTCGTAGAACCGTTGATAGCTGTTATGTGTAACGCATGATCCTGGCAATAGTATGGGTGGTAGACGCATCAGAGGGGGCCCACGGTGGTGTCTTAGCTCCTCCAACAGCACATCCGGTTCTGAAGCAAATGTTTTCCCCCCTCTAGATGTCTTGGGTTGCGAATACACGACTGACTTTATGAAAGGCGGACAGCATTTCTGGGACCGCACATGACTCCCAGAGTAACTGTAGTTCAACAGGCTATATTTGACAATAGATGGCCTTTTACCCAGGACCTTGGGTGGAGTCCAACTAGGGCCAGGTGTTGCAGGCTGTACCGGCTCCAATTTCTGAGGTGAGCCGAGCGGGTCCAGGAGCATAGACATGAATGAGATGAAGTTCTCTCGTGAAGGACCCTCTGAGCTGCATAGAAAAGAATTGACCGTCTCTTTGAGGACCTCTAACTGTGGTGGTAGATGCAGAGATGGTCATTTGTCAAAGAAAACAGCACACGTGAGGTCGATATCGTAAATAGTTTGTTTCATCCACCAGGCTGCCTGGGGATCAGTCGCATCGCGATACAGCACAAATTCTAGTACTAGAACGAGTGAAATCAAAACATCTTGGTTGTCGATTTGCAATTTTTGGTTCTCTAGAAGATCATGTTTGCAGCCATCACTGCAGAATGGTAAAATGTCCTGGTAGCTTTCATAAGCTATGTATGTTTATGCAAGTGCTGTCGGACTTACTTCTGGAGTGCCATCCAGCTCAGTTTCGAGAGCATATGCCTTGATTAAGGAATCGGTTTCAGCTGGATCATAGCAACCTAGCAATCGAAATGGGGATATGCATGTGCTTGGGTTGGATTTATCCCAGGCTGTGCAAAGCATGTTCAGTTAAATGTCTAGTACTTGTGAGGTGAACCAGACCTTGGGCATCATTCAAGAATAGCCAAATCAAAAGGAGCTGATTACAGAGTTTTAAACTTGCCAGCGGGATATTGACAAGATGGGATTGTTTCCGTGTGCGGGCATATCCATGTTCCTCTGCAGGTATACTGAGCAGTTCTCGGATGTGATGTCTCCAGGGAGAGGGTAAACAACTGGGATTGGTTGCATGTTCACCCCCTTAACTTTTCCTGCAACCTCCCCCATCCCTCCTTGAACGTGATCCCCTGTAGCTCCCCATGCCAGCTTCAGGTAACCAGGCTGCCTGTCACGATACCATATGACGTTGAGTTCTGGGCAGGCATAGACGAGAGTGGAAGTGGGCCCCCAAATGCCTGCAAACAGGTGTTTGAAATCTAGAGCCGCTGACGGGCGCCGCAATGGGATGGCCCGCTTTCTGGGTGGTTCAGCTGCATGGAGCAGATCTGGAATCAGGACTTGGACCTCATTGTCTTCCAGTGAATGCAAGAACCCGCACATAAGTGCCATATTTATGGCACATATTAGAGGGTCAGTTGGGTAGTGAAACATTTGGGCGGAAATGAAACTGGACTGCCGATCCACATAAGTAAAGCGGACTAGAAGGCTCTCATTGCAATATATACATCCTAGGACATATCTGTAACTTTGCAGTGATCACAGGATCTGTGATTCATTGTTGAGTTGGACATCCTTCACGAGGCCCACGGAAGACTCGTAGCATCAAGTTGCAGAGAGAAACCGTTCGCCTTGAAGGATAATCCGCCATTCCCATTCAGCTCCGGCTGTTTTCGCGAGAGGGTATACACTTAAGTTGGAAAACTCTTGGGGTGATATTCTTTGTAGTTCTGAGATGATTTCAGCAACAACATCAACAGGTTGCGTAGAGTATCGGAAGTTGACTGCGAGTTTGCTGTAGAGAGCCTCACCATCCGGAATGACGAAAGGGAAGTGACATGCATTGTAGTATGGCATTGGTATTACTGGTGGCATGATAATCCTTGCCAGCTCAGCCTCATTTTTCGCCAAATTTGTTTTGTTTTTGTTTTCTGTTGTCATGGAACCACCACATGATCGTCCTGTTGGTGGTGAGTTCATGTTACTGTATTTAATGATGCGGAAAGTGAGGGAGGGGCACTCGGACCTGGATTGTTCTGCTGCTTGGAGCTGGTGTCGAGAGTTGGCAGAGGAAGGGGGTGAGGTAAGCAAGTAGAAAGAGCTTATCAGTTATTTACAGTGTTCTTTTTTTTGAGACTTTACATAAAAAATTACTTTTATGAATTTACATAAATTTAGGGTTAGGTTTAAAATTCGACGACTTTTTCTCACAGTTGCCTTATACTAGCCTTGTCCAGTCTTATGAATACCTTATGCAAATATTTTAAGACTGATAAGAGGTATAATCTGGGCCAAAAAAAACCCCAATTTTGCATTCATCGCGAAACACAGACCAGATGTGCTACTACAAATAACAATAACCTATTCCAAGTCACATATGTATGGGGCGAAACCATCGTGTCACGTCCACGCTAGCCCCCAGTACCCCACACTGTCCCCCATTCTTGTTCTCGTTAAGGCGGTGAGGTGAGTCTTGAGCACAAGTAAATTGGCAACAGTGAATGTCAGATGGTCATGCTGGAGGTGGTTCTGGACCTTGGTGAGCTGGGGGAAGCACTGGAGGTAGACTTCTTTCACGGTGAGGTAGGCGGAGCCATGGAGATGATGCGCATTATGCCATGACGCTGGGGGAGAGTTGATTCCTCTTGGATGGACTCACTATATGCCTAAGAAAGAGTGGGCATGAAAGGGAGGTTCGTGGCTAGGACAACATTACTTGCCTGTTGCGTGTTGATGTTGACACTAGAAAGCCAACAGCCAATGAAGGATGGGAGGTGATATCGGCCCATGACCTAATAATACAACATAGTCAGCATTGAATGAAAAACCAAGTTGGATAGTGGATGGGAACGTACCTAGCAACATTAGGCTTCTTCGTCATGATATCGCTGCCTGCGATGGCGAGCATGGAGCCATAGGGGAGGTGGAATAGGTCTGCAAGAGTGAATGTCTGTTGGGTGGGGTGATAGTGTCAGTAGTGACATCAGGAGGGGGAGTTAAGCGTGAAAGTGGGCGGAAGGAGATGGAGGGACTGGTACTTACATCGGTGAGGTACTTCTGCTGTGTGAGGATCTGGTCGTACCTGTCAAGCTTGGCATCGAGAAGGGTGATGAGTTGGTTGAATACAGCCAAGTCAGGAGTTCCGCTGTGGAATCTGGGTCATTTCGGCCTGGGTGACATCTGGGTGTTTGGCAGAGATGTAGCGGCAGATGGTGCGGCCTTCGAAGAGGATGAAGCTGCAGTCGTCCTATATATGCGTTCAATCATTCAAGTTACGAGGTGGAGGTGGGGGCGTCCCCAGCCAGGGACATGTCTGGTTTGCGTTGTGTTGTTGTGGGTCCCTGAGATATGTTGGTGGTGGTGGCAACATCTGCGACTCACCTGCCTTGCATCTGGTGCAAAAGAGGTGGTGAACACCATTGTGAGTCCCTGGGATGCAGTTGATAGTGGGGTGTTGACTAGGACGCGTCAGCCTCATGTTTAAATGGTGGAGGTAGTGATATGAGGGACGTACCGCACTTGGTTTTGGATGCCATTGATATCCTTGGTGTCATTGTCGGTCCTTATGATGCAGTGGTGGTGATGGTGGCATGGTTCGGGATGCGTCAGCCTCCCATTGAGATGGGAGGGACAAAATGGAAAGGGGTGTTGTCAAGTATGCATCCAGATTGTGTTTGGATGTGAGGGATGTGGAGGGCAATGTGGGTCTCCAAGGGACGTTGGCGGTGGCGACATCCAGGAGCCATCGGCATGCAAGGGACATGCTGATTGCTGTCGTCCTTGAGGTGCATTGGTGGTGGTGGCATGTAGATATGTGGCTGTGGCGTTGGGTCACGGTATTGCATTTGGTGGCAGTCATGTTGTGTGGGCTGTGTCTCGTTCTGTTTTCATGGGCAATGGGTTGTGGGTCTCCCTATTACGTTTCAAGCTGGTGGTCAGAGGTGTCTCAGGCTCCTTCACATTCAGATGCAGTGGGTGGTTGAAGTAAGGGAATACGAAACAAACGACTTACCTTGGCCCGGTGTCGCTTGTACTAGGTACGATTTCAACTCCAACATCACAAAAAAGGTCTGACCATTGCAAGGGATTTGATAGAATAAAATAGAGTAGAAGCATTGTAGAGTATCGTTAGGCCTTGCAATGGAGAATCAAATAATAGGTTTACATTCCAAGGCCCCAAATGCTTTCATGAGATTAAAAGAGAGGCCAAGCCTCAGATACCCTTTAATTCCAATACATGGGTGAGGGGGTGGCCTTGAAAGTGATTAAAAGGGAAACAGGGTAGTCCATTAAAGGCATTTAAAGGTTACAAGAGACTTTGCTAAGAGTCCAATGCTCCAGTGTGATTTTGAGGGGTTATACTATAACTAAAGCTAATACATCTGGGGGTGTGCATAGAGTTTCTGGTGCTCCGGTGTTAGGATATGGGTGGAACAACAGGTGTTTTGGGATGAGGTAATAGTGTAACGTGGACAGTAGACTCTCCAAACATCTGAGAGCAGGCCACGAAGTGCATGTGGGTGACTATCATCCCAATGCTGTAGACCCCCAGAAAGGGGTGATCACTGCAGCAAGCAGGACCAGGCAAGGACGAGACTCGGAATATGTATGTAGCACTGATATGCATGCATTCTGCCTGGACACCTATTCAACACATTCTCGACATTCTATCGACGTTCCCCTATCGTGTCCTCGCCTTTCCAAACCGTTTGACCAATATCCAACATTCCGAAGCTCCGATACGCATTCCCCGAACCTTCCGAACCACGACTTGCGTACTCGCACCATTGGCTTTCTTCGGCTTTCTTCGGCCATAATCCCATTTCAAATCGGTCCTTCGTTCCCCGGTTTCACACGTTCACCCTTCCCCATTAAGACTTATATCCGGTTGTCTCCAGGCACTCCGCGCATTCCACATGGTCATTGCCGTCCGTACTTAGCCCGATTAGACATACCCGACGTCGGTTAAAACTACCTCCTCCACTATTCATTTCGTGTTTATTAAATTTAGTATTTCCTTTGTCTTGTCGTTCGATATCTACACATGCTACACTTCTGGAACACCCTCTTACTGATATCTTTTTTATCTCTTTGATATTTCCTCTTTTATATACTTCTTTTTAGTATAAAAACCCCCCATTTCTTTGAAAATAACAAGACAGTTCTCCCCCCTCCTCGAGTTCAGATCTAAGTCTAGTCCTAAGACTTCCTCATCGTCTTCAACCCTTGTCTCAACTTCGTAAACTCGTAAAACTCGTCGCGCATCGGTCCGAAACTCGTATAACTTCATCCTCGCACTCGTAACCTTCGTCTAGTACCCCTCGTTGTTTGGTACTTCAGTCCGACATCGACCTCAACTCCATATACCATAACTCGTATTCTCCGAACTCGACCTTAGTATTATTGACACTTTCCGATTCTTCCGACCTTCTGATATTGTACTTTGGACACTTCAGACACTTCAGACTTCGTTTCAAATCTTCAGACACAGTCATCAAAGGTTGTGAAGAGACCCTTCCTAACAGGTCCTCACAAAACATATACATATCTCTGAGTGTTTCTATCAATTGTGTTTCTTATTAATATCCTTTATATTTTTATATTGGATTATAACACAGTTACAGTGCACTTAGACCTATGTATCAGCGCAGAACAATGGATGGGCGTATCAAGGTGAGTTTTCCCCGTAGATAGAACACACCAGCTGGTTCTTCAGCCATGGATAATTCCACGCTGACATATTTGGATCTACACACACACTAATCCCTCCAGTTCCTACTCAAATCCCACCACCCAAAATCAGCAACATCCAACTTCACCCAAATACGCTACAGGACGCACATTAATATAATCAGTCATCGGATAAGCCTTGGATCACACCTAATATTCAAATATTTATATGCCCCTCCCACTGATGCACCCACACATAGTCGATAAAAACTCGGATGGGAACATCATCGTTGACAGATAGATCACCTGCCATTTCACTGTCCAACAAAACAAAAACCCCAGTCAGTTCCTGCCTACTCTCATGCAATGCAACACGCACCTGGTCCTCCCATCAAACACCTTCCACACACCCTCTGCTGCATCCAAATACACAGAGTCATGAGAAAACAGCACAAACTGTGCATTCTGCAACAGCCCACAGGACATCCTTGTCCTTCTCCGCTTTGAGCATCTTGATCTCAGACCTGGGTGGTCTTCATTTGGGCAAGTGCATGCACTAGGGGTTGGGGTGGGGTGGAATGTTAGTATTTCAGCAGTGGTAACGGGTTTAAGGAGATGGGACGCACAATAATTTCTGTCCCCACTAAGGGATGCAGATTCGTAGATGATTTTTGGGTCGAATTTAGTCCATCTACACTTTCTGATAGTGTAGGTGTTGACGAGAGAAGCATTTCAGGCATGCTCGTATGTGGTGCAGGCTCCTCAAGTCCAAGTGTAGTGCCGCTGGGGTACCCAGGTTGGAGAACATGCCCACATCACGTTCGTTGTACCTGCAGTCCAACTTAGCTAAAAACAAGGATGAGTGTCAGATGTCATGTGACCAATTTTAACTTTTTTTGTTGGACTTCAAGTTTACCACTTTGCCTCATGCCTCCACCTCGCGTCTCCATCCACAACAGCCCCGCGCCGCCTGCAACCTCGAGCTCAGCCAATCATTCAACTCCGGCAGGCTACCTTGATGGTGACGAAGACGAAGATAACAAACTGAATCATAGAGATTAAAGAAGAAAGGGCGCAATCATGATACTGTGACTGAAGTGGGTGGACCATTCCTTTTTCAATGCATATATCTGCAGAATCACGACTTCAACAGGGGCATCGTCGATGAATCATGAACATGAACACACATACATCAAGTTGTACAGCAGGTCCTGAGCAGGATTCGTGCCTCCTGTATGATTTCCCCCTCACCTGATGCTGACACCCACGTCAGCGCCCTTGTCTCTGCCCTTCCCCTTGGCACCTGCACCATTTTGTCTCGGATGGTTCTATAATGTTGTCAACTCATTTCTTCGGAACTGCACTGCAGAAAAAGTGGTTTCCAATGGTGTAGTCCTTGCAGTGTATGTCAAGCATTCCACCCTCACAGCCTCATCTGCATTGTTGATTTCGTGTCCCAGATGAAAATTGAACCCTATGACCATTCTGAGTCCGCCTATGCCAACTTTGTTTGTTACTCGGTGTCACTCTTCTTGAAAAATATACTTTAAGCCCTTCGTACTCGACCTTGGGCTTCACCATGTCCCTCCTAGTCCTCAACGCCTCAGACATCGACAAAATCACTAAGAACCACAATCAAAGTCATTTGCGTCCCCAATTTCCCCACCGATACATGTGGGCTGCCCTTCGTCAATGAAACTGGAGCAGCGAAAGCTATCATCAACGTGCGCACAGTCACCGCACTTAGAACCTGCCATTTACTCACATTCCTAATCATCTAACATAGCTACATCATGATACAAACCACAGATCTTAAACCCAGGCTCCCTCCTCTCAACACAACTAATCGGCCCCCGCACCCTTGTCACATTTAACACAGGCACCCAAATCTATGCCCACATCTCCCTGCACATACGCACCTTTCCCTCCACGCACATCTGCACTATCATCAACTGCCATGGCACAACAAACCCATGCTCCAACAACTTCTCCAATCTCAATTCCCCACCGTCACGTTCACCATGAGGCATTTCCTCAATCTCACCCTCCTCACAGCCAGTGAGTCTGATTCCACCACCCCCAGCTCATAAGACACTAACATACTAATAATAAAACAAACACTCCTCGCAGCAGATATTGCAGTAACGGCCATCCCCTCGCAAACCCCGCTCTTTCCGTCCTCTGGGGTCCGCGACAGCACACATATCATCCTCGTCAGGAGCTATACCCTGTCCATGCATGAGGTTGGATGTGAGATTATCCAGCATGCACTGTCCCATCCCCATTCCCTTTCTTCTGAGTCTTGTTCTCATAACATTCATATGTTGCCCCAGAAACCAGTGAACGCCAACCCCGGGGTATCACGAAACCGATGCTCCCAGTAGACTCCTGTGGGGCGTGTGCTCTATAGGCAGGGGAACTTAATGAGGCAGGGTTGTTGCCAGCGCAGATGGTTGAATTTGGGGAGGTGGTGGTGTTTGGGGATGCAGGAGAGGCAAAGGTATGGTTGGGTTTTAGTTCTTTCCCCTGTGCTGATGGGGAGGTGGGTTGATTTCGTGTCCCACGTATGAGGTCACCTCATTGTTGCTCCTGCTGTGGCTCAACTCCTTCCGATTCCTACCAGTCAAGTTGTGCTGTTGCGCAAAGTCACGGGCACCGTATCCAAGTACAGCCCTAATGCTTGCTGGGTGAAGATCTCGGTACAGTGCTCGACCTTGATCAAACTGGTCAGGGAAGAAACGGCTGCTTCCCTGCTGCTTACCATTCATTCCTCGACTTTTGGATTTGATCGATGAGCTCACAAATCAGTATGTACATGACCGCGATCGAATTGACCCATAATGGTAACATCTGCGAAAAAGAACAATTGTTCGCTCAAGGTTTGCATGCTTCTCTCCATGATTTGTGTGTGCTCAACATGCTAGTGTTCTAGATGCCACTGGAAGAATTACTTGTCTTCTGGATATTTAGAGACTTACCTCTAGTCCAAACTCAACATTCGCGATATCACCTTTACGTCAAATGAAGGTAAGGATCTTGGGAATGCAGTATCCTGTTGTAGTAACTGACTTGGGCATCCTCAGCGAGCACTTGCACAAAGACATCCATCATGTGAAGAAAGCATTATCGAGCGTCCTGAGTGACGACATCAAGAAATATGTGTGTCTAATCAGGAAAACTTACAATGGATGGCACCGCACCGAAACCATGGCCAGAGACCCCACCGTCCGGCGGTACCCTGACATTGGGCTTCCTACCCATTCCCAAGGAAAGATGACAGGCTAAACGACGACAATGGAACATAAACAGATCCTGCATCCTCGTCGTCATCATCAGGCGTTCATGTGAGCGAAGACCCCAGGGCCCAGTCATCTTAGTTACTCATGCACACACATATCGCAGGGGAGAAGGCACAGCTGTCTCTGAACATCCATTCTCACATGGCACCTCCACTAGTGTCCCGCCCATCACGAGTACTCCACATTGAAGGCGCTTTTGCTCACACAATTGGAACATCAGGATGCAGGCACTCAAGCTATTGCAGACTCAGAATGAGTGTCCTGCCTGGTCCTGCCTGGTCTCGCAAGTATTTCCACATCGACAACACTTTAGCTTGACTTTGGACTCGTCATTTTATTATCACACCACCCTGCTCCTCATTTGCTTTCACCTTGTAGCCACTTCAGCCCCTGTTTTTTGGCTTCCACTCTATGCTGGTCCATTCTTCCCAGGGCTTGGACTTCCCTGTATGTTGCCTGTGCTCATGTTTATTGATAAGTAGATTGTATGTCGTGGTCTCAATCATTGTGAATACGCTGCAGATTCATACTAGACCTTATGAGGACTTCGAGACCTTAGGAGAACTACGAGGGCTTGTTGAGAATGTAAGGGCTTTTGCAGCTTACAAGGCTTGGAAGCCTCTGATGAGAATAAAAGGCCATAAAATGGTGTTATGATCACTTTCTAATATCTTTTAACTTTTTATTTTATTTTATTATTTTCCCAAATTTACTTCTATTTGACACTGTGTTACATCAACACTGCTGCCAAACATCCCTTTATATCTTCTTTTACCCCTGTTTCATGTTCATCATTCCACACAGCCATGCAGCACATGGTCTGCACAGCCTCCTTAACAGCTTTCTATTGTTTTGAACCTTATCACCCCTTATTGTTTCACCCGAGTATCTGGACTCCCCCTGAGCCTGGTAGCATATAAGGACAGTAGATACAGGGTAGTACCCCAGTATTGACCTCGTCTGATATTGTACGCTTTACTGCTAGGGAATACAAGCGATATTACCCACAGTTGAAAGGACATCCCGACGTGAGCCGCTGCTCAATATTGACTGTTTGACTGCCATCCGAGGACCTTGGGCTTCGCCGCTCCGATCTGAAGTTGACATTAGGTCAATACTCCTCACCCAACCTCCTCCTCCGCTCCTACCTTATCATCCTCTCTTCACACATCCCGCCTGCCGAAGACCCTCGCCGTCTGCTCGTGCTACAACCCCTTCCTCCTATCCGCCCCCTACCTGTGGCTCTTACTCCTTCCTTGTCTGCACGTGTTGCCGGAGGATCATCCCCGAGTCACAAACTTGTTCCCTTTGCCGGGTAGACCTGTTGTCTGCTCTGTGAGTACCCCAGGTTGTGTCAAGATACCTGTCCCTCCCCCCCCTCTCATATCATCCGTTCTAAACTCTGCCACATGAAGACCCCTATACTCCGCCTCCCTTATGGTCTTCACCCCTGCTGCTCCCCTCTTCCTCATCACCATATTCCCCCTCACCATACCCACTTCCTCTTCCACAAATTCAAGTAGGAGTTCTGTGATGACTCCAGGAACCTACATGCCTCCGCGCTGAAAGACTTTGTGCATCGAGAGGATTATCCACCTCATGGCAGCCTCTTATATCCATTACACCCCTGCACCTGACCCTGGTGCATATGGTCAAGGACACCTCCCCTCTTTGACTAACACTCGTTTATTTCTTACAAGGTTCTGGAAACCCACAAAGTGTACATATGATGAAGAAGAAAGCCCCTGAGAGAAGATTAAACATGCGGGACAAGGTGCTATTGAGCGGTCTGGGACCGACATCACTCTCAATAGACCACCTTCCTCACTCGAAAAAATCTTAGGGCTTGATGGAAACAAGAGAAAGGAATTCTGAATTGATTTTCTGATATCACATGGGACCTATCAACAATCATTGTGTCAGATGTTCAACATTTGCCACATGATAGTTGTGATCATAGACAGGTCTTACCTTCAAGAAGGAACACTCTGGTAGTGATCCAGGTATGTGATTTGTGAGTGACTGCAATCCATGAACTCGACTGGGGAAAATCCGGACAGAGTACCCAGGAGTATTTGGATTTCAGGAACAACACATGAACCACATGCCTTTCCACGTGTCTGAAACTATTCTTAAATTTCAATCTCCGCCTCTTGGGTCTGACCTCACCTCACTGGTTCGCTCCACATCACACAGTAGTTGTCTGCCACAATGGCTCAGCCAGTATTTGATGACTTATCTCAATATCCTGGAGCACTCTCATTCCACAACCCCTCACATGTCGTGCATCACAGGGTCTTCATTTACAACAGACATGCTCCTGGTGAATGGCCAACGGATTCCAATTCACGATACCCATACTCCTACCATCTTGTTCGTGAATGGGACTGCAATTGTGTGGCTCCTGTATTAAAAAGGAAAACCGTCATCATCATTCGGCTCGAGTCACCCCTCACCCACCCAGACAGACGCATCTATGAATGTCTTTGCCGTCTTGAGCCAGCCAATCCTACAGAGCCACCACATGCACAGGCTTATCGCGAAAGTCACGGCCAAGATGGAATGACCTTGTTGGACCGGTGGACCGGTACACAATCAGGTGATGTCCATGGGATGTCTGGAGCATGACTGGGTTGTGACTAATCATCACATGGCAAGACCACATGATGACAACGTCACATAATGGTCAGGCCTAGACCACATTCCCGTTGTTCATAAACGCCCATCATTGTTTGACACCCCATTCCTCTTCTTCCCTTGTACCACCACCACCGTCAGGCGACTTCAACTTTCTCCTTTCATCGTTGACAATCTCTCTCTTTATTTTCATGTCGCCCTGACCCTTGTGTGTGGCCTCAACGGCCCACAAAAACTACTCTCGACCCCAGCCAGCATCATCTGGGACCAAATCAATGGCGTTATGGCAAAGTACACGATCGCCAACACATACGCTCCAACTATTTTACAGCTATGAACACTCGACTCCCCACATTCCTTCCTCACCCCTCTCCTCACCACCCGCCCCCATGAACCCATCATCGTCACCTCATACCACTATCTGATCAGTATGTATGCGCATGCAACACTACTAGCAAGGAGACCCCTAACCCCTTGCATCAGGCGTTCCTCTGATCGAATCGTTGGCGGTGGACGGAGATGCATGATGTGTACCTTGTTCCTGGAGGCCCGAACAAGAATAAGCGATGGATGGTCAGGGCGGCACACTATTTTTGTAATCATTAGTCACCACTTCCCCAAATGGATAATCCCCCCTCCCCTGTTTCGTATTCACCCCTTATGTGGACAATTAGACTGTCCGTGTTCCAGTTCACGAACCTCCCGAACCTGATATGAACCCAAACTGCACCCAAGGTTCAGGTTTGGGTGCGGCGAAATTGCTATTTTAGCTGAACCCACACCTGAACCAGGTGTTCGGATACTTTTGTCCCGAACCTCCGGTGCACTGGGTTCGCACCTGAACTGGACCCGAACCTCAGGGTTCAGGTTTGGCAGGGACCTGGACTGAACCCGAAGGTGTGGGTTCAGGTTTGGACATAAAGTGCCTGAACCCGCACCGAACCGGACCGCAGACAGTCTATGGACAATGAATGTTATTGAAGCCGTTTCATGGACTTTCAAAAATTTTCAAGATCACCCACGGTTGCACATCCCATCACCCACATTGACACAGCTGTCGCCCACAGACAATGTTTCAATTCAATATCAAACGCCTCGTTAACGCTCATCCCCTTCTAAGCACCCAACTTGGGACTGTTGACGACATCCCTGAAGACGATGCAAGCACCATCAAGGGCCACCGCGCTTCCAGCATTGATGTCTTCATCTTTGATAATCTCAATTTCTCAGAAGAACACCCTCCCGAACTCCCAGCTCGTCCCAGCTCCTCTTGGCCAGGAGGTGATCACATTCTCGATCTTTTGTCCTTCCCTGGATACATTCCCTTGGTGACTGAAAATATTGACTATATTTATCACCCAATGGAATATTCCAACTGGCAAACCGCTCACCTCGTTATCAAGCCTATTGGGAGTTTAGAAGCTATGATAGGTGTTGGAATGAAGATAGAGACAAGAGGCGTGAAAGGCAAATTGGTGAAGGTGCATTCCTTGGTGGATGAAGGTGTTCGTTTCATGTGCCAACAAGATAATGGCAACCCATTTGTCCTACTCCAGGTGGAGTACGAATATGCCAAACTTCCATTTCTCTGGAGGATGAAGTTGTTTGGTCATTGGGTTCAACAGAAGGGAAAGAAGTGGTGTAGGAAGTTGTAGGATCGTTGGTGTTCATCAAAACCATTTTCGTTTTCATCTCCCATCCCACCTCCACTCTCATTTTCCACCAACACTCCACACTCCTTCTGGCCCCATATTATTTTCACCTCATCGCACAAAAAATTACCATCTCCTTCCCTTCACCTTCCTTACACATGGCATCGAATCACAAGAAATATATCACGTGCTCAACCATCTGGAATATTCCAGCATGTGATGACTTCAAGACGCACATGACCAACATCAAGATTACATAAAAATCAAAAAATCATTCAATCATTCCAAGATGCGTCACACAGATTCAATATCTTCTGCCCACCATGGACACATCAACCACTGACTGGATTGACTTATTCATCAACATCAACTTCAATATCCACCCCACTCATTCTCCACCATCACATCCATCAAATATCAACTCTGGGCATCAAATGTTCTTGACTCCAATCCCTACCTCCCTATCGCTATGCTCTCTTGCGAAAATGGAACTGTAACTGTGCCTCCAATATGCAGAGTTACTGGGGAACATTTGGAGGACAGCAACTCCTTGATGGATTTCACACTGGATTGGTGTTGGATATTGTCAACTTGATGAATAGGCTCAACAATGGAGAAATAGTCCTTGATGAAGATACTTTCCAACTGTGCAACTGCATCCAACACCCTCCCAACCATGCACCCCATCTTCAATTAGACGATTAATCTATGCAATTGATTTCATAATCCCCTTCCTCAACACTCATTTCTTATCATCAATCCCCACATTTATCCCCACAATACCCACCAACTCTATCAGAAGTCCAATCTGATGAGGGGGTTGGAACCCAGCCAATTTTTTTTCGGCTTTTTGGAATTTGGGTTTCGGCTTTATGGGATTTGTTGGGACGCCAAATCTGATGAGGGGGTAGTATAGGGGATGATTGGATGAATGAATGGATGAATGAATGAGCGAATGATGAGTGATGATGAAAGAAGTGAAGAAGAAAGAGGAATGAGCAGACAATCATGAGGAATGAAGTGACGAAAGAAGAGAGGAACGGAATGACGAAGAATCCCCAATTTTTTTTTTTTTTCGCCACTCACCACCTCTTCTACATCATGTGGACATGATCCTGATGAGGGGGTAGTGAACGCTACCATCAAACTTTCCCCTCTTTTTGTCCCAGTCATCTCTCATTATCATTCTCCTATTCAACACTCCAACTCTTTCCATATCCTGCAGCCACTCCTCAAACATTGCCATCATCACCATAATCTTTGTTGAACAACCACTCCTTTTGTTCAACACTCTTCAACATATGCCAAATCACCTTTTTCTCAATGTATGCCCCATGCATTATATCCAGAAAATCCTATGCCCACCACATATGCTCCATCTATGCCCCATGCAACTCTTCCACCATTCTACCACATGCTTTAAATCAAAACAACAATGCCCTATGCTTCCCACTACCTCCCCCATGCCAAAATTCAAAATCCACCTATGCCTCTATACCTATGCCCCACCCTTTCGATCATCATCATCACCCACCTAAATGGATTCAATTCTGCATCACCACTGGACCACATCTTCATTGTGGATGCTCGCTTTCAAGACATTCTACAAGAAACATGGTCTTGATTGCGCAGACGCAATCCCTAATGGAAGGGTAATGTTATGATCACTTTCTAATATCTTTCAACTTTTTATTTTATTTTATTATTTTCCCAAATTTACTTCTATTTGACACTGTGTTACATCAACACTGCTGCCAAACATCCCTTTATATCTTCTTTTACCCCTGTTTCATGTTCATCATTCCACACAGCCATGCAGCACATGGTCTGCACAGCCTCCTTAACAGCTTTCTATTGTTTTGAACCTTATCACCCCTTATTGTTTCACCCGAGTATCTGGACTCCCCCTGAGCCTGGTAGCATATAAGGACAGTAGATACAGGGTAGTACCCCAGTATTGACCTCGTCTGATATTGTACGCTTTACTGCTAGGGAATACAAGCGATATTACCCACAGTTGAAAGGACATCCCGACGTGAGCCGCTGCTCAATATTGACTGTTTGACTGCCATCCGAGGACCTTGGGCTTCGCCGCTCCGATCTGAAGTTGACAAATGGCTACAATGCATCAGGAAGATTTAGATGATTCAATAGCCTTACCTACCCTTCCAATGCATTTTTTTGATATTAAATGCCCTTATGATCAAAAAGAGGTCCCTCGTAATCACAGATAATCTTAGAAATTCATTTCCACACTTTCAATGGATTATGGACAATAAAATCACTACTTAGGCCTTCCAATCTTGGGGACTTTTTTGTGATGAACTATGACGTGCTGAGCGACGGAGTCTGACGGAGTGCTGAGGATGGACCACAACTCGGACTGCATCTGAACCAGCCATGCACCCAAAGTGGACGCTATCCACCCAGCACCTTTGTGACGCAGCATGTGCAATGATTATATCAGATATATAATCTCCATATATAGCAATGAACATGTCACATGCATGAAACAACACGACATTTTTGGCAAACATTATTTACTTGTTTATGTAAATGATTTATCTTCCACCACTCACTGGTACTCACCCCCAGTGAAAATTGACACGAAGTAGAAAGAATCACAAAGAATCTCATCATTTGATTCAAAAATTTGCACTCCATTCTTTGGTTTGCTGAATGAGAGTGAATCACAAAGATATACAATGGCCCCACTATCAACGAATTGCTACGAATTGAGGCGAATGCTGCTCCCCCTGCTCCCCCCCGCCCCTGCTCTCCCCCATACCCCCTGCTTGCCCGCTCCCTCACTCCACTGCTCCTACTCCCCCCGCCCCCACTAGCCCTGCTCATCCAGATTGAAGCGGTGACATCCTGATCATGAGTCGAGGTGGTGACTAGAGGTGGGTGTCTGTGTGAGGTCAAAATGGGTGTGGACAGGCTGAAGCGAGTCCAATAGGAGTTTGGCCTAGATAACCTAGCCATACATACTGTAAGTTGTAGTTGAAATGATATAATAGCAAATTGACATACCACACCAGTCTATATACTGTTTCTGTCCAGGTGACACGGCAGAAGTCTAGGGCATGGGCCTGTTCTAACTTCATATGCTAGTGGTGGGCGACAGCCATGGCCAGTTAGGGTGGTCGGGTGGGGGATTTTGAAAGGGGGCACTTGTAAGGGGACATCCCATTTTCCGCACTTTCCAAGTTCTAGAACCCGCACTTCCCACTTCCACTATTCCGCTATTCTGCTCTCTGACCATCCGCAACCGTGCCGCCGTATTACCGTGCGCACTAGCGCAGATATATACCCTGTACATACCTATTATGTAATTACCCCTTACCCCTTGTACCTGTGACGTCTCCCCCTTGTTCCTCACCCACTTAAGGTACTTCGGTTCCTTCTTGTGGCTTGGTACTATATAGTTTATATTTTTCCGTATATACACACATCTACCCTTGTAGGGGTTCCTTAGGTTTATCTCTTTGGATCTCCCCTACAAGGTAACGTCCCATTAGTTATTCCTCACTAGTTATTAATCTAATACCCTTTGGATCTCCCCTACAAGTTTGAGTGAGGTATCCTCAACACTGAGGGTCGCCCTTACAGTAGATAAACCTCATCTTAGAGCACTGGATGGTGCTGCGCCCGATTTTCAACGATAGTTCGCCTCTCCGACGATAGCAGCGGCTCCGAAACCACGCGCACCACCCCCTCCTCTCCCACAAATGCACCTATGTCATTTACCCCCGCTCAGATGGAACAAGACGGCAGCACCGAAAGGGCTCGCCTTGAAAACCTCAAGCAGAGTCAAATGAGCATGAGGGCACAGTTAGCCAACATCAGCGACGATATAATCGCTCTAAACAAAACACTTGGGAATGTAAACACAGCGCTCGACAACCTAGCCCTACCCCCCGCCCAGACCGCGCAGGGCGCTCCACCCGTCGTCCCTCCCTTCAATCCTCCACCCGTCGCGCCGCCCCCCATGACCGCTCAACGCTCATGCCTGAAACCTGCCACGCCTACGGAATACGATGGAAGCCGCGGTAAAGGGCGCACATTTTACAACTCCTGCACGCTCTACACAAGGTTATGCCCAATGGAGTTTCCAGACGACCAAGCAAAGATCAACTGGGTGCTCTCGTATATGAAAGGAGGTTGAGTGGCTACATGGGCGGACCGTCTCATATGCTACGAGACCAGCATGAACCATCTGCGTTTCGGGACATGGGCAGACTTTGCCACCACGTTCCGCGACAGCTTCTTCCCCAAAAACGAGGCGACAGATGCACGGATGAAACTGGAATCGACTCAATACTTCCAGGGAAAACGATCGGTGGACACCTACGTGGACGAATTCCAAGACCTCATCGAACTCTCCGGATATACGGACAAGCTGAACACCATAGTCAAATTCCGCCACGGCCTACAGCCCGCCATTCAGGACAAGATAGCGGAGATGGGCAAGGACAGACCCAATGACGATGATGCAGACGGCTGGTACAGGACCGCTCAGATGTTTGACCAAAACCGTTGTGCAAACAAGGCCTTCCACTCCTCTGCAACTCGAAGAATGCCTGCCGGTCTCCCTCCTGTCCTTCCCACAGTAAGCCAAGCATGCCCTCATTGGCCCGCATCCCATGGCCCCGTCCGTCCATGCAAGTTGCCTCTGCAGCTCCTACCATAGGACAACCTGCTCACCCACTTCCCCCAGGAGTACCCATGGATATTGACGCAGCAAAACGTGCAGGCAAAATCCCAGGGGCCTGCTACCATTGCGGCGAGTTCGGCCACCGCGCCAGGGACTGTCCGACCGGATTTGACATACACCTCATGTCCGCAGATGACCAGGAAGAGCTCCTAGAAGACCTCCTCACGTTAAAGGACGCCGCAATGGAAAACGCGGAAGTTGAGGCGGAAGACGCGGAAGAGAAGGATTTTGGACGTCACAGCGGGTGAATGGTATGCCCCCGCTGTCATCACGCAATCGATATGCACCCTTGTCAGTGGATACAATTGAAAATGACTCCTCTGACGAATCTGATTGTGTGAAAGACGTACAAGACTCCCCTCCTCTTCCTTCCTCACCTTCCAAACCTCCAAAATGCGAATGCATCTGACGTGTGCACTGGGAGAAGCGCCTGCCCAGCAAATACATCATCTCCTCGGACAGCACCACCTCATTAGACATCGACGTCGAGATCAAGACAACGGATACAAATATAAAGCGACGCACGAAAGCACTAGTAGACTGCGGCGCTACAGGTCTCTTTATCGACACGGAGTATGTCCGTGCAAACAGCATTACAACCCGCCCTCTTGCGCGACCAATTCCGGTGTTTAATGTCGATGGCACCCCAAACGAGGCGGGGATGATCCATGAAGTAGCGCAAGTCATTCTGCGTTACAAGGATCACTCGGAACGCGCCCAACTCGCAGTAACACAGTTGGGTAAGCAGACCATGATCCTCGGATTCACCTGGCTCCGTGAACACAATCCCGAAGTCGACTGGCAAACCAAAGAAGTCCGCATGTCGTGGTGCCCCGCGTGCTGTGCTACCTGCCGTTCAGACCTGAAACAGGAACGCCAAACCGCAGCTCAAATCTCAGCCTGCCGCGTGGGCCCCTTCCCAGTCACCATCGAGGATGTGGATGATGAGGATGATTACCCGCATGAGGACGATTACCCGCACGAGGGCGTGACGGATCCTGAAGAGGGGGTAACGATGTTCAGAAGCCGTTTTGGCATGGGTACCCCACTCGATTTCGACCCTCACTCCAGAACCTTCACCTCTCACCGTGGTAAACGAAAAGCAGATTCTCCCAACTTGTTCGGTATGGGGGAAGAACACAACGTGGACTATGCGGAAATTGAGGATGACGACCACATCTTCACAGCTCACATCCTTCCAGAAGACCAACACCACTTTATCTGCGCTATGGCTACGGTATCCCAACGATTAGTGGAAGCATTCAACAAAAACTCCCCAACCGCATCTTTCCGCGATACCGTACCAGAGTCTCTGCACGACTTTGAGGATATCTTTAACAAAGAGTCCTTTGACAGCCTTCCAGAGAGGCGCCAGTGGGACCATGCAATTGAGCTAGAACGGGAACCCGCACCTGGATTCCATAAGGTCTACCCTATGACCTTAACGGAACAAGCAGAACTAGATGCGTTCCTTCATGAAGCTCTGTCCACAGGGAAAATCTGTCCATCCAAGTCCCCCATAGGCACTCCCATCTTCTTCATCAAAAAGAAAGACGGAAAACTATGCTTCATACAGGACTACCGCGCGCTTAACAAGATAACGTGGAAGAACCGGTACCTGCTCCCGCTTATAGACAACTTGATCCATCGTCTCAAGGGAGCGCGGTACTTTACGAAGCTAGATGTGCGCTGGGGGTACAACAACGTGCGCATCAAGGAGGGCGATGAATGGAAAGTGGCTTTCCGTACCAACCGCGGTCTATTCGAACCCCTCGTGATGTATTTCAGCCTTACGAACAGCCCCGCCACCTTTCAAACGATGATGAACAATATATTCCACGACCTCATCCTGCAGGGCGTCGTCTGCATCTACCTCGACAACATCCTCATCTTTACAAAGTCATTGGAAGAACATCGCTGCATCAGCTGACTGGTAACGGAGCGTCTGCGCGAACACAAGCTCTACCTTCGACACGACAAATGCGAATTCGAGAAAACCCGCATCGAATATCTCAGTGTCATCATTAGTGCTGTTCCGGCCCGGCTTGGCCTGAAAGCCCCGGCTTTGGCTCGGCCTCAGGCGGCTCCGGCTTTCACAGACATCAGGCCAAGCCGAAGCCCCAGATGACGGCTTGGCCCGGCCTGGCTTGGCCTAGGCCACGGCTTTTAGGGTAAAAATAGTTGTATATACTACGCTGAATCAGAGTCTACATCAATGGAATCATCGTCGTCTTCCTCTTCGATCAGCAGCTCATCCCATCCTTTCTCATCATCACTGTGATTGGCATCACGCTCATCCTCACGGTCACCCTTGTCCTCACCCTCTTCTAACCGTTCTTCTAAGACTGATGATGGAGCCTCCTCTCGGAATAATAAGTCATGTCGGATAGCGCACTTGATACATTGTAAGGCCTCCACAATATCACCTTTAAGACTGCTACGGTGTTTGCTGACTGTGATGCCACCTTGGGAGAATGCACGCTCGCTCGAAACAGATGAAGACATGATTGATAGTCGATCGCGCGCCAAGGAGGCCCACACTGGATAGCGGTGGGCATTGACCTATGGAGTTGAATTAGTACCTTTACGGCAGTACAAAAATGAGAAAAGTGCTTACACCCCACCACGCAACCATCGTCCAACCATCTGGTACATGTTCTAAGGTGTTTAGATAGATGCGGAAATCCCGCACCCATGGCCGATTGGGTTCTGTGGCGACGCAAGGTCGTGACTTCGTCGACCAATTTCTTTTTTTTGCCACTAACAGATGATTGTGACATGTGAACCGAAATAATACAGGCTGGCGACTTACGGGCAAAGCTTGCAAATACAGTGCTTTCTTTGTTTCCCATTCACAACTGTCACAACGGCGGGATGGAAGAATTGGTCGACGTCTTGCCGTTTCTCTTCACGAGTTTGTCCCCTCTCATCAATCTCCTGAACATCGACGTCCAAAAGGAGACCATCTGCATCGGTTGCTGTTGGATTCCCAAGCGTCGTGCGTTTCTTTTTTTTCGCTATGTTCATAACTTCATATTAACAACAACGACAAAAAGACAGAATTGATCAAAAACTTACGTGGTTTAGGCTGTGCATCCGAATCCGAGTCTGTTCCACTCTCTACGTCGACCTCCGGGTCAGCAGTGGAGCCGTTCGAGCTGGGTGGCGCACTTGGAATGGCCTGAGGAGTTGAAGGTTCAGGAGGTGGGGATGTGGTCGCAGAGTGCTGGGATGGGGCGGTGGAGGATGGCAAATCCGATGTAGACGGTTCAGCTTGGAGGGGTGTGGCATTCACCTGGGGAGGCTGGCGTACACGGTAGTCCTGTACCGCTTTTCGCTGGAACGAAAGGGGAATTTGGGCCGTGTTGTCGGTATTGGTGAGTTTCATCGGCGGGTTTGCAAGGCGCGGTGGCCTGGTGGGGACAGAGAGCTCATTTGCATCCGGGCCCCTGATATTATTAGGTTATTAGTTCTCAGATAAATAATGAATGTGGAGGACACGTACCTAAGATGTGCAAGTTCCGTGCTGAGGCGCTTGAGTTTAATTTCAGCAAGATCTAACGGAAAATCGGTCCAGTCGAGTTTGTTGAGGTACGCGCAAACGAGTCCCATGCCATTCTTGCCCTGACGGATAAAATGCAAACGGCCATCTACACGACAGTCTTCACCGAATAGTGCGTCAAATCGTTTGTTGAATGTTTCGAATGTTGTTTCGCCTTCTGGCGAGTGCATAACTGTCCAGATCTTGTCTTTCGTATTTCCATTGGGCACAGACTTGGGCAGCGAGTTGGAGAGCGCAGTGATAGTCCGGACAAGGTGTTGGATCTCTTGGACAGTAGACATGAGGATGGATGTTGGGGGCGTGCTGGGGATAAAAAATAAAAAATAGGACTCACAACGACATTGATATAGGGACTCCTGCTTGATGCTGCAGTAAAATAGAATCCAATGTGGTGCCAATGAACGAGAACACAGTGAATGAGAAGGTGGGGTTGACGTGCAAGCAACTTGTTGTCGGATAAACAAACGCAACTTGAACACACTCAAGCCAAATAATTATGACATAAATTACAAGAATATATTAATAATAATAATAATAATATATACCTTGGTTGCTTCCCTCAAAAGCCGCGGCTTGACGGCTTGGCTTTGGCTTTCTGCTCATCAGGCCGAGCCAAAAGCCGTCGCAGGCCGTCACTTTGGCTGGGCTTGGCCCGGCTCCCGGCCTGAGGCCGGGCCAGGCACAGCACTAGTCATCATCTCGCATAACCACGTCGAAATGGACCCGGTCAAGGTAGCAGGAGTTGCGGATTGGCCAACCCCGCGCTCCGTGAAGGAAGTCCAGTCCTTCGGGGGCTTTGCCAACTTCTACTGCCATTTCATCGCCGATTTCTTGCATCACGCACACCCACTGTTCAACTTGACAAGGAAAGATGTCCCATTCGTATGGGGAACTCGCGAGGAGGACGCCTTTGCCAAAATCAAGGAGCTCGTCACATCCGCACCAGTGTTGATCCTGCCTGACAGTACCCGACCTTACCGAGTGGAAGCCGATGGATCCGGAGTAGCCACAGGCGCAGTGCTCTCCCAACAGTCCACAGATGATGGTAAGTGGCACCCGGTGGCCTTCCTGTCGTGGAGCCTCAGTGCAGTAGAACGGAACTACGAGATACACGATACCGAGATGCTCGCAATTATCCGCGCCCTTGAGGAATGGTGTGACTACCTCGAAGGCGTGCAGCATCCGGTAGAGATCTGGATGGATCACAAGAACCTCGAGTATTTCCGTTCGGTGCAGAAGCTCAATCATCATCAAGCACGGTGGTCACTTTACCTCTCCAGGTTCGACTTCACTCTTCACCACAGACCAGGAAAGAGCATGGGTAAGCCTGACGCCCTATCACTTCGTGCAGACCACGGATCCAGGCAGGGAGACAACGACAACATGACCCTACTCGACCCTGCCCTGTTCCGCATTTGCGCTCTCTCCAGGTTAGACATCATAGGTGAAGAGAGGGGGATTCTCCGTGAGATCCATCGTAGCCTGCGTGAGAATGACTTGGAGGAGTCAATTGCAAAGGCTGCGCAGAACTTACGGGAAGATCAGACTCATGGCACGGTGAAAAGTGCGGAATGGTCGGAAATGGACGGATTGCTCACATTCCATGGTAAGATCAATGTCCCTAATGATCGTGACCTTCGTCGCAGGATTGTAGCCCAGCATCACGACACCGCGATAGCAGGACACCTGGGCTGCTGGAAGACACTAGAACTCGTCTCCCGCAACTACTGGTGGCCGCAGATGTCCCGGTACATTGGGATATACGTCCGGCACTGTGACCTCTGCAACAGGATGAAGGTTCAGCGCAGGAAGCCCCAAGGCGAGCTACACCCTATGAAGACCCCCAATGGGCGCTGGGAGAACGTCAGCGTGGACTTCATAATGGAACTCCCTCCTGCACATGGGTATGACGCGATCATGAACGTCGTGGACTTTGCGACCAAACGCAGACACTTCACCCCGACCCACATGATGTGCTCCGCAGAAGGAGCGGCCTGGATCTACATCAGAGAGGTCTGGAAACACCACAGACTACCACACACCGTAGTATCTGACCGCGGACCTCAGTTTGTAGCGGACTTCACGTGAGAACTCTACAGGCTCGTCAGGATCGAGTTGGCTCCCTCCACCGCGTATCACCCACAGACAGATGGTCAAACCAAGCGTGTTAACCAGGAACTAGAGCAGTTCCTCTGTCTGTTTGTCAACGAGCGACAGGATGACTGGGATGAGCTTCTCCCCCTTGGTGAGTTCTCCTACAATAACCATGTCCATTCTTCGACGCAGCAAACTCCGTTCATGGCTGACGTCGGTCGGAATCCGCGGATGGGCTTCAAACCGTGGGAAGTACGCTCCCGACTCGAGTCCGTCAACGAATTCCGTGACCGCATGGAGAAGGGACTGGACGAGGCGAAGGCAGCACTTAACAAGGCCAAGCACGAGTATGCGCAGTATTACAACCGCCGTTGAACCCCGGCCCCCGAACTCAAACCTGGGGACCTAGTCTGGATCGAGGCAGACAATATCGCCACAACCCGACCCTCTGCCAAGCTAGCTCATAAAAGGCTCGGACCCTGGCCGGTAGAAGCGCGCGTAGGTCATGGCGCATACCGCATTACGCTCCCTCCATCTCTCCATCGCTTACACCCTGTCTTCCCCATCGTAAAGCTGACCCTCGCTGCACCAGATCCAATCCCAGGCCATCACCCGAACCCTCCTCCTCCACCAGTCCTAGTGGGCGGAGAAGAAGAGTATGAGGTCGAGGACATTCTCAATAGTCGAGTCCGGTACCATTGACTGGAGTACTTCGTCAAATGGAAAGGTTACGACGTCGGACACAACGGTTGGATCCCACACTACGACATCCATGTGCCAGACCTTGTGGTGGGCTTCCACCATCGAAACCCAGGAGCTCCTCGTCAAATCAATGCGGCCTCGTTTGACAGCATCTCGTTCTCGAAGGCAGATACCTCCCCGTGGTGGCGATCAACACGTCAAGGCGCCGTGTCTTAGAAGGGGGGGTGAATGTAAGGGGACATCCCATTTTCCGCACTTTCCGCACTTTCCAAGTTCTAGAACCCGCACTTCCCACTTCCACTATTCCGCTATTCTGCTCTCCGACCATCCGCAACCACGCCGCCGTATTACCACGCGCACTAGCGCGGATATATACCCTGTATGTACCTATTATGTAATTACCCCTTACCCCTTGTACCTGTGACATCTCCCCCTTGTTCCTCACCCCCTTAAGGTACTTCGGTTCCTTCTTGTGGCTTGGTACTATATAGTTTATATTTTTCTGTATATACACACATCTACCCTTGTAGGGGTTCCTTAGGTTTATCTCTTTGGATCTCCCCTACAAGGTAACGTCCCATTAGTTATTCCTCACTAGTTATTAATCTAATACCCTTTGGATCTCCCCTACAAGTTTGAGTGAGGTATCCTCAACACTGAGGGTTGCCCTTACAGCACTGTGGAGGGAGGTGGTGGGGGGAAGGAGACATGTTGAAGCAAAACTTTGGGGAAACTTTATCCCAAATAGTCATGTGACAACGGCACAAACTTCACTTCATTCAAGCTTGCATTCAAGTGGGAATTTTAACAGGCAAGGCATAACGCGTAAAGAATGGGGTAATTCATGTAAATAACATAGTGTATACCTTGTTTTCGAATCTGTGTTGCAGGAAATTTGAAATTTGGAGGTTTTGTTTGATGTCAGCACAGATCAGAATCTACTTCAAGTCTACTTGGAATGTACCTGATTCCTGTTAATACTTTTGCACTCGAATCTATCAGCAGAGATCCCTGTGATTCTTTCTACACCATGTCGATTTTCACTGGGACTCACCCCTAGAAAAAAAAAGACAACTTAAATGTTAACAAACCCTAACAAACCACCTCTAACCACTAACCACTTTCAATCCCCTCCCACCCCCAGAAAAAATATATCCCTGACCTTACTCTAACAAACCCTAACCACTAACCTCTAACCAAACCAACCTAACAGGAACAGCCTGGCCAATGGATGGCAGGCCTGCCACCATTAATTAATTATTTTTGAGAATAATGTAAAATGATAAAGTGCATAAATAATAATAATAAAATATGACCCACAGCGAGACTCGAACACAGGACCTACGTAGCAAAATAATGTATGACATAAGCTTTCTACATTGTATCACAATCCACCACTAGACTAAACATCCATACGTAGGAAGGCCCACATTTAGGCTAAGTTGGCCTCACGTTGTGCAGGATACTATAAACGGAAATAAATTACGTGTTTGCGTCACAAACCTGCTGGGTGTATTGCATTTACTTGCACCCAAAGCTCTCGCTGCTCTTTGAAATGTCTAGAAAACTGCGGCCACGACTCGGAGAGTGCCGTACTTCGCGTCCTACAACACCAAGCCCCACGACCATCGAACAACATAGTGTTTATTCGGACGAATGTTTTTACCTTCTTGTGGAGGACGATGACAAATGTGTCTGTGGATCTAGGTAAGTCCTTCTAAAACTTGAGTCAACTTTATAAATATAATTTTCTGCAGGGACGAGATTGCTACATCCTACTTGGGCCACCTATTCAAAGAGCCCGAAGACTCTTGGGAAAAGTTTCGCGTGGTTGCCATCGAAGATATTTATTCTGCGGCTTCGTACCTGGGCCCATGGGCCTGGCCCATACGCTTGTGGTTGTCCCAGGAGTGTTTTGTGAACTCTATGCAGATTTGTAAGCCATGCTCCCTGAGGTTTTCACCAGCTGAACTTAGGGCGGCCAACAGTTCAGTGGCAGCCAATAAATTTGAAAAATATTCAGCAATAAATACTCGTACCAAACTCATCATGGCGTGTGACATCACTGTCGCCCTTGGAGATTCTTAACGTGGAAATGTTAGGCGAAAATGATCAAAACTGATTTGGCTGAGCAGGTGCTCTTTCCTTTACATTTTTTTATATTTTTCTGCGCGTGTTTGAAGCCGAGAAAGAGCATACACTCACTTAAACTCATTCATATCACACTCAGCGCCGAGAATCAGCAGCTCTCCAAGCTCAACTCGCAGTTCTCACTGAAACCAACGCCTCTCTGAACCGCCGAGTCCCTGCAACAGGCGGTTGACGCTGCGGCTTCGCTGAAGGAGGAGGCTGAGAGGAGAGGAGAGGAGATTAAGACGGTTGCGCAGAATGGGTTGGATGATTGTGGAAGGATGTGGGTTATTTTTTTCGTTCGGTGACGTACCAAATTTGACGGGGAGTTCTTCTGATTTTGTCCAGCTACGCAAGCCTCCAGGCATCGTTCAAGAATATGAAAGAACAATATGATGCTTCGCAGAGTGTGCGGGAGGAGACGCTCGAGCAGCTTCGAGAAGTCAGGGCGAGCGCGCGTGAGGGTATGAAATGTGCGTTTTTCGGGCTTAGCATATTTGAGATGCGTTCTTGTTCACAATGCTGACGCTATATGCAGCCATAGAACCACTCCTGGACGAAACTTCGCGATACGCTCTATCAGCCGAGACAAAATCCGTAATGGACGAGTTGCGGAGCGATTGTTCCAGTGGTAGCTTTTTCCCTCTACCTTACCTCCCACAAGTCGTCGTATCGTTTGTAGATCTTTGCTCATAACCCCGTGAAATTCATAGCACAACAAGTAGTCGACCTACAGAAGCCAAATAACGAGTGAGAGAGTCGGAAGTGCGGCAGGTCCAGGAGGGTGGGGAGCTTGAGAGGACATCGGTGAGGTTGGTTTCGGTTGGTGGGTCGTCTTTTTCTTGCAATGGGGGAGAGCATGTTTCAGTCACTCTCTCGAGGTTCTTTATCGTCTTCGGGTGCCACTTGGCGTCGTCTACCTCCTAATCTTTACGTGTTCAGTTCTTCATTTTTGCCTCCTGCCTTCTACGTCACACTGTCTTAAGGAACGTTTTCTCTAGGTGAGAAGGTCGCCGAGTTAGCGGATAAACTTGCCACTCGGGAACGAGAGTCGATCGATATCTTGCTAGAGGCCGAGAAATCAGAGGTCAAGTTGAGCGCAGCGCAGGATAGGTTTCTTTTTCCAATGTCGTTTTTCGTTTTGCGCATACTGACCACCAATTCCTAGGATCAAGGATATGACGACGGAGCTACACGAAAAAGACACGCTTTCAACGCAGTTCGCGACGAGTATGAATTGACTTTGGGATTATACAGCGTGCAGGCTCATAGATTATCCAGGAATGTTGCGCTCAAAGCCCAACTCGCGGCTCAGCAAGTGTGCGTTCCACATCGTTTTACACCATGGGAAGCATCAGGACCTTGGCCGAGCTCACTGCAACTGCTGCCGAAGTCCACACGCAGCAGACGCAGCTGTGCGTATCGAAAACCAAATGCGAAGCCATCGAGGGTGCTCGAGAACATTTTCGGGACACGTGAGATGTGCCTTCATTGTTTTCTGTCAAATATCGTTTAATGCGCCCGGCCTTTCTTCGCACACGTCCGAAGCGCGCATCGCTGACGCTCAGTCTATTGTCGAGAAATTGCAGGATGAGCTCCGGGTTGTGAGTGTGAGAGAGGGCGCGACTCTCATGATGTCACATGTAAGGCTACGCAAGGCACATACCTGGTATTCGGTAAGTTTCGTCCGGTAGTTCCTTGTGCCTCAACACATCGATAGGAACTGCTGATCGGTCCTGGAAGAACGCTTCGAGGATCGCGTTACATCTTGCGAAAGAGCACAGCGGGGATCTCCAAGTATGTCCTTTCATCTCTGACGTAAACTTGGTTCTTATGTGCTGTCACCCAGGAACGTCTAGTTGTGTCGGAGACCGCACAAGCTGTACGTTCCGTAGTCACTCTATAAACCTCTGTCTCGACTTGACTTCTCGTCATGTAGGTCAAACTTGATGCCGCGGCTGGAAAACTCAATCTCGAAATCGCCATATTGCAAAAACAGGAATCGGCCCTACAGGTCACTTTGAGTGAAGCTCGTGAAGAGTCTGCACGACAGCACACGTTATCATCTGCCAGTTTTGAGAAGACGTTGGCTGAGAAGAATGCAACTAGCAATCGGCTTCAGCAAGCTGAGGAGCGGCGAGCAGTGCCTGCGGAGCGGGAGGCTGGGGAGTCGATGGCACTCACCAAAACAACCCCCTAAACAATCCTCGCAAACACATGTCCAAAGCACAACCAAACAAACCTCCCTCCTCGCCATCTCCAACCTCCACGACGTCAAAGAAGACATCTGGTCCCCCACCTACAGCCTCAAAGGTAAACCCGACGGTACCATCCAAGCCGTCATCTCCGACCGCAACCCCCCTTGTACCCTTACCGTCACCAATGGCCCGCAACTCCCGGGAATTAAGGCTGGACGCACGGTGGCGGGGATCATGACGGAACATCGTGCGCTGACAATGTTGTATGCACCGTTGTCGGCGGAGCGGTATGGGGTGGAAGTCCCGTCGGGATTGATTTACTATCCGCAGAGTGAGGAAGAACAAAGCAACGTTGCGATCTATCTCTGCATCAGTAAGTTTCGTTTGTATGTTTGAGGATTCTATTGATGGACTATATATAGAAACTTGTAGCGGGAATGTTTGCCCTTTGTGATAGGCAGGCTCGGAATTCGGGTATTTTTAGAAGAATGATGACACACTCATATGGTTAGAGACATACAATATAAACCTACAATGTACTATGAAGGTCCCACTTCACCTGTGGAGACTACCACTGCTATATAAATTACCTGAGACTATAGTGAATGACGTTTTCCTGATGAAACCTTGGAATGGCTCGGCCAACCACAAGAGGGATTGAAAGGAGGAGCATGAACAGAAGCCGAAAGACACACTGAAACTATCTGTCATTGTTCATTGAACTAAGCATCACCGTCACTGGTGCTAGGATCCGACACGATCTTCATGAGCCACCGCTTTTGGCACACAGTACTGTTCAAGTACTGTTTCGGGCAGTTGGGGGAAAGGGGGGCACTGAGGGGGGCGCCGATCTGTGGATAGGCATATGAAGTGTTTGCAGCAGCACCACAGATATCGATGGCAGGAGTGTCGAGTTCTCGCACGCTCCCTAGCTCCCTTGTTATATATACACTTTGATATATTACTCATATAATGTTCATTGCCTAACTCTGTAGTTATCAACTGCGATGAGAAACACCAGTTTTCGGCCCTGGGCATTACCTTTGAGAGCAGTACTAGCCTCTCATTATCAAAAACAGAGATTCAACTTTAACCCCTGCCCCAACCAACCAACCCCCATCCAAAAGCACAATATACGGTTATACGCTCCGCACCTCGAGGTCGCTTCAAGCGGTAGCGAGTCTGCGACCCCCGTCCGTCCGTCCCTCCCCCGCCAACACATGTACACATGCCAACTAACAACACATGCATTTTAATCACCTGGACAACCACCACGCTCAAATGCATACCCCATCTCGGACATCTTCGAGCTCATCGACTACCACCATCACATCACACCTTCAGCAAAAACACTCCTTACAACACACAAGGAGAAAAGAAAAAAGAGACTCACATTGACAGACCTCATCCCCAAATGATCATGACCACGATCACACTCATCACGATCATCTCCACAATCCGTAGCAAATTCTTTCATAGTATCGATCTGGATCGAGATATTGGGGCACTTCAACACAAAAGAACAACATGCACACAAAAAGTTCAAGTCAAAACCCAAGAACCACAACCAATAAAAAAAACGACGCAACCGAGAGTAAGCTTGCCAGTGAGTGCATAAGAACAGAAGAAAAAACCTACATTAGAAGCCCGAGACAACCCCGACTTGAATCTAGGCAACTCCCTCGTCAACGACAACGAAAAATTTTCGCTCCCGGTGCTCTTGATCCCGTCTGCGGCGCTGATGATCTTTTTGCGCACGTTGAGTGTTGCGAGGAGGGAGTTGGAGTATACTGAGTGGTTGGGGTGATGCAGTGTTAGTGAGGTAGTAGATTGGGTTGAGTAGGGGAGGGAAGAGAAAGAGACAAAAAACTCACATCGTCCAATACAAAAGAAAAACGCGATATAAAGGAACGTGTTGCTCGCCACCACGATCTACAAAACCAATAAAAAATAAACCACCTCTTGCCTCTCCAACCCATTTATACAGAATGAGATTCACAGAAATGAGGGACGCCACTGCGCATATACTATGTATTATCCATATCCACATCGAGTTTAGTGTTAGTAATAATTTGAGGTGGAGCGGGACGTCGACTCGCCTAGTCAATAATCCCGTATTCACAGCGAACAGGATCTATATGTACCAAAACCAAACCCAGAATCAGTTAACCGTATGCATCCACTGGAATTATTGGATGACAAGTAGAGCGCGGGGGGTGGCACGAACCAATTTGTTGATAATTGTATCGGATCTAAGCAACCACCACACAACCACGCGCATTAGTAACTTTATTTGAGGGAATCACACAAACGAGCTCGAAACAAGCAACGAGGAAGCACTGAAACAAAAAAATAAAAAATAAAAAAAAAACACACCTCGGGAACCCAGTCCTAGACCGATGCAACAACATACACAGCGTAGCCGCGATGAGGACGTCGCCTGCTGCTGCGAAGGTATTGACTAGGATCGAGAGGTGCTGCCATCGCCATCGTGATCATCGTTGAGTTCCGTGGTTGGTAGGTGGTGGGTGGTCGCGATTCAAGGGTGTAGGTGGTTCATGGGTGTACAGGTAGTGTTGGCGTTAGCGTTAGTACAACATAAGTAATCGGCATAGAGGAGGGACGGAGAAAACGCACCTTGAGACCCACGAGATCTGCGTATGTCTTCAGATGGAACCTGCGCGTGGTCAGCATAAAAAGTGGAACGGAATGGGAGGAGGAGAGGGGGGGACTTACGACATCCCTGCGTATGCTGGAGGTGTTTCAATTACGATTCGGTTTAGTTTAGTTTGATGGGGAGGGGGACGTACTGACTACACAACCTGTCCAAATATAAAAGTAGTAAGTACACGAAGGGAAAGGGAATAGGAAGAATGGGGAGAAGTGGGGACGTACCGAATTCCGCAAATACCAGAACGAGCTGCAGCCGGGTGAGAATGTGAAGTTTAAGGTTGTTGATATGGGTGAAAGTGAGTATTGGGGGACGTACCACTGAACCCGTGAGCCACATGTTCTGGTTGCTCACTGTAGGTGGATGCATGGTGTTAGAGTTTTATTTGAGAGGAGAGGAGGGATTGAGAATGGGCGTACATCGCCAGATTCTCATTGTTAAAAAGCTGGGGATTCAAAAAATTGTTTAGTGTTATTGGTGAGATTGGTATGGCAGGATGGAGGGTTGGGAAGGTTACCTTTGGACTAGGAGTGCGGTGAATCCCTTGATTGTGTAGGTGTAAGTGTTAGTGTTAGTCGTGATTGGGGTGTAGGTATGAGGGAGGGAGGGGTGCGTACGTACGTTGAATAGAACTTGAAGCTACATGTGATTTTCGTGGACATTGGTTATGGTTAAGGTAGTGATTGTGATTGTGGAGGACTCGGAGCACTTACCAGCAGACTCCTACATTAAAAAAATAAACAAGTGAGTGAGTGAACGAAAAAAAAAAAGAAAAAAAAAAAGAGAAGACACGGGGTTCGGAACTGACCAGACTAAGTTCCCGAGTTCGGTGGGGTTGTAGTAGTTCGTGATGAGGTGCGTGTATACTTCAAGTTTCAAATTCAAGTTTTCACCAGCGGCAAATGCATAATCGATATCGCGTCAGATGAATGTATAAGTAAAAGTAGCGAGTGAGGGACGCACGCGTGTGTGAGATGAGCGCTTGGTGGATGGTGTCAAATACCATGACGGCTCCGACCTGGTTGTAAGTAGTGCGAGTAAGATGAGCAGTTCGCATTTGGAGAGAGGGGGAAAAGGCCTTTACGAGGAGTTTGATGCCCCGTGCATCTTTTTGGTGAGTGAAGTAGTACCACGCTTGGGCACATGATACTAAGATCCAGAGTGGGAGTTAGTTGTTGTCAAAGGCATAGAGGAGAGGTTTTTATCATCATGTACCTCCATGTAAACTGATGGCGTCTCATCGTCAGAAAAAGAAAAAAAAATATCGCAGGGTGGGAGGTGAGTACACAGCTGCGACGACTACGCCAACGAATGCAGCTCCCATCCTAAGAACATGAACAAAAAAGGATGAGCTCGTCTCCATCGGAATCATGGCGAGATAAACAAACGTGTTATCCAGACGGTGATACACATGAGAAACCATGACTGAAAAAAAACGATCAGAAAAAAAAAACTTGTGTGGAGAGAGAGAGAAAGAGAGAAAGAAAATGAGGGGGTGGATCGTGGGCTGAGACTTTGAGTACAGAGTCCGCCAGGGAAAATAATCAAGGATGAAAGAGAGATAAAGAGATGGGGACACGGGACTGGCTAGACGGTTGCTCAATTGACGTTCAGGGGAAAGGAAAAGGTGAAGAACGGACTAGCACGATTCTCAGCCTTACTGTGATTAGTAGGCACACATGGTTTTAAAATTCGGCAGTTCGCATTTGGCCACTGATTCACTCGATTGAGAGTGGAACACGTACGTTATTCACACATTTCATGCCACAT
>Ga0210387_10000310_pt1 | contig 35397 bp, 36 predicted proteins | sample IncBWC7OmetaG_FD_160108 | JGI IMG/M metagenome (GOLD analysis project Ga0210387, IMG submission 160108) | Forest soil microbial communities from Barre Woods Harvard Forest LTER site, Petersham, Massachusetts, United States - Inc-BW-C-7-O ... | reverse complement strand
AACGGCTTCATTCGCCGTCGGCCCGGCGTCCCACGAAGCATCGAGATTCTCTTGCCCCCCGAAAACTTGCCCATCCTCGAATGGCTCGGTATCAAAACGTCAAAATCACTGTGATGAACCACTAGTCGACTTCGTATAATCGCTGCAGTCGTTCGGTGATGACGCGAAAGAATACTTCGAGGTCGGCCTTGTTGCGAACGGGACCAGCAGCGGCGCCGAATGTGAGCATTGCTTTCCACGGAATGCCGTAGACCGTTACTGAAACCCCGTGTTGGGGGCAGCCGTCCATGCGGCTCAAATCCGCGTCGATCATCGCAGCCAGCTCTTCGGCCGACCTCTTTTCCTTGCGGCGCTCCCACTCATCCATAAGTCAGCCTCGCGGCTTCGCCTTCAGCCCGATCGCGAGAACGGGCAGTCGATACTGACCCGCGCAATCACAGTCATCGAGATGTCAATTGTGAGCATTACGCTTGACACGAGCTCGCTCGCAAATGATCATCCTATAAATAGGGTATTTAATCCTAAGGGCCTGACATATTAACATTTGTAAGTTTTTAGGTCTGTGTTTTGGCATCTGTGCGTTGGAGGGTTTTTAAATGGCCGCGTATTTTGACCGCCTTGCGTTCATCGCGAATAAAACGGCCGAGGTTGCTGCAAGACTGGAAGAATTGGAACAACTGCGCGAGCAACTCCGAAGGGCAGAACGAATGCCTGCCATTTGCCCAAACGACTTGAGTAAGGTGCTGCTTGTAGAGGAAAAGCCTCGACCTCACTGATCGAACAACACTCAGCCGGTCGGCGCCCTTTAGCGCATAGTTCGTTCGTCAGTGTGTAAAAGGCCGGCGCTTGGCTGTTTCGGCGGTGTTCTTGATGGCGGTTAGACCGTCAAGTCGCGCCAGCCGAGACTTTAGCTCCTGCTTTTCAGTGGTCATCCGCTCCGTGAGCGTTTCGGCGACGTCCTTGAATATACGCCACAGCTCGTCGTCTGACATTGATTGAAAAACGCTCTTCGACATTTTGTCCCCCGAATTTGATTCGGTATTAAATCTCTACCTGTGGTCGAGCGCAATTGGCTACGTTTTAAATAACGTGGCGCAATCCTGTGGATAACTCATGACGCAGGACTGGTGTTCCCATGTCGATAATGTGTTCGGCAAACCTTGGTCCACGAACCGCTTGTTTATCTAGACGTAAATTTAGACGGTCACGAGTGATCCCTCATCTGCACGAATATCTCTTTCACATCGTGCAGCTTCAGTGTGCCCTTGTAGTGCTGCTTGAGGAAGCTGCACTGCTGCGATCGCATCGGCTTTGACGCCTGTGCCGCCAGCGGCGAATAACTCGCGCATATCGCGGACGAATGCCTTGGCGACCTCGGGCGGCAGCTCTTAGACGATCGCGAGTAGCGCGATCAACGCCATGCAGATGACGGTTCGACGACCGATGCGGTTGATGCGAGTCATCCGCTCACGCGGCAATAATCGCGCTTCAGCGGCTTGCGACGCGCGGTGTCGATATTCGCCTTTCTTCGGCCGGCGGCACGCACGCTCCAAACGAGGGCGAAACAATCACCATTTTCATGTGTGCTTGCATCCTGCGCTGGGCGGCCGACCCCAGAAGCATTCGCGGTGGCCCATCTCGAGTTCGGCGTAATCGTTGATTGCTTCCTTGATCGTTTGCAAGGCAGCATAGCCTTGCCGTGTGCGAGCGCAGGGCATGACCTCTTCCGAGTTGTTGCAGAGGCGCCAAACCTGTTCGAGCGCGGCCAGCGGCCGCAAATTCTCAGTACTAGGATCGTACCAGGAAGATCGCTTGTTCATGGCGCAATGAGAGCGCGCGCCCGCACGGCTTTGCATTATAGCCAGCCTTGGTGGCGAAGCTCAACGCGCTACTGCGTCGTGGTCTCAACCAGCGAATGCAACGACCGCTAATCCGCAAAGACCCACGCGATCGCAAACATCGTCGGGATGACAAACTCTACGGCAATTTCTTTTCGGGTCATCGTGCAAACTCGCTTTGACCTACCCCTATGGGCAGTAACCACCTTCGCGAGTCGCACAATCGAGGGCGGCTACTGTGCATCGTGGGCGACCCGAGCTGAACTGACGTGCAACGCCCTGTATCAGTCCGCGTAACACCATTTTCTATCGCACGTTTGAGTCACATTGGCCGCAGGCTTGCCATAGGCGTCGAGTGTGGGTGGGGCTGCATTGTTATACGCGCGACCAGACTGATGATGGCCTCGACCGGTGCGCATATGATGCTCTGACGCTGCGGCCATTTGGAGCGTCGATCCGGCAATCAGGAATGCGCCGAGAATAGTGAAAGCAGCTTTTCGCATCGCGAGCACATACAAACCGACGTCCGCTAAAAACTCTACCAGGACCCGGCGACGACCAGATGGAGTCATTTGCGGGCAGGGGCAATCGAGGGAGAGCGACGCATCACGCAACTCCGGCAACGGCTGGCGGCACATCGGCTTGGACTAAAGGTAATCCGGTGATGTTGCGATAGCCGCGAAAGCGCGGAACGATATGCCCGTCGGCCCATTTGGCCGGCGGGTATTTTGATCGGCGGATTTCATTGTGACTGAAGCATTGAAGTTGATCGTGGATGGCTATTTGAGCTTGAAGAACCGTGAGACGATCGGGGATCTCCGTGCACACCGGCAGCGGCTCCGGAAACAACTTGAGGAGCGAACGCCCGGTGGTATCGACGCGGGCCCCACGAAGCAGCTGTTCGACGAGGAGCTGCATGTAATTCAGGCGGCTCTTGCCAGCTTCTGAGCGCCGATAACTAGCCGGCGCGGGGAAATCGACTGTCGCTTGCTATAAGCCTTATGGCCAGATGGCTTTGTTTAGCCGCGCCCAAAAAGATACGCTGCCGGGCTCGAGCCATCGTCGGCGATGCAGGGCCCGCCGGATTACCTCGAAATCCCCGTTGGCCCAAAGCTTTGGACAATTGAAATCGTGGTCGTGGTCGCCCCTGCGCGACCGCAATTGTCCGTCACCTGCCCAGCGGGCGAGAGCATTCTACATCGACAGACTGACGGAGACCTGACGCGTTCGACGGCCGCCGCTTTTCTATTTCCGCGAGCGAAAGTCCGACGGTGTTGCGCGCGAGCTATAGCGCATGCATTCACGTTGCTGCCATGATTGGTTCACGCCGGTTGGGGGCAGCGCGGCAACTCGGCTAGGCTCAGCACACCTTCGGCGGAGGCGTGTGCTGAGCCGCCCATCAAGTTCGCGGTTTGTCGGCCGTTTGTTGCCGCGGGCCTGTGGACAAGCTGTGCCCAGTTTCAGCCTGAGAACGAGAGCGCGGGTCTCCCGACGGCCGGGTGCTCAATCCAACCACAACCAGATAACGACGGCGGTCAACATCAAACAATCCGGCTAGGGTCATCGCTACAAAGACCGCTCCATCCCGTCTACGGCGACTTCTCACCCGCGAGCGTGCAGGCAAACGGCCTCGGCGTCGGCGGTGAAAGGCTGAGGCCGTTACGGTCCGCGGAGGTTTAAGGGAACTCCAAGGAGACAGGACCTCACGTCGCTCAAGCGAAATGGCCCCGCGTTCGTATATGTGAAGCCGGAGGCTGGCGAGAACACAGCTCAATGGGCCCGGCCGTACCGCGGACAGCGGCTGGCGACACAACACATTAGCCGACTGCGGCAATGACGACCAACGCGGGCCTTCGGCCCCGTGTTTGCTCTGCCTGGCGCACCCGCTTGCGTAACTCCAGCAGCTCCAGAAACTGAGCTTCGAGATCTGCTTCCATTTCAGTAAAGATTTTGAGCCGTATGTCGGCCAGGGATAGGCGCTTCGAATTGAGGCCCATTATTGCACTCTCAAACTTAACAACGTCGCCGGTAAAAAGGTAGCGGGCAAGGACGGTCGCTAACCTAGCGAATCCACAGAGCCGGTGCTTGGAACTTTTTGCGTGAAACGGCACTAGGGTACAGACCGCTTCGCGCAACCCCTGAGGGCGAGGTCCCGATTTTCACTTGGGCCACTTCTCGACGCTCCGGGCGCCTTTCTGCCGCATTTTCACCGCGCGAATATTGCGCGACCTGGAGCAGTTTTGCCTGGTGTAAGCATCTGAGTGCAACGCCGGACGGCCGGGCAGCACTTGAGAGCCTCGCCAAAAATTATGCCGTGGCTGCCGCAGCAATATCGCGTCGCGGCGACGCACGTCGGCGCCTTAGTAGACCCGGCCACACCTGTCGCACTTGAGCGAAATCTGAGTATCACCTGCGATCCACTCCGCCTTCCACCAACGCCTGTGGAGATTCGTGCAGATCCAGCCCCTTATCACTTGCATGGTGCCCTCCAAGCGAAGCGTTCCCGTTACTTATTGCCTGCCTGCAATTGAGAATTTGTGAACCATAGAAGGCGTCGTCTGCCTCAACAAATGTTAGCCCAGCCGCCGCCGGCGTCGTCTGCCGCACGAGACATTCGGCTTAGGAACGGAGCGCGTCGGTTAATCGAGCGCAAGCGTAACCGGCGGCGTAATCATAGAACCTTAATAATTATGGCAGCTAGCCGTCGCTGTGACCCTGCAGCGGCGGCTTTTTGCCGTCGGTTCGCCTCTAGATCGACTGAAGAATCACGTTCGCTCAATTTTCGTCTTTTGCATTTAGGAGATTTGAGTGGCTATGGGGACAGTGGAGTGGTTCAATACAACGAAGGGGTATGGCTTCATCAAGCCCGACGCAGGTGGACCGGATGTTTTTGTCCATATCTCGGCTGTTGAGAAGGCCGGATATGCCGCCTCGCTGAAGGCGCCAAGGTGAGTTACGATCTGGTGACAGGCCGCACCGGGAAGGCCTCGGCTGAGCAGCGGCGCATCGGCTGACGGCCTATCTCATGACCCTTCAAAGCACCGCGTTCGAAACAGACGTAACTCGCTGCGTCCGATGCGATAAGCAGGCTGAACTTATGCTTAGCATCACCAGCCCGAAGCACGGTCGTACGCTTCGCATATTTCGCTGCGAGTGTGAGAAACTGACTTCGGCCGAGGACCATTGTTCAAAATAAGCGAGAGACTGTCGAGATACCGCCCGCGGCCATGGCGGAGGGTAACCGGCCGTCAACTCGCCTGCGTTATCTTGGGCGCGTCGCGGGACACGTATTGCGTACCGCGATAGGGCATTTGCTTAAACTCGACCCGCCGGACGTCGCAGCCGGCGGGTTTTCTAGCGAGGTGGCTAGGGCAACAGGCGCCACACAGACCACGCCAATGCGATCATGACCACGATGAAGGTCACAAGTTTGAAGCACTGATAGATGAGGCGACCGCGATTTGGCACGGCGGCTCCCCTCGGGGGGGCTCGCTTGCTAGACATCTACGACCGACGCGGCATTCCGGTTTCGATCTGAGATTTTAGAGGCACACCGCTGGCGTAAGGCCGCTGTAAGGTACGCCAAGAGCGACACTCAGACCCTGGCTGGTCTCACGGAAGCCGCGAGACAGGCCCTTGCAGATTTTCAAAAAGAACCTGACCCAGCCCCGGCTGAAACTTCCCGGGTGGTATTTTGTTGAGAGCAAGGAGTAGGTGACCCAATGTTAGGTTCAGGCGATTGAAGACCGCGCGCACTGTGTTCGTTCATTGCTTTCTCCGCGCCAAACTCATCGGCGCAAGAGGCAATGCATTTGCGATCGGCGAACACGAGCCAGTGATGGGGGCTCACTTCCGCGATGACATACTCGGTCATTTCAGCGTCCCAGCAGTAAGTTGACACAGCTTAGCATGGCAACGTTGCTGGTCCATCAACCACTACACGACTAAACGAAGCGCCGTGCCGACTTAGCGATCCTCCGACCAGGCTCGCTCCCCGCACGTGCAATCAACCGCTTAGGTCGTCAGCATCGATCCGAGAAGGCCCGCAGAGTAGTGGAGAGGCGGGCGGTTACTTTGCGCGCTTGACTCGTTTGGCTAGTCTTACCCCACACCCCCGCCATTCTCGGGATGAATTCGACGGCAGCCAATCTCCTCTGGAGCGGTATCCAAAAATTAGGCCGCCGGGCTGGAAATATGATGTCCCGGCGGCGCTTGTCTCATGCTGAGTCCGTCAATCCCTCGCGGAGTGAAGAATACGCGCCCAGAGCATGTGAAATGCCTCACATTTCGCCGACGCTAAAATGGTGGCGTCCAGCAGCATCTCAGCCAATTGACGCTTCATGGTCGGCAATTCGCAGCATATCGTGTGCGCATTACTGGCAAGGAGGCCGCTATGAGCACCGATTCTCTGCCTGCAACACCGCCAATTTGGGACTGGGCTGCGTGGATGAAGGCCATCATGATGACGCCCAAAGCATTCGAACAACCCATACTGCCGGGATGGTTTGACATCAACATTACCGAACAGAACTCGAGCGATCCCGATGCAGAACGAACGATCGTCGCATCTCAAAGCTACGGTCGTCAGATCGGGCGAATGATGGATGCTGTTACGTTGCTGATTGAGCTTTTGCCCGAGCAAGACCGGCAAGCAGAGGCTTTTCGAGAGTTCGCGGAGGTCCGTATCGAGATCAAAGAGATAAAAGAAAAGATCGCGGCTCAACGCCTCAATCGCATTGCGGTCGACCTTGCCACGCTGAAGGGATCGAAGCCTGAAGAATATAACAGTATCGCGGCGAAGCTTCGTGCGCTTTTAAGCGATGGACCATCGTAGAGAAAATGCAAAGACGGTAATCGCTGTGTCCCATCTCGCGCTCGGCGTGGTCGTCTATGGCTTCCTTAATTGCCACTGGGCCGCGTAGCCGTGTTGCATGCGTGCACAAGGCATGACCTCTTCCGCATCGAGAGCCGCCAGACTTGTTCAAGCGCGTCCAGCGGCCGCGATTTCTCAGTGCTCGGATCATACCAGGGAGATCGCTTGTTCCTGGGCGCCACGAGAGGGATCGGGAGTATAGCTGCAATATAACTACTGACTGGGGATCGGCGGCGCTGAGCTAGAGCGCGTCGTGTTGAAACCGCCTCGCGACCGTCCCCTCATTCGCTTTCGACTTCGGTTCCCTGCGAGGGGTTCGGGAGATCGGTCAATTCGATCCCGCCGCCTTGATCCTCATTTATCCGAAACATGAAGAATCCGTTTTCGGTAATGCGGGCTGCGATCGGGGTGCCGACTTCGATCGAGGATTGCGAGATCTCCCAGCCGCCAGCCTTGAAACGGAATGGTGGGACGACAGAGCTTGCGACGATGATCCGAACATCAGAATAGGCCAAACTCCGATAACTATCGAACCTAACGCTCGATGCTGGCTGGCTTTCTGAGAGGCTATTTTCTCCGTTCGACGGCGCGTCGTCCTCGCTATTCATATTTTGCCTTCAGCCGTCCGGTGTTGCCAGGTTGAACGAGACGCCGACGAAATCGCCGTCTCGCCAGATGAGGCGGCAAACGAGCGTGCTGCGGAAGCCGTCGAGCGACAGGTTGAATTCGTCTGGTAGCAGCGGAAGGCCGTTGAGACGCAGGCCAAGGCCCGTCTGGCTCAGATCCCGCACACCGCATGAATGAACGGTCTTCATCCGGGGAATGGAGAGCAGGGCACTGCTATAGACGTTGTGTCGTTCAGTTGCGCGACGGTCTTGAAAGCTCATGGCGCTCTCGCTTACCGGAATTTTCATCGCTCATTTGCGACCAGGTCGGCAATCCGATCCAGATAGCCGTTTCGATCTCTCGCTCATTATTTCCGATCGATACTACCACAAAGCCAGCGTTGCCAAACCGAAGGAACCGGGCTGGTCGCCCATCGATATTTCTTGGCGTGTCAATCTTGTTCATGTGAACTGCACTATTCCCAGAAAAGCCGCCAAACGAGGCCTTCACGGGATAAGTAAATTCGTACGCCGGCCTCGGCGAGCCCAATAATCTCGGACGAACGGCAATCTCCGATGGCTCCATCGTAGGTGGACTTTGCAAGGCCGCAATGAAAGTCGCATGTTAAGATTGATGCGGGCGACGGAGGTTAAATCTGGAACCTTGAAACCGAACGGAGCGCGGACCACCAGCCCGTGTGGGGAGCGAATGAACCGCGGCAGTGTTTGGCCACCGTTCCGGCCTGTTCCATGGATTCGCCCCGATGGATTTTTCCGCACTCACAAACCAGAGTCTCACCCTACTGTATGAGGCGGTGCGGGGAGGTTTAGCTGCCGATGATGCAGCGGAGGAGCAGGGCAAAGAGCCGCCTTTCAAGATCAGAGATACCGCCGCTTGGATGACTCATGTCGCGGGTCTCGAAGCCGAGATGGCCAAGCGCGGCATGGTCTTTGGGCTTATCGCTTGGGACGCAGCGATCGATGGACTGCCACCTGACAAAAACTGGCCCTAATGAGAACGTCCGCTTACTGTCTGGTCTTATCCCGCTCATTTTCGAAAGTGGCACGAGGTCGGCGAGCCATCGCCGGCGATTGGGGAGTAACCGGCATAAACCGAATTGCTCTACCGTCGGCCTTGGGCAAACTCGTCCGGCGGGGTTTTCTATTCGACGTGATGCCGGTACCTATCCGTTTTGGTTGCGCGCGCGTAAAATTGCAGCATTGCCAGCCAAAAGGACTGTGACCGTGAAATTGATCTTGCCTGCCATCACCGCTCACATTAGCTATCTGCGCGCTTTTCGATCCCCGCTCCGATCATTAGCTCTAAAGCCCATGCAAAGGGATCGGGTGCTCTGAGGGCGCAAACTGCATCAGCGATAGATATAAACCGGCGACCAAGACGAAAACAAAGGCCCCAGCGAAGACACAGTAACGGCCTGGCTTTTGTTAGCCGCGCCCAAAAAGATACGCCGCCGGGCTCGAAATATTGCGTCCCGTCGGCGCCCACGTACAGGCCCCTGAAATTCCCCAACGGGTGAAAGATATCAGCCGCTAGGTGTGAGCCGGTTCACCAAGCAATGCGCTTGGCCCGTCGTTCGTGATAAGATGTTCCTTTAGTCGCCTCTCGGTGATGACAAACATGCTGTCCGAAGCGGGCAGCAAACTTGAAACCGCATACCGCGAACTACTTGAATTGCGCGAGCAGGTCCGGAAGGCGGAGCGTGCTGCGAAGTCCGCAAAATCAAATGCGGGCGCCCAGCCATAACACTTTCGTCGATTTGAGGTTACTCGAGCCTTGCGGGTTCCAGATTTAACGTCCGCGGTCGACATCAATCTTAACGCGCGAGTTTTGTTGCGGGGCTGCGCAGCCGCCGTACGATAGGAGCCGCCGGGCATTGCCATCCGTCCGGGACCAGCGTGGCGAAGGTCGTCGGGCGATCATACTCCGCTCGGCGGCTTCGTTTTGGGGAAAGCCTTCTCAAAGATGAAAGTAACCCGCCTGCGTCGTCCTATCAGCGATGAACATAGCGCCAAGCCCGCAGGCGCCGAGTTTTGGCATGTCTGGACTGTTCGCATCCCCCGTTTATCGATAACGGGCGGACTTGTGTGGGGTCGCGTTTGGCGGCGGCATGATGGCCGCCACTGGGTTTACGCACACCTCGACACGCCCAAATCTAAATTGTTCGAGTGAGAAACAACTGCGCAAGCGTCGAACAGCCGCCACACCCATCCGAGGTGAAATCATGTCCAAGCAATCCAAGGAAGCGGGCGACACGTTCCGCCCATCCAAAAAGCCACTGACCGAATATGAGGAGGAACAACTAGCGATCCGAAAAAATATGGAGAGGCTGAGAGCCGAGCGCCGGGCTCGAGACGCCGCTAAGAAGGACGAGTAGGTGCGCCGAGTCTCTTCACCGCGGGCGTGGATGGTCCTGATCTCGGCTTGGTGCTCGCGGTCGCGGCGATATTCGTCGAACGCACCGGCCGGCATCTCCGACAGCAAGCTTGCCCAGGCCGCTTCGAAATCCACGCGCTTTCTCCGAACACGATCAAACGCACGTGCTATGATCGAAGACATGAAACGCGACACTATAGAGATTCTGATCGGTTTCTGCGGAATCATACTGTTTGGTGTCGGATTAGTCGTTTGGCCGCAATTCGCGGACACCCTCGGGCAGCTCGGTCTTTCTTACCTTAGAGATTTGGTCCATTCGCTGTTCGGGTCGCTCTTCTCATAGCTGCTGGTCTGCGCCTCGGCGCAAAAGTTGTCTATAGCCCGTTTGCGAAGCCCATTTCGCGCGCAACAGGTGGCTGTCGGAAGCTCGGCGGCCGCGATCGCCTTCCGCTTCCGGATCGATATGCAAAATCTCGTGTTTGAGCCGAGGCCGCGCAAAGCGAAGGCAAGATTTCTTCTCGAGAAGACAAAGGCGTAGCTCAGCGTGGAAATCGGCGGGTCTCGTGATCACTACCCGGTCTTCCGAACAGCGTTTCGATCAAGGGAGCACCGGGCAGTCGGCGCATTGCGCGACCGCTGCTTGCGGCGAGGTTGTGCCACGAGGCTTGCGACTTTAGAATGCTGCCGCCAGTTCGGCCAGGCGGTGGCGGGCGGTTTCCCGCGCGGTACGAATCGCCTCGGCCGGCCCCATCGTCGGCCCCGATCGGCACGAAGCGCACATTATGAGGCCGATGAACCGCAGCGCCTCCCACGCGGGACAGTGACCGACGAATATGTGCGGGCCTTCATTGAGCTCTGGACCAGGGATGTGCCCAAATTCGATGGCAAGCATGTCCGATTCTCCAATATCACTTTGGACCCGAAGCCCGTGCAGAAGCCGCATCCGCCGATCTGGGTCGGAGGCGAGAGTGGTCCGGCGCTGCGGCGAGCTGCCCGCATCGGCGATGCCTGGTATCCGATCGGTACTAACCCGCAGAATCCGCTCGACACCCTGACGCGTTTCAAGACCCAGGCGGCGCGCCTGCGCAAGATGGTCGCCGAAGCGGGGCGCGATCCCAAGGCGGTCGGCCTCAGCTTGCGCGTCACGGTGTTCGGCGAGACTGCGCCATCGCAGGCCAGTGATGGCGAACATCGCCTGTTCGCCGGTTCGCCGGCGCTCATGGCCGCCGACATCAGGGCGCTACGCGACATGGGTGTCGGCTCCATCGATTTCGGATTCGGCGGTTCGACGGCCGGCGAAGTCCTCAACGGCATGCAGAAATTCAGGGCCGACGTCTTGCCACTCGTTTAGCCGAGCAGGCGGATCAACGTCGCCCAGCGGTCGAGTTCCGGCAGGATCATATCGGACTTGCCGGAATCGAGGCTGACGACCACGCGTGAGACACCGTCGTCGCGATCGCGCTTGAGCAGGTCGAGGTTCTCCTTGGCGCCCCAGATCGTGATCGGCACCGACGCCGGATCACGGCCCGCCTCAGTCGCCATCTCGCGGAACTTCGGCAGCAGGGCCTGCACGTCCGCATACTGGGTGCGCGAGCGGTGAGGCATCCAGCCGTTACCGTAGTGCAAGGCCCGCCGCGCGCCGTACGGGAAGGCGCCGCCGACCATGATCGGCGGATGCGGTTTCTGAACCGGCTTCGGCCAGGTCATCATCGGGTCGAAGTTCACGAACTCGCCATGATACTCGGCCTTCGACTGGGTCCAGATCACCTTCATGGCCTCGATGCGCTCGCGCGCCAGCTTGTGGCGGCTCGCGAAAATAGTGCCGTGGTTGGCCATCTCGTCCTCGTTCCAGCCGTTGCCGACGCCGAACAGGAAACGTCCGCCCGAGATCTGGTCGATCGAAGCGATCTGCTTGGCGGTTTGGATCGGGTCGCGCTGAGCGATGAGGCAAATGCCGGTCCCGAGCAGCAGCGTTTTGGTTACTGCCGCGGCTGCACCCAGCACCACGAAGGGGTCCATCACGTCGTAGTACTTCTTGGGTAGATCGCCGCCGCTCGGGAAGGGCGACTTGCGCGTCAATGGAATGTGCGAGTGTTCGGGCACCCAGAGCGAATCGAAGCCGCGGTCCTCGAGTGCCTGCGCAAGTTCGGTCGGCGACATCGAATAGTCGGTGAAAAACATGGCCCCGCCGATGCGCATCGTTCTCTCCCTCGTAGACGGGGACCGAGGATACGAAGTGTCGGGCGGCTTGAACAGGTGTCGGCGTGTGCGGGAGGGCAGCTCGAAGGGCGCTCCCCGACAGGTTCGCGGCATGCCATGATCGTGTCTGGAAGGCGCCGGTCGAACACGCCCCTTGATCTGGAAGGAAGCGCGATCATGAAATTCGCCTTGCATTTCCGCAACTTTGCGTTCCCCGATCCTGAAGGGGCGCGCCGTCTGACATCGTCGAGAAGCTCCGTGCGGAGGTAGCGCGCGCCTTGAATTTTGCGGAAGTACAGGAGCGGGCTCCTGCCCTCGGCTTTGATGTGGGCGTCGGCGACGCCCGCGGGCTCCAAGCGGTTTCTCGAAGAAGAGCTTGCAGCCACAGGCAAGGTAATTCAGGAACTCGGTTTCCCACCTGAATAGCAGATGGCCAATGCTCATCGGACCTTGGCTGCGTGAGAACTCCGAGGCTTCTTTCAATCCGGCAGTTGCAAGAGGTTGAACGCCGGCGGCCTGACGCCGTCAGAGCAAGGTCGCACCGAAGTTTTGTTCCGGGTTGATATCCTCAACCAGCCGGCCGGTTGGCTTGGCTGCCTCGCCGCCACTGCGCGCGAGGAAGCGCCCGGTCCCGGCTTCGACGCTGCACTTGCCGTCCGCGACGATGACGCGCCCACGCGACAGCACGGTCACCGGCCAGCCACGAAGCCTGAACCCGGCAAACGGCGTGTATCCGGTGCGATCGTGCATCATCGCGTCACTGAGCGTCACTTCGCGTGAGGGATCCCAGATCGCGATGTCGGCGTCTGCTCCGATCGCGATCGAACCTTTGCGTGGATGCAGATTGTAGATTTTCGCGGGCGCCGTTGCAGTCAATTCGACAAATTTTTCCAAACCCAGCCGGCCCTTCGAAACCATAGCGTCGAACAACAGCGGCAGACGGGTCTCGAGCCCCGGCAAGCCGTTTGCGATCTGCTTGAAGTTAGCCTCGCGACCCGCGCGCAATTTTCCCGTATCGTCAAAGCGATATGGTGCATGGTCAGAGGACACGGTTTGGAGATCGCCCAGCGCCAGTGCCTGCCAGAGGGCCTCCTGATCGGCTTCGCGCCGCGGCGGTGGGCTGCACATCCATTTGGCGCCCTCGAGGCCGGGCTTGTCGAGGTCATTGGCGGTGAGAAAGAGATATTGCGGACAGGTTTCCGCAAACACTTTCAGACCCTGTCCACGCGCGTCGCGAATGACCCTGGCGCCCTCCGCAGTCGAGACGTGAAAGATCATGATCGGTTGATCGATCAGCGCAGCCATGCCGATCAGCCGGTTGAAGGCCTCTGCCTCCGAAATCCGGGCGTGGCTGATGGCGTGATACTTCGGATGGGTATGACCCGCCTTGAGCAGCCGCTTCACCATCCAGCTGATGATGCCGTGGTTCTCGGCGTGGGCACAGAGCAGGGCGCCGGATTGGCGTGCCGCGAGCAGAATGTCGAGCAAAGGCTCGTCGTCGACCTTCAGCCGGTCATAGGTCATGAAGATCTTGATCGAGGCATGGCCCTGTTTGATGAGCGCGGGCAGATGGTCTTCGAGCGTTTCGCGCGTGGGATCGGCGACGATCATGTGGAAGGCGTAATCGATCACGGCCCCCTTACGCGCCAGCGCGTGATACTCCTCGACCACCTGCGCGAGGTTCATTCCGACATGCTGGGCGGCAAAGGAGATCGCAGTGGTCGTGCCGCCGAACGCCGCCGAAACGGTCGCACTCTCGAACGTATCAGCGTTCATGATGCCCGCCGCCGAGAGTTGCTCGATATGCGAGTGGCTATCGACGCCGCCGGGAAGGATCAGCCTGCCGCGCGCATCGATCTCGCGCTTCCCCTGGGTCAACCCGCGTCCGATTGCGGCGATGGTCTCGCCGAGGATGCCGACATCGGCATCGAAGACGTCGCTCGCGGTTGCGACGCGACCGCCACGGATCACGAGGTCGTAGAGGGGTACGGTCATGGCAGGCTCCGTCTTACGTTTGCGAGGCGTTCGTCAATGTCCTGATCGAGCCTGACACCGTTGCAAGGCCTCGGAGACTATGACACCGTTGGCAATCGAAAGGCGCATCATGTCCCGTTCCCGCATCCGCGTCATCAACCCGAATTCCAATCGTGTCGTCACCAGGGCGCTGGAAGACGCCTTGAGGCCGCTGGCGTTTGCAGACGGGCCGGAGATCGTCTGCGAGACGCTTGATGAAGGGCCGTACGGGATCGAAAGCCAGGCCGATACCGACAGCGTGATCATGCCTCTGCGGCGACTGGTCGAGGGCGACAACCGCTCGGCCGCGTTCGTCATCGCCTGCTACAGCGACCCGGGACTGCATGCCTGCCGCGAAGCCACCGAGCGGCCGGTGTTCGGCATCGCCGAATGCGGCGTGCTCACGGCATTGTCGCGCGCGGAGAGCTTTGGGGTCATTGCCATCGGTCAGCGGTCGATCCGGCGCCATATGCGTTATCTCCGGCAAATGCAGCTCACGGACCGGATGGTCGGCGAACGGCCGATCGATATGAGCGTCGCCGAGACAGCGTCCGGCGAGGCGGCGCTGGCGCGGATGATCGAGGTCGGCCGTGCGCTCAAGAACGAGGACGGCGCGCACGCTGTGGTGATGGGCTGTGCCGGAATGGCGCGGCACCGCGTCCCGCTGGAGCAGGCGCTTGGTATTCCCGTTATCGATCCGACGCAGGCGGCCGTCACCATGGCGCTGGGCGCGGTTCAGTTCGCACGGTATTGATGGACGATATCTGCGCGGCACCTGAAGGTCATTCCTCGGGCGGCGGGACAGCGCCGGCGCGGCTGGTGATCGGGCCGTAATGCTCGATGCGCCGGTGGCGCGCGAAATCGAAGATCGTCTTCTTGCCGAACACGGTAGCGTCGAGATCGCAGGGATGGATCAGAAGCTCGTCGTCTTCGGTGCGGGCCTCGGCGACGATTTCGCCGTTGGGATCGACGATCAGGCTGCCTGCGATCATCGGATGCCCGTCCTCGCTGCCTGCCTTGGCGACGGCCACGACCCAGGTCGAGTTCTGGTAGGCGCCGGCCTGCACGGAAAGACGGTTGTGGAAGAGCCGCTTCTCGGGCCCTTCGGCGCTCTTCTGTGAATTGACTGACGGAGTGTTGTAGCCGAGCAGGACCATCTCGACGCCTTGCAGGCCCATCACACGATAGGTCTCCGGCCAGCGGCGATCGTTGCAGATCGCCATGCCGATGATGCCGCCGAGCGCCCGCCACACCTTGAAGCCGAAATCGCCTGGCTCGAAATAGCGCTTCTCCAGGTGCTGGAAGGCGCGCTCGGGGTCGAACTCGGAGTGTCCGGGCAGGTGCACCTTGCGGTACTTGCCGACAATCCGGCTGGATTTGTCGGTGAGGATGCAGGTGTTGAAGTGATGTCCATCCGCCGTCAGCTCGGCATATCCGAAACTCATTGCCATCTGGTATTGCGCGGCGCGCTCGAATAGCGGCCTGGTCGCAGCGTTCGGCATGTCGCGCTCGAACCAGCGATCCACCTCTGCCTGATCGGTCATGAACCAGCGTGGAAAGAAGGTGGTGAGCGCGAGCTCCGGATAGATGATCAGGTCTGCGCCCTTCGCCTTTGCCTCGTCCATCAGCGCAAGCATGCGTTTGATCACGGCTTCGCGGCTGTCGGCCTTCTGGATCGGGCCCATCTGGGCGGCGGCAACATTGATGGGGCGCATGGATGAGCTCTCCTGACGGTTCAGCGTGAAACGGTGTGCTCGAGACGGCTGACGAACCGCACCGCGGGCCAGAGTAGTGCCAAATAGATCGCTGCCGCCAACACGATCGGCGAGGCGTTGAAGGTGAGCGAGCGGGCCATGTCGGCAGAATAGAGCATCTCCGGCATCGAGACGACGCTCGCAAGCGAGGTCAGCTTCACGACCTCGATGGTATTGGACACAAGATCCGGCAGCACGTTGCGTACGCCCTGCGGCAACACCACCCATAGAAAAGTCTGCGTCGCACTCAGCCCCGTGGAGTGGGCAGCTTCCCACTGGCCCGGTGGCACGCTCTCGATCCCGGCGCGAAATATCTCACCATAATAGGCGGAGTTATTGAGAAAGAAGGCGATCGATACTGCGGCGAGCGGGGGCAGTCGGATGCCGGCAAACGGCAGGCCCGAATAGACCATGATCAGCAGCACCAGCGGCGGCAGAGCACGAAAGATATCGGCGAGCAGCTTCACCATCCGCCGCAATGTGGCGCGAGGCGACAGGCTGGCGGTGGCGACCAGAACACCGCCGACCAAGCCGATCGGAACGACAACTATGCAAATCAGGAGGGTCGTCCAGAGTCCGGTCAGCACCAGCGGCAAGGCTTTCGCCATGATCTCGACGTTGAAGAACTGCTGGACGATCGCCTCCATCAGCTGCGCCTCCAGGCGAAGCGCCGCTCGATCCACGCGCCGAACGCGATGATCGGAGCGAACAAGATCAGGTAGGCGAGGGCGCCCATCACCAATGGCGTGGCGTTGCCGAGAAAGGACACGGCCGTCGTGGCGTTGTTGATGATTTCGGGTACGCCGATCACGGATCCGAGCGCCGTGTTCTTGATGATGGCAATGGTGCGATTGGTGAGCGGCGGCACCGCGAGCCGGATCGCCTGCGGCAGCACCACAAAGGCAAGCGTCTGGCCGGCGCCGAGGCCGGTCGAGCGCGCGGCCTCCCATTGTCCCCTGCGAACGGAGAGAATGCCGGCCCAGAAGATCTCCTCCGCAAAGGCAGCGAGCACCAGTGACAGCACGAGCCAGAGCACGGCGAAGCTCGGCAGGTTGATGCCGATATTGGGCAGTCCGAAGTAGATCAAGAGCACCGCGACCAGCGGCGGCAGGGCGCGAAAGAAGTCGACGAAGAGGATGATCAGGAGATCCAGCAGGCGGTAGCGCAGCGTGCGGAGCAGCGCGAGGAACAGACCGAGCGCAAGGCCCGTGATCACGACGAGGATGGCGATCTCGATCGTGACCAGCATGCCCTTTGCAATCGCGGGCCAGGTCGAGGCCATGATCGCGGGCTTGAAGAACGTATCGAGGAAGTGTTCCATCGGGGGCGGCCTCAACGCACGACTTCGGCCATGAACGCGCGTGTGCGCTCGTGGGTCGCGGCGGTGAATATCTGCTCGGGCGGCCCTTGCTCCAGGATCGTGCCGTGATCCATGAACACGATGCGGTCGGCGGCCTCCCGCGCAAAGCGCATCTCATGGCTGACAACGAGCATCGTCATGCCGCTTTCGCGCAAGTCCCGCATCACGGCCAGGACGCTGCCGACGAGCTCGGGATCCAGTGCCGACGTTGGTTCGTCGAACAGGACCATCTTTGGCTCGAGCACGAGCGCACGTGCGATCGCGACCCGTTGCTGCTGACCGCCCGATAATTCGCTCGGGTAGGATTTCGACTTTTCGGCTAGGCCGACTCGCCGGAGCGCGGCAAGACCCATCGCCTCGGCTTCGTCTCGTGGCTTCCGCAGCACCCTGCGCAGCGCCAGCGTGACATTGCCGAGCGCGGTCATATGCGGGTACAGGTTGAACGATTGGAACACCATGCCGATCCGCCGACGCATGGCGTTGATATCCGTTTTATCGCTGAGCAGCTCGACGCCATCGAACCAGATCGAACCGTCATCGGGCTCTTCCAGCCGGTTGCAACAGCGCAGCAGCGTACTTTTGCCGGCGCCAGACGGCCCGATCAGGAACACGAGTTCTCGCGGGGCGACCGCGAGGTCGACCCCTTTCAGCACCTCCACCGTGCCGAAGCGTTTATAAACGCCGCGAATGTCGATGATCGGATCGCTCGGCCGCATGCGCTATTTACAGGCGGCCTGATGCGCCGTCGGATCGTAGCCCGGCATATCGGGGACGCCGTATCCGGCAAACACAGTGACGGCGGCGGAGCCCGGCGCGGGTCTTGTGTCGAACCACTTCTCGTGCAGCTTGGCGATGGTGCCATCGGTCTTCAGGCATTCCAGCGCGACGTCGAGCGTGTTGCGCAGCGCGGCGGAATCCTTGCGCAGCGCGATCGCCCAGACGAGGCCGGTGGAATGCAGATAAGACAGCTTGATCTGGGGGTTGTTCTTGGCCGCCCATTGGATGACGGTATTGCCGGCAACATTAGCATCGGCGCGGCCGGACAGCACGGCCTGAACCGCGTCGGTCTGCGTCCCGAAAGATTCAACTTTCCAGCCGATCTTTTCTTCCAGTCCCCGAGCCCAGCTGTCATAGGCCGATCCCTTGTTGACCGAAATCACCTTGCCCTTCAAGTCCTCGAGCTTTGTGATGTCGGGTGCATCCCTCTTGGTGATGAACTGAAAATCGGTGTTGAGATATCCCTCCGTGAAAAGCATGTTCTCGGCGCGTTCCTTGGTGACGGTCACCGGCGCGATCAGGAAGTCGTAGGTGCCGGCCTGCAGGGCCGGAATGAGGCCGGAGAACTGCGCGGCATCCACCGTGATCTTCTTGTCGAGCTGATGGGAGATGGCGTCGGCGAGATCGACGTTGAAGCCTTCGATGCCGCCTGACAGCTTTGGCATCGCATGCGGCGCGAACGTGCCGTCGACGGCGGTCTTGAAGACGTCCTGCGCGAAGGCCGACGTCGACAGCAGCAAGGCCGCTCCCACGGCGATGGGGATGGTTCTGCGCATAGGCTTCAGTTCCTCGGCTACGGTGATGTGGCCCGGCGGGGTCAGGTTAGCGGTCTCAAGGGGCAGACCTCAATATCACCGCCAGAGAAAATTTGACGTGCCGTTTTCTGTGCAGAACCGTCCGCCGTCTGCTCATTCTTAGGGCGGGTTTCCATGTCCATCGTGACTGGCATATGACGGCCTATGGCGCTGCCGCGATCCACATCACTTTGCCGCAAGCGCCTCGATCTCGACCTTGAACTCCGGACGCGTGAAGCCGCTGACAATCATCAGGGTCGAGGCCGGTGCCGGCAACGCCACATAGCGGTCGCGGACGGCCATATAGGGTGCCATGCATGAGCGATCCGTGACATAGGCGTTGATGCGGACGAGATCGCGAAAACCCATGCCGGCTTCGGCGAGGCACAGGCCGATGGCCTCGAAGCAGAGCACCGACTGCTCTTCAACGCCCTCCGGGATGCGGTCATCCGCCGAGATACCGAGCTGGCCCGAGCAGAAAAGCAGTCGTGCGCCGGCCCGCACTTCGACCGCATGGCTGTACTTGGCGAAGGGCTTGCGGATTCCTGCGGGTACAAGATGACGCAGCACCGTGTTCACTCCGGCTCGTCGGGGCTCTGTGCCATGGCCTGGCGGAGAGCCTCCGAAGCGCGTCGGCAATAGTCGTTGTAGACCGGCGAGACGCGGAAGTCTTCGTTGCGCGGGTAGGGCGCCGCGATCGCGATCTCGGTGCTCATGCGGCCGGGCCGTGCGCTCATCACCACGATGCGCGATGACAGATAGACCGACTCGTAGACGCTGTGGGTGACGAAGATCACCGTGAGACTGTTCTTCGCAAACAATTCCAGAAGATCGTTGTTGAGCTTCGTGCGTGTGATCTCGTCCAGCGCGGCGAAGGGTTCGTCCATAAGCAGGATGCGCGGGTTGATCACCATGGCACGAGCCACTGAGACGCGCATTTTCATGCCGCCGGAGAGCTCGCGCGGATAGGCGTCGACGAAGCGGGTGAGCCCGACCTGCGCCAGCACTTCCATGATGCGCTCGCGTACATCCCGGCGGTGCGCGCCGCCGAGCATCAGCGGCAGATAGACGTTGTCGAACACCGTTCGCCATGGCAGCAGCGTCGGCTCCTGGAACACGAAACCGAGCGATCGGTCGGGCTCGCCGAGCGCATCGTAGGTCGAGGTCGGCCAGTCGATTGTGCCGGTTGTGGGTGCGCTAAGGCCAGCAATCATTTTCAGAAGCGTGGATTTTCCGCAGCCCGATGGCCCGAGCAAGGTCAGGAACTCGCCGGGCCGGACGGTCAGGTCGACCCCCTCCAGCGCCAATGTCTTGTTGGTAAACGTCTTGGAGACGCCCGCAAGCTGCAGCAATGCGCGCGACGGGGCAGGCGCGTCGACGGGCTCGGGGGGCTTCGCCTCGAACATGGGCATGACATTCATTGCCGCACCCCCGGCGAGCGCGGAACGAAGCTACGCATCTTGCCCGGATTGAGCAAGCCGAGCGGATCGACCTCATGCTTGAAGCTGAGTTGGTCGGCATCGACACGCTTGTAGCGGCTGCCGTCCTCCAGCGTGAGCACATGCGGATTGGCGATCATTATCCCGCACGCCTCATAGGCCGCCATGATCGCGTAGAGGCGCTCCGGCGTCGAATAGCGGATCACGGGGATGCCGCTCGCGGTCATCAGGCCGTTGATACGGACGAATTCGAGGTGCTGCATCACTTCGCCTTCGAACCGGGCGCCGATCTCGGCAGCCGACTCGACCACGCGATCGTGTGGATAGAGCACCTGCAGGTAGGTGATGTTGCGATCGACTTTGAACATCTGCAGCGTACAGTGGTTCCAGGTATGCTCGTAGAGTGGCACCTTGGTGAGCAGGTCCTCGCTCGGTGCCTTGTAGGTGAGGGTGCCGCCGAAGGTTTCGAGCAGCGTCTCGAAACTCTCGATCGACATTGATCCGATCATGCCGAGCAGCACCGCCTTGCCGTCCGGGCAATACTGGCGAAGGCTGGCGAAGTTCTGCGGCAGCGGCCACTCAATCGGCGTCAGGAGCTTCTTGACGACACCGTCGGCCATTGCAATGGCTTGACCGAAGCGAATGGACTCGCGGAAGTCGTCAAAGGCGACGATCACGTCGATCCAGGGCAGCGCCGGCGCCAAGGGCATTTCCAGCACCGTGATGATGCCGGTCGTGCCATAGGCACGGCTGATCTTCTGCGCCGCATCGCCGCGCAGTTCGATCACACGCGGCCTCTCTTCCACGGTGACGATGCGCGCGGCGAGAATGTTGCCGGGCTCGCGCATGCCGCCAAAGGTGACGCTGCCGATGCCGCCGGATCCTCCCGCGACAAAGCCGCCGATTTGTGACATTCGCTTGGTGGAAGGATGCATGCGCAGCTCCCAGCCGAGCGGCCTGGTCTGCGCGTCGATGTCGAAGAGCTTGACGCCGGCCTGGACGCGGACGACACCGGGCTGCTGCCATTCGATGCGGTTCATGGCGGCCATGTCGAGCAGGACGCCGCCTTCTAGCGGCACGCATTGACCGTAGTTTCCAGTCGCACCGCCGCGCACGGTGAGCGGTATGCGATGGCGGTAGCAGGCGGCGGCGACACGGGCCACGTCGGCCTCGTCGCGCGGCGTGACGATGATGTCGGCAACCTTGTCCTTCAGCCGGGCCGCGAGGATTGGCGAATACCAGTAATAGTCGCGCGACTTCCGCCGGAGATCGGCCGGATCGAGGCTCGTCGAGATATCGCCGATGTCGGCGAGCAGGGCCTCAATCGGGTAGCGCGGAGCGGGACGAATATCTGGAACGGAAAGGGTGGCGTCGGACATGAGCGGTGACCTGTAATCGCGAGTTCAAGCGGCGCGATAGACCTCCGCCTCACCGTGGTCTTCGAGGAGCTTCATCAGCCGCTTGCGCATGATCACGCCGGGTCGGTCCGACACCATGTTGGCTTCGGCGCGGCGACCGACGTCGATGGGCGTGTCGTAGTCGGTGGACTCGATGATGTCCTTGTCCTCGCGCGTGATCTTGTAGTCCCAGTCGTTCAGGAGCTGCGCCGGGCAGTCCTCCTCGGTGTCGTTGCGGTAAAGCCACTGCACCAGCTGGATATGGCTGTCGTCGATCGGCGTCGCCGAGTTGAAGATGATGTGGCGAAGGCCCAACGGATATTCGATGTCGAGCCGGCGGCAGAACGGCATGTACCATTTGTTGCGCATGTGACGCGTGGTGGTGGTGGCGTCGGTGCCGGAAATACGATGCTGGATCGGCGGATTGACGACGGTGATCAGCGTCTCGGCCTCGAAGCCGTAGTCGGTTTCCGTGATCTCGTACTTATCCGGGAGCGGCTGGTCGGCCTGGCCGAACGTGCCCTGGTGCACGAATGCGAAGTGGGCGTTGTCGAAGGAGTTCTCCATCATCCGCAAGGCCGAGGTGTTCCACACTTCGTAGAACTGCGGCACATAGCGGAAGGACGGGTCGCTGTCTTCGGGCACCTCGAAGATCGGCGCCAGCGGCTCATCGAGCGCCACCCAGGCATAGCCGTAGCGCGCCTGGCAGTGATAGGCGGGCGTCGACAGGTTCGGCACGTCCTGCTGCACAGGAAATTGCGGGACGTGCACGAGCTTGCCGGCGGCATCGTAAGTCCAGCCGTGATAGCCGCAGACGATCTGCCCGTCCTTGCACCAGCCTCTCGAGAGCTTGGCGGTGCGGTGGCAGCAGCGGTCCTTGAGCGCGGCCGGGCTTCCGTCGGGGCCCAGGAACAGCACGATGTCCTCATCGAGCAGACGGAACGGCTTCGGTCCATCCGCGAGGTCGGAGAGCGGCATCACCGCGTACCAGAAACGGCGCAGAACCTTCTGCTTGGTGGTCAGCATGCGAACCTCGTCGGGACGTGTTGTGTTGCGGGCAGATCGCGGGACATCAAGAGTCTTGCTCGAACTCGCTGTCGTGCCAGCGGCCGAGCGCCAGCTTCGACAGGGCGGCCATCACCAGAAACAGGGCGATGCCGGTGATGGTGATCAGGAACAGCGCGGCGAACATGCGCGGGATGTCGAGCTGGAACCCGGACTGCAGGATCTCGTAGGCGAGGCCCGCGCTGCGGCCGCCGGTGCCGGCGACGAATTCGGCCACTACCGCGCCGATCAGCGCCAGGCCGCTGGCGATACGCAGGCCGGCGAAGAAAAACGGCAGGGCGCTCGGGATGCGGAGATAAATGAGGCTCTGCAGGCGCGTGGCACGGTTGATGGCGAAGAGGTTCTGGTGGCCGCTCTCGATACTGCGAAGGCCGATGGTCGTGTTGGAGATGATCGGGAAGACGGCGATGATGGTGGCGCAGATGACCAGCGCGACCTGCGTGTTCTTCACCAGGATGATGATCAGCGGGGCAATGGCCACGATCGGTGTCACCTGCATGATAACGGCGTAGGGGAAGAAGCTGCGCTCGATCAGCCTGTTCTGCACGAACAGGAAGGCCAGAGCCGAGCCGATCGCGGTTGCGAGACCAAGCGCGATCAGCGCCACTTTCAAGGTGCTCCATAGCGCCCGCATCAGCCCCGGCGTGTCATTGACGATAGCCTGCGCGATCGCGCTCGGCGCCGGGAAGAGGTAGGGCGGAATGGCGAAGATGCGGCAGGCAGCCTCCCAGGCCGCGACGATGATCAGGCCAACCACCAGGGGCGGCAGCACTTCGGTGAGGGGTGAATTGTGTTGTCGCATTGCCGGCATTCGTCTGTCGTATTCAGGCGGGCGCAGCAGGCACCCGCCGCGCGGCGTGTCAGTTCATCGGAATCTTCATGCCGTCGATGAACTGCGTCGTGAACGCCTTCTTGTAGTCGACGCTCTTGTCGAGCAGGCCGCCGGCCACCATGAAGTCATAGGTCGCCTTCCAGCGCGCGTCGGTCATCACGCCGATGCCCATGGTCTGCGCGTCGCCGCCGTCGACCACCTTCAATTCCTTCATGCGCTTGATACCGAAGGCGATCTGATCGTCGGTCATCTTCGGGTTGTCTGCCTTGATCAATGCGTTGGCAGAGGCGGGATCGTCGGTCAGATAGCTCTTCCAGCCCTCCATCGACGCGCGCACAAAACGCTTCAGCACATCCGGCTTCTCCGCGACCAGCTTGGTCGTGGTCACCATCGTCGTGCCGTAGGGGGGATAGCCATCATCCGCGAACAGGAAGAAGTTGACCGGGATGCCCTTCTGCATCGCCTGGAACGGCTCCGATGAGGGATACGCCTGCTGGGCGACGTTGGCGTCGGCAAAGAACGGTTGAAGGTTGAACGTGTAGGCCTTGGCCTGGCTCTCGGCAAAGCCATACTTGGCTTTCAGCCAGGGCCAGAAGGTGGAGTGGCTCGAACTCGCGATCAGGATGTCTTTGCCGTTGAGGTCCGCGAGGCTCTTGACGTCATCATGCGTCATCATGCCCTGCAAATCCTTCTGGAACGATGCGCCAACGGTGACGACGGGCAGGCCTTTGGCGACCGATTGCAGCACCTGGATGTCGTAGCCCATGATGACGTCGGCTTCGCCGCCAAGCAGGAGCTGCATGCCGTTCACCTGCGGTCCGCCCATCTTGATGGTGACGTCGAGGCCGGCTTTTTCGTACAGGCCCGTCGCCTTGGCTTGATAGAAGCCGCCGTGCTCGGCCTGCGCGAACCAGCTCGACAACAGCGTGATCTTGTCGGCGGCAACCGCGAAGGACGGAGCTAGGGCAACGCCAAGGAGCATGGCGCCAGCGAAGGCAAGTCGGGAAGTCCGTGCGAGCGTGGTCATTTGCGACATCCGTTGGGTGTGATCCGGCTTGGCAAGGATGTCAGCAAATGCAAATGATAAGAGAAAGCATCAATTTTAGTGCGTTGTGATGCTTTTGCGGCATCGGTGATGAGTTTTTGGGCGACGAGCTTTCACGCTAAGCAGCGGCTGATCATTGCGAATTCAACGCATTGAACGATCAAATGGCTGGAGGCTAGTTTCCAATGCTGCATGCCCGAATCTTGGCCTATCTGGACGAGGTGGCGCGGCTCGGGTCGATCCGTAAGGCGGCGGCGCGGCTGAACGTGGCGTCTTCTGCGATCAACCGGCAGATCCTGGCGCTGGAGACGGAACTGGGCACACCGATTTTCGAGCGCATGCCGCGCCGCCTGCGCCTGACGTCCGCCGGCGAGATCCTGATCATGCATGTGCGGGAGACGCTGAAATCGAGCCAGCGTGTCTCGGCGCAGATCGAGGCCCTCAAGGGTCTTCAGCGCGGCGAGGCGACCATCGCGACGATGAACGGCCTCGCCGGCGGTCCTTTGCCCGGGTTCCTTGCCGGCGTGATGGGCGCGCATCCGCGCATGCATATTCGACTGCGCGTCCTGACGCTCGATCAGATCCCCAACGCCGTGCTCACGGGCGAGGCCGATATCGCGCTGGGCTATAATTTCCCCACGGGGCCGGGCTTGCGCGTCGTCGCGAGCCACGATCTGCATCTCGGCGCGGTGGTCGCGCCGGGACATCCGCTCACACGCCGCAAGCCGGCCTGGCTCGCCGACTGTCTCGAATTCCCGCTGGTGCTGGGCGATGCATCCATGACGATCCGCCCCGTCGTCGAACTCGCCTTCACGCGTGCCGGCATCCCCTTGCATCCGACCATCGAGAGCAATTCCATCGCGTTCATGATGCGCATCGTGCGCGAGGGTAATGCCGTCACCTTCCTCAACCCGGTGGATATCGGGGTCGATATCGCGCGCGGCGATCTTGTCTTTATCCCGTTCCAGGATCTGAAGGTCGATCCGATCACCATCAAGCTTGCGGTGCGTGCCCGTGGCACGCTTGATGCATTTCCGAGTGTCCTGCTCGAGGAGATGCGCATGGCCATGCCGGGCTTGCAGCGGACATGAACGATGACGAATAGGCATCGCCGCGGACGCAAAATGATGCTTGCTACGTTCCTCTGACACGTTTGTATACCGCCCTATGACAATTCATTTCGCCGATATCGCCTGGTCCGACGCGCCGCGCTTTTGGCTTGCCAATGCGCGCATTCCGGTCTGCCTGCTGGCAAATCCCGCCCTATCGGCGGGCAGCGATCATGAAGGTGTCGTACGCGTCGACGTGCTGGTCGAGGGCGGCAAGATTGCGCGCATCGTGTCCGCACAGGAGGCTCATGACGATGCCATCGCGCGCGTTGATCTCGGCGGCCGCCAGGTGTGGCCGACGCTGATCGACGTCCACACGCATCTCGACAAGGGCCATTCGATCGAGCGCAATCCGAATATCGACGGAACCTTCAACAACGCGCGGCTCGCCGCAGCCTCCGACCGCCCGAACTGGACGGCGACGGATTTGCGCCGGCGCATGGGTTTTGGCTTACGCTGCGCCCATGCACACGGTGTTTCGGCAATCCGCACGCATATCGATACCTATCATGACAGTGCCGAGCGAAGCTGGCCGGTGCTGCGCGAGATGCGCGAGGAATGGGCCGGCAAGGTGGATCTGCAGGCGGTCTCGCTTTGCCCGATCGAACTATTGATGGATGCCTTCGGTGACCGAGTCGCGGAAATCGTGAAGGAATCGCGAGGGCTGCTTGGCGGCGTCACGCGGCCTGCGATCGGCAGGCATGGCGCTCCCCAGGCCAACATTGATGAACAGCTTGACCGCTTGTTCGCGCTGGCGATCCGCCACGACCTCGATATCGATCTGCACGTCGACGAAACGGACGATCCGGCTGCTGCGACGCTGCCCTTCATCGCGCGCTCGGCGCTCCGGCACGGCTACAAGGGCCGCGCCGTCTGTGGCCATTGCTGCAGCCTTGCGGTGCAGAGCGAGAGCGAGATCGACCGGACGCTCGACCTGCTGGCTGAAGCGGACATATCCATCGTGACACTGCCGACGGTCAATATGTATCTCCAGGACCGGCGGAGCGGCCGAACTCCGCGCTGGCGCGGGGTCACCGTGGTGCACGAGATGATCAAGCGCGGAATTCGGGTGGCTGCCGCCGGCGACAATTGCCGCGACAGCTTCTATGCCTACGGCGATCACGACATGGTCGACACGTTTCGGCAGGCCGTGCGCATCCTGCATTTCGATCATCCGCTTTCAGAGGCGCCGTCGCTGGTTGCGAGCTTGCCGTCGCGCATCGCGAAACTGGAGGGGCATGGATCGATCGGCGAGGGCGCGCCGGCGCGGCTCATCGTGTTCAACGCGCGCAGCCTCAACGAGATCGTCAGCCGGCCGCAGGCCGACCGCGTTGTCCTCGAGGGCGGCAGGCGGCTTGCCGCGAAGCCGCCGGACTATTCGGAGCTTTGGGCAGACGACGATTTGCCAGGCAGGACGGCTGCCGCGGAATAACTCATGCGAGTCCTCTACATCTATTGCCATCCATTGCCCGAAAGCTTCCACGCAGGCATCCGCGCAAGGGCGTTGGAGGTCCTCAGGGCAGCCGGGCATGAGGTCGATCTCCTCGACCTCTACGCCGAGAAGTTTGATCCCGTGCTGTCGGAAGACGCGCGGCGACACTATCACGACATTTCGCGCAATCAGGTCGGGCTGGAGAGCTACATCGTAAGACTTAAGCGCGCGGAGGTGCTGGTGGTGCAGTTTCCCACCTGGTGCTTCGGCATGCCCGCGATGCTCAAGGGATTCCTCGATCGCATGATCATGCCCGGCGTTGCCTTCGACATCAGCGATCCGGCCAAGGTCAGGCCTACGCTCGACAACATCACGCGCATTGTCGGCATCGTCACCTACGGCCGGCCGCGCCATATGGCGCTGTGGATGGGCGATCCACCGCGCAAGATCGTCAAGCGCTATTTGCGCTGGTTCACCGGCGGAAAGGCCCGAGTGGATTACCACGCGCTGTATCATCTCAACATTGCGACGGAGGCCCGGCGCATCGCTTTCATCGGCGGCGTGGCGAAGGCAATGCAGCGGCTCGGCCCTTAAGGTGCGATTAGAAATCCGATTGTTCTAAACGTCGCTAGAGCGTGAACCCATCCATCTGTAGTAGTCGGAGGAGCCCACTCGGTCCTAAACTAGCTAAACGTCGGCTTACGGGCATGTTTGGGATATCGAGCTAGATCCAGCTGGCCGCCGTTGGACGGACTTAGCTCAAGCGTCCTTATGATGGATTAGAGAGAAAGTACAGTTTGTTCAGCGGGTTGGAGGGGCATGTGTGCACGAGAGATGAAGCAAAATTTCATGGCAGCCAGTGTGAGCAGGCCTTCTGAAGTGGGATAGGCCGAGTCCGGTTTGACATGCATGCACGACCAAATATCCCGAGCAGGAACCTAGAGCACCGACGGGCAGTCCCACTTGTCGGAGGTTGGAAAGCGTCACTTCTTTACCGCATTCGTGCAGCTCCGGTGATCCGACTAAGAACAGTTCTTGAGGTTCGGGTCGGCAGCGCGCGGCAATAAATCCTGAATACGCGTGCAGAGGATCTCCGGGCTCTCCAGAAAAACCTCCGAGATCTCCGCAAGCCGGGGTTTAGAGCCAACGGATCTGGAATAAGTAATTCGATCACAATGCCGATCGACGGCGCAGGGGCCAACCGGCACGCTCGCCGCTGACTATTAGGGGCAGGCTAAGCATTGCTACCTGAAAACATAATTTTCCCGACCTGATACCTCCAATAAGCTGACTATCGGACCTTTCTGGAAGGTCTCGGAGGAGGAAGAGGGTCCGGAAATGTCGATCGAGAAAGTGCATACGGTCGTTGTCGGTGCCGGTCAGGCTGGGGTGGCCATGAGCGAGCATCTGACCGCATGCGGCGTGCCTCATCTCGTGCTGGAGCGGCATCGTATCGCGGAACGCTGGCGCTCCGAGCGATGGGATACGCTGGCCGCCAATGGTCCGGCCTGGCACGATCGATTTCCGGGTATGGAATTTCCGAACATCGGCCCCGATGCGTTTGCGACCAAAGAGCAGGTTGCGGACTATTTTGTCGCTTATGCAAAAAAGATTGGGGCACCCATTCGCTGTGGCGTCGAGGTGAAGAGCGTTAGAAAGCTCGAGCACAGGCTGGGTTTCCTGGTCGAGACCTCGCAAGGCGCAATCGAAGCCGAGAGCGTCGTTGCCGCGACCGGTGCTTTTCAGCAGCCTCTCATTCCGAATCTCGTTCCTGGGAATGCGAGCCTTCTGCAAATTCACTCGACGGCCTATCATCGGCCCGATCAATTGCCGAAGGGTGCGGTTCTCGTTATCGGCGCGGGCTCTTCGGGGGTGCAGATCGCCGAAGAGCTGCTCGCGGCGGGAAGGCGCGTCTATCTGTCGGTCGGCCCGCACGACCGTCCGCCCCGGAGCTATCGCGAGCGCGACTATTGCTGGTGGCTCGGCGTTCTCGGCAAGTGGGACTTGGAAACGCGGCCGCCCGGCACGAGTCACATCACCATCGCCGTGAGCGGCGCCGGCGGTGGGCATACGGTCGACTTTCGCCGTCTTGCGGCGCAGGGAGCGATGCTGCTCGGCATGACGCAATCCTTCAACGACGGCGCGTTGACCTTCGCGCCGGATCTATCGGCCAACATTGCGCAGGGCGATGCGAACTATCTCGCGCTGCTGGACGAGGCGGATGCTTATGTCGTGCGCAACGGCCTTGATCTTCCGACAGAGCCAGAGGCCCGAAAAATCGGGCCTGATCCGTCGTGCATGGCCAGTCCGATCCTGGAGGTAGACCTGGCCGAGGCCGGAATCACGTCGATCATCTGGGCAACCGGCTTCACGTCGGACTACGGCTGGCTGAAGGTGGACGCCTTCGATGAGGAAGGCCGTCCGAAGCATCAACGCGGCGTGTCCTCGGAGCTCGGAATCTACTTCCTCGGCCTTCCATGGCAATCACGAAGAGGATCGGCCTTCATCTGGGGAGTCTGGCACGATGCGAAGTATCTCGCAGACCGCATTGCCACCCGTCGCAGATACATGGAATACCACGCTTCAGCGAGCAAGGCTGAAACAGAGGCGACGGAGGAGCGGGCGTTGCTTCGCTCCGACAAAGCGAGGGGCTGATATTTTGTCGACGAGTGAGAGCAGATGCTTGCGCCGGTGACCACGCTCGAAATCCTCGACAAGCTCGTCTCCTTTCCGACGGTAAGCCGTGATTCGAATCGTGATCTCATAGATTTCGTGCGTTCTTTCCTGGCTGCGCGAAACATCGAAGCCGAGCTGATTTGTACGGGCGATGGCCGCAAGGCAAATCTATTCGCTACGGTTGGACGGAAGGACATTCCCGGCGTGATGCTGTCCGGTCATACCGATGTCGTCCCGGTGGACGGCCAGAGCTGGCCCAGCGATCCATTCCGAACGCGGCTGTCGAGTGGGCGCATCTACGGACGCGGAACAGCGGATATGAAGGGCTTTCTCGCCTGCGTTCTCTCCCTGGTAGGCCGGATGGCCGGCACGAAGTTGAGCAAGCCGATCCATCTTGCTTTCAGCCATGATGAAGAGGTCGGTTGCATCGGCGTGCGCTCCCTGATTGACGAACTGGAAAAGCGCCCCGTCAAGCCCAGCTTTGCCATCGTCGGCGAGCCGACGTTGATGCGCCTTGCGACCGGGCACAAAGGCAAGATTGCCGCCCGGGCGACCTGCTGTGGCGTCGAAGGTCATTCGGCGCTTGCCCCGAAAGCGCTCAACGCCATTCATCTCGCTTGCGAGTTCGTGGGATTCATCCGGGGGAGCCAGGAAGAGATCGTCGAGGATGGCTTGCGGGAAGAAGGCTACGACGTGCCCTATACCACCTTGCACGTCGGTCAAATTGAAGGTGGCACCGCTCTGAACATCGTCCCAGGCAAATGCACGGTCGACTTCGAGATCCGCAATATCGGCCGGGACGATGCGACGGCAATCCTTGATCGTCTTATGGAGGGAGCCGCGCGGATCGCCATGAAGCGAAAGCCGGCTTTCCCTCAGGCCGACATTCGCGTCGATGTCGTCAACGAATACCCGGGATTGACGACGCCATTGGATTCGGAAGTGGTTCGCTTTGCCAGCAGGGTTGTCGACCATCCATATCCCTTGAACGTCGCATTCGGGACGGAGGCAGGATTGTTCTCGAGCCGGCTTGGCGTGCCCGCCGTGGTCTGCGGCCCCGGCTCGATGGAGCAGGGACACAAGCCGGATGAATACATTGCGCTGAGCCAGATCGAGGCCTGCGATCGCATGATGGATCGGCTGCTCGACGAATGTCGCTGAATGAAGGAGATTTAGCCGCGATGGATACAGAAATGTCTCTCAGAACGTTCCTCGCGGAACTCGAGAAGAACAATTCGGCCGAGTTCTTGCGGATCAAAGAGCCCGTTGCTCTGGACTACGAGATCAGCGCTCTGACCATGGAAATGGATCGCCGCAAGCGTTCTCCCGTTCTCTTCTTTGACAACGTTCAGGGCAGTCCGTTTCCAATTCTTGCGAACATGTTTGGATCGCGTAGGAATTTTGCCGCCGCACTTGGCATTGGGGAAGAGGTTCTCATCGAGGAGCTGGCTCGGGGCAGCGATCGGGTGATCGAGCCCGTCCTGTCCAGGACTGGAGCCGTCCAGGAGGTCATTCACAGGGGTGATGACGCCGACCTCGGTAAATTGCCCATCATGGTGCATTTCGCGGAGGATGCGGGTCGTTACATCACGAATGCGATCGTCGTCGCCAAGGATCCGGATACCGGGGTTCGCAACGCCAGCTTCCATCGCATGCAGGTCAAGGGTCCGAAGCGTCTCGGCACCAGCCTGCACAGCCGGCGGCATCTCTGGAACTATGTCGAGCGCAACGACGCCAAGGACCAGCCGACACCCATCCTGATCGTCATTGGCGCTCATCCGCTCTTCACCTTCGGCGGTATCTGGAAGGGTCCCATCAATGTCGATGAATACGCGGTCGTTGGCGGGTTGATGGGGAAGGGCCTCGAGATCGTCCCGGCGCTGACGGTTCCGCTGGAAGTGCCCGCGCATGCGGAGATCGTCATAGAGGGGCATATCCTGCCCAAGCTTCGCGAGCCGGAAGGACCGTTCGCGGAATTTACCGGATATGCCTCGGAGCGATCCACCCAGCACGTCATCGAGATAACCGCGATCACGCATCGGCGTGATGCGATCTATCACGACATCGTGCCCGGCATTTCGGACGAGCACACGCTCCTGCTGGCGGTGCCGCAGGAGGCGCGCTTGCTCCGCACGCTGCGGCAGCACTATCAGAACGTGACGAAGGTCGCTTATCCCAAATCGGGCACCTGCCGCATGCACGCCTATATCGCGATGAAAAATCCCGCTCCGGGACAGGCCAAGAACGCGGCCGCGGTCGCGCTTGGCGACGATCTGAGCCTCAAGATGGTGGTCGTCGTCGATGACGACGTCGACGTCCTCGATGACAGCGATGTGCTGTGGGCCATGTGCACGCGCATGCAAGCGGATGACGATATCAGCGTGATCCGGAATGCGATGGGGGCGATCCTCGATCCCTCCAATCGCGGCGGCCTGACCGCAAAGATGATCGTGGATGCGACCAGGCCGGCGGGCCGTTTCCCGCTGCGGCACACATTCCCTGCGGAAGCCGTGGCTCGCGCGCGCGAGCTGATGAGTCGCATCTAGGGACGGCCATGGCAACGCAGCGATTGATCGTCGGCATCACAGGCGCTTCCGGCGCGGCCTATGGGCTGGCGGCGCTCAAGGCCTTGCGGGGCGAGGATGTCGAGACGCATCTGGTGATTTCGCGATCGGGGCAGATCACCGCCGCCCACGAGCTCGGGCTGAAGTTCTCCGACCTCACCGCGTTGGCGGACGTCGTCTACAAGATCGATGACATCGCCGCGGCGATTTCCAGCGGATCCTTCAAGACGCTCGGAATGCTGGTGGCACCTTGTTCCATTCGAACGCTGTCCGAGATCGCCAGCGGCGTGACCTCCAGTCTTCTCAGCCGGGCGGCCGATGTCGTCCTGAAGGAGCGGCGCAGGCTCGTTCTGATGGTGCGGGAGACGCCTCTTCACCTCGGCCATCTCCGGGCCATGGCGCAGGTCACGGAAATGGGAGCCATCGTCATGCCGCCGGTTCCGGCTTTCTATGCCCGTCCGACCTCGCTCGATGATATCGTCAATCACTCCGTCGGGCGGGCGCTCGACCTGTTCGGCCTGGACTCCAAGCTGGTCAGCCGATGGGGCGAGGACGCCGGCATCGAACGCTAGCGCTTGGCTCTTGCAGGAGAGATCGAACGCAACCCGGAGGAGGCCTGCGGCCGTACCAAGATGGATAGCGAAGGCTCGTTCTGGAAATTTTCTCTGGCGTTCTACGCCGATCCCGCGATCGCCGGGATCTGCATCGATTTGCAGGATCGGCATGCGTCCGATGTGAACGTCGTCCTGTTCGTTCTCTGGTGCGCGTCTCGGCACAGAAGCTTGTCTCCGCACGAGCTGGAACGCGTCGTTGCCTCCATTTCAGGCTGGCAGAATGACGTCGTCAGGCCGCTTCGGAGCGTGCGCCGTAATTTGAAGCAATTGGCGGCGGATGTGGCGCTCGTGCCGATCTCCGAGCTTCGCGAGGCCGTCAAGAAGCAGGAGCTGGAGGCAGAGCGCCTGCAACAGTCGCTCATGGAGGCAGGGTTCTCCGACATCGGCTCGCCGGCGTCGGATCGGGCCGCGACGGCCCGTTCGAACGTCGAACGATATGCTACTTTCGTTGGTCAGGTCTTCCCGGCCGTCCATGTCGCCGCGCTTGTCGCGAGACTGCAGGCGATTCGGCCCGACTGATTGGACGTCGGCGGTTTCGTCAGCCTGCGGCAAATGACTATTCGCGGCTGGCCAGCCACTTCGGTTTTTTCTATTTTTGGCAACGGAAAACCGTTGTTTACATCCCTCTGGCCCGGTGCGATTGCCGTTTGCCGGGTCTGTCTGTTTTGCTGAGGAAACTGGACAATGCGCAGTGTTGCGTCTGCTCTCGCCGCCGGTGCTATGTTGATCGCGTCATTTGGTCCCGGCCATGCGGATCAAGACACGCTCCTGCAACAGATCAAGAAGAACGGCGTGATCCGGGTGTGCCAGGCGGCGTACCCGCCTTATAACGTCAAGAATCCTCAAACCGGGGAGTGGGAAGGGTTGAACGTCGATCTCGTCAATGAGATCGCGACTTTCCTCTCGGTCAAGATCGAGAACATCGACACCTCGTTCCCGGCGCTCATTCCCTCTCTCCTGACGCGAAAGTGCGACATTTCCGCCGCGGCCACCTATGTCACCCCGGCCCGGGCCGAGCAGGTTCTTTTTACAACGTCATACGCTTCCGAGACCAAGGTCTCTTTCGTCCCCGTCGACTCGGCGATCCATAGCTATGAAGAGCTGGACAAGCCGAACGTGACGATCGCGACGCGCGCGGGCACGGCCGAGGAAACTTTTGCCAAGCGCTTCTTCAAGCAGGCCAAGATCAAGGTGACGACCTCGGATGCTACACAGGCTCATCTGCTCGACGTCGCCGCAGGACGCTCCGACGCGGCGTTCGCGGGTCGTACCGGCAGCCTGATATTCCTGAAGCAGAATCCGAACCTGAAATTGCGCATGATCGAGGAAAAGCAACTGGACCCGTCCCGCTTCGCTCTCATGATGCCATCAGGCGAATACCAGCTGCAACAATATCTGAACGTGTGTCTGCAATCGCTCACCGACTCCGGGAAGCTGAAGGAGATCATGGACCGTTGGCTTAACTGACCTGGCGGGAAGTAGATGGAAACCACGCCGACAATCGAGGACCATGATTCCTCGATCGTTGACATCGTGCCGAAGTCGGCACGCGGCGTGCTTCGACAGGTCAGACAGTCGCTCGACCCCGTCTCCGTGATCGTGCTCGTTGCGATCGCAATTGGGATCTACAACGTTATCGACTGGTCGCAGATCCGCACGCTCGATTTCGGTATCATCATCAAGTTCTGGCGTCCCCTTGCCACGGCAGCGGGCATGACGATTGGCATCACGGCGGCCGCGCTGGCGTGCGGGCTCGTGATCGGCATCCTGCTCGCGATCCTGCTCGAGCTGCGAATCGGGTTTCTTCGCTACGTCCTCAATGCCTACATTGAGATATGGCGGAACACGCCGCTGATCGTGCAGCTGTTCTGGGTTCATTTCGGGCTTCCCATGGTGACCGGAATCTCGACGACGGCCCTCCAAAGCGGATTGTTGGCGCTGACCCTCCAGTCGAGCGCCTATCTGGCAGACATCGCGCGGGCGGGAATCCAGGCGGTGCCGAAGGGCCAATGGGACGCGGCCATGGCACTGTCGCTGCCGGCGCGAACGAAGTGGATCGAGGTCATTCTCCCACAAGCGCTGAAGATCATGATCCCTCCGCTCGGCAACCTCGCTGTCAGCTTCCTGAACGGCAGCGCGCTGCTTGGCGTGCTCAGCGTCGGCGAGCTCATGACCATCTCGACTCGGATCAGCGATTATACCTCCAAGCCGATCGAGATCATGACTGTGGTCGCGTTGCTCTACCTCGCGATCAACGTGGCCACGACTTACCTCACGAGCAGGCTGGAGCGCTTCGCCGGGGCGCCGCGATGACGCTAATTGGAATCTCGGAAGTGATGCGAAGCTTGCCCGAGCTCTGGGTCGGGCTGAGGTTCACGTTGCTGCTCGTATTCGCATCGCTTGCGATCGGCTCCATCATCGGGTTGTTCGTTTGTCTCGGGCGGCTTCTCGGCCGCGGTCTTCTCGTTGGGCTTTGCGCAACTTACACCACGATTTTCCGCGGCATTCCGGAAGTGGTCTTGATGTTCTGGATCTACTACTGCGGCCCGCTTCTTGGAGGCTTCCGGCCCTCATCTCTGTCGGCAGCTCTGGTCGCGATGTCGCTTTACGTCGGAG
>Ga0210387_10000309_pt1 | contig 35479 bp, 32 predicted proteins | sample IncBWC7OmetaG_FD_160108 | JGI IMG/M metagenome (GOLD analysis project Ga0210387, IMG submission 160108) | Forest soil microbial communities from Barre Woods Harvard Forest LTER site, Petersham, Massachusetts, United States - Inc-BW-C-7-O ... | reverse complement strand
CAAGCAATGCGGCGGCCATCGCAGCGGCCGAGGTGGTGTTGCCGATGCCCATCTCGCCGAGGATGAGCAGGTCAGGCTCAGATGCCGCCGCACGAAGCACGGCGCGCCGGCCGCAATCGAGCGCGAAGGCCAAATCCTCCTGCGACAGCGCGGTTTCCCGACCGAAATCTCGGCTGCCACGGCGCGGCTTGTCCACGACAATGCCCGGCATCGCCATTTCCGCCAGCGTCCCGGCATCAACGACTTCAAGGCTGGAGCCGAGCTCGCGCGCCAGCACCGATATCGCCGCGCCGCCGGCGGCGAAATTCGCCATCATCGCGATCGTCACCTCCTGCGGATAGGCGGAGACGCCCTGCGCCGCGATGCCGTGATCGCCGGCAAAAATGATGATCGGCGCGCGATCGGCGCGCGGCTTTTCGGCGTGCTGCAAGCCGGCGAGCTCGATCGCGAGCGTCTCAAGGCGCCCGAGCGCGCCGGCCGGCTTGGTGAGCTGGCCCTGGCGCGCCGCCGCTGCATCGCGATGGATCGCGGAGACGGCGGGACATGGCTGGGTGATCCAATCGGGAAGCATGCTCTATCCTTAACTCTTTCCTTGGTCCGAAACGCGTTTGAGAATGTAGCAGTCCATGATCCAGCCGTGGCGCTGACGCGCTTCCGCGCGCGCGGCCACGATCTTTGCGGCCGTCTTAACCAGCGGACCGGAGAAGATAATCTGGTGCGGCATGCCGAGATAGGCGCCCCACCAGATCTGCAAGCCGTTCGGATCGAGCGACTGGAATGCGGCGCCGCCGTCCAGCACCACCGCAACGGTCGTCACGCCCGCAGGCCAGCCCTTCTCGCGCAACTGGCGGCCCGTCGTGACCAGGAACGGCGCGCCGATCTCATTGAGCGGGATGGCATGCGCGGCGCAGAGCGCCTGGAGTGCGGTGACGCCGGGGATCACCTCGATCTCCGGCAACGGCTCGAGCCGTCGCGCGATGCGCAGGCTGGAGTCGTAAAGCGAGGGGTCGCCCCAGATCAAGAATGCCACGCGGCTTCCCGCGCCGATATGCGCCTTGATCTCGCGCGACCAGACCGCGGCGACCGCATCATGCCAATCATCGACGCCGCCGCGATAATCCTCGCGAGCGGCATCGCGCACGGGCAAATCGAATTCGATCACCTTTGTCTTGAGACTGGTCAGGAGGCGCGCGCAAATCTCGCGGCGCAGTTCGGCAAGGTCGGTCTTCTCCTCGCCCTTGCGCGGAATCAAAATGAGATCGGCGGCGTTGATGGCGCCGACCGCCGCAAGCGTGAGCTGCTCGGGGTCACCGCAGCCGATACTGATCAGCGAAAGTGTGAGCACAGGGTCAATCCGGGGCGACGGCCGAAGCGTCGCCCCGTCCCGAGATCAGCCGGCGTGATGCAGGCGCGGCGTCACAAGGCCGCCGTCGAGCACGCCACGGAGTGATTTCGCCAGCACCAGCACGCCGAGATCGACCAGCGGTTCGACGAAGATCACCATCGCATAGGACGCGCCAAAGGTCGCAATCGACGCAAGATTGTCGGCGCCGAGCCCGCGGCCATAGATCGCCCAGAACGCGACCCAGGCGACGATGCCGGCCTGGTAGGCGGTCGAGAGGGAGAGCGCTTGGCCGTAGCGGAGATCGACGTAAGCCGTATCACGGGCAACGATGCGTGCGGCGAGCGAATTAATTGCAAACAACGGAACCAACAGCGTCGTGACGTTCATGCCATATTGCGGCAGGTCCGTCGGCACCAGGAAAATGCCCTGGAGCAACAGCCCGAGCGCCAATCCCAACGCCGCGGGCGCGGCGCCGAAGATCAGGAACAAGGTGGAGCCGAAGATGAAATGCACCTCGGAGACGCCGACCGAAAAGTGCGGCAGGATTTCGAAAAAGAACGACACCAGCAACGTGGTCGCGACCGTGCGCACCGCAAGCGAGGCGAAGCCCTGCTCGCGGGCTGTGTCCGCCGCGAGCTTCACCGCATATCCACCGGCTGCTACTGCGGTCGCGTAGCTGAGAACGATCTTGGTGCCGTCGACAATCCCGGGTTCGATATGCATGGTGGTTGCTCCCTTTCGGTCTGGATATCTATAGCGCTAGGGCTTCTGCGCCGCCAGCGCGCCATACAGAATTACGGCCGTTGCCGTGACGTTTTCTTGTGCGAGCTGTTCGGCGAGTTGCCTGACGGTGGTTCGAACGAGGCGCTGGTCGGCCTGGCCCACGGATTCTGCGAGCAGCGCCGGCGTGTCCGAAGACAAGCCCTGCGCGATCAGCTTGGCGGCAAGCGCCGGGAAGGTCTTCTTGCCCATGTAGACGGCGGTCACCGCATGCGGATCGGCGAGCGCCGCCCAATGCAAGTCTTGCGGGAGCTCGCCCTTCACGTCGGCGCCGGTGATGAACTGCACGCGGCGCGCGGTGTGGCGCCGGGTCAGCGGAATGCCGCCTGCCGCAGCAGCGGTGCAGGCCGCGGTGACACCCGGGACGATCTCATAGGCAATTCCGGCCGATCGCAGTGCCTCGACCTCCTCTTCCAGCCGGCCGAACATGCCGGCATCGCCGGACTTCAGCCGCACCACATTCGCGCCGGTCGCGGCATAATCGACCAGGAGCCGGCTGACATGTTCCTGTTTTGCCGACGGCCGGCCGGCGCGTTTTCCGACCGAGACCAGTGTGGCGCCCTTTCGGGCGTGATCAAGAATGGCGCCGGCGGCAAGGTCATCATAGAGCACGACATCGGCCGCGCCGAGCCGCGCGGCGGCCTTGAGCGTGAGCAATTCGGGATCGCCGGGACCGGCCGAGACGAAAGAGACAAAGCCGCTCATCGCTCCTCCGCGATCAGATGGAAGAACGTGCCGGTGACACGGCCCCGGCGCGAGCCTGTCTCTGCGACCTCCACACCATTGGCGTCGCGCACCGTGGCAAGCGGCGGATCGGGTTGGGCTGCGATCGACGCATAATGGAATTCATGGCCGCGCAATCGCGCGCCTTGCGCGTTGCCGGGCATGCCGGCAATCAGCTCCGCCTTGCGATAGCCGAGATGCATGCGGCGTTTGGCAAAGCTGGTCTCAAGGCCAAGCAGCCCCGCCATCTCGTGGCGCGCACCCTTGGCGTCGGTCAGGCCCTGCCCCAGCACCATGTAACCGCCGCATTCACCGTGAATGGGCCGCGTTTGCGCAAACGCATTAAGCCCATCGCGGAAGCGGCGATTGGCGGCGAGCTGTGCCGCGTGGAGCTCAGGATAGCCGCCGGGCAGCCAGCCAACATCGGCGCTGTCAGACGGCGCTTCATCCGCAAGCGGCGAGAACGGCACGATCTCGGCGCCCGCGGCGCGCCAGCCCTCGAGCACATGCGGATAGATGAAGGAGAAGGCAGCATCGCGCGCCAAGGCGATGCGCTGGCCCGGTGGCGTCACGCGTATGGACGCGCGCGCGGGCGATGCGCTCCAATCGCATTCGGCGAGCTTCAGCACGGCATCGAGATCGATGCGTTCGGCGACGAGACGGGCGGCCTCCGCGATCAGCTCATTGAGGCGCACCAGTTCTTCCGCCTGGACGAGACCGAGATGCCGCTCCGGCAACGCGATCGGCGCATGCCGCGGCAACGCACCGAGCACCGCGATCCCCGCGCCTTCCATCGCCCGCCGCACCAGATCTTCGTGGCGCGGGCTCGCGACGCGATTGAGCACGACGCCGGCGATGCGAACGCCCCCGCGGAAATCGCGAAGGCCGGATGCCACGGCCGCAGCAGTCTGCGCTTGGCCGGAGGGATCGAGCACCAGCAGCACCGGCCAGCCCATCATCGCGGCAATATCGGCGCTCGCACCGGTGCCGGACCTGCCGGGCTGAGCGACGCCGTCGAACAGGCCCATCGAGCCCTCGGCGAGCACGAGATCGGCATCGGCGCCGTGCACAACAAGCCCTTCGATCGTCTCGCGCGGCATCGCCCAGCTATCGAGATTGACCGAAGTACGCCCGGTCGCGGCGGTGTGAAAGGCGGGATCGATATAGTCGGGTCCGCTCTTGAAACACTGCACGGAAAGTCCGCGATCGCGGAAGGTGCGGGCGAGTGCCAGCGTGAGCGTGGTCTTGCCGGTGCCCGAAGCAGGCGCGGAGATGACAAGGCAGCGCGCCATTCACGTCGTCTCCGGAAAGCGCGGCGAGTTGCCGACCGGGCGATAGCGGCGATCATAATCAGCTGCGTAAAGGCGGCTCTCGGAAAAATCCTTCGCCTCGATGGTCCGGCCGACCAGGATGATCGCGGTGCGCTCCAGCTCAGCGCCGAGCGAGGCTTCGAGCGTGCCAAGCGTGGCGCGCACGATCCGTTCATCGGGCCAACTCGCGCGCCACACCACCGCCACCGGGCAATCGGCACCATAATGCGGCGTGAGTTCGGCGATCACCTTGCCGAGCACATGCACGGACAGATGGATCACGAGCACGGCGCCGGTCGCGGCAAATGCCGCAAGCGTTTCGCGTTCCGGCATGGCGCTGGCACGGCCCGAGGTGCGCGTTAGCACCACCGATTGCGCAAGCCCCGGCAGCGTCAACTCCGCTTCGAGTGCGGCGGCAGCAGCAGCAAAGGACGGCACACCCGGCGTGACGGTAAAGGGAACGCCGAGCTCGCGCAGGCGCCGCAACTGTTCGCCCATCGCGGACCACACCGAAAGATCGCCGGAGTGCAGGCGGGCCACGTGCTTGCCTTCGGCATGCGCGGCTGCGATCTCATCGATGATCTCGTCCAGCGACAGCGAGGCCGTGTTGACGATGCGCGCGCCCGGCGGGCAATGCGCCAGGATTTCCTTCGGCACCAGCGAGCCGGCGTAGAGACAGACTGGGGATGAAGCGATCAGGTCGCGCCCACGTAGGGTGAGGAGATCGGGCGCGCCGGGGCCGGCACCGATGAAATGCACGGTCATTTCACCACGCTCCACTGCACGACGGGACGCGACGCTTCCCAGGAGCGGAAGCCGCCAAGCGGCGCGGCATGCGAAATCTCGATCCGCATCAAGTCGCCGCCGTGCTTGCGCTGGAGATCGGCGAGCAGCGCCTCGGTTTCCAGCGTCACGCTATGCGTGACGAGACGTGTGCTCTTGGGCAAGAGCTGCCAGATCGCGTCGAACATCGCGGCATCGAGCCCGCCGCCGATGAAAACGGCGTCGGGCTTTTCGAGAGATGGCAGCGCCGCCGGCGCACTTGCTGCGATGACGCCGATCTTGTGCGCGAGACCAAAAGCTTCCGCATTGGCGCGAATATTCCTGGCGCGATCCTCGCGCGCCTCGATGGCCGATGTTGAGCCGCCCGCCAGCGCCCATTCGATGGAGATCGAGCCGGAGCCCGCACCGATGTCCCACAGCCTCTCGCCCGGCCGCGGCGCGAGCGCCGACAGCGCCAGTGCCCGCATCGGCCGCTTGGTGATCTGTCCGTCATGCTGGAAGAGATCGTCAGCCATCCCCGACGCGCGCGGCAAACCGGGCCCGCCGTCTGCCTCGATCGCGACAGCTACGGGACTGGTCGCGTCATCGCTTGCGTAGCCGTCGGCCTTGCTCTTGGAGATACATTCTCGCGATCCGCCGAGCGCCGACAACGTCCAGAGCCGCGACGGACCAAAACCGCGCGCCGCAAGCCACGCCGCGAGATCGGCGGCTGCCTTGGCGTCGCGGACCAGGCTGATGATCCTCACGCCGCGCGCGAGCAGCGGCACCAGCCGTTCGAACGGCGCGGCGTGCAGCCCGATGCAGACTGTGCTTTCGAGCGGCCAACCCAGCCGGGAGGCCGCCAGCGAGAAGGTCGAGGGTGACGGATGCGCAATCCATTCGTCCGGCGCCAATTGCGACGCAATCGTTCCGCCCGCGCCATGCCAGAAGGGATCGCCGGAGGCAAGCACCGCGGTCGGGCGGCCGCGCTTCGCCAGCACACAAGATGCGTCGAACGGCACCGGCCATGGCTTGCCCCGGCCATCGACAGCGGCGAGCTTCAGGTGCCGTTCGCCGCCGAACACGGTCTCGGCCTGATCAAGCGCGTTTCGGCTTGCTTCCGACAGCCCGGCAAGGCCATCTTCGCCGATACCGATGATGGTCAACCAGGGTTCAGACACGATGCGCGCCCTCATTCTGGGCGGAACAGGCGACGCCAACCGGCTTGCGGAAGGATGCGTCCGCGAGAAGATCGACGCGGTTTATTCCTATGCGGGCCGCACGCAAATCCCGCTTGGCCATGAGCTGCCGACGCGGGTCGGCGGCTTTGGCGGCGTGGCGGGACTTGCGGATTACATCCGCGCGCAAGGCATCACGCATGTCGTCGATGCGACGCATCCCTTCGCTGCCGAGATGAGCCGGCATGCGATCGATGCTTGCGCCACGACGGGCGTTCCACTGCTGGCGCTGGAACGCGCGCCGTGGATTCGCGCCGGCGGCGACCATTGGATTGAAGTCGCCGATATCGACGCTGCGGTCGCGGCGCTGCCCGAAGAGCGCGCACGTATCTTTCTCGCCATCGGCCGCCAGCATCTCGCGCTCTTCGCCGCCAGGCCGCTGCATGCCTATACGCTGCGCTTTGTCGACGCGCCCGATGGGGCGCTGCCGTTGCCCGATGCCGAAGTCATCGTCTCGCGCGGACCGTTCACGCTTCAAGGCGACCGAGAATTGATGCGCGGGCGTGGCATCGAATTTCTGGTAGCGCGCAATTCCGGCGGGGCCGGCGCCCGTGCCAAGATCGACGCCGCGCGCGAGCTTGGCCTCCCCGTCATCATGATCGAACGCCCTGCCCTGCCCGAGCGGCCACGTGTCGAAAGCGTCGCGGAGGTGCTGGCGTGGCTCTCTCATGACGCGCGTCTCGGAGCATAGACCCAGCGGCCGACGCGGCGGGTCGCCGAATTGCCGACGATGACCAGCGTGGCCATGTCGGCCATCTCGGGTCGCGCATCCCTTAGCAAAGCGGTCTCGATCCGCTCCTTCGGCGTCGTCACGGCATGCGCAAAGATGATGGTGCGTTCGCCGCAGCCCGCCTCTTTCAGGACCTCCAGCGCGCGGGCAAAGCCTTCCGGCCGGCCTGCGGAACGCGGATTATAGATCGCGATCGCAAAGTCAGCTTCGGCGGCAAGGCGCAGGCGCTTCTCGATCACCGGCCACGGCTTGAGATTGTCGGAAAGATTGATCGCGCAGAAATCATGGCCGAGCGGCGCGCCGGCACACGCGGCCGGCGCCAGCATCGCGGTCACGCCCGGCAGCACGCGGATGGAAAGGTCCTGCAATTCGGGCGCGGCTTCCAGCGCCTCGAACACGGCGGCTGCCATCGCAAACACGCCGGGATCGCCGGAGGAAACCAGCACGACACTGCGGCCCTCTGCAGCAAGCCTCAAGGCTTCGCCGGCACGCGCCACTTCCTGGCGATTGTCCGAAGGATGCAGCCGCAATCCTTTGCGCGTCGGCACGCGCGCGACATAGGGCGCATAGCCCAGCACGTCGGTTGCCTCCGCAAGTGCGACCGAGACCTCCGGCGTCACCAGTGCGGCGTCGCCGGGGCCGAGGCCCGCGATGGTGAGCGTACCCGTCACTCCGCCGCTTCCTGCCGTCTTCCGCCGCTTCCATGCACGAGCACGATTGCGAAATAAGGACAATCGGTGGGATCGACATCGCGCAGGCGCGAGATGCGCTCATCCGGCATGGTGCCGCGCTCGATCAGCCAGGCATCATCGAGCCGGCCGGCCAGTTCGAGCACGCGGCGGATCTTTGTCAGATTGCGGCCGGTCTTCATGATCACCAGCGCGTCGGAATTCTGCACCCGCCGCTCCAGCTCTGCTTCCGGCAGTGTGCCCATCAGCACCGTCAACACGTCATCGCCGAGCGCCATCGGCAGCCCCGCGACGTTCCAGCATCCGGCCATGCCAGGAATCCCCGCGATCACCTCGACCTCGACACGATCCTTCAGCCGCGTGTAGAGATGCATGAAGGAGCCATAGAAGAACGGATCGCCTTCGCAGAGCACGACGATATCGGTTTCGCGCGCAAGCTCGACGAGGCGATCGGCCCATTCGTCGTGAAAGCGCGCGAGCAGGCGCGCATATTCTTCGCTGCCGACGGCAAGCTCGGTCGTGACCGGATATTCCATCGGGTATTCGCGCACATCCGGCGCCAGCATGCCCTCGACGATGGTGCGGGCCTGACCGGGTCGCCCTTTCTTGCGGAAGTAAGCGACATGGGTTGCTGCGCGCACTTCGCGGTCGGCGCGCACGCTCATCAGATCGGGATCGCCGGGTCCAAGCCCGCAGCAGATGATTCGCCCCATCATTCGCTCCTGCTGGCCAGTGCGTTCACGGCTGCGACTGTGATCGCGGAGCCGCCGAGACGACCGATCACAGTGAGAGCCGGCACCGGCGGCGATGCCATCAGCGCGGCCTTGGATTCCGCAGCACCGACAAAGCCGACCGGACAGCCGATGATCGCGGCCGGCCGCGGGCAATCTTCGTCCTCGAGCACGTTGAGCAGGTGGAACAGCGCCGTCGGCGCATTGCCGATCGCGACGATCGCTCCTTCGAGGTGAGGCCGCCACAGTTCGAGCGCAGCCGCCGAGCGCGTGGTTTGCATGTTGGCCGCAAGCGCCGGCACGGTGGGATCGCCGAGCGTGCAGATCACGCGGTTGTCTGCCGGCAAGCGCGTGCGCGTGATGCCTTCGGACACCATGCGCGCGTCGCAGAGGATAGGTGCGCCGCTCTGCAACGCTGCGCGCGCCGACGACGCCATGCCCGGCGTGAATCGGATATGCGCCTCGAGGCCGACCATGCCCGCGGCGTGGATCATGCGAACCACCACGGGCTCCTCATCCGGCGAGAAGCGCGCGAGATCCGCCTCGGCCCGAATGGTCGCAAAGGATTGCCGGTAGATCGCCGCGCCGTCGGTTTCAAAGGCATGAGGCATCAGCGCGCTCCCCTCAGCACACGGGGATCGGCGAGCAGTTGTGCCGGCTTCAAACCGCGCATCGCGGCAGCGTCGCGCGGTGAGCCATCACGCACAAGATCGAACCCGTCCGGGGTACCGACGAGGGTCACTGCTGACGGTGCGGGATGGGCACAGCCCTTGGCGCAACCGGAAACATGAAGCCTCACGTCCTCCGGGATGTGCGGCGCGAGCGACACCGCGAGTGTACGGGTTTCGGCATATGCTTCCGGACAGCCAGGCGCACCGGTGCAGGCGATGACTCGCAGCAGCGGATCGTCGGCACGGGTGACCAAGCCGTCATGCGCGGGCATCTCGCGTATGCCTTCGAGGAGGATCATGCGCCACGGCGTCATGCGCAGGCCGGGCGCGAGGCCCGCGAGATAATTGAGCGTCGCGCTTTGCAATTGACCGAATGCAAGCCCGACCAGCGCGCCGGTCAGACGAATTCCAGGCTCGGGTGAAGCGGCCATTGCTGCGGGTGCCGCGTGGCCCGCGAACGCATCCGGAAGAGCGGCGCTCGCAAGGTGCGCGGCCATGCGCCCTCGCCCGCCCTTTGCGCCTCCGGAAGCGACAAACCATTCTGCAAGCGATAGTACGGTTTCAATCGTCTCGCCCCGTGCGACGGTGCGGCTGCACAGCGCCCCATCGGCGCGGACAGTCAAGCTTCCGCCGATACCACGCTCAATGCGGATGTCGGCCGGCGCCGGCGCAAGCACGCGCCTCTCGCCGCAGTCGACCGCAAAGCCAAATTTCTCTGGCAGGCCGAGCGAACGCCTAGCTAATGCCGGCTCAAGCTCGGCAGCCAGCGACTGAATATCATCGCCCTCATCCCAGAACGGCGAGACCAGAACGTTGCGCTGGGTTTCCGCATCAAGCTCGGCATCGACCAGTCCGAGGCGATCGAGCCCTTCGATCAACGGCTCATGGCTCTCTTCACGCACGCCGCGGATCTGCAGATTGGCGCGACCGGTGAGATCGATCAGGCCGTTGCCGTGGCGCGCCGAAAGCTCGGCAATGCCGGCAGCCTGCGCGGACGACAGCCGTCCGCCGCGCGGGCGCAGACGCACGACAAGACCGTCGCCCGACATCATCGGGCGCAGCGCCGATGGACACCATCCTTTGATCTCGAAGGCGCTCATGACGCCTCCCGGAGCGAGGCGAGGATCGAGTTGCGCCGCGTTACCCAGAGCGAGGATTCGTCGAGACGACGGAAGCAATCCTCGATAGAGGCCAGTGCTTGCGGATTCTCGCGGGCGAGAAACGCGCGGATGTCGTCGCTACCGAGCGTCGCATCATAATAGAGGTCGAACAGATGCGACGGCACGGCGTCGGCGAGATGGGCGAAGGCCGCCATATGTTCCAGCGTCGCGGCGATCTCGGCAGCGCCGCGAAAGCCATGGCGCATCATGCCGGCGATCCATTTTGGACTAGCGGCGCGCGAGCGCACCACGCGCGAAATTTCCTCAGGTAGTGTCCGCGCGCGCGGCGATTCCGGCCGCGTCGCATCGAGATGATAGAGCGATTTGAGAGTCGAGCCGAGGCTGGCGGCGGCCGCGGCCACGCCGGCCTCATGCGCGGCATAGTCGGAGGCGAGTAGCAGATCGGTTTCGGGTAAGTTCTGCACATGGACAAACGCGTCGGCGCCGATGAGCCGCGTGGCAATGCCGGCGCGGTCAGGCTTCATTGCACCGTCGGTCGCGAATGACCATGACGAAGCATTCAGCCATGCTTCACCGGCGGCCTTGCGCGAGCCATTGGTAAAAGCATCCAGCGTCGGTGCCACGCCGACGCCATATTGCCCGGGACGCGGGCCGAACACGCGGGCAGCGCGGGCGAGATAGGGATTTTCGTCACCCTCGAAATCGCGCTGCGACAGCGCTTCGGAGGCGGCCCCGAACAATTGCGCGAGCGGCGTGAAGACGTCGCGGAACAGGCCGGAGACGCGCAGGGTCACGTCGATGCGGGGACGGCCGAGGGCGGCCAGCGGAATGATCTCGAAGCCGGTCAACCGGCCGGAGGCGCCATCCCAGCGCGGCGCGACGCCGGCGAGTTGCAGCGCCATGGCGAATTCCTCGCCGGCCGTGCGCATGGTCGCCGAGCCCCAGAGATCGACGACGAGGCCCTTCGGCCAGTCGCCATGATCCTGCAGATGCCGGCGCAGCAATTCTTCCGCGAGCTTGATGCCTTGCGCATGTGCGGCGTGGGTCGGCACGCTGCGGGGATCGACGGCAAAGAGATTGCGTCCGGTCGGCAGCACGTCGAGGCGGCCGCGATGCGGCGAGCCCGCAGGCCCCGGTGCGATACGCCGGCCCGACAATGCTGCAATCAGCGCTTCCCGCTCGTCGTCGCCGCACGCGCCGCGGCCGAACACATGCAGGCCATCGCCGAACTGGCTTTCCTTGAGGTCGCAGACGAAGCGATCGATACGCGGGATCGCTTCCGCCGGCGAGGCGGAGATGGCAAGGCCGAGATCGTCCTCGACGCCGGCCGCGCGCGCCTCGTCGCGGATCGCCGAGACGAGGCGCTGGCGCCGCGCCGGATCGAGCCCGTCAGCGGTCGAATATCCATCAAGCCATTGCTCCAGCCGCATCAGGTTTGGCGGCAATGTGCTTGATGCGAGCGGCGGCGGCAGATGGCCGAGCGTGACGGCGCCGATGCGGCGCTTGGCCTGCGCGGCCTCGCCGGGATCGTTGACAATAAAGGGATAGATGACAGGCACATCGCCGATCAGCGCCTCGGGCCAGCATTCTTCCGACAGCGCCACCGATTTCCCGGGCAGCCATTCCAGCGTGCCATGCGCGCCCATATGGATCAGCGCGTGAATGCCCCGGCCACGGAGCCAGAGATAGAACGCGACGTAGGCGTGGCGCGGGACGCGCGAGAGGTCGTGATAGTCGGCGTCGCGGTTTTGCGCCTCGCCGCGCTCGGGCTGCACCGCGATGATGGCCTTGCCGCGATGGATCGCCGCGAAGTGGAAGGCGCCATTGCGCACCTGCGGATCATCTTCCGGCGCGCCCCAAGCATTCGCGAGATTGTCCTGCAAGGCTCGCGGAAGTCGTGCCAGTGCCGCGCGATAGCCAGCGACATCCCACGTCAGGGTTTCCTTGCCGAGCCGTTGCCCAAGCGCCTCGACGTGTTCGACGTCGAATCCAGCTTCACCGAGATCGCCCAGCAGTGCCTCGGTCGAAGCCAGCGCATCCAGTCCGACCGCATGCGCGATCTGGTGCGGACGGCCGGGATAGCTGGAGAGGATGATGGCGAGATGCTTGTCGTGCGCCGGCGTGGTGGAAAGACGGTGCCACGCGCAAACGCGATCGACGACGGCGCTGACACACCCGGCATCGGGCTGATGCGCAAGGTGCGCGAATTGCAGATCGCCATCACGTTCGCCCGGCGATTTGAAACTGACGACGCCGGCGAGCAGGCGCCCGTCGACTTCCGGCAGCACCACATGCATGGCGAGATCGGCCGGCGACAGGCCACGCAGCGATGACGCCCAGTCCTCGCGCCGCGCGGTCGACAACGCGACCTGGAACACCGGGCACGACGCCATATCGAACGGTGTCGTTCCGTCGTCAGCCATCGTGGAGAACGCCGTGGCGTTGATGATCGCGGCTGGCAGCCGCTCGGCGAAATGGGCGCGCAGCCAATCGGCCATACCCGGCGCCTTCAGCGACGTGGCAAACGCGCCGAAGGCATCAAAGCCCCTCTCCCGGAGCTCGCCGATCAACGCGTCGACCGGCCCGGTATCGGCCGAGGTGAGGTAGGAGCGATAGAAGGTGACAAGCGCGTGCGGTTTTTCGTCGGCAGGCGACAGCGAGGCTAGCGCCCCCCTTGTCGGATCGTAGAATCCCATATCGGGGATTTCGGTCTCGCCGAACACAGGGCCGGCATAAAGGCCGGAGGCCAGCGCGAGCTGCGCAATCGCGACCTGGGCTGCGACCGCGCCGCCGGCATCGCACAGCGCGCGCAAGCGCCGCAGCGTCGAGACCGGCACGGTCGAGAGCGCATCAAGGCGTATATCGTCGCGGCTATCGGCCGGCAGCACGACGAGCGCGATACCTCGCGCCTTCGCTAGCTGATGCAGCGCGTTGATGCCGTACGGCCAGTAGGATTCGCCGCCGATCAACCGCACCAGGATGCCGCGCGCCTGCGTGAGCGTGCGCTCGACATAGGTATCGACCGACAGCGGATGGCGCAGCGCGACCAGGTTGGCGAGCCGCAGCGATGGCAGGCTTTTGCGCCCGCGCCGCCAGCCGGCCGCGAATGCCGAAAGATCGCTGTCGGAGAAGGAAAGCACCACGAGATCGGCCGGCTCCTGACCGAGATCGACTGATGTCGCGGTCTCCTCCAGGCCATGGCTCTCGCGGAAGACGACGTGCATCAGACTCCTAGTCCCGCCCTGATCGCCTGCTCATCGATGTCGCCCTGCTCGCCGATCACGACGAGCTTTGACTGCCGCGGCGCCGCGCCCCAGGGCTTGTCGAACTGGTGGCGCACGCGCTCGCCGACCGACTGCACCAGCAGCCGCATCGGCTTGTCCTTGACCGCGAGATAGCCCTTGGCACGCAGCACATTCTGCTCGCGCGCCAGACGCGCGATCGAGGCCACCAGTGCGTCGATATCGGTCACCTCTGGAAGATCGACGACGACGGAGGCAAAATCGTCATGCTCGTGCTCCTCCTCGCCGTCATGATGTGAGGGACGCGCAGCGAGATCATCTTCGGCCGCGGCGTAGAGACCCAGAATGAGCTGAGGGTCGATCGCGCCGTCGGTGACGGCCAGCATCGGCACTGCGCGCGGCGTTTCGGCCGCGATCACGAGCTTCGCAGCCTCAACACCCGCCTGACCGGCCAGATCGGCCTTGGTCAGCAGCACGATATCGGCGCAGCAGATCTGGTCCTCGAAGACCTCCGACAGCGGCGTTTCGTGATCGATGCTTTCGTCCGCCTTGCGCTGCGCATCCACCGCTTTCGGATTCGGTGCAAAACGCCCGGCCGCCACGGCCTCGGCGTCCGCAAGCGCGATCACGCCGTCGACCGTGATGCGCGAGCGAATCTCCGGCCAGTCGAACGCCTTCAACAACGGCTTCGGCAGCGCAAGCCCGGAGGTCTCGATCAGGATGTGATCGGGCCGCGTCTCGCGCGCGAGCAACGTTTGCATGGTCGGGATGAAATCGTCGGCTACCGTGCAGCAGATGCAGCCATTCGCCAGCTCGACGATGTTCTCCTCGGGGCAATTGGCATCGGCGCAGGATTTGAGGATTTCGCCGTCAACGCCTTCGCTGCCGAACTCGTTGACCAGCACCGCAAGCTTCTTGCCGCCGGGATTGCGCATGAGATGCCGGATCAGCGTGGTCTTGCCCGAGCCGAGAAAGCCGGTGATGATGGTCACGGGAATTTTTGCAAGCGAACTCACTCTGCAGCCTCCGGCAACGAGAAGATGGGGGGAATCCGCGCCAGTGATTGCTTGCGGAAAATTTCGGGACGCGAACGCCAGGGGACGAGTCCGTCAGCCGCTGCGGCATAGGCCGCGGCGCCCGCGACAATGTCCTTTGCATGGGCTTCCGACATGCGGCCATAAACATAGGACCAACGGCCGGGCGCGCTGAGCGCGATCGAGCAGCCGCTGTTGCAGGCGGAGAGGCACTCGACCGGTACGATGGTCACACCTTCGGGCGCGCCAATCTCGGCGATCGCCTGATGCAGCAGCTTGCCGGGCGTGGGCTGCCCTTCCGGAACGGTCTGTCCCGCCTTGCAGGTGATGCAGACGTGAAGCGTGACGGCCATCGCCCTTCCCAAATTCTGCTGACGGGAAGATGCGATGAGGCGGACGAGCCGGCGAGCGCGACCCGTTTCCCCGTCGCGGAACACCCCGTCCGCCGGTTCAAACACGATGCGCTGGCAGGTCTCCCGGCTTGCGGAGCAGGATTTCTCCTCTGATCCCCGCCTTCCCGACCTTTCGGTCAGTGGCCAATTGGGGACCTCTCCGGTCACGGTCGCGGGGGCGGCTGCTTTCGAACCCGGATTTTGGGCCCTATCGCATTCCCTCTTCGCCTGTCATAGGACAGGAACCAGCGCGTGGGGCACCATTTGCCCAAGCGCGGGGCTTGTCAAGCCGAAGGAGGGAAGCAGATGGCTTCCGAACAGGAACTGGCTGAAGACGCCCGCCACGCCGCCAAAATGGCCAAGAAGAAGGCTGTCCGCGACCGGATGATGGCTGAGAAGAGCGGCGAGAAGGGCCTCATCATCGTCCATACCGGCGCGGGCAAGGGAAAGTCCTCCGCCGCCTTCGGCATGATTGTGCGCTGTGTCGCGCATGGATTCCCCTGCGCCGTCGTGCAGTTCATCAAGGGCGCCTGGGATACCGGCGAACGGCGAATCTTCATCGAGCATTTCGGCGATCTCTGCCAGTTCCACGCCATGGGCGGAGGCTTTACCTGGGAGACGCAAGATCGCGCCCGCGACATCGCCGCCGCCCAAGCCGGCTGGGAAAAGGCAAAGGAGCTGATCGCCGATCCCGATCTGCACATGGTCGTGCTCGACGAGGTCAACATCGCGCTGCGCTACGACTATCTCGACATCAACGAGGTCATCGAGTTCCTGCAAAGCTCGAAACCGCCACTGACGCATGTCGTGCTGACCGGCCGCAATGCCAAGCAGGAGCTGATCGACGCCGCCGATCTCGTCACCGAGATGACCTTGGTCAAACATCCCTTCCGCTCCGGCATCAAGGCGCAGCCGGGCGTCGAGTTCTAGTCGGCTCGCATGGCGCGCGCGCTGATGATCCAGGGAGCGGGCTCGGACGTGGGCAAATCGCTCATCGTCGCGGGCCTCGTGCGCGCCGCGACCCGGCGGGGCTATCGCGTGCTGCCCTTCAAGCCGCAGAACATGTCGAACAACGCCGCGGTGACGGCCGACGGCGGCGAGATCGGCCGGGCGCAAGCGTTGCAGGCGCTCGCCGCCGGCGTCGAGCTGCACACCGACATGAACCCGGTGCTCTTGAAGCCCGAGACCGATGTCGGCGCGCAAGTCGTCGTGCAGGGCAAGCGCGTCGCGACCTTACGCGCGCGCGATTATGCGGCGATGAAGCCGTCCCTGCTGCCGGCGGTGATCGAAAGCTTTGAGCGACTAAAGGCGAAGTCCGATCTGGTGCTGGTCGAAGGCGCGGGCAGCCCGGCCGAGATCAATCTGCGGCAGAACGACATCGCCAATATGGGCTTTGCGCGGCGCGCCGACGTGCCGGTGGTGCTGGTCGGAGACATCGAGCGCGGCGGCGTGATCGCGCAGATGGTCGGAATCAGGACGGTGATCGATCCGGACGATGCCGCGATGATCGAAGGCTTCATCATCAACAAATTCCGCGGCGACCCTTCTTTGTTCGACGACGGTTATCGGATGATCGCCGATCGCACCGGCTGGCGTGGTTTTGGCGTGCTGCCCTATTTTGATCGCGCGCGCGAATTGCCTGCGGAAGATGCCCTCGGGCTTGGCGAGGCACGCAAGCCCGGCCGCTGCAAGATCGCGTTTCTGGCGCTGTCGCGCATCGCGAATTTCGATGATCTCGATCCGCTGAAGCTCGAGCCTGATATCGATCTCGTGATGGTGCGAGCGGGCGAAGCGATTCCGGGCGATGCGACGCTGGTGATTCTTCCGGGCTCGAAATCGACCCGCGGCGATCTCGATTTCCTGCGCAAGCAAGGCTGGGACATCGACCTGCTCGCGCATGCCAGACGCGGCGGCCATGTGCTCGGGCTTTGCGGCGGCTATCAGATGCTGGGAAAGAGCGTCGCCGATCCCGACGGCATCGAGGGGCCAGCCGGGGAAACCGCTGGCCTCGGACTGCTCGATGTGACGACCGTAATGTCGCCGGCGAAGAGCCTGACGCGTATCGAGGCTACGCATGCCGAAACGAAGCAGGCGATCGACGCCTACGAAATCCATATCGGACGCACCGAGGGCAACGACTGCGCGCGGCCCTTTGCGTTTATCGATGGCGCGCCGGAAGGAGCGATCTCCGCGGACGGACGTGTGCACGGCAGCTACCTACACGGGCTGTTCTCATCGGACGAGTTTCGCCGCGCCTATCTCGCCCGGCTCGGCGTCGATGCTTCAAACGAAAGCTATCGCGGCAAGGTCGAAAGTGCGCTCGACGCGCTGGCCGAGTACATCGAAAAACATCTCGATGTCGAGGAATTGCTGGCGCTAGCGCGCTGATAGCGCAACAGCGAGCCGCGTCCACTCCGTTTCGTCACCGGGCGGACCAAGGCGCAGCCATCCCGGCCTGTCGCCGAAGATGCGCGACCAGATTTTCGCGCGCGCCAGCCGCTCCTGCGCGACGACGGCGTTTCCGGTCTCGTACAACCGAAACAACGGCGTGCCGCCGACCAGGCTCCAGCCAGCTCCACGCGTGAGATCGTCGAGCCGCTCGGCCTCGCCTGCGAGACGGGCTCTTGTCGCCTCGGCCCAGGCGCGATCGAGCAATGCACGCCGTCCGATCTCGATCGCGGCGCCCGAGACTGGCCACGGGCCAGCCATCGCTGCCAGCGCCGCGACATCCGCCTCGTTTCCCAGCGCAAAGCCAAGGCGCAATCCGGCAAGACCATAGAACTTGCCGAAGGAGCGCAAGATGAGAAGTCCGGTGCGCCCCGCATCCGATGCGAGCGACATATCGGGCACAGCGTCGGCAAAGCTCTCGTCGACCACAAGGCGGCCGACGCGCGACGCCAGCGCAAGCAGAGCGGCGCGATCATGCTGCCTGCCGTCGGGGTTGTTGGGATTGACGACCACGGCGAGCTCGGCGCCGGCGAGCGCATCGAGATCACCGGCCTCTTCCACCCGCCAGCCTCCGGCCTTCAGGGTTGGCGCATACTCATTATAAGTTGGCGCCAGAATGCGCACGCGCCCCGGCACCGCAAGCCACGGCAGAGACTGGATGGCGGCCTGTGCGCCCGCGAGCGCGAGCACCGGTGCGGTCGTGCCATAAGCGCTTCGCGCCGCCTCGTGCAGCGATTCGATCTCGGCGCCCGAGGGCAGCGCGGTCCAGCTTCGCGCCCGCAATTCGCCGACCGGGTAAGGCTGACGGTTGATCCCGGTGGAGAGATCGATCCAGTCTTCCGGCCGCCCGCCGAACAGCTTGCACGCAAGATCGAGATTTCCACCGTGATCCAGCATCGTCCGATTCCTAGACAATCGCCAGCACGACGAGAAGCAAGGTGAGCGCAAACATGGCGCCGACATAGGTTTCGAGCGCGCGCGTAATATCGATGGCAGCTGGATCGCGCGCGGTCGCGTTCAGCCAGGGCTCGTCGGCAGTCTCGCCGCCATAGCTGCGCGGACCGCACAGGCGGACGCCGAGCGCGCCCGCCATCGCCGCCTCCGGCCAGCCGGCATTGATGGAGCGGTGATGCCGCGCGTCCACCCTGATGCAGGACATCGCATCTGACCGTCTCGCGCTTCCCGCCAGTGCGACAAATAGCAATCCGGTCAGCCGTGCCGGCACGAAATTGGCGATATCGTCGATGCGCGCGGCAGCCCAGCCAAAGGCCCGGTGCCGCGCGGTGCGATGGCCGATCATGGAATCGAGCGTGTTGACCGCTTTGTAGCCGATGATGCCGGGCAGCCCGAGCAGCACGCCCCAGAACACCGGCGCGACGACGCCGTCGGAAGCATTTTCGGCGAGACTCTCGATCGCGGCGCGGGCGATGCCGGCCTCATCAAGCTGGTTCGGATCGCGGCCCACGATCATCGCGACCTTCTTGCGCGCCGCTCCGATATCGCCGGCGCGCAGGGGGTCGCGGACAGCGGCGACGTGATCATAAAGCGAGCGGAATGCCACGAAGGGCCAGGCCAGGAGGCCGAGCAGAACCATACCCGCCCATGACAGCGGAATCACATACTGCACGATCCAGCCGATTCCCGCGGCCAGTGCGATCACGAACAGCGCAGCAGCAATGCCGGCCGCGCGACGAAGCGAGGACGCGTCGGTCTCGCGGTTCCACCGCGCATCGAGCACAGCGATCAACCGGCCGAGCCAGGTGACGGGATGGCCGATGCGCGCAAACAGCCGGTTCGGCCAGCCCAAAAGGGCGTCCGCCACCATCGCCACCATCATCGCTCCGGCAAATCCCACGCCGATCCTCCGCCCTCCCCTGATGGGCGAGATTACGTGGTCAGCGCAAGCCTTTCTTGACGATTTAGCCGTTTGTCATTGGCGGCATTTGGTGATTAGTGCGAGGCTGAAGAGGGGGACACCATGGCCATCATCCTCATCACCGGCGGTGCGCGATCGGGAAAGAGCACGCGGGCGGAAGCGCGCGTACGCGCCTTTGCCGGCCAGCCGATCTATATCGCGACCGCCGAGGCGCTCGATGGCGAAATGCGCGAGCGGATCGCAAAACATCGCGCGCGGAGGGGTGACGAATGGCTGGAGCGCGAGGCGCCGCTGGAGCTGGTCGCCGCACTCCTTGAAACCGACGGCGGCGGCGCGCGTTTGGTGGATTGCCTGACGCTCTGGCTCTCCAATCTGATGCATGCGGAGCGCGACTGGGAAAAGGAGGCGAAGCTGCTTATCGACGCGCTCGGCCGACAAAAAAGTCCGATCGTTCTGGTCACCAATGAAGTCGGGCTTGGCATCGTGCCTGACAACGCGCTGGCGCGCCGATTTCGCGATGCCGCCGGCATCCTGAACCAGATGGTCGCGCACGTGGCCGACGAGGTCGAGTTTGTGGTCACGGGATTGCCGATGCGGGTGAAGTAGCCGAGATGAGTGAGTACGCCGAAACCCTGCACAACCTGACCGCTGATCTGCGCATCGGCTTGTCGCTGTGCACCCGCCTGCCGGTCGGTCCATCCGAGCCCGTCGGCGAAGGCGACGTGGCGCGCGCGAGCTGGACCTTTCCGATCGCGGGCCTCCTGGTCGGGCTCGTCGCAGTATTCGCATACTGGCTCGCGGTCCGCTTCAACGCGGCGCCACAGCCCGCCGCGGTGTTGGCGCTCGCCGCGACGATGCTGCTCACCGGCGGGATGCATGAGGACGGACTTGCCGATACCGCCGACGGCCTCGGCGGCAAGACTCGCGAGCAGAAACTCGACATCATGCGCGACAGCCGGATCGGCACTTTTGGCGCCTGTGCGCTCGCGATCTCGCTGATGCTGCGCTGGAGCACGATTGCCGACATCGCCGAACCGCATTTCGTCGCCATCGCGCTGATCGCGGCGCATGTAGGCGCAAGGGCTTGCTTGCCGGCGTTCATGCAGCTTGTCCCGGCAGCACGCCAGGATGGGCTGTCGAGCGGCGCCGGGCGACCGCCCACACCAAGCGTCATCGCTGCACTGATTCTTGGCGTCACCTGTCTCTTGTTCGCGCTCGGCGTGACAGGCACCGCCGTCGCGCTCTTGATGCTGGTGATCGCCAGCCTGTTGCTCGCACGGCTTGCGACGCGTCAATTCGGCGGCCAGACCGGCGATGTGCTGGGCGCGATGGAGCAAGTGGGCGAAGCCGTCATCCTGCTGGTCGCGTCGTCGCTGTTCTAGTTCGGCTTCAGCTTGTCGAAGGCTGTCGCAAGATCGACGGTGACGGGGACCGGTTCATCCGGTGCCCCCTCCCTCTTCCAGGTCGTCGCCGTCAATTCATGCTGGCCGGCGAACTGGAATTTCTCCGACAGCAACGGCCTGCCGTCGATCCTGTCGCTCAAATGAGCAAAACGGTTGCGCTCCACGCTGTAGACGATGGTCGGATGCGACCATGGCGAATGGCCGCCTGACGAGATCATCGAATAGACGAAGAACTGCGAGTCCGGCGACCACTCCGCGATGTCGACGTAGTAGCCGTTCACGCCACGCGGCGAAGCATGATTGATCGAGTTGAGCGTGTCGCCATCCACCGAGCGGATCACGACCCGGCTTTCCATGTCCGGCGTCGTGTCGAGGCTGACATCGACGGGCAGCACGGTCGCGTGCAGCTTCTTGTTGGGGGAAGCGTAGATCTTCACGAGCGAGTTCGCGCAACTGCCTTCCGGCCGCGGCGTCGACAGCAATTCATGGCCTTCGCACTGGATTTCGGCGGCAGCCATTCGCGGCACGAGTAGCGCCATGGCCATCAAGCACATCGTGAGCCGCGAGAAGCCGATCATGACGCTCTCTTCCGCGATGGTATCGCACTCTCCAATCTAGACGCCAAACGCCGTGCCGTCGATTGTCATCGGCTGCGGCATCCGCTCAGAAACAGTTTGGCGCAGGTAGCGGCGCGCTTTGCACGCTCCTCTTTGGTTGGGGGCGGCCGGTGACCGAACATGGTGGCGCGTAGCGGCTGCATGGCGAGCATCCCGAGAAGCATGCCGGCGGCGGTATCGGCGTCGTCGAGCACGATCGTGCCGCGCTTTTGCTGCGCCCGCAGCCAGTTCCCCAGCGCCGTCTGCGTCGGTGTGATCGCTTTGTGAAAGAACGTCTCCGCAATGTCGGGAAACTTGTCGCTATCGCCGGCGATGACGCGCTGCAGCGCGATGACCTCGCCGTCGAGCATGAGATCCGCGCAGACGGTCAGCGCTTCAGTCAGCGCCGGTTCGATATTGCTGCCATCACAGGCGCGCAGTTTGACGATCGAGACGAAAACGTCGATCCGCTCCGCCACCATGGCCTCGAACACCGCGGCCTTGTTGGGAAACAGGCGGTACAGCGTCTTGGTGGAGACGCTGGCGCGACGCGCCACGCTCTCCATGCTGGTTGCAGCGTATCCGGTGTGGGAGAACTCGTAGCGCGCGGCTTCGAGGATGATCGTGCGTGTCTCCTCGTCCGAGCGCTGTTGCGGCCGGCCGCGGCCGCGCCGTGCCTCTTCCACAGCCCTCTCGCCTTCGCCCGGCTTGTCAGCCTTCACGTTGCTCATGCTTCGCCTTCAAAACTGTCATGCCATCGAGCCATGCTTTTGGATGATGACTGTCATCCTATTGACAGTCCGAATATGTGCTCTATTTTGGAAAATGTCAAGTTTCCTAATTGTTCCCTTGGCCTGACGGAAATGAATTTCCGTTGATTTGCAAAGGGATAACCAAAATGGAGGGCACCATGAGCCGTCATTCCACCGAGTTCAAGGCCGAACAAGAGCTTCCCGCCGAGGCTGTCGAGGCGTTGCGGAGGGCCGATCACGGGAATGTGGTCGCCGTCCCCAAGACCCGCAATCTCAGGGCTCAATTGCGCAAGCTGCTGCTGACAGGCGCCGCCGTCGCCGTGCTGTCCGGCGCCATCTGGTACGGCTGGGATTACTGGACCGTCGGCCGGTTCCAGGTCTCTACCGATGACGCCTATGTAAAGGCTGACAACACCACCATCGCGCCGAAGGTCTCGGGCTATCTGACCGACGTGCTGGTCGGCGACAATGAGCGCATCAAGGCCGGCCAGGTGCTGGCGCGGATTGACGACCGCGACTTCAAGGTCGCGCTCGACCAGGCCAAGGCCGATGTCGCCGCCGCGCAAGCCACCCTCGCCAGCAAGCAGGCGCAACTCGAAGTCCAGCAGTCGGTCATCGAGGCCGCGAAGGCGACCATCGAGGTCGACAACGCCAACAAGACGTTCGCGGGCCAGGAGAACAAGCGTTACACGGACCTCGCCGCCACCGGCTATGGCAGCGTGCAGAACGCGCAAGCCGCGCAATCCAAAAACGCTGGCGCGGACGCGGCGATCGCGCGCGACAAGGCCAATCTGGTGTCGGCGCTGAAGCAGGTCGACCTGCTCAAGGCCGAAGTCGCCCAGGCCACGGCCGCCTCCGCCCGCGCGGTCGCCCTGCAGCACCAGGCCGAGCTCAATCTCAGCTACACCACGATCACCGCGCCGATCGATGCCGTAGTCGGCAACCGCACGCTCCGCACCGGCCAGTTCGTCCAGGCCGGCACGCAATTGATGTCACTGGTGCCGGCTTCCGGCGCCTATATCATCGCCAACTACAAGGAAACCCAGCTCACCGACGTGCATGAAGGCCAGGCGGTCGATGTCGCCGTCGACATGTTCCCGGGCAAGGTGGTGCATGGCCACGTGGACTCGCTCGCACCGGCCAGCGGCCAGGAGTTCGCGCTGCTGCCGCCGGACAACGCGACCGGCAATTTCACCAAGGTCGTGCAGCGCATCCCCGTCAAGATCGCGCTCGATGGCGGTGCATCGATCGAGCTTCGCCCGGGCATGTCGGTGATCCCGAGCATCGAGACCAAGACGCGCGCCGTTGCCAAGGGAGGCGAAAAGGCGCCCGAGACTTCAAAGATCGCTTTGGCCGCTCAGAGGTGATGCCATGAGTGCCCTCGCCCTTTCATCCCAAACTCCCGTTCCCCGGGCCGCCGCGGCGGCGGCCCAGCAAAGTCCTGATCGGGCAAGCCCGGTCGTCTGGATCACCATCTTCGCCGCGATGATCGGCGCCTTCATGGCGATCCTGAACATCCAGATCACCAATGCCTCGCTGCTCAACATCGAGGGCGGTATCGGCACCGGCGTCGACAACGGCTCCTGGATCTCGACGTCCTATCTGATCGGCGAGATCGTCGTCATTCCGCTGACCGACTATCTCAGCCGCGTGTTCTCGTTCCGCTTGATCATGCTGGCGCATGCGGCGTTGTTTGCGGTGTTCTCGGTCGCCTGTGCCTTCACCCACGACCTGCCCTCGATGATCGCGATGCGCGGCCTGCAGGGCTATTTCGGCGGCGTCTTGATCCCGATGGCGTTCACGCTGGTGTTCACCAAGCTGCCGAAGGGCCAGCAGCCGATCGGCCTTGCGATGTTCTCGATCGCGGTGACCTTTGCGCCGGCGATCGGCCCCACCATCGGCGGCTATCTTACCGAGAATTACGGCTGGCAGACCATCTTCTTCGTCAACGTCATCCCGACCATCGTCATGGTGTCGATCCTGTATTTCACGCTCGAGCGCCAGCCGATGCAGCTTGGCCTGCTCAGGGAAGGCGACTGGTTCGGCATCGCCACCATGGCGATCGGCCTGTCGTCGCTGCAGGCGTTTCTGGAAGAAGGCAACAAGGACGACTGGTTCGGCTCGCCCTTCATCGTCAAGCTCGCTATCATCGCCGTGATCAGCCTCTCGTTCTTCATCGCCAATGAGCTGATCGTCGAAAAGCCCCTGCTGCGGCTGCGGCTCCTGACCAACCGCAATTTCGGCATGGGCACCACCTCGGCAGTGTTCTTGGGGTTTGGCCTGTTCGGCTCGATCTATCTGCTGCCGGCCTATCTGGGCCAGGTGCAGGGCTATAATGCCGAGCAGATCGGCAATGTGCTGGCCTGGACCGGCTTGCCGCAGCTCCTTCTGATCCCGCTGGTGCCGAAGCTGATGCAGCGGATCGACGCCCGCTATCTCGCGGCGTTTGGCCTGATCCTGTTCGCCATCAGTTCCTTCATGAACACGACCATGTCGCTGGACTATTCGGGCGACCAGTTCTGGATCCCCAATATCATCCGCGCCATCGGCCAGGCCCTGACGCTGGCGCCGCTGAGCAACGTCTCGCTCGGCAGCGTGGCGCCGCAGGATGCGCCGGCAGCTTCCGGCATCTCCAACATGATGCGTAACCTCGGCGGCGCCATCGGCACCGCGGTGCTCGCGACCATCGTCACCAAGCGCGAGCAGTTCCACTCCAATATCATCGGCCAGTCGGTCGATCTCGGCCGCGAGGAAGTGCGCACGCGTATCGCGCAGACGACCAATTACTTCCTGTCGCATGGCGTCAGCGATGCTGCGGCCGCCCATGCCCAGGCCATCATCGCGCTCGGCAAGACCGTGAAGCGCCAGGCCCTGGTGATGGGCTTCAGCGATACCTTCATGGTGCTCGGCGTGGTGCTCCTGCTCTCCGCCGTGGCGATCCTGCTGACACGCAAGGTGAAGGCGGCGGCCGGAGGAGGCGGCGCACACTAAAAAACAATAGCGCCCCCGCCCGATCCCGGGCAGCTCCGGCAGCCCGGGATTTTTTGTTTAATCTTGTCACAAAAGCACTGCCATTGACGGCGACGCTGGCAGAAGGGGCAGACAAGCCCACCCAAATCGCCGTATATTCGCGCCGAAAGCATCACCAACCCATTGAGCCCATGCGAAAGAAGGGGCAGCTCAGCCGGCGCGATGCCTTGCAAGCGCTGGCGATGATCGGCGCGGGCACCATCGCCGGTGCGCCCTCCTCCAGCCGTGCCGTTCCTGGAACCGTTGGCGATCACGCCATCGACGCGATCCTGCAGCGCGCAGTCGACGTGAGACAGGTGCCGGGCGTCGTCGCCATGGCCGCGACGGATCGCGCTGTCATCTATGAAGGCGCGTTCGGGCCGCGCTCGGTCGGCGCCGCAACAAAGATGTCGCCCGATACGGTTTTCCGCATCGCCTCCATGGTGAAGCTCCTGACCTCGGTCGCCGCGATGCAGCTCGTCGAGCAGGACAAGCTCAAACTAGACGAGCCGGCAGAAAAAACCGATCCGGAGCTCGCTTCGTTTCTTGTGCTCGACGGTTTTGACGGCAAGGGCGCGCCGCAGATGCGTCCCGCCCGGAAGCCGCTCACCTTGCGCAACCTGCTCACGCACACCTCCGGCTTCAGCTATCCCTTGTGGGATGCGAGCGTCGTTCGCTATCTCAAATGCTGCCTGACAGACAAGAAGCTGCCGCGCAGGCCGCTGACCTTCGATCCCGACACGAAATGGGCCTATGGCAGCAGCATTGACCGCGTCGGCCGCCTGGTCCAGATCGCAAGCGGCATGCCGCTTGACCGCTATTTCGCGGATCACATCACCGGCCCGCTCGGCATGCACGATACCGCTTTCAACATCTCCGCAAGCCAGCACTCGCGCGAGGCGGCCATCCACCGCCGCAATGCCGACGGCAGCTTCAAGGCGGAGTCGCCGGAAAAGCCGGTTGTCGCCACTGCGTTTTCAGGCGGTGGCGGCATCTATTCCACCGCGCCGGATTATCTGACCCTGCTCCGAGCGCTGCTGAATGGGGGAACCCTCGATGGCGCCACGATCCTCAAACCGGAGACCGTCGCGCTGATGTCGCAGAATCAGATCGGCGACATCGAGGCCGGCATCATGAAGACCACCAATCCGGCGCTGTCGAGCGATGTCGATTTCTTCCCTGGCGTCCGCAAGCGCTGGGCCTTCGGGCACATGATCACGCTCGATCCCGTCAAGGATGGCCGCAGGGCCGGCAGTTTGACCTGGGCGGGTTTGCTCAACACCTATTATTGGATTGACCCGGCTTCCCGCATGGCCGGCGTCATCATGATGCAAATGTTACCCTTTGCCGATGCACATGCGCTAAAACTCTATCGTGAGTTCGAGCGCGGCATTTATCATGCCTTCAAATCGGCCTAAGCGGGCGATGTAATATCCGCCGAGCAAATGATTGAGGGAACGGCATTGTCACCGAAAGTTCTGGCCCTGATCGGCGGTCTCGCCGCCTTCACGCCGGCCTTTGCGCAAGACCGCCTGCAGGATGCGCCAACGGAGCTGTCGCTGCTGGCGACGCGCGATGCGGCCGACGAGAAGTGCCGCCGCGTCGACAAGATCGATCCCACAAACCTCGCCTCGGTGTCGCTGCATCGGACCTTCCACGACGATTTCGACGAACATCCGCTGAAGCACGGCCTGTGGCTGCCGTATTATTCCGGCGGTGCGGCCTGGCCGCTGGCGCAATATTTCGGCGGGCCTCGCTCCCAGCTCAAGCGCCAGACCAAATATAACGGCGAGCAGCAGATCTATGTCGACCCGCATTACCGCGGCCTCGCGCTGCGGGCGCTCGGCCTCGATCCGTTCCGGGTGCGCAACGGCGTGCTCTCGATCATCGCGAGCCGCACGCCGCCGGAATTGCAGGCGGCGCTGTTCGACAATCCCTACATCTCGGGCATCCTGACCACGCAGGCCTCGTTCTCCCAGAAGTACGGCTATTTCGAAATCCGTTCGAAGATCCCGGTCGGCACCGGCGTGTGGCCGGCGTTCTGGATGCTTGCCAATGACGGTGGCTGGCCGCCGGAGATCGACGTGATGGAAGGACGCGGACAGCAGCCCGGCGACCTGGTGATGACGACGCATTGGCGGATTCCGGAGACGCAGAAGATCATATCCTGCGGCTTCGATTTCCGGCAGCCGGACGCCGCGATCGCCTTCCACGATTATGGCGTGCTCTGGACGCAGGATCGGATCATCTATTTCATCGATCGCAAGCCTGTTTCCGACATCAAGGTGCCGGTCGGTTTCGACGATCCCATGTACATGATCATCAACCTCGCCATGGGCTCGAAATGGTTCGGCGGCGTCGGCGTCGTCGATGGCGAAACACCGCGGATGGTGGAGTTCCAGATCGACCGGGTTTCCGCCTATCAACTCGATCCATATCAACCTGACAAGACGCAGCAGGGCTCGGCGCCGATCAAGGCAAGCCTGACGGGGGACAACAATGGCCGGTAAATTCTCGCGGAGGAATTTTGCCAAGCTGGCCGGCCTCGCCGGCCTTGGCATATTTGGTCCCGCAACAGCGCAGGACAGCAAGATCATCGCGGCGCCCGAGCCGGCAAAGTTTCCCGCGGGTTTTGTCTGGGGCACGGCGACTTCGGCCTATCAGATCGAAGGCGCCGTCAACGAGGACGGCCGCGGCCCCTCGATCTGGGACATTTTCAGCCATACGCCGGGCAAGATCGGCGACAACACCAACGCCGACCGCGCCAACGACCATTATCACCGCTACAAGGAAGACGTCGGCCTTATCAAGGACCTCGGCGCTAAAGCCTATCGCTTCTCGATCGCCTGGCCGCGCGTGTTTCCGAACGGCGACGGCGCGCCAAACCCGAAGGGCCTCGACTTCTACAACCGCCTGGTCGACGAGCTGCTGGCGAACGGCATCGAGCCCTATGCCACGCTCTATCACTGGGACCTGCCGCAGTCGCTGGAGGACCGTGTCGGCGGATGGCGATCCAGCGATACCTCAAAAGCCTTTGGCGACTATTCCGGCTATGTCGCCGAGCGCCTGAGCGACCGCGTCAAAAACTTCTTCACCATCAACGAAGCCGGCCGTTTCCTCAATTTCGGCTATGGCTGGGGCATCGATGCGCCTGGCCTGAAGCTTCCGACCGGTGAATTGAACCAGGCCCGGCATAACGTCGTGCTCGGCCATGGCTACGCCGTGCAGGCGATCCGCGCCAAGGCGCGCGCCGGCACCAGGGTCGGGCTTGCCGAAAATATCGCAGCCTGTGTGCCCGCCCTCGATACGCCCGAACATATCCGCGCCACCGAGACGGCCACGCGCGAATTGAACTCCGGCATTCTGGGCGTGATCCTCGAAGGCAAATACACCGAGGGCTATCTCGATTTTGCCGGCAAGGACGCGCCGAAATTCACCGCGGAAGAATTGAAGATCATCGGCTCGAAGATCGACTTCGTCGGCCTCAACATCTACGCGCCGCAATTCTACATCGTCCCGAAGGACACTAAGCCCGGCTTCGACGTCGCGCCCTTTCCCGCTTCCTTCCCGCACATGAAGTCGGATTGGCTGCGGATCGGGCCGGAGACGGCCTACTGGGTGCCGCGCCTGGCAGCCAAGGTGTGGAACGTCGACAACATCTATATCAGCGAGAACGGCACGTCTTCGGAGGACAAGATCGCCCACGACGGCAAGGTCTACGACCTCGACCGCATCATGTTCCTGCGCAACTACCTGGTGCAGTTGCAGCGCGGAATCGCCGACGGCGCGCCGGTGCGCGGCTACTTCCTCTGGAGCCTGATGGACAATTTCGAGTGGATCTTCGGCTTCGAACAGCGCTTCGGCCTCTACTACGTCGATTTCGAAACGCTGCAGCGGACGCCGAAGCTCAGCGTGTCGTTTTACCGCAACGTCATCGCGCGCAACGCCGTCAGTTCCTGAAACTAACTGATCGGCTTGTGATGGGGCACGAACAGCCGGCCCTTTTCCGTCACCGCCGCGATCGCAAGCGCGACCAGGGCGCAGATGAAGAAGCCGATCGAGAACGGCAGCAGCGTGCCGTCATAGCTCTGACCGATGAGCATGCCGACGCCGATGCCGAGCAGCGTCGTGATCGATCCGTAGAGCGACGATGCCGTGCCGGCGATATGGCCATGCGGCTCCATCGCGAGCGCGGTGAAATTCGCCATCATCAGCCCGAACGTGAACATCATCAGCGCCGATAGCAACATGAAGAGCGGCAAGGGCAGCATGCCGGTCTTCTCGGCGATCAGCATCACCACGGCAACCAGCGCAAAGCCGACCAGCGCGCCATGGGAGATGACGCGCATGCCGACGCGGCCGACGATGCGTGAGTTGAGGAAGCCCGCAATCGCGACACCGGTCGCAATCGCCGCAAAGGCGAGCGGGAAATATTGCCCGAGCTTGAAGACGTCGGTGAACACCTGCTGCGAGGTGAACACGAAAGCGAACATCGCGCCCCAGACGCCGCCGCAGGCCAGCGCATAGCCGATGGTCTGGCGGTTGGTAATGGTCTGGCGAAAGGCGCCAAGCACGTCGCGAAGGGCCAGCGACTTGCGCCCTTCAGGCGGCAGCGTCTCGGGCATGCGCAGCGCGCTCCAGATCAGCGCGATCACGCCATAGATCATTAGCACAACAAAGATGCCGCGCCATTGCGCCAGCAGCAGCACGGCCTGCCCGAACGATGGCGCGATCACCGGCACGGCGATGAACACCATCATCGCAAGCGACATCACGCTCGCCATCCGCCGGCCGGCATAGCAATCACGGACGATCGAGGTGGCGATCACGCGCGTCGCCGACGTGCCGAGCCCCTGCATCGCGCGCGCGAGCAGCAACGCCTCGAACGAAGGCGCGCCGATCGCAAGCAGGCTCGCCAGCGCATAGATGACCATGCCGCCAAGCAGCACCGGACGGCGGCCGAAGTGATCCGACAACGGCCCCATCACGAACTGGCCGATGCCGAATCCAAACAGGAAGGTCGACAGCACCAGTTGCGGATGGTTGGGATCGGCGATCCCGAAAGCGGAACGAATGTTCGGCAGCGCCGGCAGCATCATATCCATCGCCAGCGGGTTCAGCGCCATGATGGAGGCGATCACGACAACGAATTCGGGAAAGCCCATCGGGCGGTGGCCTGAGGAAACCCAGGCGTCGGCATCAATTTCAGTCACTAAGCACCTCTTGCCAGACCGGTTTTATCAGTCTTGCTGCGGTGCACAATCGGCGTTTTGGGATAGGTGGTCGTCGGTCAATGCGTAGGGCCAACCCACCCTACTTCAGCCCGAGCATGCGCTTCAGCTTCATCACGGCGCTGTCAGGCGTCGTCAGCACCGGCCTGCCCGTCGCTTGGACAACTTTTTCCGCCGCAGGCGCCATGCTGTATTGCGCGAGCGCGATCACGTCGCAGTCGCGCAGATCCTTTGACGCCTCCACGACCAGCCGGTCATGCTCGGCGCGGTCGCCGCGATCGAGCGCCGCCATCGCGCCTTCGGCAAGTTTCGGCATGAGCTGAACGGACGCCGGAAATTCGCGCGGCATCGACGCGAGTGTCGGCGGAAACGACGACAAGAGCCCGACGTTAGGCCCGGCTTTTGCAGCCTCCTCGATCATCGCCTCGTTCGGCTTCAACACCGGCATCGGCGCCCGCTCGCCCGCGACCGCCTCGATGCAGGGGCCGAAGGCCGAACATGTGAAGAGGATGCCGTCCGTGCCCGTGCTCGCCGCGTAGCGGCCGATCGACAGAAACCGCTCCGTCATCGCATCGGTGAGCTTGCCGTCGCGCGCCAGATCAGCCGACAGGCTGTCGTCGAGCAGGTTCATCAGCGTGGCCTCCGGCCAGAGTTTTGCGAAGGAGGCCTCGATCGGAACAATCGAATGTTTCAGGGCGTGAACGAGGGCGATGCGCATGGGGTCTGTTTCCTCCCTCTCCCCGCTCTTTGCGCGGAGAGGGTTGGGGTGAGGGGCTGCTTCCGCAAAACGGTGAGAATCGGACTCGCGGAGAGTCCCCCTCACCCGGATCGCATCTTGCGATGCGATCCGACCTCTCCCCGCAGGCGGGGCAAGGTGAATAACGTCTTACTTGAACGGGATGGCGTACATCAAGCCACCCTTGGTCCAGCTGGCATTGAGCCCGCGCTCGAGCTTCAGGGGGCTTGCCTGGCCAACATTGCGCTCGAAAATCTCGCCGTAATTGCCGGTGGCCTTGATCGCCTGCTGCATCCATTTGTTATCGAGCCCGAGCCGCGAGCCGAGGTCGCCGGAAGTGCCGAGCAGGCGCTGCACGGGAGGCGCCTCCGACTTCGCCATCTCGTCGACATTGGCTTGCGTGACGCCGAGTTCCTCGGCCTCGATCAGGCCGTAATGCAGCCAGGTGATGATATCGCTCCACACTTCATCGCCGTTGCGGGTGAAGGGGCCGAGCGGCTCCTTTGAGATCGTGGTCGGCAGCACGAGGTAGTCGGCCGGGTTGGGGGCAGCGGTTGCTACCGCGCCGGCGAGCGCGGAGGCATCCTGGGTCATGGCATCGCAACGGCCGCCGAAGAAGGTCTGATACATGGTGTCGACGCGGTCAAACACCAGAGGCTTCCAGTCGATGCCGTTGGCGCGGCCGTAATCGCCGAGCGTCACTTCATGCGTGGTGCCCTGCGCAACGCAGACGGTCGCGCCGTTGAGACCCTTGAGGTCCTTCACACCCGTGTCCTTTTTCACCACAAAGCCCTGGCCGTCATAGAAATTGACGGGCCCTTGCCGCAAGCCCAGCGTGGTTCCGCGCAGATAAGTCTGGGTCGAGTTGCGATAGAGCACGTCGATCTCACCCGACTGCAATGCCGTGAAGCGGTTCTGCGCGGTGAGCGCGACATAACGCACCTTGCTCGCGTCACCGAGCACACCGGCGGCAAGCGCCTTGCAGTAATCGACGTCGAGACCCCTAAAATTGCCCTGCGAGTCCGGCGCCGAGAAGCCGGCAAAGCCGGTCGAGACACCGCACACCAGCGTGCCACGCTGCTTGACCGTATCGAGCGTGGCAGCCGACGCAGCGGCGATCGATGCGGCGAGCAGGCTTGCCGCGATGATGATCCTCTTCATGCTTCCCTCCCTCGTTGCTTAATGATTGATGCCTTTCAACGCGCTGTCGACCGCAGCGCCAAGACGGTCGACGATCATGGCGATGTCGGCGGGTGTGCAGATATAGGGCGGTGCGAGCAACACGTGATCGCCATGCTTGCCGTCGGCCGTACCGCCGGACGGATAGCAGCCGAGCCCGCCTTCGAACGCCGCGGCCTTGATCTTCTGATGGAGCTTGAGGCTTGGGTCGAAAGGCTTCTTGGTGGCGCGATCCTCGACCAGCTCGATCGCCTGGAACAGGCCGCGGCCCCTGATATCGCCGACGTGCCGGTGGTTGCCGAAACGCTCGGTCAGCCGCTTCTCCAGATGCCTGCCCAGTTCCTTCACCTGATCGAGCAGCTTCTCCTCCTGGATCACCCGCTGCACTTCCAGCGCCGCGGCGCAAGCCATCGGATGCGCGAGATAAGTATGGCCGTGCTGGAACGCACCGGAGCCCTGCCGGATCGTATCGACGATGCGGTTCGTCGCAAGCATCGCGCCGATCGGCTGATAGCCGCCGCCAAGACCCTTGGCGATCGCCTGGATGTCGGGCGCGACGCCCTCCTGCTCCCACGCATGCAAGGTGCCGGTGCGGCCCATACCGCACATGACCTCATCGAGGATGAGCAGCGCACCATGCTTGTTGCAGGTCTCGCGCACGGCGCGGAAATAGCCTTCGGGCGCGGTCACTGCGCCCGCGGTCGCGCCGACCACGGGCTCGGCGATGAAGGCTGCAACCGTGTCCGCGCCGAGCCGCAAAAATTCGGCATCCAGCTCGGCCGCAAGCCGCGCAACGAAATCGCTTTCGGATTCATGGTCGCGCTTCTCATGATAGGCAAACGCCGGCGTGACGTGGCTGAACGACGGCGACAGCAGTGGTGCATAGGGCTCGCGCCGCCAGGCATTGCCCCCGGCCGACAGTGCGCCGAGCGTGTTGCCGTGATAGCTCTGCCGGCGCGCGATGAAGCGCTGGCGCTTCGGCTGGCCGGCTTCGATAAAATATTGCCGCGCAATCTTGATCGCGGCTTCGATCGCCTCCGAGCCGCCGCTGACGAAATAGACGTAACCTAGTCCGCCCGGCTCATGTCCAACGAGTTGGTCGGCCAATGTCTCGGCGGCTTCCGAGGAAAAGAACGCGGTGTGCGCGTAAGCGAGCTTCGAGGCTTGCTTCGCCATCGCTTCGAGAATGCGCGGATGCTGATGGCCAAGGCACGACACCGCGGCGCCGCCGGATGCATCGAGCACCTTCCCGCCATCCTCGTGGATCAGCCAGATGCCCTCCCCGCCGATCGCTTTTGGCGGCGTCTCACGCAGGCTTCGGTGCAGCACTCGGCTCTTGACGGCCATGATGATCAACCTTTTTCTGTGACGTATTGCGACATCGCGGCAAGGCGGGCTTCCGTCTCTTCCAGGCGCTTCTTCGCGCCCGCCCCGCCCAGCGCAAAGCTGACGGCGGCGAGCGACTGCGCGATCGCGATCGCGCCGGTCAGGCTCGGGAAAAATCCGGGTGAGGACGCCGCTTCATAGAGCAGGAGATGATCGGCGCCTTCGGCCATCGGCGCGGCCACGGAATCCGCGATTGCAATCAGGCTCGCGCCGGAGCGATGCGCCGCGCGCGCCGACAGCACGCTCGCCGTCGAGTAAGGCAGGAAGCCGATCACGATAACTGCATCGCCGGAGCGGAACGCACCGAAATCGAGATCTTCCGGCCCCGAGCCGCCGACGAGTTGCACATCGTCAGGGCGAAACAGGCGAAGCTCGTAATTGAGCAACTCGGCCACGCTACGGCAGCTTCGGAAGCCGGCGATCCAGATGCGCCGCGCCGCATGCAGCGCTCGCGCCGCTATAGCAACCGAGTCAGGCGCGATCCGAGAAAGACCCGCAGCTTCCGCCTCGAGCTTGTCCGACACCAGCGAGACGTCGGCGTTCGGCCCCTGGCGCCGGCCGCGCGCGCGCCCCGAGAACGGTGAGGATTGCGGCGGCCGTCGCGCCTCGGTCAGTGCGGCGCGCAATTCGTCCCAACCGGAATAACCGATGGCCTTGGCAAGCCGCGTGAAGGCAGCGGGATCGGCGCCTGCGACGGCAGCTAACTCGCGCATCGAGCGCGTGGTGGCATCGTAATCATTGGCGGCAACAAAGCGGCCAACTTCCTGCAGCCGCATCGGCAGCGAGGGCAAGGCGCTGCAAAGCTCGTTCAAGGGCGAGGATTTCGACGGCTGCTCGGCCATGAAACAAACGTTGCATATTTGCCTATTCGATGCAACGTTTGAAATACGCCGCCGAGACTGCCGCTTCCGAGACAGGAATCTTGTGCTGTGACGACATCGACGCCCAAAAGCCCACCCCGGCTGCGAATGCGCATCTCGCTACAAGACGAGCATTTTCGGGGATTGCTCTGGCAGATCGCCGTGGTCGGCATCGCGGTCGGACTTGTCGCCTGGCTATGGTCCAACGCCGCGCACAATCTTTCCGTTCGCCGCATCTCCACGGGCTTCGCCTTTCTCGGCCGCGAAGCCGGCATGCCGATCGTCGACACCTGGCTCGCTTACACCCCAAAGGACACGTATCTGCGGGCCTTCATCGTCGGCGTCGTCAACACGCTGCGGGTCGCCGTGATCGGCATCGTGCTCGCGACCGTCATCGGAACGCTGGTCGGTATCTCCAGGCTCTCCTCCAATTGGCTGCTCTCGCGCCTTGCGGCCGTCTATGTCGAGGTGCTGCGCGATATCCCGCCGCTGCTGCAGCTCCTGTTCTGGTACGTGCTGATGCAGGGGTTACCGCCGGCGCGCGGCGCCTGGAAGCCGATCGATGGCGTGTTCCTGTCGAACCGCGGCCTGGTGGTGCCGTCGATCGCGCTCGACGGCGGCCAGCTCTGGGTGATCGGCACCGCCGTGCTCGGACTGATCCTATTCTATCTCCTGCGCCGCCGGCTGATCGCGCAACAAATCCGCGACGGCCATGCGCGCCGCATCTGGCCTTACGGCGTGCTGCTCGTGATCATCCTGCCGGCGCTGCTGTCATGGCTGCTCGGCGTGTCCTGGGCGGTGACGCTGCCTGAACTGCGCGGCTTCAACTTTGTCGGCGGCTGGACCTTTGCGCCGGAATATTTCGCACTGTTGATTGCGCTCGTGACCTACACCTCGGCCTTCATCGCCGAGATCGTGCGCAGCGGTATCGAGGCCGTGCCCAGGGGACAATGGGACGCTGCCTTGGCGCTGGGCCTGCGCCGGAGCTTTGTGCTGCGGCAGATCGTATTGCCGCAAGCGCTACGCGTCATCATTCCGCCGATGACAAGCCAGTATCTGAACCTCACCAAGAACTCATCGCTTGCAGTTGCGATCGGCTATCAGGACATTGTCTCGATCGCCAACACCACGCTGAACCAGACCGGTCAGGCGATCGAAGCGATCGCGCTGATCATGGCGGTGTTCCTCACCATCAGCCTCGGCATCAGCCTGTTCATGAACTGGTATAACGCGCG
>Ga0210387_10000306_pt1 | contig 35617 bp, 38 predicted proteins | sample IncBWC7OmetaG_FD_160108 | JGI IMG/M metagenome (GOLD analysis project Ga0210387, IMG submission 160108) | Forest soil microbial communities from Barre Woods Harvard Forest LTER site, Petersham, Massachusetts, United States - Inc-BW-C-7-O ... | reverse complement strand
CGCCAGCTTTCGTCTCGCCTCCGGTTTCGTCATCTCATCACAATGGCCGATCGCTACCGACTTACGGGCACGTGTCGTGCTACCCGCAACGTCAATATAATATCGGCCGTGCCACCAATTGCCCTTCCTTACGACTGTACCGCTCTGACCACCGCGTCTGCTCATGGATCGCCTTTCTCCATGACCAGACTTCGCTAAATTGCAGAGATGCGATCTCTGCAAACTCGAATATCCCACATAAAGCTCCTGACCGAATCAAAGGGAATTCAATACGTGCATGAGACAACCAGGAACTGCCAGGTGGGACGACTACAATCTTGTGGGGCGAACTCACCCGATTTTGAAGCTGTGACTATGGTAGTGGCCAGGTGAAACCCTGTCAATCGTGACATCCGCAGGGGTCATCAGGCCTGACGCGAGCTAGCGTCGCGCTACGGGCTCCGTATTCGTACCTAGGGGCATCGTAGAGGGTATAAAGTACTTTGTAGAACAAAGCTAGCATCATTCTGATGGAGCGCTGTAAACAAAGGACTTACGGTAAACACAGGCTCATTCCGGGCCTCAGGAGCGATTCCGAGTCAAAATTGGGCCCAAATCGCAGCTGAGGAGGCTTCACCTTCAATCTTAATCTATCCCTAATTGTAGTCCCAGCAGGTCGTAGCGCCAAAGGCCTATTCGCTACCACGATCAAAGCTCCGGATTCCGCGATCGACGCGATTCACCTGGCAATGTGTGCAAAGTTTGCACAGTTCCCGCTCGTCTGAACTCGACTGCCTTGAAAAGATGGAGAAGGCCAGCTCATGACTGGCCCCCTCCCCTTGGGTTTACCTCACTCTTGAATTGCCGGACTCGAGGACAACGTAAGCTTGCGTAATCCAAGTCTCACGTATGAACCTGCAGAACGAGCTGGCAATTTCTATCCGGTTGAACGCCATGGACTTCTCACGGTCGTAGAACCAGATTGGAGCCTTCCCTCTTTTTAGCTGATAAAGATACCTCCTGTTGTTCGCGGTCGCGTTGGGAGTGACGATGAAGAACAGTTTTCCTACGGGCGCCTTCGTCGGAACATGTTCCTCACGGAATCCGAATCGATTCACGACCTCCTTCTCCAATTTGAGATTCAACGCTTGCGTACTCAGCATCGTCACCTCCGACTCGGACGTGAATTCAGACTCTTCTCGCCGCGAACCACGGCGAGAAAGTGATCACGATCAAATCGATCGTTATCAACGCGCAGTGCGGCTGCTATGCAACATGAGGCTGTCTCCAAGGCTTGAATGTTGCTGCGGGCAGGTTCTCCTTCTGGAGCGTATTTGTTGTCCATCTCTTCCTTCTGATACGCATCGCGCAGAGCTGACGCGATCACTATGTAGTCTTTCCGAGTCATGCTTTGACCTCCGGCATGGCTTCCAACGCCAGCTCTGCACGAACGACTCGCAAGTAGTCGTCAGTTGGGTCGAAGATGCCGCCCAACGACGCTAAGACCTCCTTGTGTTTGCAGTCCCATCCATGGTCCGGACACGGCCGATAACAGATCACGGAGTAGCAGCAGTGACTCTGCTTCTTCCATGCTTTCTGGTCCCGGGCAGGCCAGGTCTCAACAAAAGATTCATCTGCATCCAGATCGTCTTCCAATCTGAATTCAATTCCCTCTTGATGGGCCCATTGCTCTGCTCGAGCTAGTTTCAGAGCACACATCGCTCTGCCTGGCGGCGTGCAGTAACCGGCGTTCTCCAGGAAGAAACGCCAGGTGAAGACACGCACTTTCATGCGGCCTCCTTCTTGGGATAATCCGAGATGAACGGCTTGCCGGGAACCAGGCGAGAGATCAACTTCATGTGGACTCCACGCGAGGATCCCTCCAGGCAGTAGTCGATCGCTTCCTGGAGATAGGCGAACCGTGCAACCAAGACGCAGTCATCAGCCCAGAGGCCAGAGGCACAACGCAGAGTTCTGCAGTGCGGTGCGTTGCAGCACATATCTCCGTGCAGTGCGTAGCAGCTGATGGCCAGCTTGTCGGCTCTGATCCTCATGAAACCCTCCGGATCAGGTAGTCATGAGCATCCGCCGTGTTGTTCGCTACGACTTCCAACACCTTGCAAGTGGCTTTCAGCAACGAAGGGACGACCTTCTTGTCGATCGTGCTTTTCAACTTCAAGGCCTGGCTTTTGATAAAGGGCTTCACCTGGTCGTGTTCGAAATAGAAAGCGATTCCAGGCACACCAATAGACATGCGCATCGTTGTTCTCCTTTAATTTGTGTTGGGATTTGCTACTGAGGTAGGACTGGGCTGTTTCTCCGGAGCTTCTCGGAGATAACTGCCAGGACTTGCCTTCCTGATACATAACCAAACACCATCAGGAAGTTGATAACCGTTCCTCCTAAAGTGAACATCACTCCATGCGGTCCTAATCCGTGAAGCACGAAGTTGATACCTTCGGTGATCACAAGAGTCAGACCTTTGTTCTCTTCAATCCAATCGAGGACTTCTTGCGTGGACGTGTATTCCTTTATGTAAGGAATCTCATCCAGCTTGTGGATTGCTGCCCAGATCAGCGTCCAGAATGCGGCGCCGGCGAGCAGCAAACCCACGAACGTGGGCGTTAACAGCATAGAGTTCTCCTTTTGTGTTGGATTTGTAGTGCGCTCCTTTCGTTAGGTCTAAACGCAGAAAGACCGACCGGGGCTCGAAATGTCCTAGGCAAATCGAGCTGGTAGGTCTAACTAGGGGTCTATCCGATTAGAAGTTTTAGCCTCGCGCGTTGTGTCCTGCCTCAGCTAGAGATGGCGAGAGCGCTCTTCTGTGAGGATCACAGAGCAAACACATGAAGCACCCACGGGAGGACTCCAGCCGGGAAGCGAAGGCATTTTGAGGAGTCGTTTGGATGATAGAACGCCAACCTCGACCCGCGTGACGAACCGGGACGCCGGCCAACAGTGTCCTATCGCCTAAGGAAGGAGTTTTTCGAGCGCGGAGACACGCCTTCCAGCAGAGAGGACCCAGCAATCATTGAACCGGACCACTTCTGGTTGGCCGACCAGCCGCCCGAGATGCAATCCTTCACTTCCCACAATCCCGTTTCTGGCTAACTTCCGGTTTGCCGACAATACGACCATAATCTGGAAAGCCCGCAACGTTCCTCGACCATGCGACCTGCCGGGAAGTTGGCGCATGAAAGTCAAGTAGCTGATGCTCACACGTGCTGGGTGTACCGCCAGGCGTCCCTAGACTCGCGTATACTCCCGACTTGATGGGATGCGAATCATCTAATAGCGTCCGTTGGCGACGCCTTTTGTGCTTCATTACGATTGTAGTGGCCTGTGTCGTGATTCCGGGTTGCCGGAAGGCAAGATTGGCCGGCTGGAACTTAGAGCCGACTGCACAGGCAGAAACCGCACAACAAGCACCGCCGATACCGCGTGCTGGTCCGCTCGCCGATCCCAAGTCCCTGAAACAATTTGGAGTGCCAGCGGAGGCCACACGTGCGGCTGCGCCGGCCGACAATCTACAGACTCCCGAGAAGATCGCTCTCGGTGAAAAGCTTTTCTTTGACGGACGCTTGTCGGTTGATGGAACGGTTGCCTGCAGTACATGCCACGATCCGGCGCGCGCTTTTTCTGATGGAAGAGTCGTTTCCATCGGTGCCAAAGGGCGCGTTGGTCAGCGCAACGCTCCAACGATTCTGAACGCCCTGTACAACAAGGCGCAGTTCTGGGACGGTCGTGCAAAGACTCTCGAAGAACAAGCGGGTCTTCCCATCATAAATCCGAGCGAAATGGGCCAGCCTAGCCTGGATGCTGCCGTGGCGCGAATTGCCGCAGTACCGGAATACGACCAGGCGTTTCACGTTGTCTTCGGACGACCGATCAACGGAACCGACCTGGTGCGCGCCATTGCATCCTACGAACGCAGCCAGTTTTCGTTCGATTCCCCTTTCGATCACTTCATCAGTGGGGACAAGAACGCGATAAGCGATTCCGCGAAGCGAGGCTGGGAATTCTTCAATACCAAAGCCCGGTGTAACAAATGCCATGCCTTGACGGAACTAAAGCGAGATCCGATCTACTTTATGGACAATGATTTTCACAACATCGGCATCGGGATTCTTCGACATAATGTCGTCGCACTGGCGTGCAAGGCAGAGCAGGAGATCGACTCGGGCAAGACGATAGATGTTGATCTTGCTGCAATTCAGAGTGACATGTCCGTGCTGGGCCGCTTCCTCCTCACCAAGAAAGAGGCGGACATCGCGTCTTTCAAGACGCCGGACCTTCGCAATGTTCTCATTACGGCGCCCTACTTTCACGACGGCTCGCAAGCCACGCTGTGGGACGTGTTGGATCACTACAACAAGGGTGATGGCGTGAAAGACCCTTGGCTCGATGAAGATATGCAGCCACTTGCCCTAAGCGAATCAGAAATCGATGACGTTGTTACCTTCCTGACCACACTGACGAGCGCCCAGTATCAACAGCAAGGTGTCGAGGAACTGGCACGACAACGGGCGCTGTCCGGCACGAGTCGACCACAGAGGGACACGGCTCGCGCTTTCGGACCAAAGCCGATTCAGCCTAAGCCGTCCCGTGATTGTATAAACCTGCAACCGGAGCAAAAACCGCGATGAGTCTCAAAGCTGCGCCGCTTCCATCTGCGATGTATTCGGTCAGGTGGACGGATGACGGGATGGGCTAGCAGGAAGCTATTTCGTTCAAGTCCGCTTATGGGAAGTCAGAAGTTCCTTCTGGGCTCGCGTCCATCTTGAGTAGATGGCGGCGCACTCGGTTTCGGCCTGCCGGCTGATTCTAACCGCCGTTCTTGTCCAACCAGGGATTGGATAGGATTGGTCCCACCGTTCGCCGTCATGAGTTGCTGGTCCTGTAACGCATAATTCGCAGGTGCGATGGCGAGTGGAAGTAGGGCCAACGCGCTGGATTTGGGGATGATTCTTCGACTGAGGTGCGGGCGTGATTGAATATCCCCAAAGAGGCGAGGCTGGCTTTCGGTCCGTTAGAACCTACGCCTTGGAGTCTTGGAATCCAGTGTGGAAGTCAATTCCTGAGCCGCCGGCGGGACAGCGACACTCCCGGATAGCACGATCTCCCTGACGGAAGTTTCTGCCCCCATCGCCTGCTGATCCTGCAATGCGAGATTCCGACAGGGAATTTCGAGTCGGACCACGGCCAATGCACCTGAGTTCAGGATATCTCTGCGACTCTGGAGCAGGCGTGACTAGGGAAATGAATCCATCGGTTTAACTCCGTTAATGTGTGGTGAAAGATTTTATCGTACTGGTGACTCCGTCGCTCTTGCCGCTAGAATCCATCGATTGCACGCTGTAGTAGTAGGTCGTCTTCGGTGGGAGGTCGTACAGGTTCACGCGGAACACCGTCGATGAATGGTAAGGGTTTAACCTGATCGGATTCTTGGCGGTTTGGTTCAAATTTTTGGGATCCGTACCATAGTGCACAATCCCGTAGTGCACGGGGAAGCCACCGGGATTGTTTACCGTCCATCGGATAACCGTCAAATAGCCACCCACCAGCGGGACTTCTGGCCCCTCGCTGATCTGTACCCGCTCGGATCTTGGAGTGATTGGACTTTCCTGAGCTAGCAGACTGCCGCTCAAGATCATGATCGATAATGCCAGAAGAGCTTTATTCATGTTCACACCTCAGCCAACATACATGATTAAAAGCGAAGAAACCGTGGCCGACAGCCATCGACCGTTTTTTGGCTCCGGCTCGTCCGCTCGCATACCAGATTTTGCGAGACGGACGAGCCAGAGAAGCCGATGTCATGGCTCCGTATAGCGCACTGCGCTACGGAATCGGCGGGCTTGGGACAGGCGCAACGCCGCAGATGGCCGATGCGCAGGGCGGCAGCGGCGGCGTCGGAATAAGTTCACCATTGCCTTGCCTCGACGGCGAACAATTGGGATCTGTGGCGGGGTTGCAGGTCATGCAACTGCCGGTAAAGGTATCACTGTTAGGGTAAGCTGCCGTGAAACCGTCGGTGAGTGTTTCCAAAAAGGCGACGATCTGGTCCTCCTCCTGATCCGTCAAGCCGAGCATCCCCGTCGTTGTGTCGAGATTGTTCGGCACCTCTTTCATCGGCCAGCAGGTCACCCTCTCAATCGTTCCTGACGGGCAGTGTCCAGAAGTGACCGGGTAGGCAAAACTGGTGTCGCGCGTGTTGTAGAAATGTACGAGCTGCTTCAGGCTCTTGATGTAGCCGTTGTGAAAGAACTCCTTCTGGAAGTATGGTTTCCCGGTGCCAGCTTCGGTGGTGCGACACTGCGGCGGCGTCATTGCCACATTGCGCACCGTGGCCACTTGAAATTGGCCGTCAACCATTGGCGCAAATTGTATCCAGTTCCGGTTTGGGTTGGGGGCGGAGCCGAAACCACTTCGCAGGAAAGTTCCCATTCCCAAATCTCTGTAGCCGAAACCGTAAGGATTACCGATGAACCCAAAGGAATCTGGCGTGGTCTGATAATAGAAAGCATTCCTTGGATTCAGAGGCAGACCTTCATTCGCCGAGCCGAAGCAGCTGAATACAGGAGGGTTCGCCGTCGCGGTTGTGCTGGTGTCCACCTGACCTGGCTGCAGAGTCGTCCCTCTTCCGTCGACGTGGCACGAGTTGCAGTTGCCTTTGCCGTTGAATAGATTGTAGCCAGCCATCTCGTCTGATGTCATCGTGTACAGGTTCTTCAGAAACGCATCGAATTTCGACGTGAAGTTGCTGACCTGCACGGACTGCTCGTATGCGTCAATAGACGAACCCCAATGGTCATAGACCGCCTCTGCCTTTGTGCGCTCTTCCCGTGTCAACTTGATCGGTTCGGTGTCTCCGCGAAACACCGAAGCGCCTCCTGGAGTTGCGCAGATCTCCTCAGTGTCATGTGGGAATTTGATATCGAGCGAGTCTTCGCCCCACATCAGCTCGAAGAGAGGTTTGTACACAGCTTGCGAAAGCCGAAACGCCACGCAAGCAGTGTCAGGGAAGCCCATTTCTTGAGTATCAACGGGAGGACCCTGTGCCTGTTCGGCGTCGGGATTCCGCAGCCTGTATCCGGTCGCGCGTGAATCCCAGAAATTTCCACCAAAGAATAGCCCCTGTTCCTGGTTGTATTGCAGCACAGGGAAGAACGGCGCATACGTGTGTCGCTGTGCCGTCCGCTTGCCGGCCCGATAGTGAACCGTTCCGGGATAGGCGATTATCGTCAGGTTCACTGACGGAATCGGCCCGCTCCAACCGGCATACGGCATATGGCAAGACGTGCACGCTTGATTTCTGCCGGGCGACATGTTCTTGTCGAAAAGCATAAGCTCGCCCAGTGTTTCGATTGATTCAGTTCCGGTGCCCTCAAGAACGGGCGGATTCGGTCCTGGGCGCTGTGGCAATCGTGTCGGCGGCGGTAGGGAGTGCCACCTTTCAATAGCTCTACCTTCGATGACATCGACCTCCCGCAGGACCCTGGCTATCTCCGAATCCAAACCAGCAGGGAGAATCCCAGGCGGGTACGGGTTGTAAACCGGCGGAGGTCCCTGCTTTCCTTGCTGGTCCTCGCCTGCGCGATTTTCCTTTCCATCGCCTTTCGCCGACATGCTCCGAACGGACAAAAGCAAAGCGGTGGCAATCCCCAAACACAGAGTAAGCAAGGTGATAATTTTTCTCTTATCTTTCATAGTGCCCCCTTTCTTATTCGGACGACTTTCGGCCAGCAGGACCAAACGAGAATCATCGTCGCAAAAGAGATGCATACGCCTTTGCAATAGCGTCAGTTCTTGGGTTTTGGTTTGGAGGGTGTTGTTATGCTGTTAAACGGCGCGGCTCGTTGGGCACGAACTCATCGACCCTGCGCCAGCGGGCATTTCAATAAGGTAGGGGGCGTGGAGGCGTCCCCAAAAAGCGTTTCTGCTGAAACAGAATCTCAAGAGTTAACTCTGATTCGCCGGATTGCGTCCGCATAGGATGGGAGTATTGCGCGTCCTGAGGCCCACATCGTAAACGCAACACTGGACTTCAGGCTGGGCACGAAAGGCTACCAGCCACAGGACACGTTCCCAGATCCCTTTCTTTACATAGGAGCCCACATATTGTCAATCAGGTAAAACCTGTATAGATACGTGACCGCGTCGGTAACCGTCATTCCCTTTTTACGAAAAGTTTAAGCGCTCTGGGGGCCGCCAAAGTCGCCACCCGCCCCGGAGCAAACAACTGATTTCGCCGCACTGATGCGAAAATACGGCGACAAGGTCCGGGAGATTTTACATGATGGCTGTCCGGTTGCAGGTTTGGGAGATGCGCTCTTCGGCTACGTCAATGTATTCACCTCGCTCGTAAATGGTAGTGAGGCGGACTTCCATCTCTTCCGGATTCAGGCCTGTGTACTGCCAAGCGACGACGATAACCGGCATATTGAAGTTCGGAAAGATGTCGGTGGGAGTGCGAGGAATCACGACAGGGCTCAACAGCAGAATCAGCACCTCCAGCACAATGTATAACGACGGTGGCAGCTCCTAATCACTTCGGAACCTTGAGTTGTATGCATAAGCGCGCAATCTTTCGTGTTGAAAAGTGTTAGATTCCGTCGTACCGCGAGTATCCTCGCTCGGCCCAATAGTCGCTTGGCTGGTCCACCCTGTAGGTGATCTTGGTGACCGCTTTCACGTTCTTCAATCCGAGCTTTACCGGCACGAGCAGCCGCAGCGGCGCTCCGTGTTCGACCGTCAGAGGTTGTCCGTTGAACCGCGTTGCCAGCAGGGTCTGGGGATGCCGGGCGGTAGCAAAATCCAGCGAAGCGTAGTAAGGATCGGGATTCCCGGCTTCATCGAGGTTCACCGACGAATCGACACGAGCCCATCTGGCCTGTGAAATCGGCGGATAAGCGTGCAACAAGTCGTCAAACTTGAGACCCGACCACCAGGCAATCGTGCTCCAGCCTTCCACACAAACGAATCGAGTAATCTGTTCGTGTGGGGTGAAGCGCGCCAGAAGAGTTCGAATATCAAGCGAAACGCTCACACCCGAAGCCAGCCCTTCGAGAGTCAGTCTCCATCCGGGAATATAGCTGGGATCGGGCGTAGCTCCGTTGTAGTTATTCCTGAGCGCCGTGATCTGTGATTTGCTGTACGTAGGCACGATGCGGTTTGGCGAGTAAAGCGCTTCCGCGACGTCGTCGTCAAAGCGCAACGCACTGTTCAAGAAGCGCTCCTTTTTGGGCGAATCGAGATCTGCGTGTACGCCCAACCGCCCAAGCGTCTCTTGCGGCAGCAGATATCCAATGCCTGCTAATGCCCCTAACGAGCCTGCCCCGAACAGAAGAAGGTCCCGCCGCGTCAGGCGGTGCAGGTCACCAGGAGCTGCTTTGATTATTTTGGGACCTTGCTCCTCGAAAAATCGCTGAGCTTTCAACCGGGGCTGCGGCCGCTTCTCAGCGGAGGGGATCTCCTCGGGTTTTCGCGTGGGGTGATTCTCGTCAGCGCTCATTTTCAAACTCCTCCGATCTGTGGACTCTTGCCGACCAACCCACAATCATGCTGCGCAGAGTGTCCCATCCATCGGCAAAAACGAGGATTACATGCGGCACAACAAATAAGATGAACAGCCACATGAGCCAGAAGTGCCACGTACGCGCCGCGTCATATCCGCCGAATATCGCCGCCAGCCAATGGAGCTGCATTGGTTTATGAATAGACCAGCCTGTGGCAACTGAAAGGCACCCAGCGACAGAAACACAAAAATATGCGGGCCGCTGTAGCGCGTTGTATTTCGTAGCGAAGCGCGGGTGCAACCAAGTGCGGCGCAGCAACATCGCGACCGGTTTGCCAGCGTAGTACCGCGCCATATTCAGTGCGCCGCGCACGTCGGTGAGGCGAGGAAGCAGAGCGCGCCACTCGCCGCTGAGCGCCAGACCAGCGATATAGACAAGACCGTTGAGCATGAAGAGATAGGCAAAGAACCAGTGCAGGCGCAGCGCATCTGCAAGCAGGTAAGGACCAAGACTCATGTGGTCGTAAACCCAGTCGGGAGGGCTGCTGTAGTGAAGCAGTCCGGGAACATGAGCGCAAATCCAGGTACCAACATCCGCTACGAAATCGACGTTTCCTGTGGTCGGATCAGGTTTGTGTTGGTAGACCGGCGACGCCCAATATGTGGACATGCCGCTTAGGATAAGACCTAAAAGAATCGGCACGTTCAGCCAATGGCTCCAGCGGACCAGGAGCTGGTGCTTCTTGGCTACGAGCACGCGCGGCTGTTCCGACAGCGCGCTCGTAGAATTCTGTTCATTATAAGAGGACGTTGAATGGCTCATTGACCGGAACCCTAACTGCTGGATATTGGGACAAAATCACAACTGGGCTCAACAACAGAATCAGCAGCGCCAGCGCAATGAATGTATGATGACGATCTAAAGCAACTCGAACAATCCACATGCTGAAGAACTCCTGTCAGGCTCGGTCGTTTGACTCTTGATGCAGCCCATAATCAGCTCGCGCAGGGAAAACGACGCCCCAGGAGAGTTCTATTCCGCATCCACTTTCGAGTTCCCGTACGGATCTGGAGGCAACGCGGGAGGCGAGCCTCGCTTCGTAATCAGGCGACCCGAATTGCACTGATGCTGTTTCCACTTCCTTCGAGAATTCAAGCGCAATCTCGCGGCCGCTCCAGTCGATCGTGATCACGTCTCCCAGTCCTACTTGGTCGGTCGCGAGCAACTTCGCGAGTGGGTAAACCACGTGTCGCTCGATGGCGCGCTTGAGATGACGCGCGCCGTACTTGAGGTCCGTCCCTTCCCGCAGCAAAAATTCCCGCGCATCCGGAGTCACGCGGAACACAAAGCGTCCTTTCGCCGTCTCCAACACGCGCTGCTGCACCATCCCTAACTCGATTTCGAGGACTTGTTCGAGCTCGTCTGAACGCAGAGGATGAAATACGACAGTCTTGTCGATGCGGTTCATGAACTCCGGCGCGAACTTCCGCTTCGCCGCTGCCGAGGCTGTTCGCTCGACCTTCTCGTCCAGTCGAGGCTTCGATTCCGGACGTACCGAAGGCGCAAAGCCCATGCTGTCCGTCATCAATTCCGTGATCTCCACCCCGCCCAGGTTCGAGGTCATAAAAATCATCGTCTGCGAGAAATCAACCCGCCGGTTATCGCCCAGCGTCAGCGTGGCCTTGTCGAGGATTCCGAGCAGCAGCTGCCACAGCGCATCCGACGCCTTCTCGATCTCGTCAAACAGCAAAAAGGAAATCTTCAGCTCCTCGGTGTGGTACTGCGCGAGCGCTTCCTGCGTGATGAGAGGATGCGTCTCGCGGTGCCCCAAATATCCCGGAGGCGAACCAATCAATTTCGCAATCTCGTGCGAGTGCTGAAATTCCGCGCAATCCACTTTGATCACTGCGCGCGGATCGCCAAACAGCACTTCCGCCGTGGCTTCCACCACCCGCGTCTTCCCCGCCCCGGTCGGCCCAAGGAAGAGCAGGTTGCCGACGGGCCGCCCGGGCGAGTTGAACCCCGCGCGGAAAACCTGGTAGAGATCCACCACTGCCTGCACCGCTTCGTCCTGCCCCGCAATTCTGCGGCGCAGCCCTGCCTCGAAATCCCGTGACTCCATGTTGCGCCTGCTCGGGTCAAGCTGTACTGCCTGTGTCGCCATTGTCGTGCTCCTTCCAGCCCAGCTCAGTGATTCAGCCGGACGCAAATGGACATTGCAGGTCAGGAACCAAAGTGCGGCCGCGCGCGAATCAGTTCTAAGTGTCTGGTCCAGCTTCATTTACAATCCGCGTTCGTTGCACCGGACATCGCGATTCGAATAAAGCTAAGACAGAGGTTTGGCGCGCTCGCCAGAGGTCTAGCACTGCGAAGGGACGAAAAGCGACCATTCTAGTTGGAAGAAAGCTGAATCGAGCGAAAGTCGTATTTGTGGTAGATCGCTTGCGCTTGCTGACTTTTCAGGAAGGCCCGCCATTCCGCCGGCACATCTGCGTTAGGAGCATCAGCCATGACCGCACCGGCATAGACTGCCGAGGTGTTTTGATTTGTGGGGATGACGATTCCTTGAATTGGATTACCGATGCTCTCTTGGAACCGCACTTCGGAGGCACAGGTAGCACCTGCATCCGCCTGCCCATTCATGATCCGCGTCGGTTCCACCCGATTGCGCACGGCCACCTGAATCAATGAGGCCGGAGAATTCACCGGTGCGTCGGCCTTAGAGCAATATCCGGTCCGCTTTAAGGCGTCAACTGCTGATCTGCCTGTTCGGTGTCGTTGTCCCGGCGACCGTACACAACCATATACACGGCGGGCACCAGGAAGACTGTCACGATAACCGAGGCTAAGAGACCGCCGATGATCGCGCGAGCAAGTGGAGCGTACTGTTCGCTTCCTGCCTCTAAGCCGAGAGCCAATGGGATCATGCCAAGCACCGTTGCAAGAGAAGTCATCAAAATCGGACGCAAGCGGATCTTGCAGGACTGAACTACAGCGTTCCTATAGCTGGCCCCTCGACTATGCAGAATGCCGGCAAACTCCACGATCAGGATGCTATTCGAGACCACGATACCAACCATCATAATCACGCCCATTAGTGACATTACATTCAACGTAGAGCCCGTAATTACTAACAGCACGATTACACCCGCAAGACCCGGCGGGACAGCCATCAAAATGATGAAGGGCTCGATGAACGAGGTGAACTGAGCCATAAGGATCAGGTACACCAGCACTACAGCCAGAAGAATTCCGAGGCCAAATCGCAGAAACGAAGAATCCATACTTTGTACGGCGCCGTGGATCAGGACACGCATGCCATTTGCCGTGGGGACGCCCTTGATCAACCGGTTCACCTGCTTAGCGACGGCGTTCAAGGCTTCCGATTTCGGTAGAACATAGACGTCGATCACGCGCCGCAACTGATAGTGGTCTACCTCTGTTGGAGTTTTGATCTGTTTGGTAAATACGACAGATCGGAGCGGAGTGTAGTTTTGGCTATCCTTACCGCGAAGTGGGATGTCCTCCAATTCCTCCATGTTCATGTGACCAATCCGCTGGTTGGAGTACTGCACGGTGAGCATGTAATTGTTGCCCGTCCGCGGATCGATCCAATAGCTCGGAGCGATTACGCCGTTCGAAGTGAGGGCTGTTATCACATTGTCGACGACGTCTTTGGGCGTCAATCCAATCAGACTGGCACGCTCGCGATCGATATCCATCTCCAAACCGGGATACTTCAAATCCTGCGGAATAAAAACACCAGAAACGCTGCCTGATTTCCGGAGTTTTGCAGCCAAGCTTTGCGCCTGCGCATAGGCTGCACTCTGATCATTAGAGGCGATTTGGATATCGATCGGTGCTGGCAGGCCTTGGTTCACGACAGAATCCACCAAACCGCCTACTTGAAAATAGGTGTCGAGCTGCGGCAGTTGCGAGGCAAGGGCGTCGCGCACGCGTGAGATGTACTCGTAGCTACCAATCTTGTGACCTTCTTTGAGGCTAACCTGCACGAATGCGGTATCCATAGCAGAGTTCGATGTATAAATCGCGGACAAATCAGGCGTGACGCCGATGTTCGAAACAATCATGCCGAGGTCAGAAGAGGAAACGACTTGCCGTATTACTCCCTCCACCTTTCCGATTTCTTCGTTGCTCAATTCGATTCTTGTGCCACTGGGCATCTTTACATTCACAATGAATTGCCCCGGGTCTGTGCGGGGGAAATATGCGCGTCCCAGGAACGGCACAAATAATGCGATCACGAGTGCCGTACCGCCCAGCATGGTACTGGCCGAAAGTCCCGGTTTACGCAACATGCGGTTAGCCAGGCGCTCATACCGTTCTAGCATTGCGGCAAAGCTTAAGTTGAAGATATCGAACCCACGCTTGAACATCGAGGGCTTCTTCTTACTGTCATCCTTTGCCTTAGGATGTATAAACTTGGCGCAGAACAGAGGCACCAACGTCATCGAGAACATGTAGGACGCGAAGATTGTGAACACGACTCCATAGGCCAGATCAGCGAAGATGTACTTGCTCACCCCATTGAGTAGAAACACCGGAAAGAACACCACTGAGGTAGTTACCGTTGCCGCAAAAACCGCTAGCGCTACCTCTGTGCCGCCATCGCTGGCAGCTTTTTCCGGTGAAGCCCCCTCCTCCATGAAGCGGAAGATGTTCTCGAGCACAATCACGGAGTTGTCGATCAAGCGAGACAGCACGAGTGCCAGTCCGCCCAATAACATTGTGTTTATTGACCCTCCCATGCCACTGACAATCAGTAGACAGGCCAGCACCGCGAGCGGAATGGCCATCAGCGCAGCTACAGTTGCCCTTGGGCTGCCTAGGAAGACCAAAATCATGACGCCAGTCAGAAGAAGTCCAATTCCCGCTTCCTTGAGTAGATTCCGAATGGCGCCCCTCACAAACACGGACTGGTCGAAAACAACCGCCGTCCGGAGTGTCGCAGGGATATCGACCAGCTTTGCCACGGCGGCACGCATGCCGTCCACAATGGTGATGGTGTTGCTCTTGCCCGCCTGTTTCAGCACCGGTATGTACACCGAGCGTTGGCCGTTTATGCGCACGATGTTCGTCTGAATAGCTCCAGAGTCTTCAGCATGCCCGACGTCACCTACCAGGACGGAAGCGTTGCCAACCGAGCGCAGCGGTATCGAGTTGATCTGGTCAGGAGTCGGGATTTGGCTGTTGGCATAGATATTGAAGTCCTGCGCGCCGATCCGAACGTCGCCCGCGGGCAGGATCAGGTTCGAATCGTTCACGCGGTGAACAACGTCTATCACGCTCAGGTTATGCGCTTCGAGCTTCAACGGATCTACAAAGACCTGGATCTGTCGATATGTGCCGCCAAACGGTTGGGGGACCGACGCGCCCTGCACGTTAGCAATCTGGTCGCGAACGCTAAACTGAGCCAAGTCTTTCAGTTGGGTCTCGTTCAGTCCCTTGCCTTCCAGGGTAACCAGGCAAATCGGTTGACTGGATGCCGTCATGCCCAGAACTACTGGGGGAAGCGTTCCTGAAGGGAGGCGTCGCAAGTCTGCGAGCGCTAGATTGGCAATGTTGCTGAGTGCTGAGTTTGCGTCCGTTCCCGGGCGAAAATAGACTTTGATGAGGCTCACACCTGTAAGGGAGCGTGATTCTATGTGGTCGATGTTTGCGCCGAGGGTAAAGAACCGCTCAAAGGTATCGGTGATATCGGCTTCGATTTGCTGCGGCGGCATGCCAGCGTAGAAGGTCGCAACTACAACTACGGGGATATCTATGTTCGGAAACAAATCCACGGGCATCGTAGTCATATTTGCGATGCCCACGACGAGGATCATCAAGCACACCATCAGAATGCTATATGGATAGCGGAGTGCAAACTTGGGCATTACTTGCCTCCTCCATTGCTCTCTTGGGGATCCGTAACGCCGCCTTCTTCATGCATCATGTCACTTGCCGGTTCTTGCTGTAGACGAGGCGTCACTTCCTCCCCATCACGAAAACGGCTCGTGTCCCCAAGCACGACACGATCGCCAGCTTGGAGCCCTGCGGTTACTTCCAGCAAGGTAGAGCCGCGCATGCCTAGCTGCACCGAGCGCTGCTCTATTTTGTTATTCGCGTTCAGCGCAAACACCACCCCTGTCGTACCCGTTCCTTGTACTGCGACAATGGGGATGGTCAACACGTCTTCCCGGTGCTCTAACTGCAGATAGGTGTTGGCGTACATGCCCGGAGTAATGGACAGATTCTGGTTTGGCACATCCACCTCGGTCTCCATCGTGCGCGTGCTTAAATCAAGGTTTCGAGTAAAGCGCACCACCTTTCCGCTGAAGTTCCGGTCGAGCGCGTCTACCCGAATTTGCATTGGGTCGCCGACATGGACGTATCTCACCGCGTCTTCCGGCACTGGGACTCGCAGTCGGAGCAAATCGCTTTGCGCAAGTTTGATCAGCGGTAGAGCTTGCGTTTCGGAATTTGTACCCTCCTGAATCAAAACTCCCGTATCGGCATATCGCCACGTAACCACCCCATCCAAAGGCGCCGTCACGTTGGTATATGCCTGAAGCGCTCCGACGCGCTGCTGATCCGCCACGGCCACGTCCGAGCCCTGCTTGGCAGCTGAGAGCTCTGCGATCGCGGCATTCACCTGCCCTTGTGTGGCCTCTGCCTGCGACCGCACATCATCCAGCTCCTGGGCCGCAATAAGCCCGGGCTGCTGTTTCGACGCCTCAACCAGACGGTCATAGTTGGCTTGCACCGCCGTATGGAGCGATCTCGTCCGGCTTACTTCATACTCCGCGGCCGAGATGGCATCTTGCGATCGCAACGCTTCGGATTGCGTGCTGCGATATTGCGCATTCAATTCGGGCACGTCCAGAGTCGCGAGGGTTTGCCCCGCATGCACGCGATCGCCGATATCGACATAAATGTGCCGCAAATAGCCCGAGACTTTCGCATGTACTTCCACCACCTGATAGGGCTGAAACTGCCCAGCCAGACTCAGAACATGGGAAAGATCGCCACGCTGCACAATGGCGACAGCGGCTGACGGCGACTGCTGCCCATTCTTTTTCGGGTCTGGGCGGCCTCCGCATGCAGCGAGGCAATTGAGAACCGCACAGATCGTTGCCAAGTAACAGAAGAATGCAGTAATACGTCGTGTTGACATACTAGAGATCACTCCATTGCAGGCTGCCGGTGTCATCGCGAAGTGACAAATGTGAACCGGAACGTCAAGCGTTTTTCTCCGCAGCAGAAGTCGTGCGCAAACGCCACCGCACAATCGAGGTCTCGTCGGGGATTCTCGATGAAGTCTGCGGCAAAAGAGAATTCGCCTTATTTTTGGTTTATTCATCATTACTCCACTTACGGTTGCGATCCAATCTGGAATCGCAGCGCTGCAAGGTCTGCCTCATAATCAAAGCGGGCATTGGCTTCAGCGATCTGAGCTTGTGTTTGCTGCAATTGGGCCTGGCTCAACTCGACGATGGAACTTAGGCCGAGGCGATACCGTGTGTCAGCCAGAGCGAGCGCAGTGTTGGCCTCCTTCAAGAACTCGACGGTCACAGCCATCCTCTGCTGCGCTGTGTTTGCAGTGAGCCATGCAGTCCGGACGTCCCGCACGATTCGATCAACAAGCACGCGGCTCTGTTCGTCAGACATCTTCGCTCGTAGGTCGGCTTCGGAGGCTTGCGCCCGGAATTTGAAGCCATTGAAGATGGGGACGCTCACGTTCACAGCTGCAGCCCCGTACCAATTCTTGTTAAAGTAAGTGCTAGATCCGACCGGTGTCACGCCCACGACTCCCAGTCCCGAAACCGTAGGCAGAAGTTGCTTATGCTGCGCGCGACTGAATCTCACATCGGCCTCGTGATTCAGTTTCTGAGCAATAAGATCAGGACGCTGTTGCAAGGCTAGAGCAACGGCTTCATCAGCTGAAGCCGCGACCGGTGAAGGGAGGGTCGGGTCGTCCGCAAGATGATGTCGTTGATCGCTTACCGTTCCGAGCACCTCATTGAGACTGGTCATTGCTGCATCAAATTGGTTTTGCGAGTCAAGGTAAAGCAACTTCGCCTGCGACAGGTTGGCCTGCGCGAAGCTCTGATCGAGCGTGGATTTGATGTTGCTGGCAGTTAGTGCAACGACCTGGTCAGCGACTGCCTGGCGAGCGTGGACGGTGCTCTTCGCGACCTCTAGAGTGGCTTGTGCCTCGAGCGCACTGTAGAAAGCAAAATCAACAGCCAGGACGATATCTTCCCGTGTCGCTTGCGCATTTTGCTCGGAAGCTTTCGCCTCAAGGGTAAATGAGGCAACCAGATTGCGCGTGTGGCCGAAGTCCGTAATCAGCTGATTAAGATCAAGCCCGGCGCCTACGTGATAAAGGAGCCGGGATGCCGCGAGCGATCCTGTAGCAGATAGGCGGGTCCCTTCCTCGGCGTCTTCCGCCATCACATTTCCATTCAGGGCTGGCAATTCCGCCGAACGGGCCTCGCGAACGATCTGCTTCTGTGCAAGCGCAAGGAGTGCCGCTACGCTAATCCGTGGGTTGTTCTCCAGTGCGAGCTGCTCTGCCCGCTGCCGCGTGAGAGGCTCGCCCGCGGCTGATGCGGGAGAAGCGGAGCCAAGAACCGGCTCTTCCGCATGAATATGTGGTCGGGGCGAATCTGGAAAGTTCGCGGCGCTTTCCTGTGCCATCATCGCGATGGGCCAGAAAAGAAGGCACATTATGAGGATTAGACCGGAATTTCCGCGACGGCCCCTCCAATTTGGTAACGATGAAATCGGTGCGACGGTGTCCGCGCGGGCCCTCCTGAACACAGCGGCGAGAGTTTCTAACGGGCCGCTCTTTGGCTTCGCGTAGGCTTCGTCCGTTACAATAATAGACATTTCCTTTGCCCCACTCACATCGACCCGTCAAAATTGCATTTCACCACGAGAATAGTGGCATCATCAGCAAAGCCAACCTGGTTGCAGAAATCTGACGCGCTGTTGAAGATAGTGGTCATAAGACTTTCTGCGGACAGGGCAAAACCGTGTTCTAAAAGAGCTGAAAGGCGCTCCGTGCCAAATTCTTCACCAAGGGCGTTCTGCGCTTCCGTGACGCCATCGGTATAGAGAACCAGTACGTCGCCGGCACCCAGATCTGCTGATGCCAAATCGCAAATTTCCTCTGCAGATATCCCGATTGGTGCACAAGATGAGTCCAACCGCGTGACCTTACCCGTCTCGGATCGAAACAAAAGTGCGGGATTATGGCCACAGTTCACGTAATTGAGTGTCCTCTTGTGCGCATCGATTTCTGCGAGCAGCAAAGTCACATAGTGCTCGCCGTCCGACACGGAGAGGATTCCTGCGTTCAACCGTCCCACTATGCCCAGCATGTTTCGCTCGTGGTTGGCCTCAAGCTGTGTGGCTGCTGCCGTCGCGGACATCAAAAGCGCAGCAGAAACTCCTTTCCCGGACACATCGGCAATCACGATCTGAATCGTGTGGGCGTCGATCGGGATGTAGTCGTAGTAGTCGCCGCTCAGGCCCTTAGCCGGCTGCATCATGCCGGCAATTTCTAGCCCGGCGATTGCTGGTTTGCCCAAAGGAAGAAACATCCGCTGGACCTGAGCGGCGAGTTCCACGTCCTGCAGAAGGGCGTCACGCTGCCGCTGAACTGTTTTGGCGAGCTCTTCCCTCTGTCGGATGTACCGCTGGATGACCCAAACGACAAAGGCGAAGCAAAACATCGCAGAAAGATTGTGGAAGATCCGAAGCCCCGGGTTGACACGCCTTAGAGAGTAATAATCGTGCAACAAGATGCAAACCGGGATCAAGCCATAGCTGATTGCCTCGCGGAGGAAAATTGCGCTGATGCCAAGGGGAAGAATGTAAAGATAAGCAAGCGAAATAGAAGCAACGAGATGATCTGCATAGGCCACGGCGGCAATCGCGCCCAAGACCAACCCTAGTGGCAGCCACCTCTCTTCGTTACTAGCTACCTCCTTCCGCCGGGGACGTGGCAGCGGAAGCGTGCGCTCTTGGTCACCCAACCTGCCCAGCCGCAATTCTCGAACGGTGGAATGCATGACATCGCTCATTGAAAGAGATCCTTCTCCATCGTCTCTTTGGCTTTTGGATTGAGAAGATGGCACTGAAATACCGAAATGAGCCGGATGGCCGGAGTAATGCGTGACGTGAGTGCCGCGGCAGCATCGGTTACTTCATCCGTGATCTGCCCGATGAGCGACACAATTATTTTCTTTCGCATTTTCATGACGTCTCCTTGAATCGTTCGTCCTAACGACTTAGCCGGATTCGAATGGATGTGGGGAGCCGCCCGCCAAGCGCCGTGAAGCCGTTGAGCGTAGGCGGGCGGCCGTTCGTCATAGAACCTGCAGTTGCACCGGAGCGCCAAGCGTCGCGCCTGTTGCCGGCGCGATCACGAGATAGCGGCGCTGTGCTTTCCCATCGGTCTCGACGAGCTGCCGAATCGGACCGATGGCATTGACGATCGCCGCGCCAGCGGGGTTCGTCATGAAGGATTGCAGCGGCTGCAGTGCGCCGGTGCCATCCGGGTTCTCGGCGAGAGCTAGCACGTAAGGCTGCTTCGGCTTCAATCCGGAAACAGCAGCTTCCAGCACCTGGATCAGACCTTGATCGAACAGAGAGACGCTGGTTGGCGCGTTGCTCGCCTCAGTAGACGAAGGCGCAAGCGCGAGATGCGCGACCTGGCCCGCGACGCCGAGTGGTTGTAGGTTCTGTGTTCCGTAACCCGACGGTACCGCACCGGGCACATAAGTGAGAGCTTGCGGCGCCTGCCCGATGTGAACGGTCGCGATCACCTTGTTCGTGAGCGTATCGATGGCAGTGATGCCGTCACCGTTCTCGAGCCCGACATAAACGCGGTTGCCGTCGCCAGATGGCCAGATACCGTGGGGCAGCGCGCCGACCGGAATTGTCGCGACTTGCGAGAAATCGCTTGTCCGGAACACTTTCACTTCGTTCAGACCGCCGATGGTCACATAGGCGAAAGTGCCGTTCGCGTTGTGAGCGATATTGACGTGGTTGGTGATCGGACCGGTTTCGAGCACCTTGAGGACGGTGAAGGGAGGCTTGCCGTCGAACACCTCAGTCTTGCCGGTGTCTTTCAGGGTAAACCAGACCTGGCTACCATCCGGCGTCGCCGCGATGTTGGGGCAAAACGGGCTCGCCTGTTTGACGCGAGCAACGATGCTGTGTGTCGCTATCGAGACCACGTCCGTCTCCGGGTTAAACGAGGAACAAACGTAGCCATACTTGCCGTCCGGCGAGAAGATCTGCATGCCGGGGCCTGCAGGGGTGATGATGCGGGTCTTTTCCTCGAAAGTCTTTCCGTCGAGGACATCAACATAGTTCTCGCCGCGGACCGTGACCCAGACTTCGTTGCCGTCAGGAGTGAAGAACGCCTCGTGCGGAGCGCGGCCGACGTAGGTAATGTGCCTCACCTCGTTTGTCGCGGTGTCGATGAAGGCAACTGAGTTCGACCCGATCGAGACAACGGCGATTGTCCGATGATCAGGCGAGAAGCCCATGCCATGGACGAGAACCTGGCCTTTGTAAAGTGGGCTGAAATTGTTCGGCGAGGGATCTCCGAGGCGGATTACGCCGACCAACGTGTTGCTCGACGGATCGACCACGGAGACCGTGTTGGAGAACTGGTCGGCTGAGTACACGCGGTCATGAGAGCTGATCGGCATGTCGGACTGGTCGAAGGGTGCCTGTCCACCGACCGGCGGGGGCGTCTGATCCGCCGCTGGTGGAGCGCAACAATCGAATCGGGGCCCTGATTGTTGAGGATCCGTAGGCGACGAGACGGAGGGCGGCAAGGATTCACCCACGGCAAGGCGCATCAGGGAAATCTGCTGAATCTGATCGACAACGATCTCCTGGGCGATACGCCTCAGCGCCGGCTCATTGCCATAGCGCAATTCCGCCTGGGCCATGTCGATCGCACCATCATGGTGCGGCACCATCATCGCGACGAAATCGCGGTCGATATTGCCGGTCGGCTTGATCGTCATGTCATTCACCATCTTCGTCATCGCTGCAGCGTCCTCTGCCAGGAAGGGCCGCTCCGTCTTGACAGACGCGAGCACATTGCCCGCTGGTCCGGGTGAAGAGAAACTTGGTCCCGCCGCGGTGACCGTGAAGCTCGCCGCAAGCGTTGCCTCCGTCGGCGTCAGCTTCTCGCCTGAGGCGGCGCGCATAGCTGCGATCTCCTGGAGCTCCTCGACAACAATGTCCTGGGCGATGCGGAGGAGTTGCTCGTTGTGGCCGTAGCGGAGCTCCGCTTCGGACATGTCGATAGCGCCTTGATGGTGCGGCGCCATCATCGCTACAAAGTCGTGGTCGACATCACCCGTGGGCTTCACGGCCATGTCGTTCATCATTTTCGTCATGGCCGCGTCGTTCTCTTTCAGGAACGCGACTTCCGCAGTGCTGGGCCGTCGCGAGAGGTCCTGGGCCGAAGCTAGAGACGCCGAACCGATGGCGAACCCCGCGGCTGCGACCACGGCGGCTGCAACAAGCGAAGTGACTAATTCCTTTCTGCTTTTCAAAATCAGGGCCTTTGAATCTAGCCTTTTGAATCTCATTGTTTCTCCCTCCAAAATGGCGCTGACGTCGATGCGTCTACGCTGTGATTCCTCCGTGAATCGTCGTCTTGCTTCTGCCAGCTCGGCGATCTAGGCGGACTCTAACGGATATGGCAGGTAAGGAGCCAAAGTGTCGTGTTGTGCGCGAATCGACTCTATGTTTTTAGTAGAGAAGAATTTAGAACCTCGTTCACCTCGCCGCGAACAGCGTCAGGCGAGAGCTGCGGAGACAGAGATTTGGCGTGACTGCCAGAGATCCAGCACCGAGCTGGAGGAGAAACTTGAGGGTGACCTCGGTGCCGTCCACGGTATCTTGATGAGGATGAGATTCTGACGAATGTGGTTTTCCTACTGAGGAGCTGAACTGGTCGGACTTGCCGCGAGGTGTCAAATGTCGTCAGTCAACGATGCGGCTGAAGTTTACCGGTCGCGAGATCTCGAGCTTCTTCATGCCGTAGACTCGGAGGTTCGGATGACCGATGAACAACGCAGATATGAAGCAACGGTACTGTTCTACACAGGCTACGATGCAGATCGCATCCGCCAAGCCAATATGTCGAATCGACAGGGATTTAGGCAAAGGTCCCCAGCCTGAGCACTCATTTTGCCACTCGACGCGATGATGAGCCGAGGCGGCGCTCTATGGGAGACAGCTCGGACGGCATGAAGCGAACCAAAAAGCGTTATACTTGGCGCCAATAAATGGCGCAAAGTGCCGGAGTGAAAGTGGCCCGGTCGAAACCCCGATTACGGATTGCCCAGTCCCCCGTCCTACGCTACGGTCTTGCAGTGCTTTCCGTCTCCGTGGCACTCGGCGGGGCGCTTCTCATCGAGCGCTTACAGCTCCGCAACATAACGCTCTTCCTGTTTGCCATCGCTGTGGCCGCCTGGTATGGAGGGACTAAGGCTGCCGTGCTGGCGCTTCTGCTCTCATGGATAAGCTTCGATTACTTCTTCGTTGACCCTTCTCACACGCTTTACGTCTCACGTTCTGACATCCCGTACTTTGTGCTTTTCGCCTTGTTCGCATGGCTAGTCAGTTGGTTTAGCTCTGTTCGACGCCGCGTCGAGGTAGATCTTCTTCAAGCTCACGCCAAGCTCGAAATCGAAGTGTCGGAACGAAGCAGCCTGCTCAATCTCACACATGACACGATTTTCGTCCGTGATATGAGTGACAACATTCGGTACTGGAATCGGGGGGCTGAGGAGTTGTACGGGTGGACGCCAGAGCAGGCGATTGGAAAGAGCTCTCATGAACTTCTGCGGACCGTTTCTCCATCGCCGCTCGAAGGCATCCAGGCAGAGTTCCTACGGACCGGGCGTTGGGAAGGCGAACTCAAGCACACGAAAGCGGACGGAACCCAGGTAATCGTGGCGAGTCGGTGGTCCCTGCGCAGAGACGAGCGGGAGCAGCCTATTGCCGTCCTGGAAACGAACAATGACATCACCGTGCGCAAGCGCTGGGAGCAAGAAATCCAAAGTCTCAATCAGGAGCTTGCGAAGCGTTCAACGGAACTCGAAGCCATCAACAAGGAACTGGAAGCGTTTGCTTATTCCGTCTCGCATGACCTGCGTGCACCCCTCCGCCATATGGCTAGTTATACTGAGCTGCTTCAAAAGAAGGCATCTTCCACCTTGGATGAAAAGTGCAGCCACTACTTCCTGATGATTCTGGACTCGGCCAAGCGAATGGGAAATCTTATTGACGATCTCCTGGCTTTTTCGAGAATCGGGCGAGCTGAAACGCGAAAGACTCTATTTAGCCTGACGCAGCTCGTAGGAGAAGCTCTCACCGAAGTTCGGGACGACACAGAGGGACGCAACATCGCCTGGAAAATCGGCGCATTGCCCGATTTCTATGGAGACCGTTCGATGCTTAGACTGGTACTGGTTAACCTTATCTCTAACGCGATTAAATTCACGCGCAAGCGCACGCAAGCCGAAATCGAGATCGGCTGTGTCGACGGGAAAACCAATGACTTGATAGTATTCGTTAGGGACAACGGGGTGGGCTTTGATATGAAATACGTGAATAAACTGTTTGGAGTATTTCAACGCCTGCACCAATCTGACGCATACGAAGGTACTGGCATCGGGCTGGCTACGGTTCAGCGCATAATCCATCGTCACGAAGGCAACGTCTGGGCTGAGGGTGTCGTTGATAGCGGCGCGACTTTCTATTTCTCAGCTCCGAAACCACGAGGAGAGTTATGGCAACCATGAATAAACTGGGGCGAATCTTGCTGGTCGAAGACGATCCTAAAGACGTGGAACTTACCCTAACAGCCCTTGAGGAATACAACCTCGCCAATGAGGTCATTGTTGCTCGCGATGGCGAAGAAGCCCTGGAATACCTCTATTCCCGGGGCAGATTCGAGACACGGTCCAACGACAACCCCTCAGTCGTGCTGCTGGATTTAAAACTACCCAAGGTCGATGGGCTTGAGGTGTTGAAGCAAATTAAGTCCGAGGAGAAGTTCAGAATGATTCCGGTGGTGGTGCTGACCTCATCGAAAGAGGAAAAAGACGTGGTGGCAAGCTACAGACTGGGAGTGAACGCATATGTGGTAAAGCCGGTAGACTTTCATGAGTTTGTGAATGCCATCAAGGAACTGGGCGTTTTCTGGGCAATCATCAATGAACCACCGCCGGGAAGCGTAAGGAAGTGAGTATGCGGAACCCATTGCGAATTCTGTCGGTCGAAGATGATCCTAGGGACTCAAAGCTGATTAAGGATCTGCTTGAGACAGAAGACATCGTCTGCGAAGTAACGCGGGTCGATACGCAGGTTGCGCTGGTAGCCTCCCTTGAGCAAGGCGGATTTGATTTGATTCTCGCGGATTACAGCCTTCCCTCATTCGACGGCATTTCCGCATTGAAGCTTGCGACGAAAGCCTGCCCGGAAGTACCGTTCATCTTCGTTTCTGGAACACTCGGCGAAGAAGTAGCGATTGAAGCACTCAAAATTGGCGCAACAGACTATGTTCTGAAGACGCGCCTATCGAGGCTTGTGCCGTCTGTGCTGCGCGCCCTGGCCGAAGCCAGCGAAAGAGCGGAACACAAGCGAGCGAATGAGAAGCTGCGGAAGAGCGAAGCTTACTTGGCCGAAGCGCAAAAATTGAGCCACACCGGCAGCTTCGGCTGGAACGTTGCGAGTGGAGAATTCTACTGGTCGGAGGAAACCTACAAGATCTTTGAGTTTGATCGGGCGGCTGAACCCACGTTGGAGTCGATATTCCGGCGAATTCATGCCGACGACGAAGATCTCGTACAGCGAACTATCGACCGCGCGTCCGAGGCGAGAGCAGATCTTGATTTTGAGCATCGTTTGTCGATGCCGGACCGTTCGGTCAAGTACCTCCACGTTTTGGCTCGCGCGTTGGAGACTTCCTCGGGCATCCTCGAGTATGTGGGTGCGGTGATGGACGTCACCCCCCGCAAGGTTGCCGAGGAATTACGTGCGGAAAAGGCACGCGAGGTAGCTCTTCGCGCCGACGTGAGCATGGCTTTCGGTAAAATTAACTTGCGTGAAATGCTGCGCGATTGCACTGAGGCGATGGTGCGGCATCTCGATGCGGCGTTTGCGCGCATTTGGACAGTTAACAAAGGTGGTGATCTGCTGGAATTGCAGGCCAGTTCCGGAATGTACACAAACATCGACGGCCCGTATAGTCGCCAGCCCGTCGGTGAGTTCATGATTGGACGAATCGCTCAGCAACGGAAGCCTTATGTGAACAATGATGGGGCCAATGCCCCGGAAATCATCGAGAGGAACTGGGGAGCTGAGGGAGAAGGGATGGTTTCCGTCGCAGGCTACCCATTAATCGCCGGCGATCGCGTAGTTGGAGTGATGGCCTTGTTCGCTCGGACGGCGTTGACTTCGAGTAGGCGCGACACTCTGGCGGCGGTTGCCGACGCGATCGCGGAGGCCATTGAGCGCCAACGTCTTGAAGGCGAGTTGCAACACGAACGCGATCGTCTTCGCTTACTTCTGGATCTTAACAATCGCGTGGCTTCAAGCCTAGACCTCCCCGAGTTCTTCCAGGCTATTTCGAGTGAACTTCGCCGCGTTTTCGAATGCGATTGCGTTAGCTTGGCGCTGCCTGAACGAGATGGGGCTAATCTCCGACTTTCCGTTCTGGACTTTCCCGAAAGCAGAGGGTTTGCCCGAAAAGAAACAATGATAGTGATTGATGGTTCGCCTGCTGGTGAAGTATTTCGAACCGGAAGGCCGCTGGCTCTCAGCGGGGACGAATTGAATCGAGTCAGCGCTGAGATTGATCCGGCAATGGCAGAGGGGTACCAGTCGCGTTGTTTTTTGCCCGTGATCAGCCGGAGCGTAGTCCTTGGCACATTGACCGTCGGCCGAATTAAGAATAAGGAAATGTTCACTGAGGAAGAGGTCGAGTTCCTTACCCAGGTTGCCAACCAGATTGCCATTACGCTCAAGAACGCCTTGGAGTATGAACAGGTAACGGAAACCAAGCAGCGGCTGGTTGAGCAAAAGCTGTATTTGGAAGATGAAATCCGAGTTGAGCGCAATTTCGAAGAAATCATCGGAAAGAGCCCAAGGCTGAAAGATGTGCTCGAGAGCGTTCGAACAGTTGCTCCGGCGGACTCGACGGTGCTCATCCAGGGTGAGACGGGTACCGGCAAAGAGCTGATCGCCCGCGCCATTCATGACCTCAGCCCTCGCAATGGGCACGCGTTCGTGAAGGTGAACTGTGCGGCCATTCCTTCGGGCCTTCTCGAAAGCGAGCTGTTTGGCCATGAGAAGGGTGCGTTCACTGGCGCTATAGCGCAGAAGATTGGAAGATTCGAACTGGCGCACAAAGGAACGCTGTTTCTCGACGAGATCGGCGATATACCGCTCGAATTGCAACCCAAGCTCCTGAGAGTTCTCCAGGAGCAGGAATTCGAACGACTGGGCAGTACTCGCACGCAACGTGTCGATGTGCGGTTGTTGGCGGCTACAAATGTCGGTCTTACTCAGATGGTCGCCGAAAAGAAGTTCCGCAGTGATCTTTATTATCGCTTGAACGTATTTCCGGTCAACGTTCCCTCGCTGCGCGACCGCCGTGATGATATTCCACTTCTTGTTCGCCACTTTGTTAATAAGTACGCTCGGCGCATGGGCAAACAAATCGAGAGTATCCCCACCGAAACCATGGACGCGCTCTCGCGTTACGCATGGCCAGGCAATATCCGGGAGCTGCAGAATCTTATGGAACGAGCAGTGCTGCTATCTAAAGGCCCCTCACTGCGAGTACCGTTGGGTGAAATCTTCACTGACTCGGATCCCGGCGCAATTAGTGGTGGCAACGCGCTGGAACAGGCCGAGAGAGAGCAGATCGTGCGAGCGCTGCGCGAAAGCAACTGGGTTGTGGGAGGCGCACGGGGAGCGGCAGCTCGCCTGGGCCTCAAGAGGACAGCACTCGCCTACAAGATGCAGAAGTTCGGGATCTCTCGGCCGCCACAGTGACAGACCCCTGGCAAGTGTGCCACAACTCTGTCTCGTCAAGACCGGTACTGCGTACCGCTATCCAAGCTTGCCGCTAACATAAATCATTGCGCGACAACAACATCGTTTGACTCGGCACGTGCCCGACCGCTTTGGCAAGACGTGTGCATTCTCCTAGTTGTGCGCAGTCGACGCACTTATGAGTGTGAGGCGATGGCCAGCGGCAGAACCAAAGTTTGAGCATATTTTATTATCCAAGGAGTGAGGAAATGGTCATGAAAATACTAAACATTGTTGTCGCTCTTGCTGTAATGTTTGCGTTTTTTTCCCTGGTTCCTCTTGCGCGTGCAGACGAGTGGGACCAAGCCACGAAACTCAACTTCAGCCAGCCCGTGCAGATTCCTGGGCGCGTACTGCCAGCGGGAACCTACTGGTTCGTGCTGATCGATCATGGTTCCGATCTTAACGTTGTGCAGATCTTTAACTCCGACAGGTTGAAGCTGGTTGCGACCGTCCTGGCCAACGCCTCCGAGCGCTCGAAGCCGACCGATAACACCGCCGTCACTTTAGCAGAGCGAGGGTCGAGACAGCCCGAGGTGATCCTGGACTGGTTTTACCCGGGACGTACGAGCGGCCATGAATTCGTCTATCCCACGCGACAAGAGGAAGAGCTTACATCGGCCGAACATCAGACGATCGAAGTCCGACCACCGGCCCCGGCCCTGGCGGCCGGAGACTGAAACAAATTCCGCCTGACCCCACCCACCAAGTCACTGGCGGTGGCCAAGCGCCACCGCCAGCCTGCCTTTGTGATGACGACCTGCCACCACCGCAGGACCTTGCAACCGAATCGCAAGGCGGCCTAATCGCATGGGGCACCAGGCAATTCTTGTGGTGTCACGATTGCAAGGTTGCACCGGTCAGCGCGAGGAAGAGTAGTGCTGAAAATCACTATTACCGATTTGCTCGATGAGCAGAGATGGTCTCTGCAGGGTCGGTTGGTCGGCGAATCGGCTGCTGAGCTGAGGTCAGCTTGGAGAGCGCGGCGCGGCGTGGCCTCCCCCAGATGCCTCGTTGAACTGATCGACGTGACATTCATCGATCGAAGCGGCGAAGATGTTCTGGCGGAAATCATGAGCGACGGAGCGGAGTTTATCGCCAGCGACATTTACACAACGCATCTTCTAAGCAACCTGCGCAGCGCGTTGAAGCGAACTAGCGCGCGAAAGAGAAAACAAGAAGAGAGTGATGGCAATCATTGATGAAAACTGAGCCTGCGCCTCGAGCGAATTGAATCGTTACCTCGCAAGTAACTTGTCAACGTAGCGGCGCAGAAGTTCCCGGAAGTAACGTCTGACGCAGATCGAGCCGTTGCGCCGAATCGAACGTATACTGCCGTCAGAGGACTCTCCGCATATTTTGGAGAAAATGCTGATTGCACCGAGGGGAGCATTTAGCTGAGCTTGCGAGGAAGCCGCTTCATGCGATCGCCGACCTACTCGATAACGCGGGCATCATGGCGATGCGCGTTAAGAAGAAGACCGCTCAGGGCTGAGACATGACGTTCGCAACATATCTCGTCCCGACGGTCGCGAACTCGCCGCGATGAAATTCGCGACTTCCGGCAAGCGCTGCAGCAGGCTTGTCAGCATCAATGTCGCGCTGGGAATCAGGAAAAGCTTCTACTGAGGCTTTGGGGAATATTTAGCATGTGAAGGCTTCACGGCCATCACACAGATCCAAGAGGCATGGCTGAGCCATCATTCACGAAAGTGAAGAATCCCCATGGCTTTACAGATTTAATCTAGGCTGAAACCTTTGCGTAGCTACGAACTCTCATGTTCTGGGAGGTTGAAAACTTTTCGATGCGCAGCGCTGCTCCGTCAAACTCGGAAATCGCATATTCACTCTTGCGCATCACTTTTGGAGTAAACATCTTTTTGCACGGAGTCATGCGACTCACGGAAGGCCATGCTGCGTTCCTGGCCTACATAACCATGCAAATGCAGGGTGCTCCCGTGCCATCCTGGTTTCTCGCGCCATTCTCATATGTGCTGCCATACCTGGAAGGCTCCGTGGGTCTTTTATTACTTCTCGGGCTTTTTACTCGTAATGCGCTCATCGCCGGAACATTAGTCATTTTGTTGCTCCAAATAGGTAGCTGCCTAGCTCAGAACTGGGCCGTGGCCGGCGATCAGCTCGTCTACGCCCTGTCGTTTTTCATATTGCTAAGTTTCATCAACCGCAACCGATGGTGTATTGACGGTCTTCGAAACGCAATCGGTTAAGCAGCGCGAAACTGCCCTTTCCGCCGCGCCCTCAGCCTCGCGCGTAGCGTCTTCTCCACCGCGGATAAGCTGTGGCGCAGGGCCTCTTGATGAATACGACGGGCTCCGGTTTAGCCGGCGGAGGGTGAACGATCGTAGGAAGTGGGTCGTTAGAGAGATCGAGCTTGGACTTCAGCTTCACCGTCTTGGCGTGCTTGCTGTAATGGAAAAAACACCTCCCTACGTTTTTCAATCCCCTTATGACTCGCCCGCGACGGGTCAACTTAGCTGTTCTCAGCTTCCCTAGCCGGCCCAGATCAATAGAGCGATCTTCTTTTAGACCCTGTTTCATGGCGATCAGAACCGCTTCCATAGCTTCCTCAGCCTTCTTTGTCGTTAAGCCAGTCCTGTCGGCTACGGTCCAGGTGATATCGCTTTTATTCATCGTATTAGCTCGTAAGTGTCGATGGATACGTTGCTGCTGGGTAGGTTTTTCTCTCTCCACTGCCTTTCAGAAGGTGTGAGGTAGGAAGACTCGATGGTTCAGCCGGCAGGCAAGGATCCAACCGACCGCTATTTCTAGACCCCACCAAGGGAATCTTCCTATCAGGCGAGACGACGGAGATGCTCGTCGTCCCTCACAAACTTATCTTACTGAGCTTCGAGAAACTGATGGATCCGGAGAGCCACGTCTTTCTCGTTCCCCTTGTCGGCGGCATTGCCCAGGACTCGCGAGAGCTTGGTTCCAAGTGCTCCGCGGGTAAGTTCGTTAGACATCGCCTGGACCTGAGCCGGCGAGATCTTGTCTTGCTTAGACTGCTTGAAGTGTTCTAGCTGATCGGCCAGGCTAACGATAGCAGCCACGAGGGACCCATCGTTAACTTTGATCGCATCATAGATATCCGGATGAACTTTTGCGGTTTGATGCACATCCTTGAGCATTTCGATTGCTGTTTTCATTCGTTTTGTCCTTTGGAGCGCTGCCGTGAGATTATGTGCAGACACTTCATTTTGTTTTAGTAGCTGATACTCGAAGCTGGGAAGCTGATCTTCTTGTAGAAAACCGTCTCTCAACTCCGTTTCGTTCGTGAATCTTTGCAACGTGGTCGCCAGAAGCCGGCTCCCCAAAAAGTTGAGTGCCGCTGTTAACGCAACTTACCAGCCACGATTCAGTTGGTCCTTCGCTCAGCCTGCGGACATGGATGGTGAACGTGGGTCGAGTCACGACTGCCGGATTGCAAAACAGCTCACAGCGTTTGATCGCCGCTGCGATGGCCGAACCTAGGAACAGCTTCTTCGCGTTGTGAGGGCCCTTCTCATTTCCTTTCATGGTCTTTCCTATGGCGGGTTTCCGAGCGCTGAATTCTTGCCGCTCTCAAGGGCTCAACCGCAAGTCCCCGGGATCTGCTGCGAAGAGATCTGGGCTATTAGGCAGGATTTTCTGCCTATACATCTGACTAGTTATAGGTGTTTTGAGTCCAAGTCGCGGTTGGCGATGAAAATAGTTGGTGCCTACCCCTCATATCTGGTTAGTTATAGCCAAATTGGCTCCTCATACGCTGGGGTGAATGAAAATAGTGATAGATCTCGAGGCGTCTATAAGTACAAGCAAGGCATAGGCTTAGAGGCATTTCCAGTCATTTATGCTCCAGATCCTCTTTCACTACACAAGCGCTGGAAGAAATGACCGTGCTCATAATCATCAATGTTTATGGGACTTCCAGAGGCCTACATCGAAAACAACCATCAAAACATTGGCGACTTCACAGTTCTCAGAGGTCGTGATTCCGACAGACCCTCAGTTTCCGGTTACTATTCAGGAGTTAGCCTGCCGCTACTGGGGCTGAACGCTGGTGGTAACACGACTTATCGCAACTACGCGCCCTCCCCTCAAGGCGCCCACGAGTCATCCGAACATTTGCATGCTCCGTGGGAAGACTCTAGTTCACAATGTGACGCAGCGGACCGTGGCAATCGTTCCAAGCCATTGAGAGAGTTGATGGCAGCCGAAGAAAGCGCGAATCATTTTGACCTCCCGCGGCATCGTAGAGGTGGATCCCGGGGAGACTGCCCGAATCTTGTTTTATTTTGGTGATAAGATGAGCCGACTCAAGCTGCACATAATAACCGTGGGTCTCACGTTTATGGCAGCTTGTGCCTTACTTGCTGCCGTTTCACAGAATCAGACTCAACAGCAAGCGCCGCCTCCGCCAGCATCCGGCGCAGCGCCTGTTCCCAGTGCACCTCCCGCCCAGCGACCGTATCAACAGGAGAATCCCGAACAACTTCAACAACTTGTTGCGCCAATTGCGCTCTACCCTGATCCGCTAGTCGCCTCCGTCCTCGCGGCTTCCGCCTATCCATCGGAAATCGCTCAGGCCTACGACTGGCTCGCTCCGCGCCGCAATTTGTCGCCTCAGGAAGTCGCAACCGAAGCCGACAAACAAAGCTGGGATCCCAGCGTGAAGTCGCTGCTCGCATTTCCTCCCGTTCTTCAAAATTTAGCCACAAATCTTTCCTGGACCTCCGAACTGGGCGACGCCTACTACAATCAGCCCACCGACGTTACGAACGCGATTCAGGAAATGCGCCGCCAGGCGAAAAGCCACAAAATCCTCAAAAGCAACGACCAGATCAAAGTTGAGGACAAGCACGGCTACATCACAATCGAGCCCAAAAATCCGGACTCCCAGGTCGTCTACGTCCCCGCGTACGATCCTTGGATCGCCTACGGCTATCCCATCGCTCCATGGCCCGGTTGGGTGGGGGTTCCCGGTGTTTGGTATGACGGCCCCGGCCTCTATTTCGGCATCGGGTTTGGCCTCGGTCCGTTTTGGGGATTTGGCTGGGGATGGCCGGCCTGGGGGTTCGACTGGTGGGGAGGCGGAATCTGGTTTGGTGGCGGTTACTATGGCGGCCGCGGCTGGGATCACTGGGATCGTGGCCGCTACTATGGCGGCCATCCGGGTTTTGCAAATCGCGGCCGTCCGGACGAGGGTTTCGGTCGCGGCTTCGACGGTCGCAATCCAGGTCTGCGCTCGGGCCCATTTAGCGGCTTCGGCCACGGCGCTGAAAGCCGGGGCTTTTCTGCTCGCGGCCAACAGAGTTTCGGCGGTTTTCGTGGGGGTGGCTTCGGTGGCGGAGGTTTCCGTGGTGGCGGCTTCGGTGGTGGGGGCTTCCACGGCGGAGGTGGTGGCCGGCGCTAGCCCCGCGTGAAGCACCATCTGACTCTCGATCGATTTCGCGCTATTCGTAGCGACAGACTCAGGGAAGTGCAGAAGAAAAGAAAAAGGAAGATGAAAATGTCGCGTGATGCAAAGAAGATTTTCTCGTCCAAATTTTCGTTCACGATCGTGGCGCTCCTCTTTAGCTTTGCCGCGTCGACCACTCTCGCGCGAGCGCAAGACACCTTATCTCCGCAAACAGCGGCTCCCGCTAAGCCTTCGCCCACGCATCACGCCGCAGGGCACAATGTCCCTAACGCGAAGCAGAAGACTTTTTCATCTCCTGAAGAAGGCGCACAGGCTCTTTCCGATGCGGCGCGCAATCATGATGAAAAGGCCCTGATCGCCATTCTCGGACCCGGCGCTCGCGATATCGTGAATTGGAGCGACGATCAGGCTGAGCGCTATGCCGAGGACGACACGTTCGCGAAAAAGTATGAACAGATGCACCGCCTCGTCGCGGAGCCAGACAACGAGACCACGGTCTACGTCGGCGCAGAAAACTGGCCTGTGCCGTTCCCGCTCGTAGAGCACAACGGCTCATGGTTTTTCGACTCCGATCTCGGTAGCCGCGAAATTATGTTCCGGCGCATCGGCGAAAATGAAATGGACGCCACGGAAGCGCTTCGCGGCATCATCGCCGCCGAAAATCAATTTGATGCCCAAAACGGCGAATATGCGCAACAGCTCAATTGCTCGCCGGGCCGGCACGACGGCCTCTTTTCACCTGAGAACGGCAACGATATGGACAAGAACCCCATCGGACCTTACCTCGCTGAGGCAAGTTACGAGCGCTCTGATCGCACGCCCTTCCACGGCTACTATTTCCTCATGCTCACCGCGCAAGGTTCGCACGCGCATAGTGGCGCGCGGAACTACATCGTCGACGGCAAGATGACCGGAGCCTTCGCTGTCGTCGCGTTTCCCGCGGTTTATCGCTCCTCAGGCGTAAAAACCTTCATCGTCAATCAGAATGGCATGATTTACGAAAAGGATCTCGGCGCCAAGACCGCCGAGATCGCTTCCAGCATGAAAACCTACGATCCCGACGGTACTTGGGCGCGCGCCCATGCCAACCAATTCCTGACTCTCACTTTTCCGAACCCTTAAAGCTCGGCAGTTGATTCGATCTGAGGAAACCGCGAACGTCAAAGTGGTACGCTGCTCAGCCGATTGAATGGCTTCGAAATAACCAACCACCTGCGTCATCCGGTCGCGTGAGTCCCGATTAACGCGGTGGTCTCAATGGGTCGACGCAACACTAAGCTTGAACCCACCTTGCATTGAAAACAAAAGCCAAAATCGCTAGCCAGGGTTAGCCCGGCAGGAACGCCGCCCTGGCTAGGTTTTGGCCGAGTACATCCAAACAGATCGTTCCTCTCCAGGAATCATTATCGAATCATTGGAATGTATGGTGTTGCATCGACCGGTTGAGCGGGCAGCCCTAATCGGACATTCGGTTTTCTTACCCTGCTAACAAACTGAATAAGGCGTCCCAAGGGCACGGGATTGGTTTAAGCCGATCTCTCATGTAAATTGCTTCAGGAGGATCCATGAGCATATTGGCGGCAATTAGACGCGAAGAGAAAAAGGTGAAAAAGCAGCTAGCTAAGTTGCAGCATGATTTGACCGGTTTGCAATCGGCTGCAAAGGTTCTGGGAAAGACGGCACGCCGAGACCTTGCCCACGCCAAGAAGCGCGTGCTGTCGGCGAAAGGGAGAGCCAAGATCTCAAGAGCGATGAAAGCACGTTGGGCAAAGGTAAAAGCGCAAGCGAAGAAAGCTGCCGCCTAATAGATGGGCATCTTTCAAGCGAATCTGAACGCTGCCCCGCTTGCTTCCCATGGTCTACAAAGATCTCTTGGGGGCTCTGGTTCGTGTGCCGAATCCACATAGGAGAACAGGAATGTCGTCACTGGCTGCAGGCAAGCACGCTGGCTCAGGCTCGGCGAGCAGCCAACCTGAAGTACCTGAGCCTACGTTTGCTGAACGAGCTCGCACTTTAGTGTATCTGGGCCGAGTCGGGAATCTCTCGACACTTTCACGCAAGCAACAGGGATTTCCTTTCGGATCCGTGATGCCTTATGGGTTGGACGATCACGCGAATCCTGTCTTCCTCATCAGCACGATGGCTATGCACACTCAAAATGTGCAGGTAGACCCGCGTTCCAGCCTGTTAGTGACCCAGGCGGATACCACTGGCGATCCCTTGAGAGCGTCACGGGTCACGTTGCTAGGAAATATTCTGCCAGTACCGGAATCGGAACTACCTGAAGCGCGGAAACTCTACCTCGCGCGTTATGCCAGCAGCAAATACTGGGTGGACTTTGACGACTTTTCGTTTTACCGGATGGACGTGGTGGACGTTTATTACGTGGGCGGCTTCGGGGTGATGGGCTGGGTCTCTGCCTCGGAATATTACCGCGGGCGACCTGATCCGCTGGCTGACACTGCAACCGACATCATCCAGCACATGAATAGCGATCATGGGGATGCGCTCGTCCTACTTGCTCGGGTATTTGCTGGAACTGAGTCTGAGG
>Ga0210387_10000302_pt1 | contig 35859 bp, 40 predicted proteins | sample IncBWC7OmetaG_FD_160108 | JGI IMG/M metagenome (GOLD analysis project Ga0210387, IMG submission 160108) | Forest soil microbial communities from Barre Woods Harvard Forest LTER site, Petersham, Massachusetts, United States - Inc-BW-C-7-O ... | reverse complement strand
TGTTGCTGGTCTCGATGGTCAACCTGCCTTTGCCGCCCATCGCGTCCTTGGCGTTGACGACGAGATTGAGGACCGCAGCCTCCATCTGGCTTGGATCGACCTCGACCCGCCATAGCGCCGCGCCGCCGATGATCTCCAGATCAATGGTCTCGCCGAGCGTGCGCTGGAAGAAGTCGGCCATGCCGCCGATCAGCTGATTGACGTTGGTGACATGGGGATCGAGCGGCTGGCGACGCGCGAAGGCGAGCAGCCGCTGCGTCAGCATGGCTGCGCGCTGCGCACCGCTCGATGCCCTGGCGATGGCGCGCGTCAGCCGTTCCTTCGCATTCTCGCCCCATTCCTTGGTGCTGCGGTCGGCGATCTCCAGATTGCCACTGATGATGGTGAGGAGGTTATTGAAGTCGTGCGCGACGCCGCCGGTGAGTCGGCCGATCGCATCCATCTTCTGGGTGTGTCGCAGAATCGACTCGGCCTCGCGCCGCTGCGAAGACTCCTGCTCGAGCGCGAGTTCGGCGGCACGAAGCTGCGCGGGCGACGGCAGCGCCAGCACTTTGGGAAGGAGCGGCCACATCATGATGGCGGTGACGATCGACGCGATCGCGGTCAGCGCCTTGATCAGGCCCTCGATGCCGTAGATCGGCACCCACAGCGTGATGATCGACAGCAGATGGGTGAAGCCGCAGGCGGTGATGAAGAAAGCGAAGGCCCAGAAGATCCAGCCGAAGTCGACGTCGCGCCGCTTGGACACGAAGATCGATAGCGCCACGGGGATCGAAAAATAGGATGCTGCGATCACCGCATCCGACGCCACGTGCAACCAGATCAGCTCGGGCTGCCACAACAAGCAGATGCCGTGTGGCGATAGCGACGACGAGTCCAGTAAGCGCTCGAAAAAGGCCCACATGCCGATCGTTCCTCATCCCAAGCCGTGATTCGACTTCCCAGCCCCAGCCAAGTTGACCAGTGCTGCGAAAAGCGTCAAGCGAGCGAGAAGGCATAAGGGACGGAACTTAAAAGGCGGCCGATCAAATCCAGTTTTGAAAAACCATCAAACGGTTGAAGGTTTCCATCGTCGTGCCGATGAACGCCGCCGAAATGGGCAGCATGGCCGCAAAACCCGCGGCCGCGACGGCCACAAAGGCCCATAGCAGCCAGCGCGGTGCGCCCTCGCGGCGGAGCGCATAGACCAGCACCAGGCTCGCCGTGGTCGCCGACGGCAAATAGTAATAAATGAAGGCAAGGGTTCGCGGCAGCAGCGCCCAGGCGAGGTAAGGCCCCAGATAGAATGCCAGGACCAGGAAGGCATCCCAGCGCCGGGCAACGATGAAATCGCGCAAAGCCACCACCAGCGCGAGCAACGCAGGCCACAGCACCAATGGGTTGCCGAGAAGCACCACCGCGGAGATGGTGCCGTTGTCGAGCTTGTCGAACAGGAACCAGACCGGCCGCACCAGGAACGGCCAGGACGGCCACGAGCTCATATAGGTGTGCCCCGCGATCGCGCTCGTGGTGTTGTCGGCAAAGATCCGCCGTTGCGCCTCGATCAGGCCGGCCGGCGAGAAGCCATAGAGCGCAATGAAGCTCGAGAGATAGCCGAGCGCCGGCAACAGCACGAAGCAGATCGCGAAATGATGCGCCCTGAAGTCGGGCCAGAGGTCGGGGCGATACCAGTCGGATTCTTTTGCGTCGGCAAATTGCGTGCGCCAACCTTGCATCAACCTGATCGCAGCAATGATCACGATGCAGGTGGCGAGCGGAAACAGGCCGCTCCATTTGCACGCCGCGGAGAAACCGAAGGCGAGCCCCGATAGCGCAAAGCAGAGCTGCGGGCGCGCGCGTCGGAATCCGAACAGGAAAGCCGCAATTCCGAACAGCGTGAAGGTCAGCGCGAAAATATCGAGCATCGCCGTGCGCGCCATCACGAACAGCATCTGGTTGAAGAAGGCGATCAGGGCGGCCGCGATCGCGGCAGAGGAACTGGCGAACAGAGCGAGCGCGCCAAGATAGATCGCGACGATCGCGAGCGCACCGAACAGCGTGCCCGGATAGCGCCAGCCGAGAGGATTATCGCCGAGCACACGGATCGAGAATGCGATGATCTGCTTGGCGAGCGGCGGATGCATCGGATTGAGCATCGGAGACGGCATCACCGGCTCGAGCATCTGCCGGGCAGCGGGCACGTAGTGCACTTCGTCGAAGACAAATTTATCCGGCGCAGTGATGCCAATCAGCAACGCTGCATGTGCAGTCAGAAAAATGATGACGCAAATGAGAGTGTTCTTGCCGGTTGAAATGCGAGGAGAAAACGATTCACGCTGTATTTTCACGGGCTGCAACGTCGTTCTCATCCAAATGAATGTCGCTTGAATCTGCGTTCTGAATTTTCTTGTCCATTACATTGAACGCATCGCGACTTCGCAACCACTAACGCATCGGGTTATCAGGGCCAGGCTAGTGATAAATATACAACATCGCGTACGCGCGCGATCCGGTACGATAGCGGACAGTCGATCGGTTAGCGAAATGTATTTGCGTAGCGTACTCTTTGCGTTTTCGCTTTTTGCTGCCGCTCTCACTGCGGCACCACGCGCGCATGCGCAGACGCGCATCGGCGAAGCGGTCCTCGTCAAAAACGAAGTCGTTAACGTGGCGACGACCGGCCAGATCAATGTCGGCGACGGCGTGTTGCGCGATGAGACGGTGCAGACCGGCGCCGACAGCGCCGCGCGTCTGGTGATGGCCGACAGCACCAACCTTTCGCTTGGCGCCAATGCCTCGCTCAAGCTCGACCGCTCCGTCTTCAACGACGAGCACAGCTATCGCGACATCGCCATTCGCCTCACCACTGGCGCGTTCCGCTTCGTCACCGGGCATTCGGAGAAGGCCGCCTACAAGATCACGACACCGCTTGCGACCATCGGCGTGCGCGGCACCATCCTCGACATCCTGTCGCAACGCGCCAGCAGCACCATCGTGCTGCAGGAGGGCGCCGCCAGCGTCTGCACGCTGAGCTTCCAGTGCGTCCAGCTCACGCAGCCCGGCGACACCGCCATCATCAACCTGACCAACGGCAAGGTCACGATCAAAAAGGCGAGCAATCCACCCTGGACCTTTGCCTCGACCTGCGCTTCGGCGGCCGGGCTCTGTACCGTGACCGACTTCGCCGACGCCGGCACGCCAGACGATCCCAATTCGATGCTGTGCGGGCGCTGACGATGAAGGCAATGGTGCGCGGCCTGCTTCTCTCCGCGGTGCTTACGGCAGCGCTTGCGTGCGTGATGACGACCGCACAGACGCGCTCGGCGATGGCGGCGGACTGCTTTGACGATATCTGCCCGACGTCGAGTCCTTCATCGAGCCCATCATCTTCGCCGTCATACGGGGACAACAATGGCTCGCCCTCCCCAAGCCCCTCACCATCGCCGAGTCCCTCGCCGTCGCCCAGTGTCACGCCAACTCCGTCTCCAACACCGCCACCGAAACCGACCGACGGCGGCAGCAGCGCCAACTCCATCAACGGCCTCGCGGGCCAGCGCTTCAACCAGATGATCACCAACCAGGTGCTGGGCTCGGTACTGCTCGGCGTCAACGAGCAGATCAATTGCAGCGACTGCGTCTCCGCTTTCGGCTCGGTCGGCTCGTTTACAGCCGGCGTGCACGGCCGCAAGGAGCTGACCAACAATCTGTCGCTGCTCGCGGGCCTCGCCTACACCCAGTACAGCGAGAACGGCTATCACGTCACCAGCGCGCCGATCGGCGCCTTCGCCCTGCGCTATGATTTCACCGATTGGGGATCGTCGCGGCCGTTCTTCGACATCGGCACCGTGCTGTCGCCCTTCCAGAAAGTGCGCTACAGCCGAAGCTATACGACGAGCCTAGGAGACGTGTCGCTCGACAGCTCGACCAATAGCGCCGACTACGCCGCGTATGGTCGCGCCGGCTGGATCAGTCGCCTGTCGCCCCGCGACGAGGTCGCAGGCTCGGTCGAGTTCTGGCAGCTATGGCAACGGGTGTCCGGCTATTCCGATCCAATGCTCGCATTCAATCCGTTCGACGCCACCATCGGAACCGGCACCGACCGCACCAGCCTGGTCAAGCTCGGCGGACAATGGACGCATCTGTTCAGCTCCAGCGTCGAAGGCAATATCAACGGCGCCTATGTGCAATCCTTCGCCTCGCATTCAGGCATCGTCGCCGCCGTCACCGGCGACGGGCTGGTGACGCCGACGATGGGTAATCAAGGCTGGTTCGAATATGGCGGCCGGCTCGGCTTCCGCATCACCAAGGGATGGGTCGCCGATCTCTTCGTCAACGGGACGGTCGGACCGCAGCCGGTCGGCAACACCATTCACGGCGGCGTTGGACTTAGAATCAACTATTAGCGTTCGCCCGCGAGCCTTAGCGCAGCGTCGACTGCATTCTCCAGAATCTCGTCGGACAATTTCTTGTCGCTGACAGCGCGCGCCAATTGCAGCGCACCAACCATGGTCCCATGGATCGCGACCGCGTTGCGCCGCCGCTCTTCCGGCGTTCCCTCGCGTAGTTGTGCGGCCATCAGCGCAATGATGTCGGAGATCTTCCCGGTGAAGGCGTCGCGTGTCTGCTTCGGGTGCCGTGCGATCTCGGCGACCAGCGCGGCGGTCGGGCAGCCTGAGCCCGCACCATCGCGATGCCGCGCCGAGAGATAATCGCGGATCACAGCTTCCAGTCCGATCGAATTCTGAAGATTGGCGCGATGCTTCTCCTCGCGGCGCGTGAGCGAGTCGAGCAGCACGGCCCGCACCAGGTCCTCCTTGGATTCAAAATGCGTGTAAAACGCGCCGTTGGTCAGCCCGGCCTCAGCCATGATGCCGGCGAGACCGACCGCCGCGACACCGTTTTCGCGAAATTGCGCCGAGGCGACATCGAGGATGTGCCGCCGCGTCGTTTCCTTGTGTCCCTTTTCGTAACGCATGCCTGGCTTCTCCGAACGCACGCAGTTCGCTCCGGTCCAATCCGGCCACAACAACGTGACCCGGAATGGCCATTGCATTACGTTTATAATAATGCATTATGATTATACTGCAATAGCCATTCGCCGGGTTCCCCACAAGAACAACAACAGGACTCGCATCTCATGTCACTCGAGGAAGCGGCCGCATCGCCGCTGGATCTGATCGAGGCTGCCCCTGAAGCCGCGCCGCCCGCCCCGCGTGTGGCGCCTGCGGCCGCGCGCAGCAGGGCCGACGAGATCCTCGCGGCGCTATTATCCGCGCCGATCCTCCCGACCCTCCTGAAACTCGCGCTGCCGACGGTAACCGTGCTGGTAGCGCAGACCGCGGTGAACATCGCGGAAGCCTATTATGTCGGCTTTCTCGGCACCGACGCGCTTGCCGGCGCGGCGCTTGTATTTCCGGTCTTCATGCTGATGACGATGATGTCGAACGGCGGGTTTGGCAGCGGTGTGGCCTCCTCGGTCGCGCGCGCGGTCGGCGCCGGCCGCAGCGGTGACGCCGACGCAGCGCTGTTTCATGCGATGGTGCTTGCGGTGATCCTCGGCGGGATGTTCACGCTGGGTGCCACCGTCGGCGGACCGGTGCTGTATCGCGCGCTCGGCGGACGCGACGGCGCGCTCAACGCTGCACTCGCCTATTCGAACTATCTGTTCGCCGCCGCGATCCCGGTCTGGATCGTCAACCTGCAGCAGGCCGCGCTGCGCGGGTCCGGCAATGTCCGCGTGCCCGCGCTGGTGACGCTGGTTGGCGCCATCGTGACCATTCCAGCCTCGCCGCTGCTGATCTTCGGCCTCGGTCCGTTTCCGCGGCTCGGCATCAGCGGCGCAGGTCTTGCGTTCGGTCTCTATTACAGCGCGGCGATGCTGGTCCTGCTGCGCTACATGGCGACGGGCCGCTCCGGCCTGACCTTGCGCATCGTATCCCTGCGCTGGACGCTGTTTGCCGACATCCTGAATGTGGGCGTCCCGACGGCGGTCAATGCCACGCTGACCAACCTCGCGGTGATCCTGGTCACCGCCGCGGTCGGGCTGTTCGGCACCAAGGCGCTCGCGGGCTACGGCATTTCCTCACGGCTCGACTACATCATGATCCCCCTGTTATTCGGCATCAGCACGGCGACGCTGACCATGGTCGGGGTCAATATAGGCGCGGGCCAGATTGCGCGGGCGCGGAAGATCGGTTGGACCAGCGGCCTGGTCGGGCTGACCATCACCGGGACGATCGGCCTTCTGGTTGCGATGTTTCCGACTGTCTGGCTGCATCTCTTCTCCAAGGACGCAGAGGTCGTGCACGAAGGCATGACCTATTTGCGGATCGTCGCACCCGCCTATGGCGCGCTCGGTTTCGGCTTTGCCGTCTCCTTTGCAGCCCAGGGCGCCGGACGCGCGATGTGGCCGCTTGCCGCCGCGTTCGCGCGCATCCTGATCGCCGCGGGCGGCGGCTGGCTCGCGGTCGCAAGCTTTGGTGCCGGGATGGCGGGATTGGCTGCGATGGTGACGGCGTCGCTTGCCGCTTACGCCGTCATCTGCACCATCGTCATGCTCTCGCCCGCCGTCTGGCGGGCGGAGCGTTAGGGTCTAGGCTGCCTCGTAGGCCTTCTTCAGACCGGCAATGTCGAGCTTGGCCATGCAAGCATCGCCTGTAGGGCGCGCTGCGCGCCGGCGCGGTCGGCGCCGCCGAGATATTTGACCAGCGCCGTCGGCACGATCTGCCAGGACACGCCAAAGCGGTCCTTCAGCCAGCCGCAACGTCCCGGCTCGCCGCCATTGGCAGTGAGCGACTCCCAAAGCCGGTCGACCTCGGCCTGATCGGCGCAGTCGATCTTGAACGACACCGCGTGGGTATATTCGAAACGCATGCCGCCGTTCAGCGCCATGAAACGCTGGCCGGCCAGCGTGAACTCGACCAGCAGCACGGTGCCGGCCTTGCCGCCACGCCCGTCGGTCATGTTCCTCTGCATCACCTCGATTTTCGAATCCGGCAGCAGCGAGACGTAGAAATTCGCCGCCTCTTCCGCCTCGCCGTCGAACCACAGGCAGGGTGTAATCTTGGAAATCGGCTTGCTCCCTGTGTGCTTCGATCAGGCCGGAGCCATGGCCTTCGCGGCCGCTTCGGCATCCATCCATGACACCCCCCACATATGGCCGTCAGGGTCCTCGAAGCTGCGGCCATACATGAAGTCGAAATCGTCCACCGGCGATGGATCGAGATTGCCGCCGGCCGCCTTGGCCTTGCTGATCATATCGTCGACTGCCTGCCGGCTGTCTACGAACAGGCAGATCAGAACCCCGCTTGTCGTCCTGGGGTCCGCGATCTTCTTGGTGGTGAACTGCCGATACTTTTCGTGTGTCATCAGCATCGCGTTGATGGTGTCCGAGAACGCGATGCAGGACGCGGTGTCGCCGCTGAACGCCTCGTTCTTGACCGCGCCGATCGCCTGGTAGAAGGCGGTCGACCGGGCGACGTCGCTGACCGGCAGGTTGATGAAGATCGTCTTGGCCATGAAAGGCTCCTTTCGCGGGGTTCCGGTCCAAGGACGAAGGCGCGGGAGCCGATCCGACATTCTGTGCTAATTATTTGGCTCGTCATTCCGGGGCGCGACAAGGTCGCGAGCCCGGAATGTCGGAAAAAGGTCACGTCGCCATCGGGCTCGGCATGTTCAGGAAAGACCGCGCCACGTGCCAGAACAATTGCCGGTTGGTGGCGAGCGTGACCGAATGGGCGGTGCCGGGCAGGATGATGAACTGGCGGTCGCCGTTCGGCAGCCCGTTGAAGAACTCCTCGATATCAGGCACCGTCGCGATCCCGTCATATTCGCCGCGCACCAGCAGCACCGGCGCCAGCACCTTCTCCGGATGCACCACTGGCAGATTCGCGGTCATGTCGAGATAGGTGCCGGTCGGGATCTGGTCGCCGAACTGCATCTCGACATCGGCCAGCGCTTCCACCGCGGCCGGGTCCGACGTGCCCGGCTTGTCGCGGGTGGCGATCGAGCGGATCATGTCGCGGTCGCGCTTGCGCATATTGTGCGTGCGATAATACTCGACCTGTTCGGCGCGCTTCTTCAGCGTCGGGGAGTCCTCGCCCTTATAGGTGAAGGCGGCGAGCACCAGGCGGTTGATGCGGTCGGGCGCAGCCATCGCATAGGCGCCGGCGCGCAACGCGCCGGAGGATTCGCCGACAAAACTGTATTTTTGCTGGCCGGTCTCGCGGACGAGAACCTCGGCCGCGGCCTTCAAGTCCTCGACACCGCTCGCAATGTCCGCATTGCCCGAGGTGCGGCCGGACTTGCCGTAATTCTCATGGTCCATGGTCCAGCAGTCGAAGCCGTAGCGGGCAAACTCGTTCATGACTGAATATTCGCCTTTGCCGGGCACATGCAGGTCGAACGCCCGCGAGGTCACCGACGAGCCATGGACGAAGAACACGATCGGCAGTGCCGGCTCGCCCGCTTTCGGCGCGCCTAACCGCTTGCGGAACATCCAGAGCGGCACATCGCCCTTCTTGGCCCAATATTCGCCGTGCCAGATTTCACTGCTGTCGGTGTCGTCGGCCTTATCTTCAGCCTTGGCCGGCAACGCCGGTGCCATCGCGCCTGCGATCAGGCCGAGGCCGGCCCCCTTGATGACGGCGCGCCGCGCCAGCGGATTCTCGGACTTTGTCATGGTTGTTTCCCCTGATTTGTATCCCTGGATCGCCTGTTTTTCGGGCGATCATTTGTAATTTTCGACCGATAAATAGATTTTAGCAGCGCCGATGCGCCTTTGAAAGCAGTGTGCACTGCACCGGATAAACACCTTCGCGAGATGTTTTACGGAACGGGCTGACTTGGCCCGCAAGCGGGTTTAGTCTCCCCCCGTCTCAACCGGAAAAATCCGGACGCGAACAGGGAGAAGAGAGCCGTGAGCAGCAATCTGACCAAAGAAGAACTTGCCGCGCTGATGCCGTCCGAGCTGTGCCAGTACCAGACGCCGATCCCGACCCAGATCGTTGCCAGTGACGAATTCTATCCCGACCCGCAGAACGACCGGCAGCGCGAAGTCGAGCAGCGGCTCCTTGCCATGGCAGACGACCTTGGCGGCAAGCAGGGCCTCGACCGCCGCGGCTTCTTCAAGAGCGCGGCGGGCATGGCCGCCTCTTTCCTCGCCATGAACCAGGTCTATGGCAACCTGTTCGACGTGACGCCGGCGGAAGCCGCGACACCGGCGATGGCACAGGAACGCGCCAGCGCCTACAAAGACCAGTTCATCATGGACATGCACACGCATTTTCTGCGCGACGACACCCGCATCATGACCTTTGTGGAAATGCGCAAGGCGGTCGGCAAGGCCGGCTGGAACAAGGAGCTCAGCGACCACGAGCAGACCATCGAGGACCTGAAGTTCAACAACTACAAGAAAGAGATGTTCTTGGACTCCGACACCAAGATCGCGCTGATCTCCTCGGCCCCGTCGGATATCGAGCAGGATTGGTTTCTCACCAACCAGCAGATGGCGGACGCGCGGAAGAAGGTCAACGACGAAGCCGGAACACGGCGCCTCTTCTGTCACGCGATCTTCACGCCGGGCCAGCCCGGCTGGCTCGAGAAGCTCGACGCGGCGCTGGAGCTGAAGCCGGAATCCTGCAAGGGCTACACCATCGGTGACAACACCCATAAGGACATCAGCCGCTATCCCTGGCGCATGGACGACGAGAAGGTCGCCTACAAGGGCTATGAGAAGATGGTGAAGGCGGGCATCAAGAATGTCTGCATCCACAAGGGCCTGTTCCCGCCCGGCGTCGAGAAGCAGTTTCCGAACTTGCGTGGTTTTGCCGACGTTTCCGACGTCGGACAGGCGGCAAAGGACTGGCCGCAGCTTAACTTCGTGATTTATCACTCGGCCTATCGCCATGTCGGCGGCGATCCCAAGGTGGCGCTCGCCGAGTTCGAGCGCACCGGCCGCATCGCCTGGACCTCTGACCTCGCCGACATCCCGGCGCAATACGGCGTCAACAATGTCTATGGCGACGTCGGCCAGCTCTTTGCCACCACGCTGGTTGCCGAACCCAATGTCTGCGCCGCGCTGATGGGCACGCTGATCAAGGGCCTTGGCGTCGACCGCGTCTGTTGGGGCACAGACGCGCTCTGGACCGGCGCGCCGCAATGGCAGATCGAGGGCCTGCGCCGGCTCGAAATCCCCGAAATGATGCAGAAGAACTTTGGCTTCGCTCCGCTCGGCCCCGCTGACGGCGCGGTGAAGAGCGCGATCTTCGGCGGCAACAATGCGCGGCTTTACAACGTCGAGGCCAAGAAAGCGATGCTCGAGCTCAGGGGCGATCGCTTCGCCCTGATGAAGGCGGAATACGAGAAAGCCGGCCCCGAGCCGTCACACATCCGCTACGGCTATGTCGTGCCGAACGGGAAGATCGACCACTCGGTGTTTGCGTAGTTTGCTTCCGTCGTTCTGGGGCGCGCCGCGAGGCGCAGGCCCGGAATGACGGGGGAGTCACTTCCCCTTGAACCTCGGCTTGCGCTTCTCCTTGAAAGCCGCAACCCCCTCCTTCAGATCCTCGCTGGTGCGGATCGGATCGAGGATGCGGCGCGCTTCGGCGACGACCTCGAGCGGGCCCTTCGGCATCGCCTCGCGCACCAGCTTCTTCAGCCCCTGCACCACCAGCGGCGCACTGCCGGCGATCTTGGCCGCCATCTCCTGGGCCTGCACGACGTGCTGGCCCTTCGGAGTGATCTTGTTGACGAAGCCGAGCTGGTAGGCGCGCTCGACCGGCAACTCGTCACCGACCAGCAAGAACTCCATCGTGACCTTGTGCGGCAGGCGCGAGACCAGCGAGGAAATGCCGCCAGCGGTGGTGCCGATCTTGACCTCGGGATAGCTGAAGCGCGTGGTCTCGGAAGCGACACAGAGATCGGCCATCTGCACCAGCACGAAGCCGCCGCCGACCACCCAGCCCGACGTCGCGGCGATTACCGGCTTGTCGAGATCGACGCCAAGCCCCGGCACCGCATGCCACATGTTGACAGGAAGATCCTTCACATCGGCGCCAACGCAAAAATAGGCTTCCTCGCAGGAGGCCAGCACCGCGACGCGGTCGTCGCTATCGCGGAAGCGCAGCCACGCCTCGCGCAGTTCGTCGCACAGGGCGTTGTTCAGCGCATTGTGCGAGGACGCGCGGTCCATGGTGATGGTCGCGACATGGTCTTTGCTTTCGTAGCGGACGAGTGTCATGGGGCCTCCCCGAATTGTTTGGCCGCACGATAGCGGCGGCCGCGCGGTCCGTCACATTCCCTGACGCCATGGCAGGCATCTCCGCGCGCCGAGCCGCGGCCGGGGCTTTCGCAAACCGTCACTTCGTTTTTGACTTTCGCCGAATAGCCCATGAATATGGGTCGCCGGGTACTTTTTAGGGCAAAATTATCTTGATATGGATGCATCGCTGATCTCGGGTGTCGCAGCACTGGCCGGTGCTGCCATCGGCGGCCTCACCTCGGCGATGGCCGCCTGGTTCACCCAGCGCGCGCTCGTGAAGTCGCAGTGGCTTGCGGGCGAAACCGTGCGCCGACAGGACGTCTATCGCGATTTCATCGAAATCTCGGCGAAGTGCTATATCGACGCGCTGCAGCACGGAAACCCGGATATTGCGAGTCTCGTAGGCATATACGCGAAAATCTCGCGCATGCGGGTTTTATCGTCGACCGAGATTGTCGAGAGGGCCGAACAGGTCGCACAGCGGATCCTCGACACCTATGAGCAGCCCGACAAAAGCTTTGTCGAGCTGCGGAGCATGGCCAAGGATCATGCTATCGATCTGCTGTACGATTTCAGCAAAGCCTGCCGGATCGAGTACGAGACTTACCGCTCGCGGCAAGTCTAGATCAGCTGCGTCACTTCTTCTCGTCGGGATGCCGGTGCACCGGATCGACCCACAGCACGGTCTGCGGCTTCTCGACCGGCTCGATGTCGAGATTGATTGCCACCGCCTCGCCGTCCGAGCGCACCAGCACGCATTCGAGCACCTCGTCCGGGCTCGCATTGATCTCCTGATGCGGCACATAGGGCGGCACGAAGATGAAATCGCCGGGACCGGCTTCGGCGGTGAATTGCAGGTGCTCGCCCCAGCGCATCCGCGCCTTGCCCTTTACCACATAGATGATGCTTTCGAGATGGCCGTGATGATGCGCGCCGGTCTTGGCGTCGGGCTTGATGGTGACGGTGCCCGCCCAGAGCTTCTGCGCGCCGACGCGAGCGAAGTTGATCGCGGCCTTGCGGTCCATGCCCGGCGTCGACGGCACGTTGGGATCGAGCTGATGGCCGGGAATGACGCGAACGCCGTCATGCTTCCAGCGCTCGTCATCATGGTGATGATCGGAATGGCTGTGATCGTGTGAGCCCGACATAACAAATCTCTTGGTTAACTTTGGTTAAGTTCCTTCAAACCGACGCTAGCGAAATCCGCGCTGACAGGCCAGACGATTCAGGAACATTTTCAAGAGGCCACGGTTGGCTCCACGAAACGAAAGAGGAGAAGTTTCATGGGTGCTACCACCGATAAGGTCAAGGGCGCGGCCAACGAAGCCATCGGCAAGGCCAAGCAGGGCGTTGGCGAAGCCACCGGCTCCGATCGCCTGCAGGGCGAAGGCGCGATCCAGGAGGCGAAGGGCAAAGGCCAGCAAGCGCTGGGCGATGCCAAGCAAGCCACCAAGGACGCGGTCAATCGCGCGGCGGCCGCAGCGAACAAGAAGCTCTGAGCCCAAAGAATCCCTGGAGGCTGGAGTTTGAGGAGGGAAAGACCGGCCCATCGCGGCCGGTCTTTTCTCTTCGTGCACGTCACTTACGCCGATGGCCGAGCACGTCGGGATTGACGACATTGACCGGCTCCCCTGCGGCAAAGGAAGCGATCTGGTCGAAAATATCGGTGAATTGAATCTCGTACTCGTCGCGCGAGACATAGCCAACATGAGGGGTCGCAACGACATTGTCCATGTTCAGCAGCGGATCGGCGGTGTCGCGCAGCGGCTCCTTTTCGAACACGTCGACCGCGGCATAGCCGGGACGGCCGGCCCGTAGCGCATTCACCAGCGCATTCGGCTCGACCAAACCGGCGCGGCTGGTGTTGACCAGCGTTGCCGTCGGCTTCATGCGCGCGAGGTCCTCGGCCTTGACGATGCCGCGGGTGGCGTCGACGAGGCGCATATGCAGCGAGATGAAGTCGCAGGTCTCGAAGAACACGGCCTTGCTCGCGGCCGTCTCGTAGCCATCGTCGCGAGCCTTGGCCATCGCAGGTTCGCGCGCCCAGACCAGCACTTTCATGCCGAACGCCCTGGCATAACCGGCAACGACAGCGCCGATCCGGCCATAGCCATAGATGCCGAAAACTTTGCCCCGAATGGTCGAGCCGACGCCGAACTGCCAATGGCCGGCCTTCAGCGAAATCACCTGCTGCGGGATCATGCGCGCCGAGGCCAGCACCAGGCCCCAGGTCAATTCGGCGGTCGCATAGGAGGGCGTATCCGCATGCTGGCTCGACGACACGACAATGCCGAGCTTTGTGCAGGTATCGATGTCGATGTGCGGAAACACGCTACGCTGGCTGATCAGCTTCAGCTTCGGCAGCTGCTCGAGCAGCGGCGTGCGAATCTGCGTGCGCTCGCGGATCAGCACCAGCGCGTCGGTATCCTTCAGCCGCTCGGCGAGCTTGTCGACGTCCTGGACGTGATCGTTCCAGATCGTGACGTCATTGCCTCTGAGCTTTGCAAAGCAATCGAGGGTGCGCACCGTGTCGAAATAGTCGTCAAGGACCGTAACCTTCACGATGCGCCCCTTTTTTCAAGCAATCACTTTACCGCAAGCAGCTCGACGTCGAACATCAACGTTGCATTCGGCGGGATCACGCCGCCGGCGCCGCGCGCGCCATAACCGAGCGCAGGCGGGATGATCAGCGTGCGCTTGCCGCCGACCTTCATGGTGGCAACGCCCTCATCCCAACCCGCGATGACGCGCTTCTGGCCGATCGGAAATTCGAAGGGCTCGTTGCGGTCGACGGACGAGTCGAACTTCTTGCCCTTCTCCCCGTTCTCATAGAGCCAGCCGGTGTAATGCATCACGCAGATCTGGCCGGGCTTCGGCGAGGCGCCGGTGCCGACCTTGGTGTCGATGATCTGCAATCCCGAAGCTGTGGTCATGGGTTTTCCCGGGGCTTGAGCGAACGCGCCGGCGCCCGCAATTACGATGGTGGCCAGCGCGATCGCGACGGCCGAAACAAACGAGGCTCTCAAACGACGGAAGCGCATCCGTTCACCTTCCCTGTTGAATGCGGGAGGGTGTTTAGCGCAACCCGATTGGCGTTGCTACCCCGTCGGCGGCCTGAAACGGCAAAGCCCTTCGACGAGAAGCGCAACTAAGCCGCACCATAACGCAACAAAATTCTGGAACGTTTCCTCTCGCGCCGCGTAAGCCTCATGCTTCCGTCATTCGCCACCCCCCGGATTGGCGGGAGCCGTTCAATGAGAGGGCCCGGCGTTTGATCGCTACCGGGGCCGGCATATGGGAGCGTGTGATGCCGCTCTATCATTTCGACCTTGTGAATACCAAAACCAACTTCGATGCGGGCGACGCCGATTTGTCCGACGACATCGAGGCGATGGACACGGCCGACCTGATCGCGCGCCGCGTGCTGCACGAACAGCCGGAGGCCCGGAATCGCCACTACGCAATTCTCGTCACGGACGAGGAAGGCGAACAGATTTGCCGCCTGCCTCTCGACGTCATCCACTGAGGAGCCAACGAATGGCACATTCGAACCACGGCATTGCCAGGGACAATCAGGGACAGGATCAACCGACCGACAAGGCGCGCGCCCAGGCCGTTCACAAGAGTGATCCGAAGAAGTCTGTTTCCCGCGAAGCGACGCGCGATCCCAAGCTTAACGATGCCGAAAAGACGCCGGGGTCGGGCATGGTGCCGGATGATGACGGCGGCGCCCCGACGGGCTAGCGCAGGAACGATTGTTGCCTGCCATCGTTTGCCTTCTAAAGGCAATGGAGGTTCAGATGGCTATGAGCGCGAGAGAAATGGACGAACGCGAATTCGGCAATCTGATCGGCAGCGACAAGGTCGAAGGCACCGCCGTGTTCGGCCCCAACGATAACAAGATCGGCGCGATCGAGCGTGTCATGATCGACAAGGTGAGCGGCAAGGTGTCCTACGCCGTGCTGGGCTTTGGCGGTTTCCTGGGACTTGGAAACGATCACTACCCCCTGCCCTGGCAATCCCTGAAATATGACACCCGCCTCGGCGGCTATCGCACCGGCATCACTGAGGACCAGCTGCGCGGCGCCCCGAAATATCGCGACGACCGCGACTGGAACTGGGGCGATGCGGGTACGACCCGTGGGCTTGACGATTATTACGGCGTGCCGGTCGTGTAAGCTGTCCGAAGGCTGGCGAATAGTTCCCATTACGATTGGGTAATTGTTCGTTGCAATCGTTGCGTTCCCTCCCCACGTGCTGATCATGAAGCAATCAGACATCTTCCGAGAGAACGCAGAAAATTGCCTGCAATTGGCCGAGCGCGCTGAAGGCCAGCCGGCGCACAAGCGCTATTCGCGGATGGCGCAGGCTTGGCGCGCGCTTGCCGAGGAGCAGGACTGGCTGGACGGAGAGATTTCTCCGTCTCCCGTTCGCGCTTTCGCCAGATAGTCTGATCCAAATTTTTAGATATTGGAGGCAGTGTCATGCGCATGCGTATTGCGTTGGCTGCACTCGCTGCAGCATTCGGTATCGCCACCGCTCTCGCCGCGGTGACAACGATCAAGCAGGTCAGAACCGCGACTTCGACGCTGTCGCAGCCGGTCTCGCACACCTAGCGCTGGTGCGAGCCGCGCTCAATAGCCGAGCGCGCAGCCATCCTTGCGCGGATCGGAGCCGCCGGTGAGCGTGCCCTTGTCCCAGTCGATCCAGATCGCCTGACCGCCGCCAAGCGGACCGACCACGCTCGTGATCTTGTGGCCGAGCTTCTTCAAGCCTTCGACGATCTCGGCCGGCACGCTGTCCTCGAGCTGATAGACGCCCTCGTAATGCAGGCCGCGCGGCATATCGATCGCCTCCTGCACGTCGCAGCCAAAATCCAGTATGTTGGTCAGCACATGGGTCTGGCCGACCGGCTGATACTGCCCACCCATCACGCCGAACGGCATCACTGCGCGCCCCTTCTGCGTGGCCAGCGCGGGGATGATGGTGTGCAGCGGGCGCTTGCGCGGCGCGATGCAGTTGGGATGGCCCGGCTGGATGCGGAAGCCGCCGGCGCGGTTCTGCAGCAGGATGCCGGTCTTGTTGGAAACGATCGCCGAGCCAAAGGAATGCGCGACCGAGTTGATGAAGGAGCAGACGTTGCGATCCTTGTCGACCACCGTGATGTAGACCGTCGACGGATTCATCGGCGGCGCGACATTCGGCAGGTCGAGCATACCGTCCATGCGGATCTTGCCGACATATTCGTCGGCGAATTCCTTGGCCAGGATGTGCGCGACGTCGACCTTCACCTGGGCCGGATCGCCGATGTATTGCTCGCGCATCATATAGGCGACGCGCGCCGCTTCGGCTTCGAGATGGAAGCGCTCGACGCTGAGCGGGGCGAATTTCGTCAGGTCAAGGCGCGACAGGATGTTGAGCATCACCAGCATGGTGATCCCTGGTCCGTTCGGCGGGCACTGCCAGACGTCGAGGCCCTTATACATGGTGCCGATCGGCAAGGTCGTCTCGGTGGTATGCTCCGCGAAATCCTCCATCGTGTGCAGGCCGCCGATGCCGCGCAGCGTCTCGACCATGTCCTCGGCGATCTCGCCCCTGTAGAAGGCGTCGCGGCCATTCTTGGCAATCGCGCGCAGGGTCTTACCGAGCTCCGGCTGACGTAGCACCTCGCCCGCCAGCATCGGCCGGCCATGCGGAAGCAGATAGCGCGGTGTGTTGGTGCCGTTCTTCAGCTTCTCGAACTGGTTCTTCCAGTCGAAGGCGATGCGCGGGGCGACGACATAGCCCTCTTCCGCCGCCTTGATCGCTGGCTGCAGCAGCGTGTCGAGGCCGAACCTGCCGTGATCGCGCAGGATCACTTCCCAGGCATCGATCGAGCCCGGGATCGAAACCGCATGTGCCGAGGTCAGCGGCACCGAATGGATTTTCCGTTCCAGATACCAGTCGGCGGTGGCCGCGGCCGGCGCGCGGCCGGAGCCGTTATAGGCCACGATCTTGCCCTCGCCTTTGGGCTGGATCAGCGCAAAGCAGTCGCCGCCGATGCCGGTCGATTGCGGCTCGATCACCCCGAGCAGTGCGCAGGCGGCGACCGCCGCATCCGACGCCGTGCCGCCGGCCTTGAGCACCTCTATTCCTGCCAGCGCCGCCGCCGGATGCGAGGTCGCGATCATCCCGTTCTGGGCGTGGACGGTGGACCGGCCGGCGAAATGGAAATTCCTCATGCGAAATCGCTCACTTGATCGTTGTTTTGACAGCGCTACCCCGGGAGAAGCGGGGTTACATGACATATTCATACGGCGCTCGGCAATGGGCTGGTATACCAGCGGCAATGCGGGATTCGCAGGGGTTTCGCCCAACCTAACCGCCTGATAGACCGCCGCCATGCCCCTCAAGGTTGCCGCCCTCTACCAATTCGCTGCGCTACCCGATTTTCGCGAGCTGCGCCAACCCTTGCGTACGCTCTGCGCCGGCCTTGGCCTGAAGGGCAGCATCCTGCTCGCCCCCGAGGGCATCAACGGCACGGTTGCGGGAAGCGATGAAGGCATCGATGCGCTGATGTCCGAGTTGCAGCAGGGCGCGCTGTTCGGCGGCCGGCTTAACCATCTCGAGTTGAAATTCTCGCGCGCTGAAGCGATGCCGTTCGGGCGGATGAAGGTGCGCTTGAAGAAGGAGATCGTCACCCTCGGTGATCCCAAAGCCGATCCGACCCGGCAGGTCGGCATCTATGTCGACCCGGCCGACTGGAATACGCTGATCTCCTCGCCCGATACGCTCGTGATCGACACCCGCAACGCCTTTGAAGTCGCGATCGGCACGTTCGACGGCGCACTCGATCCGGGAATCGCCAGCTTCGGCCAATTCAAGAACTTCGCCGCGCAACAGCTTGATCCGGCAAAGCACAGGAAGATCGCGATGTTCTGCACCGGCGGCATTCGCTGCGAAAAGGCGAGCTCGCTGTTGCTGGCTGAGGGCTTTACCGAGGTCTATCACCTCAAGGGCGGGATCCTGAAATATCTTGCGGAGGTACCCGAGGCGGAGAGCCGCTGGCGCGGCGAGTGCTTCGTGTTCGACGAGCGCGTCGCGCTGGGCCATGGCTTGCGCGAACGGGTCAAGGAAGGCGCCGATGAGTGAGAAAGAGCTCAGCGAGCGCATCGACGCGTTGGAAGCGCGGTCGATGTATCAGGAAGAGACCATCGAACAGCTCAATGCGACCATCACGGCGCAGTGGAAGCAGATCGATGTCCTGACACGCCAGCTCGCGGCACTGACCGAGCGCCTGCAGGAAGCCGAAGCCAGCGCACCGGCCCCCGCCAACGAGCGGCCGCCGCACTATTAATCCGCCGGGCTAAACGCCCATCGCGAAATAGGTCGCCAGCGCCACCACAGCGACCACGATCATGCACCATACCACCGGCGCGACCTGCTTGCTGCTGCCGCTGCGCGGCGAGTCATTGGCGGCGTGGTTGAACTCGGTGTGCACCATGGCTCACCTCCTTGGGCCCACCCCTTCGGCGCACCTCAATGGAACACGGCCTTGACCCTGTCCCACAGCGAGGGTTGCGGCTCATGATCCTCTTCGATGTCGTCTGCGCGCGGCGCATCTCCGTCGCTGTCGTGCCGGGTCGGAGCCGGTTGCGCGTGGCTGACGGGATCGGAGGCCGGAAAACTGTCGATCAGCCCGGCTTCCAGTTTTGCATGCATTTCAGCATCGGCGCGCGCGACTTCCCCAGGGGTAACAGCGTGCGGGTCGTGGGGTGCGGGATCGAATTTCTCAGCCATGTCTCTCAGCCTCAGGTAGCCTCGATACTGAAACAACGCCCCGGATTCGCGCCAGTTCCTTGCTTCAATCCTTGCTTTAATCCTTTCTTGGCCAAGCCCCCTGCGGCGTGTATCAGGGTCGGAAAAATCGGGACGTTTGGCTTTGACAGAAAACAGCAAAAAACCCCTGCTCGAGGTCCTCACCGGGCAACGGCGGGAAACCCCGCCGATCTGGATGATGCGGCAGGCCGGCCGCTATCTGCCGGAATACCGCGAGGTCAGAGCCAAGGCCGGCGGTTTCCTCGATCTCTGCTTCAATCCGGAGCTGGCCGCTGAGGTCACCCTGCAGCCGATCCGCCGTTTCGGCTTCGATGCCGCGATCATCTTCTCCGACATCCTGGTCATTCCCTATGCGCTCGGTCGCGAGGTGCGGTTCGAGGTTGGCGAGGGCCCGAGGCTCGATCCGCTCGACACACCGGAGAAGATCACTGGGCTCGCAACGCAGGCCGATTTCCGCAAGCTCGGCCCCGTCTATGAAGCGCTGCGGCGCGTGCGCGGCGAGCTCGCCAATGACGTCGCGCTGATCGGCTTCTGCGGCGCGCCCTGGACGGTTGCGACCTACATGGTCGCCGGACAAGGCACGCCCGACCAGGCGCCGGCGCGTCTGCTTGCCTATCGCGAGCCGGAAGCATTTTCGAAGATCATCGACGTGCTCGTCGAAAACTCCATCGAATATCTGCTCGGACAGCTCAAGGCCGGCGCCGATTGCGTGCAGATCTTCGACACCTGGGCCGGTATCCTGCCGCCGCGCGAATTTTTGCGTTGGTCGATCGCGCCGACCGCGCGCATCGTCGAGGGCGTGCGCGCCCAAAAAAAGGACGCGAAGATCATCGGCTTTCCCCGCGGCGCCGGCGCGCTGCTGCCGGCCTATGTCGGCGCGACCAAGGTCAATGCGGTCTCCATCGACTGGGCGGCCGAGCCGGCGCTGATCCGCGAGCGCGTCCAGAGCCGGGTCGCCGTGCAGGGCAATCTCGATCCGCTCGCCCTGATCGCCGGCGGCGCCGCGCTCGACCGCGCCGTCGACGACGTGCTGGCGAACTACGCGCAAGGCAGGCTGATCTTCAACCTCGGCCACGGCATCACACCGGAAACCCCGATCGCGCATGTCGAACAGATGGTGCGGCGTGTAAGGGAGTGGCGGGGGTAGCGCTCAGCACTTCTTCTGATTCGAATGTCAACTAGCTTGGATCCGTAGGTTGGGCAAAGCGAAGCGTGCCCACCACTGCTTGCCCGGTCTATAATGGTGGGCACGGCGCAATGCGCCTTTCGCCCACCCTACGTTCTGGCCCGGGACGACAGCGGAGAAGACGTGAAACAGTGTTCTCGCGGCATGGTTTGCCCGAGTTCTGCAAAGCTCTCACCCTCGAAACCAAGAGGGCGCAGGGAATGCCGGATGCTGGTCGCACCCGCAGCCTTGCGTGCAAGTGAAAAAAGCACGCAAGCAAGTCACCACAGGTACGCCGAAACACTCCGGCATTCCCTGCGCGATGGTTTACGGCTTATACGCGCTCTCCCCGGGGTACCGGGCTTGATAGCCCCCGTCGCTTCGCCGGAAACATCGGCGAAGCTTGACACCAGCGTCGGGGTGTCGGGACCACGCGTTTTCGCTCGTCCGCCTGCCGCATCGCTCGCCTTGCGATACCGAGGCGTCCATCGCTCCCTGCCCCAACGTACGTGGCGATTGGCCGTAACGCCCCTCCTGGTGGGACAGGATAAGCGCAACATACACGGATTTTTATTTCTGTAAAGGCGAATTTTTGAAAAACAGAACTGAACAATGCGATCTGTTTGAGACAGCTCGCAAAAATCGCGCTTTGGCGCCAAGGTGCCGGTGGCAGCGCGTGGTACTGTGCGCGCGGCCACAATTGCCAAAATTTTCCCATCGGATCCGGAACCTTTCGCTTATGTCCAATTTGTAACATCCATCAGCAGCGAGTTGCGGGGCGGTTTGATGAGGCAGGCATCGATATTCGTTGTCGAAGACGAGACGCTGATACGGATGATGCTCGTCCAAATAATCGAAGAACTCGGGCATAGAGTTATCGCCGAGGCGTCAAACGTCGAAGATGGTCGTTCCCTTGCGGAAATCGAGGAGTACGATCTCGCGATCCTCGACATCAATTTACAAGGCTTCAACGTGCGGCCGGTTGCCCAGGCAATTACGCAGCGGGGGCTGCCCTTCTTTTTCCTGACTGGTTACGGCTCCAGAGGCGTGCCGGATGGATTCAAGGGATTACCTGTCCTTGATAAACCCTGCACGCCAGAAGCGCTCAGGTGCACCATTGACAGTGCGCTATTGAATCGAGAGCCCAGAGCGCAAGACGACAACGGGCGTGCATCGCAGACCTGATGTCCGCAGCGAGTCAGAAGGCGACGTTTCCGCGTGCTTCGTTCTCCGCTTCGGACCTGGACTTACGCACGGCCGCATCGGGCCAATAGCAGACGTCAAGGTCTAAGGTCTTCCTCTCAAGACGTCATGCCCGGTCGTAGGCACCACCAATGGCCGCAATGTAACGCTCGACGGACTTCTGCAAGATCTGCTTGGCATCCGAGTCGATCACCCGCTCCCAGTGGTGGCTGTACACGCGATCGAATGCGAAGGGCATCAACGCAGTACCAACAGTTCGGACCGCCTTTTCGGAAAGGGGAATGAAGTTTGGAATGCTGCGCATGAACGCGAACGATTTCCGATCCAGATTGGCGATGGCCATATCCGCCGAGCAGACGACGCCCTTTCCCTCCGCGCCCGCCGCCCAATGCAACATTGCTCCGCCGGGGAAGTGCCCGCCGCCGCGGATCAACGTGATACCTTTCATCAGTTCGAGTCTGTCGCCTTGCCAAAACTTTATGCAGCCATCGGGCTGCCTCACCCAATCGGCATCATCGGCGTGAAGATAAACCGGCACGTTGCCGAACGCCCGGCTCCAATCAACAAGCGTCGTGTAGAAGTGTGGGTGCGAAATTGCGATAGCGCACAATCCGCCGAGGCCATTGATGATGGTGATGGTGGCGTCATCGACCAGCGAGATGCAATCCCACAAGATGTTGCCTTCAGGCGTGCACACCAGCAGCGCGCGCTGGCCGATGGCAAATTTGGGCGTCGTACCGATACCGATCAGGCCCGGTTCGTACTGGCGGAATCCGTTGTGGTGGGAAATTCGAAGCCGTTCCAGCGTTGTCCATGACTGGCCCTCCGGGGGAAGAAATTGGCGTTCGTCTTCGCATACGGGGCAGCGGACGGGCGGAGCTTTGCTCGCCGGATATTGCGTGCCGCAGGTCGAGCAGATGAAGGCGGGCATGTGTGTCCCCCTTGGGTCGCACTAACGAGCGTCGAAGCAACCATAGCCGCGGCAGGTACAAGAAAAAAATACATAATTGGCACATTAGTATATGTTCTGGTTATGAAGCTCGAAGCACGATTGCGGGCATTCGCGGCGTTCGCACGCCAGAGGTCGTTTTCGGCAGCTGCGGCTGAGCTACGTATCAGCCAGCCAGCGGTCTCAAAACACATCGCCGAATTGGAAGAGGCTCTGGAACTGAAGCTTGTCAAGCGCTCAAAGCGCGATGGCGCGCTCACTGAGGCCGGTGATTTCATTGCCAATCATATGCTTCGGGCGGAGTCCCTCTTGATGCAGGCAGGTCTAGGCGCAGCCGAATTCCGCAAGAGCGGCGCCGGCTCGGTTTCCGTGGTGGCCTCATCCTTGACCGGCGTCTATCTGCTGCCCGATATCATTGCAGAGTTTCAACATTCCCATCCGGATGTGCGCGTCACCTTGCAGGCACTGCCGAACAAGCAGTCGAACTGCTTCGGTCGCATCGCGCCGAGCTTGGTTTTGTCGCCGGGACGGTCACGGCGCCTGAGATCGAAACCACACCCTTGTTTGAGTATGACGTGCCGATCGTCGGCAAGTCAGCCCTCCTGCCCCAGCGTCCGTCGCGGGATAGCCTCGAAAAGGTAACATGGATTTCCAGGGAGGCAGGCTCGGCGACACGAATTTCGTCCGACGCAGGATTGGCCCGGTTGGGCATCGTTCCCAGACGCCGACTTGAGCTGCCCTCCAATGAGGCGGTCGTCCGTGCACTGAAGCGAGGTTATGGGATTACGGCGATCAGCCGCTATGTGGTCGCTGCAGAATTGCGAACCGGCTCGTTGTCCGCTGTCCGCGTTCGCGTTCGCGGCTGGAACGTCCGCAACGTCGTTTCGGTGCTACGAGTTCGAGATGCGACATTGACCCCATCGGCAGACGGCTTCCAGGTGCTCGTTCGCGATCGCCTCGCTGAAATGGCGCGCCACCGAACGCGCTGATATGGGTAAAGCTATTGCTGCTTCTGACCGACCGTGTCGCCGACAGCATTGACGTCCGTTTCGGGTTCGTTAGCGGCCACTCTCTGATTGATCGTAAGATTTCTGCTCAACCGTCGGAAGCCGACATCCGCGCATTTATAAGCACTCACCCTAGTCGCAGCGGAGCTTCCTGGCCCAGGCGTGCGCACCGCAACCCTGTGCTGCGCAGAATGCGCCGACCAGGCGCGCGACGCCGGCACTGGATGCAAAGACCTCGGCGTTTGTCTCATCGAGACGCTGCGAGGCCTCTTCCGCGCGGTGTCGCAACGATGCCTCGTCGAGCATCAGCAGCTTCCCGCCGTGAAACACGATGCGGCCGCCGATCATGACCGTATCGACCGAAGCGGCGTTCTCACCGAATACCATCTGCACCAGCGGCGCACGTAACGGGACGAAGTGCGGGCTTTCCAGCCGCAGGAAGACGATATCCGCCTCGAATCCTGCAGTGAGACGGCCGATCTTCTCGAATCCCAACCCCTTTGCCGATCCTTCGGTCGCCATGGCGAAGGCCTCAGCGGCTGAAATCCACTCCTCCGTCGCAAAGCCGTCGATGCGCGAGAGATAGGATGCGAGCCGCGTCGCCTCGAACATGTTTTGCCCGTCCGACGTATTGCTGGCGTCGGTGCCGACACCAACAGCGATGCCTGCGCTCAGCATCTCGCGCACCGGCGCGACGCCGGAGCCGAGCCGGAGATTGCTGGAAGGATTATGCGCGACGGTGACGCCACGCGCGGCGAGGCGCCTGATGTCGTCGCTCTCCAGCCAGATCGCATGCGCGACGCTCAGGCGATCCGACAGGAAGCCGAGCTTGTCGAGATGAGTGACCAGGCTCATGCCGTAGCGTGTTTGTCCGATCGCGGCCTGCGCGCGGGATTCCGCCAGATGCGTCTGCAGGCGAACGCCATGCTCGACGGACAATTGATTGCACTGGCGCAAAAATGCGTCCGAACAGTGCAGCGGAATGGTCGGTCCAAGGGCGGGGCGAATGAAGCGGCGGTCGAAACGCCAGTTCGCCAGGATCGCTTCGCATGCTTCAAAGGTCTTTTCGGTCGGAGCCGCACGCAGACCCGCCATTTGCGATCGCAAATCCTCCGGCAACGCGTCCAGCAGTCCCGGCAATGCCTGATAGATCGTGCGATCGGCGATCATCGGCGCGACGACCGCGCGCATGCCGGCGTCCCGATAGGCGCTCGCGACGGCCGAGATGCCCTCCTCGGAAGGCTCCGGCACTTCGACCGTGAGGTCGAAGCAGGCCGTGCAGCCCTTGCGGATCATTTCGGCCGCCGAGAGTGCGGCGGAGAGGTATTTGTCCTCAAGCCGGCGCGAGCGCGCGCTGGCGCCGGCACCGGTCAGGAACATTTCCAGCGAGACCTTGTCGTCGACGGCGCCGCGGTTGAGCGCGCCGTGCGAATGCGTGTGCGCATTCACGAGCCCGGGGATCAGCAGCCGATCGTCGGCGGAAACGGCCTCCGTGTCGTCCGAGACCGGGACGCCTCGCGGCTCGAGGGCCGCAATCCGGCCGTCCTCGATCAGGATATCCAGTGGCGCCGTGGCGCCGCCGGGCTGCAGCACCAGGCCGTCGCGGATGACGGTTCGGCGACCGGTCATGACACGCCGTCGCGAGACAGCCCGGCATAATATTCGTCGAGCGTTGGCGTCAGCATTTCGAAACGATCGCGGATGGTGGAGCAGCTGTTGCCGCCGAGGCGCGCGATCGCATCGAGTTTTGCGGGATCGACCCGCATGCGATCGGCATCGATGACATCGTCGTGATAATGCGCGAACAATATCTCGCCCAGGATGATCTGCCTGGATTTGCCGAGTTCCAGCGTCACATGCCGTCGGCACTCGAAGGACGCCGGCGCCTCCTTGATCCAGGGCGAGGCCACGGCCTTGCCGGGCATCGCGGTCAGCCCCGCGGCCTTCAACTCATCTTCCTCAGGCGGGAACGGGACCGAGCAGAGATGCATCGCTTCCGCAATCGCATGCGAGACGATGTTGACCGTGAAGACTTCCGTCAGGCGGATGTTGAGCCCGGTGTCCTTGAACCGCATGTCCGGATGATTTTCGACGCCGAGCGCCAGGATGGGCGGATCGGCGGACAGGCAATTGAAGAAGCTGAACGGCGCGGCATTGACACGGCCCTGCGGATCGACCGTCGTCACCAGCGCGATCGGGCGCGGCACGACGGTGCCGATCATCAGCTTGTACTTGTCGCGCGCCGACAGCGCGCGAAAGTCGAAGGTCACATCGGTGGGATCGCCGGACAGCGCGTCCATCATTGGCTCTCGATCGACGGCGCGCCGGCATGCGCCTGCAGGAAACGCTCCTCCCACCAAGAGAACAGCAGGTCGCGCAGCGCGGCCGCGTCATCATCGCCATAGATGTCCGCTCGCTTGACGGCGTTGAAGGCCGCCAGTTCCTCCTCCGACAGCGACACCGGCAATTCGGTGATGCGGATCGGCGTGTTAGGAAACTCCGGCTGGTAGGAAGGATCGCGCCGCAGCGGCCGATCAGTCTTGATGGTCGCGTTGCGGAAATCCTTCGGCGTGCGCTGGCTCGACAGCAGCGGTGTCTTCGGCACGGCTGCAAGATCGGCCTCCGTTGCTGCGAACACCGTGAGCTTGAGCGGCTTGAGCGCGAAATTGCTGGTGCGCATTACATCCGCGCCGCAGACATTGGGAATTGCCAGCACATCCATCAGCGCCAGCAGGTCGACATGATCGCCGGCCTTTGTGGTCTGCCGCGTCATATAGGCGTGGCCGTCCAGGTCGACGCCCGTACACATGAACAGGTTGAAGGAATCATGCACGTCGTCGGGCGTCAGCCCGTATTCGCGCTGCGCCTCGGCCTGGATGTCGTGGCAATTGGTGTGGACGGCAAAGCCGTAAGAGGCCTCATAGACATAGGCGCTGCAACGGGGAAACAGCACGTCGTTGCGGCCGACCGTGTCTTCGAGAATGTAGAGCATGGCCCGCTCGCGGGGCGGCGCCGACCACATGAAGGTGCCCTTGGTCGGATGGAAGCCGTGCACCGTGCGGGTTCGCCCGCAATGCATGAACTCCTTGTAGTCATGCAGGTTGAAGCAGTTGAAATCGGCGCATTGGCCGCCTTCGACCTGCTCGATGCGCAGGATCTGTCCCTTGAGCAGCTCGATGGCCTTGCCGGTGCCGGGCTCCAGGACGTGTTCGAACAGGACGCGGCGTTCGCTCATCGCACCGGCTCCAGGTCGTTCGGCTTCGCCTTGGTTTCCGCCTTGCGGGCGGCGGCGTATTCGCGGAGCGCCAGTCGCACCAGGGCGGCGCGATCGGGTGCGACACCGCGGGCTATGGTGCGGTCCATCAATTCGAGCTGCTGCTGATTGAGTCGCAATTTGATCTCCGCTTCCGCCATTCACGCCTCCTTGGCATGCACTTCAATATATTCTTGTATGCAGTTTTTGGCCTGAACCGTGCCTGACCCGTTTCCGATCCAGGCGAATTATGCGCGGATTTTGCTTGTAATCGAGTGCAAACTTTAGGCGACCTGCTGCCGAATCTTCGCGCCTGTCGACTATTATTTGCTCATCTTGTGTACAGTTTTTCCTGCTATCGTACACGAGATTTCACCGGTCAATGCCGACCGGAAAGCACTGGCAAAACGCTAATGAGCAAGAAATCCACCCGCGTCGACCTGGCCTGTCAGGCCTTGCGGCAGGCCATCATCGAACAGGCGCTGCCGCCAGGCACCAAGCTGCCGGAGGACGAGCTGGGTGCGCGCTTCGGCATGAGCCGGACGCTGGTGCGCGAGGCGCTGGCGCAGTTGCAATCCGAGGGCCTCGTTGACGCGCCGCCGCGCCGGACCGCAACCACGGCGATGCCGACGCTGGACCAGGCACGGGAGGTTTTCCAAATCCGCCGCATGCTGGAACGCGAGGTGGTGCATCTCGTCATCGGGCGCTGGCGGCCGCAATTCGGCGCCGACCTCGAGGGTCATGTTCGCGCCGAGGAAGCCGCGCGACAAAAGGGCGACGCGCGCGTCTCGATCCGGTTGGCCGGCGAATTTCACACCAAGCTCGGCGAGATGGCCGGCAATTCGCTGCTCCGCCGCTATCTCTCGGAAGTGGTGTCGCGCTGCTCGCTGATCCTTGCACTCTATGGCCGACCCCACTCCGCCGACTGCGCCGTCAACGAGCACCGCGAGATCGTCGCAGTCTTGCGTGCCGGCAATGCCGAGGCCGCGGTGAAGATCATGGAACATCATCTGGGTTCGGTCGAGCAACGGGCGTTGCTCGACCAGGGACGCGACGCCGGATTTGATCTCGGCACCGTGCTGTCACGCTATGTCGGGGGTCTCGACGGCGCGGGCGCAGCGAAGGTCGCCAAGCTCGCCAGGCCGAAAGCCAGGGGGAAGCGATGATCACATCGATTCCACCTTAAGACAGCTCGCTTCAACATCACGCCTTACCGTTTCGTTCGTTCCCATCGCCCGCGGGTAGCCACGCCGCGGCACAGACGGAGTATTGCCTATGACCCAGTCTTCCCTCTCCCGCAGGACCTTCCTCGGCGGCGCTGCGGCGGCGCCTTTCGTGCTGTCAGGTCTCGGTACGTCCGCGCGCGCTGCCGATCTCACCATCGGCATCATCTATGTCGGCTCGCGCACCGACTATGGCTGGAACCAGGCCCACGCAGTGGCGGCGAAGGCGTTGAAGGAAGTGCCGGGCGTCAAGGTCGTCGAGGAAGAGAACGTGCCCGAGACCGTCGCAGTGCAGAAGACCGTGGAGTCCATGATCAACATCGACGGCGCGACGCTGCTGTTTCCGACCTCGTTCGGCTACTTCAATCCGTTCATGGTCGATGCCGCGAACAAGTTTCCCAAGATCGAATTCCGCCACCCGACCACGCTGTGGCAGGCCGACAAGCATCCCACAAATCTTGGCGGCTATTTCTGCTATCTCGACCAGGGCCATTATGTGAACGGCATCGCGGCCGGGCTTTCGACCAAGTCGAACAAGATCGGCTACATCGCCGCCAAGCCGATCCCGCTGGTGCTGCGCAACGTCAATTCCTTCATGCTGGGCGCGCGCAAGGTCAATCCGAACGTGACCGTGCAGCTCATCATCACCGGTGACTGGGCGCTGCCGGTACGCGAGGCCGAAGCCGCCAATGCGCTGGTCGATGCCGGCTGCGACGTGATCGCCTGCCACATCGACAGTCCCAAGGTCGTGATCGAGACCGCCGAGAAGCGCGGCGTGAAGAGCTGCGGCCACAACGCCAACCAGTTCGACCTCGCCCCGAAGGGTTTCATCACCGGAGCCGAGCTGAAATGGGAAACCGTCTACAAGAGCTTTGCCGGCATGATCGCCAAGGGCGAGAAGCTGCCGAACATGGTGATCGGCGGTTACGACAAGGACATGGTAGTGAGCTCGGCCTTCGGCGCCGGCTGCAGCGAAGCCGGACGCAACGCCGCGACCGCCGCGATCGCGGACCTGAAGGCCGGCAAACCGATCTTCGCAGGCACCGTCAAGAGCAACACCGGCAAGCTGATCTCAGACAAGGACACTGGTCTCTACGACCCCTCCCTCGAACACACCGACTATCTGGTCGAGGGGATCGTCGGAACCGTTTGACGTTGGGCAGGGAACACCGGTCTCGCCGCATGGCAAGGATCCTCTCCACCAGGAGAGGATCGTTATCGCGGCATCAGTACCAGCGAAACAGCGCCGTCACGCGAGCCGCCCGCCGATAACGAAAACGCAAGCTTCTTTTCCTAAGTTGAGCTCAACAACACCCGCTGCCATTGCCGGGTCAAGCCGAAGCGTTTTGTGAACGCGGGCGAAAACAAAATCAAATGCAAGAGCATGGCGACGCTTCTCAAACCAGTTTGATAACCCATTCGCGCGACGCGTGAAGTCGCTCATGTTGATTTTCAGCGTGAGGTTTTCACTCCGCAAACATGATGCGGCGGGTGAGCCGGGATTCGCTCAGCCAACACGACCGTCGCTTTGGCCGAGCAGCAACGACAATTCCTGCCCGAGCTGCTTGAGCAACCGGCCGGCGGCGCTCGCGGGTTTGGCGTCGAACTGGGGCCCCATGCCGAGCACGGACACCGCGGCGACCACCTTGGCTTCATGGTCGACCAGCGGCACCGATAGCGCGTTCAACCCTTGCTGCCGCGCCCCGAGCGAAGCGGCGATGCCGGCTTTGCGGATCGCGGCGTATTCCGCATAGACGGCTTCCATCGCCTTGCTGGTGGAGGCGCCTCGCTCGAGGAGTTCCTGCTCGACGATCGGCTCGGTGACGGCGCGGGGCAGATAGGCGGCGAGCAGCTTTGCGGTCGCCGACGTCGTGATCGGGAGCACCACCCCCGGCTTCATGCGAATGGAAAGCGGCGAGTTGCTTTCGAACCACCGCACGATGGTGACGCCCCGCCCCACCCATTGCCCGATGCCGACGGCCTGGCCGAGGTCAGGCTTGCCGAGTTTCGCGACAAACGCCTCGAAGTGGGGCTCGAGCAGCGACAGCGCGTTGTGGTCGTGCGAGGCGACCTGGCTGATGCGGTAGCTGAGCAGACCAAAATTGTAGCGGTGGCCGCCCTCCTCGCGCGTGACGAGGCCGCAGCGGATCATGCTGACGAGATAGCGATGCAGTTTGGCCGAGGCGATGCCGGTCTTGGCTTCCAGCTCCTTCAGCCGCGCCGGACGCGGCAAGGTGAGCAGGGCCTGCAGGATGGTGCCGACCACCTCGACCGCATCGACGCCGCCGCCTCGTGCCGCTTCTCTCGTCGCCATGCTTCTCCTCCGCGAGGCGCTTGCTGCGTTGACAGCCGATCCATCGCGCGCCTAATCTTACACCACACGTAAAAGATTACGGCAAACGTAATTTAGCGGAGGAAGCGCCTTGAAGCTGTTGCCCTGCCGGGCGGCCTTGCTCGCCCTTGTGCTTGCGACAACGACCGCGGTGGCTGAGGACGCCTATCCATCGCGGCCGATCAAGCTGATCGTGCCCTACCCGGCAGGCTCGCTGGTCGACCTGCTCGGCCGGTTCGTCGCCGACACGCTCTCGACCTCGCTCAAGCAGCCGGTGGTCGTCGACAACAAGCCCGGCGCCAGCACGCTCCTTGGCGCGATGGCCGCCGCCGCGGCGCCGCCCGATGGCTACACACTACTGGTCCCGACGGTGACGACTTTGAGCATCGCACCGCAGCTTGTCGCCAAGCCCGGCGTCGATTCGCTGAAGGATTTCACGCCGATCGCGCGACTAGGGGCCACCAGCTTCTTTCTCAGCGTGAACCCGTCCTTCCCGGCGCGAACCATGGCGGAGTGGATTGCGGAAGTGAAAAATCATCCAGGCCAATACACCTATGCCTCCGCTGGCGTCGGCACGCCGCATCACATCTTCATGGAGCGGCTCAAGACCGAGCTTGGCCTCAACATCGTGCACGTGCCTTACAAAGGCTCCAGCAGCGCGATGACGGATCTGATCGCGGGCCGTGTCGACATGGCCTTCCTCGACGGCACGCTGGCGATCCCCAACATCAAGGCCGGCAAATTGTTCGCCGTCGGCATGTCGCTGAAGAAGCGCAGCGTGCTGATGCCGTCCGTGCCGCCGATCGCCGACACCGTGCCTGATTTCGACTGGAGCGGCTGGATCGCGGTGGTGGGCCCTGCGAACATGCCCGCGCCGATCGTGAAACTGCTCGCCGATGAAATCCGCGCGATGCAGGCGACACCGCATTTCGCCGATCTGTTGAACGAGGCGGCGATGGAGCCGATGGACCCGATCCCGCCGGACGCCTTCGCCGCCTTCGTCCGCAGCGAATATGCCCGCTGGGGTCCTGCGATCAAGGCTTCGGGCGCCACCGTCGAATGATCTCATCACAGGAATGACCATGCATCCCACCCATCAAATCCGCCGGATCGTCACCGGCCATGACGACGGCGGCAAGGCGATCGTCGAGAGCGATGGCATCTGCCCCCATGTGAAGGTGCGCGAAGGCGCGGGCTTCGTCTCCAGCCTGCTCTGGGTCACCGACGAGACGCCGGCGCGCGTCGACCTCAGGCAGGACCGCGCCGCGCGCACCATCGGCGTGCCGCCACCGGCAAACGGATCGATCCTGCGCGTGGTCGACTTTCCGCCGGTCACCAAAGAGGCGGAAGCGATCGATCAGGAAACGCTGCTGAAAGCGATGGGAGCCGACCAGCATACCCATGGCGGCGGAACGGCGCGCCACGCCTTCATGCACCGGACCAGGAGCGTCGACTACGCCATCGTGCTGCAGGGCGAGATCGACATGCTGCTCGACGATTCCGAGGTGCATCTGAAGGCCGGCGACTTCCTGGTGCAGCAAGCCACCAACCACGCCTGGGTCAACCGTTCCGACAAGGTCTGCCGCATCGCCTTCGTGCTGATCGACGGAATTGATCCGCTCGACAAGCCGCACACGTGACAGGAGTATCGCAGTGAAATTCGGTGTCTTTGATCACGTCGATCGCGGCGACCTGCCGCTGGGGCAGCATTATGAGAACCGGCTGCGGCTGACCGAGGTGTATGATCGCGAGGGTTTTCATGCCTACCAGATCGCCGAACACCATTCGACGCCGCTCGGCATCGCCGGATCGCCCAGCGTGTTCCTCTCGGCGGTCGCGCAGCGGACCAAGCGCTTGCGCATCGGCACGCTGGTCTACACGCTGCCGCTGGTGAACCCGCTGCGGCTCCTGGAAGAAGTCTGCATGCTCGACCAGATGAGCAATGGCCGCCTCGAGCTCGGCGTCGGCCGCGGCTCCTCGCCCTATGAGCTCGCTTATTTCGGCGTCACCGCGGAAGCCTCCGCCACGCTCTACAAGGAAGGCTATCAGGTCCTGATGCAGGGCCTGCAATCCAAGGTGATCGATTTCGACGGGCAGCACTATCGCTTCAAGAACGTGCCGGTCGAGCTCGAATGCGTGCAGAAGCCGACGCCGCCGATCTGGTACGGGCTGTCCGCACCCGCGGCGGTGCCGTGGACGGCGGAGAACGGCATCAACATCGTCTGCAACACCGCAGCAAAGAATGTCCGCCCCGTCACTGGCCGTTATCGCGAAATCTGGGCCGCGACCAAGCGCGCCGCGCACGAGCCGCATCCGCTGATGGCGATCGGCCGGCACATTGTGGTCGCCGAGACACGCGAGGCGGCGCTTAGCAGCGGCAAGCGCGGTTTCGACCGCTGGTATGCGAGCCTGCAGCATCTCTGGCGCGTGCACGGCAATCCCATGACGCACTATCCGGTGCCGGAGGATTTCATGGCCGCGGTCGATGCCGGCTTCATTCTGGCCGGGACTCCGGACGAGGTAACAGACGGGCTGCGCCGCGAGATCGACACCGCAGGCGTCAACTATGTGCTAACCCGCTTTGCCTTCGGCAATCTGTCCTTCGAGGAGGAGCTGCGTTCAGCGACCCTGTTCGCCCGCGAAGTCATGCCGCGCTTTGCACGGGAGACTGCCGCGGCGTGAATTTCGTCGCGACAGTCATCATCGAAGGCACGTCACTCAAAGCCGGAACGGCTGACGACAGGCGGCAATGCGAACAGGCCGAACGCGACCATACCGAGCGATACGGCGACGAAATTCCAGGTGACGTCGGCCTTCAGCCAGATCACCACATAGCCTCCGAGCACGGCGACGGCGGCCCTGAGCAGAGCGGCGAGGACGGAGGCTTCCATCCGCCGGGTTGCCTGTCCGACGCAATAGAGGACATAGCCGAGCCCGAAGAATCCGAAGAACGGACCGACACGGTGCAGATATTCGGCGCCGACTTGCAGCACGGCTGGATCCTGGCTGAAGATGCCGATCCAGGCCCTCGGAAAGGCCGCCGCGAAAAGCCCGATCAGTTCGGTCAGCGTGCAGGCCATCAGGACACCCAGCCACGACGCCTTCACGGCGCGATCGATCTGGCCAGCGCCAAGGTTGGCGCTGATCACGATTCCGACCGGACCGCCGATGCCATAGGCGAGCGGCACCAGAAGAAACTCCAGCCGCGAGCCCGCGCCATAGCCGGCCAGGGCCTCGACGCCGCCGACAGCCACATAGGCCGTGACGATCGCGAGCGTCAGATTCGTGCTGGCCGAGACGACGGACGACATTCCGCCGACGCGGAGAACGGCGAGTGCGGGAGCCAGCGAAAGCCGGGGCAACCGAAGCGACGGCTTGAGAACGCCGAACCGGCCCCAGAGATAGGCTGCGTAGGCGAGCGTTCCGAACGCATAATAGATCAGCATCGCCACCGCACCGCCCGCCGGACCAAGGCCCGGATAACCGAAGGCACCAAAGATCAGGGCAGGCGAAAGCGGGAGCAACATCAAAGCCCCGCCACCGACCACGATCACCGGCACCAGCAGATTGCCGGTGCCACGAACCACTGCCATCAACAGGTTGAACAACCAGATCAGCACGGCACCTGCAAAAATGATCGACGAATAAGAGATCGCGATCGCAAGTGCATTTCCGGAGACGCCCATATGGGCGTAAAGGCTCGGCCCCAGCACATGCATGATGGCTGTCGTCGCAAGGCCAAGCGGAACACCCAAAACGACCGCGTACCAGGCATATTCACTGGCCTCGCCGATCCGGCCGGTGCCAAGGGCGCGGGCGACTGTCGTGACGAAGCCGCCGCCGATCGCACCTTGCGCGATGGCGAGCACCAGCGAGACCAGCGGGAATACCGGGGCGACGCCGGCGAGCGCATCGAGGCCCGTTTGCGCTACGAAATAGACTTCCAGCAATCCGATCAGGACCTGGATGGTCATAACCGCGGCATTGGGCATCGCAAGCCGCAGGATCATGGATGCGATCGGCTGCTCCAGCAGCATGCGGGTGCGCGGATCGACTTCAGCGGCTCGGATTTGCTCGCGGCTCTCGACGGCCGGTGCAGCACTCCTGGAAAATCCGGCGCTGGTATCGCGCGACTGGCGGCGGCACTTTTCGGCCGGCGCGAGCTCGGCGGCTGGACATGTCAGGGCGGTCGATTGCATGAGAGGCTCCATTTCGTTGCCTCACCGACTACGCCGGGCACCGCTTCGGATCGAACGATAAGATTTGACAAGGCTTGTTAGCGTTTCTAACAATTGCCGGATGGCAGCTTTTCCGCACCTGGAAGCCTTGCGGGTGTTCGAGGTGGCTTGCCGCCATGGCAGCTACTCCGAAGCGGCGCGCGAATTGCACGTGACGCACAGCGCCGTCAGCCAGCGCATCAGGCAATTGGAGGAAGAGCTTGGCCTCACGCTGTTCGAGCGGCAGGGCAACCGGATGGTGCCGACCGCAAGCGCGCTTCGATTGCAGGCTGGTGTCAAAAACGCATTCTCGGAATTGAGCGCCGCACTCGCCAGCATCAAGACGCGCCGTACCGATGCGGAAATCACCATAAGCCTGCTGCCGGTGATGGCGGCGCGCTGGCTGGTGCCGCGGCTTCCGCGTTTCAGGGCGCGGTTTCCGAACATCAATCTGCACATCAAGACCGGTCAGGCGCTCGCCAATTTCAAATCGGATGGCGTCGATATCGCGATCCGCTTCGGGACCGGCGATTGGAAGGGGCTGCGGACGATCAAGCTTCTCGACGAAGAATTCTTCCCCGTCTGCAGCCCAAGCTTCAACAATGGCCGTCTGCCAAAAGACCCCGTGTCGATGCTAGCGGAGCCACTGCTGATCGACCGCCATCTGTCATGGCGCGCCTGGTTCAAATCGGCCGGCCTGACGCTCGGTCGCGACATCACCGGCACGTCCTTCACCGATACAAACGCGCTGATGGAAGCGGCAGTGACCGGACAGGGAATTGCGCTCGGGCGCCTGTCGATCACGTACTCGGATATTCTGGCAGGCAAGCTGGTTCGTCTCTCCGAACACAGCCTGCGCGTGGCCTACTGTCACTATGCGGTCTATCCGATCTCGTCGGAATCCAACCCGGCTCTGGTGGCCGTCCGGGATTGGCTGATCGAAGAGGCGCGGCGGATGTAGGACGAGGCCACGTGGCCTAACGCCCTTCGCCCATCACGATCGCCCGATCGACGATGACCCAAATGGTCCGGGTGACCGCCATCACCTTTCCTTCGGGGCCGAGCAACGCGCTGTCCGCAAACAGCTTGCGGCCGTCCCTGCCGGTCGGCCATGCCACGATCACGCAGCGCTCGCCGGGACGAGGCCGATGATCGATCCGCGCGCTCATGCGCCCCAGCAACATGCTCTCTCCGCCACCGAGGCCGAGATGCCGCGCGGCGCCACCGGCAAATCCGGTTGGACAATCCAACGCCGACCATATGAACTCCGGCGCGACAAGGCCGTCGGCGGCGGCGAAGTTGGCGTGGGGAATCCATGATGAGGCGAGCGCCGCCGGTTTTTCGTGACGCTTGCCGAGCGGCCCCGGAATGATCCGCAGGCCGTCGCCATGCACGCGCGCAATTCCGCACCCGAAACACATCGGAAGCGGATGAGTGCGTTCATTGAGCGTGG
>Ga0210387_10000301_pt1 | contig 35890 bp, 35 predicted proteins | sample IncBWC7OmetaG_FD_160108 | JGI IMG/M metagenome (GOLD analysis project Ga0210387, IMG submission 160108) | Forest soil microbial communities from Barre Woods Harvard Forest LTER site, Petersham, Massachusetts, United States - Inc-BW-C-7-O ... | reverse complement strand
TGAGGGGAAACATCGGAACCAAAAACATCAGCGCGAAAACCGGCGGCCCCACCGATATCTTGCCGATCCCCAGCAATTCGTAAACCAGCGGCGACAAGGTGCCCCAGAGCACCAGGGCAGCGACGCTCACCAGAATCACGTTGTTGACCAGCAGGAAAAACTCGCGCGAGTACAGTTCAAAACCACCCGGCGCGTATAGCTTCGGCGCCCGCCACGCGTACAACGTCAACGAGCCGCCGATGGTCAGCACCAGAAAAGCCAGGATGTAGAGACCGCGGGTCGGATCGGTGGCAAAGGAATGCACCGACACCAGGACGCCGGAGCGCACCAGAAAAGTACCCACCAAGCTCAGTGAAAAGGCGAAGATCGCGAGCAGCAGTGTCCAGCTTTTGAAAATGCCGCGCTTCTCGGTGACGCTCAAAGAATGGATCAGCGCGGTGCCCACCAGCCATGGCATGAATGAGGCGTTTTCCACCGGATCCCAAAACCACCAGCCGCCCCAGCCCAATTCGTAGTAAGCCCACCAGCTGCCCAAGGCGATGCCGATGGTCTGAAACATCCAGGCAAAAATGGTCCAAGGCCGGGTCCATTTGGCCCACGTCTGGTCAAGCCGCCCTTCCAGCATCGCTGCGCAGGCAAAGGCAAAGGCCACGGAGAAACCCACGTAGCCCGTGTAGAGCATGGGCGGATGAATCGACAGCGCGAAATCCTGCAGCACCGGATTCAAGTCCGCGCCATCCTGCGCGGCGGGACTCAAGCGCAGGAAGGGATTCGAGGTCCACAAAGTAAACAGCATGAAGCCTGAACTGATGAGGCCCATGACGCCGAGCACACGGCTGGAGAAGGTCAAGGGCAGCGCGCGGCTGAAAGCGGCTACCGCGACGCTCCAAATCGAAAGAATCAGAATCCACAGCAGCAACGAACCTTCGTGCGCGCCCCACAGCGCCGCGACCCGGTAGAACAGCGGCAATTGCGAATTGGAATTGCGCGCCACGTACAACACCGAAAAGTCATCGTTCACGAAGCAATACACCAGACAGGCGAATGCCATGGCGACGAAAACAAATTGGCCCGTCACGGCAGGTCGCGACACCGCCATCCACGCAGGCTTGGCCTTCCAAGCACCGGCCAAGCCGAAAAACGCCTGCGAGACGCTCAGGAGGAAGGCCAAGATAAGGGCAAATATTCCTAATTCGGGTGCCATGACGTTGCTCCGTTAAGTGCCGCCCGGACCGCGGGGCGCCGCAACCGACGCTTGTTTGTTCTTGAGCGAGGCAGCGACTTCCGGCGGCATGTACTTCTCGTCGTGCTTCGCCAGCACTTCGTCCGCGACGAAGGCGCCGCTTGAATTCATCGTTCCATGCGCGATGATGCCTTGACCCTCGCGGAACAAATCCGGCAACACGCCGGTGTATTCGACGGGAACTTCGTGGGCGAAGTCCGTGAGGACGAAGCGCACCTGCAGATCACCTGGCTTGCGCTCGACGCTGCCCTTGACCACCATGCCGCCGATGCGAAAACGCTTGGCGAGCGGCGCGTTGCCCGCGACCACTTGGCTGGGATCGAAATAAAACATGATGTTCTCGCGCGAGGCCATGACCGCCAGCGACACCGACGCGGCCACCCCGCCCAAGATGCCGAGTACCACGTACAAACGTTTACGGCGCGGCGTCATTGCGCTTCACTCGCAGCCATGGCCAGCGCCCGGGCGACCTTCAGTCGCGCCGCATTCAGCGAGCGGCGCGCCGCCCATAGATTCCAGAGCAGGACGACGCCGGTGATACCAAAGCAAGGCCACACATAGCGCGCGTAGCCGCCCATGGACCAAAAGCTGCTCATGACTTGATAGCCTCCCGCACCCAGGCCGACTGGCGCTCCCGATTGAGCACCTCGCCTTGCACCCGGATGCACAGCACCGCACCGTAAAACAACATGAAACCCAACCACATCGACAGCAGTGGCCAGAGCATGCTGCCCGGCATTTTGGGTCCCTCTAGTGTAACAATCGTCGCACCCTGATGCAGTGAGTTCCACCAAACGACCGAGAAGTGCACGATGGGCACGTTCACCACGCCCACCACGGCGAGCAGTGCTGCCGCGCGATCGCCCTGCGCAGGATCCTCGAACGCTGAGCGCAGCGACATCACGCCTACATAGAGAAACAGCAGAATGAGTTCGGACGTCAGGCGCGGATCCCAGGCCCAGTAGGTGCCCCACATCGGTTTGCCCCACAGCGAGCCCGTCACCAAGGCCAGCAGTGTGAGCGATGCGCCGATCGGAGCGGACGCCGCGGCGACGGCATGACCCACCTTGATACGCCAGATGAGTGCGACCGCGCTCGCCGCAGCCATGACGGTGTAGACCGTCACGGACATGATCGCGGCCGGCACATGCACATAGATGATTCGAAACGCATCGCCCTGCTGATAGTCGGGCGGTGCGAAACCGAGCCCTGCGATCAGGCCATAGCCAATGGCCAAGGCCGCCGCGCCGAACAGCCAAGGCCTGAACGAAGCCGCCACGCCGAACACATAGGGCGGAGAGGCAAGCTTATAAAACCAAGTCCACATGAATTCTCTACCGTTATTCCATCGTGATGCGCAGCGCCGCGGCCGCCGCGAACGGCGCCAAGGTGCACGTGAACACACAGAGCGCGGCCAAAAAATACAAAGCCCCGGCCACACTCGTCCCAGAGACTGCCCGCTCGGTCGCCGCCGCGCCAAAAATCAGCAGCGGTGTCGCCAGCGGCAGCACGATCAACGACAGCAGCACATTGCCGCGGCGCAGACCGATCGTGAGGCCCGCGCCGATGGCTCCCAACCAACTCAAGGTGAGCGTTCCCAGCGCCAAACTCAGCAGCATTGTCGCAAATGCCTCGATGGGAATGCCAAGCGCAGTTCCCACAATCGGGGAAACCACGACCAAAGCAAGGCCCGTCACCAGCCAATGGGCGAGGGTTTTGGCCGCTACAATCAAGGTTAGACCGTGCCCGCTCAAGGCAAGTTGCTCCAAAGTGCCGTCATCGGCGTCGCTTTTGAACAGGAAATCCAGCGACAAGAGCGCCGACAGCAGCGCCGCCACCCAAAGCACACCCGGCGCGATGTCTCGCAACAGCGACAGCTGCAGGCTCAACCCCAGCGGGAATAGCGTGGTGACGATGAGAAAGAACACCAAGGGCTGCAACAGTTGCTCCGGGCGCCGGAAACTGAGACGCATTTCTCGCTGCACGATGAGCCAAAAGGCCTGCCAGGCGCTGACCGTCACGAATTGAGTTCCAAACGGCGCACATCGCAGGCCAGCGCCAACTCCCGGTGCGCAACCACCAGGGCGAGCCCCCCGGCCGTCACGTGGGCCTGCAGCAGCTCGGACACCAACTCCGAGCCTGCGGCGTCCAGATTTGCGTAGGGTTCATCCAACAGCCACACCGACGCCTGCATCGCAATGACCCGCGCCAGCGACACCCGGCGCCGCTGGCCGGCAGAGAGCACCCGTGCCGGCAAGTCCGCACAGGCGGCAACCTTGGTCCGGTCCAGGGCGGCCCGCAATTCATCGGGCTGGCAGCGGCGCTTCAATCCCACCGAAAAGCGCAGGTTCTCCAGCGCGGTGAGGTCGCCCTTGAGGGCCGGCTCATGCGCAGCGTAGGCCAGGGCCGCTTGATATTCCGTCCTATGGGTCGCAATGGACTGGCCGCGCCAGCTCACCGAACCCTGTTCGGGACGCAACAAGCCGCTGACCACTCGCAGCAAGGTGGTCTTGCCGGTGCCGTTCGGACCTGACACATGCAGGAGCTCGCCGCGACTGATATGGGTACTGACCCCCTGAAGCACATGACGATCGCCCCGCCAAACGTGGATTTTGTCGACCGAAAGACCGTCTGGGGCGATGCTCATGTGCGCGTGAGCTTAACTAAATCAAAGAGTTGAAGCTACCTATTCAGGCGCTTTTGATCATAAGAACGCCCCTCGGCAGCGTGCGCCAGCCCACAAAATTTACCGGTTTGGGTCCAACCAGCGGCCACAAATCGGGCACTCACGATAGAACTGTTGGGTTGCGCGAATGGGACTGGAGGGTAGATTGTCTGCACAAGCGTTGATGAGCGATCCGGTCTCGAACTCGCATCTGCACCGCTTGCCTCTGGTAACGCTGTACCTGACGGAGCGCTGCAACTCGCGCTGCGTCACCTGCGATTACTGGCGTCACGGCCGCGCCGACATGAATTTCCAGGCCGTGCAGCGCCTGCTGCCCAGCCTCGCACGATTGGATACGCGGGTCGTTCTGCTCTCGGGTGGCGAGCCTCTGCTCAATCCGGAATGGTCCGCGATCGCGCAAGCGCTGCGCGTCGCGGGACTCAAAGCGTGGTTGTTGACCTCTGGATTGTCTTTGGCGAAGCACGCAAAGCGTGCCGCCGAGCTTTTCGATGCAATTACTGTTTCCTTGGACGGCACAGACCGGCCCACCTATCAGGCTATTCGTGGGCTGGACGCGCTGGACAAGGTCTGCGAAGGCATTCGCGCGGCGGCCCACCACGGCGTGGCGCCCGGAGTGCGAGTCACCGTGCAACGCGCAAACTTCAGGCAGCTGCCGGCTTTTGTGTCCTTGGCCAAAGAACTCGGCGCGCGCCAGGTGTCCTTTCTCGCGGTGGATGTCGCGAACCCACACGCCTTCGGGCGCACAGATGACTTCAGCGGCGATTTAGGGCTCTTGCCTGCGGATTTACCGGTGTTCGACGAAGTGCTGCGCACGATGGAACGCGAGCATGCAGAGGATTTCCACTCCGGATTCATCGCCGAAAGCCCGCAAAAACTGCGCCGGATTTTGCAATACTTCGCCGCCATTCGCGGCGCGGGCGAGTATCCTCCCGTTCACTGCAACGCACCGGAATTTTCCGCGGTCATAGGCGCGACCGGGCGCGTGCAGCCCTGCTTTTTCATCTCGGGTCCGGCCGATGCCGCGCGCGGCGAAGGCCCGGCGCTCGATGATCTTTCGAGTGCGCTGAACGGCGAGCGCATGAGAGCGTTGCGCGGTTCAATTCGCGCCGGCGCACGCGCCGAATGCAAGACCTGCGTCTGTTCGATGTGGCGGGACACGGATAGTCGGGCGAGTTTGATACTTTGATGGATGTCGTTGCTGAAACGCTGGCTGCCTATCAACGTTGGGCGCCCCTCTACCCGCCCGTTGCGCACAATCCGCTGATGCGCGCCGAGCAACAGGCCATGCTGCTTTACTGGCCCGAAGTGGCGGGTCGGCGCGTTCTCGATCTCGCCTGCGGCACCGGCCGATATTCAAGATTGCTGGCCGAAGGCGGGGCCGCCGACGTGATCGCACTGGATTTCTGCGTGCCCATGCTTATGCAGGTGCCAAACGGACGCCGGGTATGCGCCAGCATGATGCAGCTGCCCTTCGCCGCCGGTACCTTTGATGTGGTGATCTCCGGCCTGGCGCTGGGTCACGCCACAGATATGCATGCGTGGATGACCGAGATCTCCCGGGTGCTGCGCAGCGGCGGTACATTGCTGTATTCGGATTTCCACCCGGATGCGGCGCGCGCCGGCCTGACCCGGTCGTTCAAAGACATCGACGACGAAACTTGCTCGGTGCCGCACGCGCAGTATCCCGTGACCGCGCAGATTGAAGCGGCCAAGGCCGCGGGCCTGCGCGTTGAATTCCTACACGAAGTACGCGTGGGGATCGAGTTGTGCGAGCCGTTCGATAAATGCGAAGATTTTTACCGGCGTTGGCATGGCCTGCCCATCGTGCTGGTGCTGCGAGTACACAAGTGAACCTTACCTTTATCAACGCACAATTTCGCGGCGGCCGCATCGGCAGTCTGCGCGTCCGCGGCGCGCGCATCGCGGCTCTTGATGTGGAACCGGCGCCGGCGGATGCGGTCATCGATCTGCAGGGCGATCGGTTGTTGCCGGGGCTCATCAACGCGCACGATCACTTGCAGCTCAATAGTTTGCCGGACCATGAAACACCGAAGTTTTATCAACACGCGCGCGATTGGATTGCGGAAGTCGACGGGCGGCGCCGGACCGACCCACAGTTTGCCGCCCGCGCCTCCGTGGCTCGCGATGAGCGATTGCTCTTCGGCGGCGTTAAAAACCTGTTGAGCGGCGTCACGACGGTTGCCCACCACGACCCGCTCTACCCGTTCCTGACCGACGCCGGCTTTCCCGTCGCCGTGGTGCGCGACTATGGGTGGTCCCACTCGCTCTACATCGACGGCGAGCGATCGGTGGCCGAGTCGTATCGCGCAACGCCGAGCGCCTGGCCGTGGATCGTGCACGCCGCCGAGGGCCAAAATGATGAAGCCGCGGCGGAGTTCGATCGTCTCGACGCGCTCGGCTGCCTGGGGTCCAACACCTTGCTGGTCCATGGAATTATGCTCGATCAAGGCCGGCGCGCTCGCCTGGTTGCCGCGGGAGGCGCGCTCATTTGGTGTCCTTCCTCGAATATGCGCTTATTCGGCAAGACCGCGCAGGTCGCCGATCTCGTTTCCAACGAGCGCGTCGCCATCGGAACCGACTCACGCTTGAGTGGCTCTCGAGACGTGCTCGATGAGCTGCGGTTGGCCGCAACACTGGGTGGATTGGACGAAGAAACCCTGGAGAGCTTGGTGACCCACAGCAGTGCGACGCTCCTGAGTCTTCCTGACAGAGGTGCGTTGCGGCCAGGCCTGCGGGCCGATCTATTGGTGCTTCCCGCCGAGGCGCGTCTTGGGGACACAACCCGATCCAATGTTCGTCTGGTGATGATCGACGGCCTTGCACGATATGGCGATGCCGAATACGTCATGCGCATGCGCGCATCCGCGGAGACGGAATGGGCTCAAGTGGAGGTAGACGGTGTGCCGAAGATACTCGATGGAAACCTTTCCAAATTGCTGGCCGGCGCCTCTACGACTGAGCCGGGACTAGACTTGGCGCACGTGACTGGGAGAGCAGCATGAGCGCAAAGCGGCTCAAGGTCGTGCTCTACAACCCGCAGGCCGTATTTTTCACGATGCCCCTGGCGTTGCTGGCCATCGGCTCCGAGCTCGATCCTGAGGTTTACGAAGTGATCACCATCGACGCCAGGCTCGACACTGACGCCGAAAACACCGTGGTGTCGCACCTTGCCGATGCTCTCTGTCTTGGCGTGACCGTCCTCACAGGCGCTCCCATTTCGGACGCGCTGCAGATTTCGCGTGCGGCAAAGCGCGCTCGTCCGGACATACCGGTGGTCTGGGGCGGCTGGCACCCCTCCATGTTTGCCAAGGAGTGCCTGCTCGAGCGGTCGGTCGACGTGACAGTGCGCGGTCAGGGTGAAGAGACCTTTGCGGAAATCGTGCAGAGGCTTAAAGATGGGCAGACCTTGCTGGGCTGCGAGGGCTGCACGATCAGGCTACCGGACGGGTCAATCCATGAGAATCCGGCGAGAAACCTGGCGCAGGTCGACAAATTTCGCGCCCACGATTATGGACTGATTCCGGTCGAGCGCTATTTCGAACTCAAGGGCAAACGCCAGCTCGATTTTATATCCTCGCAAGGTTGTAACTTTCGCTGCGCCTTCTGCTCGGACCCTTTCGTGTATGGACGCAAGTGGGTGGGGCTTGAACCGGTTCGCATGGCGCTGCGCCTGAAGGAGCTGTGGGACCGATATCATTTCGACGACGTGAATTTTCAGGACGAGACGTTCTTCACCAAGGCAGCCCGGGTGGAAGCGATGGCGGATCGAATCGTCGAGTCCGGCATGAAAATAACCTGGGCCGCAACCATGCGTGCGGATCAAGGAATCAGGCTTCCCGACCATGTCTGGGTGCGATGCAAACAATCGGGTCTGCGGCGCCTGTTGGTCGGCGTGGAGTCCGGCTCCAATGAAGTTCTGAAACGCATCCGCAAAGATATCAAGATCGAGCAGGTGTACGAAGTTGCTGAAAAGATGCTGAAGTTTGGCATTGCGGGGCATTTCCCCTTCATCGTCGGCTTCCCGGACGAGACCGACGCCCATATTCAGGCCACCTTGGATTGCGCCAAACGGCTGCGCTCGATGAGCCCGGACTTCCTCACCCCGATCTACTATTTCAAGCCCTACCCCGGCAGCGCGCTGGTGATTGAGGCGGTCGCGCGCGGATTCCGTCTGCCGGAAACGCTGGAGGCGTGGGCGCAATTCGACTATGTGGCCGGGGAACCCGGCCCGTGGGTCTCGCCCGAAAAGTTTGAGCTGATCGAGCGCTTCAAATTCTTTCACGAGCTCGCCTGGAAGCGCGTATCGCGGGGCAAGCGCTTCCTGCAGCGGCTCGCGCGCTATCGCTGCGACAAAGACAACTATCGCTGGCCGGTCGAGATGCTCTTTACTCGGTGGCTGGTGCCGGTGCAAAAATTATCATGAATGCGCTCAAACACATTTTGCTGATCAATCCAACGATCACCTCGCGGCGCAGCGCGCGCTTTCCGCTCGCCGTGCTGAATCTTTCTGCCTCGCTGGACGGCAGCTACGCCTCGAGCATCATCGACGGCAACATCGATCGCGATTTCGTCGCGACGACATTGAGGAGCCTCGCCGGCGGCGGCGTCGACGCGGTCGGTATCAGCGTCATGGGAGGTCCCCAGCTGCGCAGCGCCATCCGCGTCTCGCGCGAGATCCGGGCGCGCTTCCCGGGGGTGCCCATCATCTGGGGAGGTCATTTCCCCAGTATCTGTGCGGAACCGGCCCTCAACACGCCCTACCTGGACTATGCGATCCGCGGCCAGGGCGAAGAGACCCTGCGGGAAGTTTTAGACGCCATATTTGGCGGTGCGGAATTGGCCGCGATCGCGGGTCTGTCCTGGCGCTCGAGCGGTCAAATCGTTCACAACAAGAATCGCGCATTCTCCGCAGCCTCACTGACACGCACCCTGCCATACGAACGCGTCGGAGATCCGCGCAACTACCTGGCGAGGACCTTTCTGGGCCGGCGCACCACCGGCTACCAGGCAGCTCTCGGTTGTCGATTCCGTTGCACCTTTTGCGGCGTCGCCTCCATGTTTCGCGGTAAGACCGCCCTGCCCCCCGCGGCGCGGCTGGATCGGGACCTGAGTTATCTGACCACCCAGCTGGGCGTCGATGCAGTGCAATTTTTCGATCACAATTTCTTCGACCGCGAGCAGGATACGGCGCCGTTGCTCGAGGTGTTGGCCAAGCATCAGCTGCCGTGGTGGTGTTTTGCGCGATCGGATGCGCTGCTCAATTTGTCGGAACATTCGTGGGCCTTGGTGCGCAAGAGCCGCTTGCGAATGGCCTATATCGGAGCGGAATCCCCGAGCGATTGGCTGTTGCATGATGTGCGCAAGGGAACGAGCACGGATCAAACCTTGGCGGCGATTGAAAAGTGCCGCAGTAACGGCGTCATTCCAGAGCTGTCGTTCATGCTGGCGCCGCCCCACGATCCGGAAGGGGAAACCGAACGCACCTTCGATTTCATCCGGCACGTCAAGCGCATCCACCCCAAAACTGAAATCATGCTGTACATATACGCACCGCTGCCGCCCGCTCCGGGAAGCACGAATCTGCATGTAGAACGGGCCGTCGCCAATCTGCGCGACAGTGATGGGTCGCCCTTGATTTTTCCGACGACGGCGGACGGCTGGGCGGAACCTCAGTGGCTCTCTTATTGGTGCCACACCGATGTACCGTGGCTCAACGAACGTATGCGCCGCCGAATTCGCGATTTCACCACCGTGCTCGGGTGCCGGTTTCCCACGATCACGGATGTGCGCTCGCCCTACTGGGGTAAAACGGCCCTGCGCACGCTTGCGTCCTGGCGCTATCGCTTCCAACGTTACGAGCGTCCGTGGGAATTGGACTTTTCCAAGCGCTTCATCAAATTGTGGGATCCGCGGGTCTCGGGCCTTTGATGAGCCGCCATTTGTCCGCCGTCATCGAGACTAAACCGTGACAGGCCCGGAGGTGACGGTAGTCGTGCCGACCTTCAATCGGCCGCAGTACTTGCGCGCGGCGATCGATTCGGTTTTCGCCCAGACCTTCACCGACTGGGAGCTCATCGTCGCCGATGACGGATCAGAAGGTGAAACGGCGACCTACCTGGCGGCGCTGGCGAGTCGACCGAAGGTCAAAGTGCTTCGGTTAGCCCATACGGGTAATCCGGGCGCCGTACGCAACGCCGCCTGCCGGGCAGCGCAGGGCGACTACATCGCTTTTCTAGATTCCGACGACGTTTGGTTGCCGGAGAAGCTTGCGCTGCAGATCGCGTCCCTTCGAGCCCACCCGGAGCGCGGTTGGAGCCACACGGCATTCGCCGTGATCGACGAGTCCGGAGATCTGCTCCGTGGGGCGCGTGCACGCTGGTGGCCGGCTGTAGAGGGCTGGATCCTAGAGAGTTTGATCAAGATGGAACCCGTCATTGCAACCTCGAGCTTAATCGTGAGGCGACGGCTACTCGGACAAGTCGGAGGATTCGACCGCAAGTTGAGGATGTGTGAAGACTACGATTTGTTTCTCCGATTCGCCGGGTTGACCGAGATCGACGGAATTCGCGGGACGCTCCTGCACAAGCGCCGCCACGCAGAAAACTACTCTGACCTCACGATTGCGTTCGAGGATCGCGGGTACGCACTCGAGAAGATGCTCGTTGCGAGCACCGATCGGAGTTTGCGCTCGCTGCTGCGCCGGGAGCGCGCCAAGGCAGCCGCGGGCCTGGCGCGCAGTCAGGCGAGCGGCGGAGGCCGCTGGGCCGCCCTACGCACTGTCGTGAGAAGCTCACAGCATTCATGGGGCTATCGGGAATGGTGGCTCGGAAGTGCCAAGGCGGCCGCTCGCGCGGTAACACCATCGGGCGTTCTTCGCCTCGCGCGCGCCGTGGTCGGCCGCGGTCGGGGCTGACATGTCGGTACTGCTCACATTGTGGCGTCTTCTCGATCATCGGCAACGTCGGCAGATCGTGGGATTGCAGCTACTGTCGATTGTGATGGCATTGTCGACGGTCGGCGGAATCGCCGCCGTGCTCCCGTTTTTTGCGGTCCTGGCGGATCCCCATGCGATCGAGCGCAACGCACTGCTGCGGACGGTGTGGCAAAGGGCGCACCTCGACAGCGGCAGTTTCCCGGCTGTACTCGGTGTGGCGTTTGCCGCCGTTGTCATCATCGCCAACGCCGTGAATCTGTTCGGTTTCATGGCGATCAACCGATTTGCCGCACGGGTTGGCGATACCCTCAACGTTCGCTTGTTCGATGACTACGTTCATCGTGACTACGAATTCCACATTCGCAGCAAAAGCTCGACGCTCGCCAGCAGAGTCCAGGAAAGCGCGCGAGTGGCATCCGGCTTCGTGCAGCAAGCCCTCATTCTGGTGACGAATCTTGTCACCATCGTGTGCGTCGCGGCCGCGGTGGTGCTCGTGAATCCCGCAGTTGCCGTGGTCGCCATCATTGGCCTCGGCGTGAGTTACGCGGCGATATACTTGAGCGCGCGCAGGCGCCTGCTGCGCAATGGACTGTCTGAGAGCCGCTACCACGCCGAGCGGGCCCGAACAGTCAACGAGGGATTGAGGGCGATCCGGGAAGTCATGCTCGCGCAGGCGCGAGATTTCTTCGTGCGGCGATTCGCGGACCAGTCAAGATCGATCTCCCGGGCAGCGGTCAATACGCTGGCAATCTCGCAGACGCCCAAGTACGTCCTCGAATGCATCACCGTGGCTTGCCTGGTGGGTATCGCGCTCTATTTGCACGGGCGGTCAGATGCGGGTGGTCCGTGGATGGCTCAGCTGACCTTTGTCGTGTTCGCGGCCTATCGGCTGTTGCCTGCATTACAGCAGGCGTTTGCAGCCATTGTGAAGATTCGTGCCGATCGGACCGCGTTTGCCGGGATTGAGATTGACTTGGGGCGAGCGCCGCCCGAACGAAAGATCATCCGCGACGCCTTGGCGGAACGCACCTGGCGCGGCCGACCGCGCTGCGAAATACGCTTGCGCGAAGTGTCCTTCCGCTACTCGCCCGATCGACCGGCGGCCATTTCGGGCGCCTCACTGGTCATTCCCGCGGGTTCCATCGTCGGCTTCGTCGGCCCAAACGGCTCCGGCAAGACTACCCTGCTTGACCTGGTGAGCGGACTGCTCGTGCCGCAGTCCGGACACATCGAAGTCGACGGGGTGCGACTTGACCGCGCGAACTGCGTCGCGTGGCAGTCAACCATTGCCTACGTTCCGCAGCACGTAACCCTCTTCGAGGCGACACTCGCCCAGAACATCGCTTTCGGAACTCCGCACGCGCAGATTGACCGTGAGCGCCTGGAGTCCGCGGTGCGATTGGCGCGTCTCTCAGAATGCGTCGCCGCGCTGCCCAACGGTTACGACGAATGGTTGGGGGCAGAATGCGGCTTGAGTGGCGGACAGAGGCAGCGCCTCGCAATCGCGCGCGCGCTGTACCGTGACGCATCGCTTTTGATCCTGGACGAGGCGACCAGTTCGTTGGATGCTGCCGCGGAAGGCGAGATCACCGAGACGCTGGATCTGTTGCGGGCGAACAGAACCATCCTGATCATTGCCCACCGAACCCGCGCGCTTTCGTATTGCGATTTTGTCTTCGAGCTGAGGGATGGAAGGGTCGTAGGCAGCCCCGAGTACGGCCAGCTCCTGCCGGCGAATACCCGGGCTACAAGCATCTCCTAACCCGGGTGCCGAGTCATCGCAGCGCCCAAAGTATGCCAACCTCGAAACGAAATTCGCTGAATTCATTCTTTGGCCGCGCCTGGACAGTCTTCCTCTTGGCCGGCTTGGTCGCCTACATCCTCTACAAAGGCATCGTACCGGCACTGTCCGAAATAGATGCCGATTTCTCGGGCTATTTCGTTTCCGCGAAGATCGTAGTCGATGGGCAGGACACACAGAGACTCTACGACGATGATTGGTTTCGAGAGCAAATCCGCCGCTATGGCTTGGAATCAGCAAAAAATCCGGGCAAGTTCGCCCCTTTTCCGCCCCCGACGGCCCTGCTCCTCATTCCTCTCACGCGCTTCGCGCCGCTCACGGCGCTGCGTATCGTGACCGCCGTGAGTGTCCTGTCCCTCATATGCTCGATATTTCTATTGGCGAGAATACTTGAGTGGAGTCCGGCCGATTCGGCACTGTTCATTTTGTCCTCCGGTTTCGCCATCATCAGCGGCGTGCGCTTCGGTCAGCCGTACATTCTCATCTCGATGTTTTGTATCCTCGGATACTACCTGTACCTCGTACGCAGGCCCTGGCTGGCGGGAATATGCTTTGGTCTATTCGTGCCGATCAAATATTTTCCAGTCATCATCCTTGCCTACTTTGCGTTCCGGAAGGAATGGAAGGTAGTGATGGGCGGTGCCGTCGCGATTGCGGCTATCGGGCTCGTCAGCCTGGCTGTTTTGGGCTGGAAGGTGCATGAGGTCTTTCTTCTTTCGGTCTTGGGCAATCACCTGACCGGCCGTCTCAGCCTGCACGATCACACCGTTCCCTTTACCGCGGTGTACCAGTCGTTTGATACGTTGTTTGACCGATTGTTCGTGTTTGATGCCGTGCAAAATCCACAGCCGCTAATGACCGCGCCGGTCCTTCGGACGTTCAGCTTGATCGCTGTCAAAGGTTCAATCCTGCTCGTCGCTGTGGCGACGTTGCTCAAGCTCGCACGAGTAGAATCCTCGCGGGCTGCCGCGCCTTCGATCGGACTTCTTGGGATGGTCTTGTTCTTGATCGCGCCGGCAACGGCAACTTACACCTGCGCGCTGCTTTGGCTGCCAATCGCATTGCTCATCAGCCATTTCCTAGACCACGGCGCCCGCACGCCGGCCTACTTCCTCCTCGGGACGTACGCACTCATGGGATTCATTCCCTACCAATACGCCTACCCATTTGAAGGGCACGGCGGACTCTCTTTGTTGGCGTATCCGAGACTTTTCCTGCTTTTTGCGATGTTTGTCGGCTGCGTCTACTTCATTGCCTATCCGAGGCCGTCGGGCCAGCGAGGTGCCGCGCGCGATTCCGCGCTCGCAATACGCCCTTGAGGGTGTAAAATTTTTGGACGGTGCCGGTGGGATGAACAGGGAGATACGGTACAAGTGGAAATACCGCGCAAAATGTTGCGACACTATCTGGACGCGACTACTCGCGTAACACGAGCCGCTCAGACAGGGCTGCATCAGATCACGAATTCGAAAAGTCGGACTCGCACGGCAAACTCGGGGTCGACGAGCTCCGATGGCGATCCACATGCCGGACCTGACGGTTTGGGGTACGTCGAGAGGACTCTCGCCGGCGCAGAATATTTCAAGCACATCACTTCGGTGGAATCGGATCGCCGGACGCGCGCGGCGTTTCAGGATCTCGTGTTGAGGATCGTCCGGCCGGGCGCAGCGCTGTTCGACTTCGGCGCAGGAGCCGGAATCGACGCGCGGTTTTTTGCCGAACGCGGCTTCACAGTCGAGGCCTATGATATCGATCCGAGAATGCGTGATTTCTTCGCCGAATATTGCCGTGATCTCCTCGAGACCGGGTGCATCACACTCAATTCCAGCGACTATAGGGAATTTGTGAACCTCGGGCCGCCGCTGAGTACGCGACGGAGCGACCTGGTCATCTGCAATTTCGCGCCGCTCAACCTGATTGGTGATCTGCAGGAGTTGTTTGCGAGGTTTGCCGCTCTGACGTCCCCGGACGGCCGCGTCCTGGCCAGCGTCCTGAATCCGTACTTCATCGGCGACCTGAAATTGAGATGGTGGTGGCGAAGTGCGCCGCGCCTGTGGCGCCGAGGTCACTTCTTCATGCCCGGCCCCCAGGCTCCGCATCACCGGCGACGGGTTGCTAATTTCGCCGCCATGAGCGCGCCTCATTTCAGGCTTGCCCGCGTGTTCCCGGGAGTCTGCAGCAACAGCAGGCTGGGCGCGCGGCTGCAGTTCCTCAGCTGTCGTTATCTGTTTCTCCTGTTCGAAAAGACCGGATCGTAGGAACGTGCCTGACTAATGAACATGAGTTTTCCCGTGCGCTTACAACGCTGGATTCGAGGCTTGCCGCAATGGTCGCCCGTGGGCGTGAAGCAGCCACAGCAAGCTGTCCGGATACGAATGTCCAGTGCCCGCGGCGAGTGTGATATCACCTGCGGTATCGTCGTCGCGGCTCTCAAACCGCTGACTCTCGCGATAGCCGTGACCGAGCAGACCCGCTCCGTGCTCGCAGACCGCTCGGGTCCGCACCTGCAGTTTATCGATCTCGAGTCAGGGCGGACGGTGGGCACGCTGCAGCTGAACCACCTGCGCGATTGGGACACTTCCGGATTTACGCTCGGAATATTTGAAGTCCGCGACGGAACACAGCGGTGCCTCCGCTGGCCCTACCGCAGTTGGAACCGCTGGTTGCAAAACCGCGCGATGCAAAAAAACACGAATTCTGACAATTTCTCCATGCCGCCGGAATCCGTGCAACAGTTGATGATCTTCTACATTTGTCCGCGGCCCGTGGTACTGGTGTCCGTTGACGATGGCCGCCATAGCAACTTATTTCCGATGGATCTGATCGGGCCTGTTGCGGCGGACCGATTCACCCTCGCGCTTCGCAGTACGAGCCAGTCGGTACCAACGATGAAGAGCGCGCGCCGGGTGGCGCTTGCGGATATTCCCGCCAGCGCCCGCAGCACCGCCTACAAGCTCGGTGTTCATCACAAGAACGTGGCGGTTGACTGGGATCAGCTCCCCTTTGGCATCCGGCGCTCGCCAAACTTCGGACTGCCGTATCCTGAAATCGCACTGCGCCTGCGCGAAGTCGAGATCCTGGACTTTGATGCCATAGGCTCACACACGTTTTTTGTGACTCGAATCGCGTCTGAGCTTGCGGTTGCTGAGGCGCCTCGTTTCTTTCACACCAGCGGAATCTATCAACATTACAGAACCCGTCATGGATACCCGTTTGCGGCCGCGCCCTGACGCCTCGACGGCGTCGAGCGCATCAGAATTCGCTACGCAGCTAGCGAACTTTGTTCGCGATTGAACCGATCCGGCAACCAGGCTTTGAAGCCCTTGCGTAGTTCTTGCCAAAAGACCCAGTAGGGGGTCAGAAAATAGTTGCGAAATACGCCCACCGCGGTGCCGCTGGTGTTGAAAGGGTTGGCATCGAGTCCGAGCGGGATGCCGGCCACGGCCGACGCATCACAGGTCGCATAGGTTCCGAAAAGTCGATCCCAGATGACCAGATCGAATGTAAAGTTTTTGTCGTGATAAAGGGGAGATGCGGCATGGTGCAGCCGGTGCATTCTGGGTGATACGAGTAGCCAGCGGCCAATCCAACCATAATCCGTGGTCAGGTTGGAATGGCAGAGATACATGTTGAAACTCGTGAAGATGCGAAAAGCGGCGTAAATCGCCACCATGACGAATGCCACGCTACCCAGGGCAGGCTTCGTGGCGGTCGGATCGCTCAACAGCACAGCGGGGATGAACAGAAGCGCTTCTTCCACTCCTTTTGCCAGCACTGTGCGGCGCTCCGAGGTAAAAATCGACATGCGGTCCGCTGAATGATGAAACTTATGCAGCGCCCAGAGAGCCGGGATCGTATGTTCGAGTCTGTGCATCCAGTAGCTGATGAAGGAGTGAAACAACACCAGGATCGCGATCTGGATGCCCCACAACGGCAGGAAGTGCGTAAGCGAGAGATTCTCAGGCTTCAATGCATGAGTGTCGATCGCATAAAGCAGTCCGAGCGATAGTACGTAGCCAACGCCCCGCAGGGGCAGCAGACTCATCGCAATCGAAAGCGCATCCAGTTTCACCGACGCACGCACCTCCCACAGGGTCTTGAGCGACGAGCGAGACCAGCCGACCAGCAGCAACTCAAATAGAAATGCCGTCACCATCGTCACGATCTTGGCGGGTATCGCCAATAGGAGGGCCAGCAGGACGTACATCGGTACGCCGCGATGTTCGCTGATGAAATGTTCCAGGTGGCCGCGCGCGGCAGGCAACAGAATCAGCCCGCATACGAAAATCAAGCAGAACAACCAGGCCAAAAGCTTGATTTTTCGCATGCGTTATTATATCAGCGCGAGCGGCGGCCGAACAATTCGCCGACCAATGCGTGGTGCTGAATGCGGCCGCCGGCTTGCCTCGGATTGGCTCATGGCTTGGCCTGAAAAAGCGTCGATTGCATGCCTACCGTTTTGTCCTTCGAGTGGAATACTCGGCGAATTAGCATATTCACCGGTTCTTCATAAGCAACAAACAATAGTATCGAGGCGAACCAGGTAGCGATCAGCGTAACAAAAACATAAAGAGGCCGGAGACCGCCCCGGGACAACAATAACGGAACGCCAATGTAGTTTATGACCAGCGTGTGCAGCAAATAGAAAGAATAAGAACTCCGCCCGAGCAACCCAGCGGTGTTGGAAGACAGAAGCCGTGACAGGACGGTTTTCTCACGTATAAGCCCCCAATAAAGTACGGCAATGGGCAAAGGGATCAGAAAATTATTGATCAAGATGATCGCGCCGAAATGCGTCGGAACATGCCGATAGACGCCGATCATGGCGACCACCAACAACAACACGCCCGCGAGGCCGGCCATCGTGTACTTGCTTCCCGGCGCATGAGTTGACTGCTGCTTTTCCAACCGCATCAAGGCGAGCGCCAGGTAGAAGCCGGCAAAGAACTCGGCAAAATGACCAAAGAATGTGGTTGTCAAAACGAATGAGGTGGTACCCAGGAAGGAGATCCCCAGTTTTGAAATTACCAGGGCCGCCGATAGAAAAACGCATCCCAATACAAAAGGGACCCAGAAATTATGACGCCTGGCAAGAATCATGAAGAGCGGCGCCAGGAAATAAAAACATTCCTCCACAGTCAACGACCAGCTGGGTTGAATGATGATCTCGGTGCCGTGAAAGAGCGCATGTGTCAGGGTGTAGTTCGTGACGAGCGTCCAGGGACGGAAATCGTGCTGCAGGCAAACAGCGATACTCAGCAACAAAAAATAGACCGGATAGATGCGCGCAAATCGGTTCACGAAGTATTTTGATAACCATTGGCGTTTCATCTCAGCTTGCTCGTAATAGATCCGAACAATGAGAAAGCCGCTCAACGCGAAGAAAAACGCCATGACGTTGATTGTGATATGCGCGTCGACCCATGGCGGAAAATGGTCGAGAAAAACGACCGTGGCGCCGAGCGCCCTGACGCCCGTCAAGGCGGGATACCGTTCACTTCCGAGTTTTATTCGCGGGAACAATTGCATCGGCTTCCGTCGCGTTGATTATGGAACTTCTCCGACCGCCATCGTGAAAGTCTGCAAAAAGTGGAAGTCTGCGCGACGCAGCGCATACCCCGGGTGCGCAGGATCGCAGAGGGCGGTGAGTTCAGCGTAGTCCTTCCCGGACAGGTACGGCCGCAGACGATCGCCCCACGTACCACGGAAAATCGCCTCGAGCAGGTAGGCCTCATCCGCGGGATTAAGCGCAGACACGCGCTCGATGATGAAGGATTGCACTTTTACGTTGCGCAGAGCGGCGTTACGCAGTAATCCCACGATTGAACGCGTGTTCGCCAGATCACGCTCCGAAAGGCCATAGCGGTTGCGGTAGTAGCGGCGCACCGCCTCGTTTGTCAGCCGTTCGAGCCTCGAGTCCCATGGGAAGAACATGTCCGGCAACAAAGAGCTTTGGCCCAACGCGATGCGGCCGCCAGGACGCAGTAGGCTTGCCAGGACTCGTACACCCGCCAGTGGTTCGTGCAAATGATTGATCGTATTCACGGACCAGACGAAATCGAAGTCCTGAGGCTCCAGAGGCGGTCGCCGCACATCGGCTTGCAATACCAATACTTCGTCAGAAACGATGGCGCGGGCCGCAGCCACGTGCGCCGCGGCGAGGTCAATGCCGACGACGCTACCCTGCGGAGCAACGGCATCGGATAGCCATCGCAATGCCTCGCCCGTCCCGCATCCGGCGTCGAGGACTCGCATGCCCTGTTTTAGTCCAAGGCTGGCGATTGCGCGGCGCAGTTCAGGTTCGGCGAAGGCGTTGAACAGCCGCAGCTTACGTGAGTAGTCCCGCGCCGCTGTATCGCCGAGAAGACCGGTGGCGCCGCGGTCATCGATATCTCCGGCGGTCTCCTTCATTCGAACCGGGGCCGCAGGCGTTGTAAGCGGTACTTCAAGTCCGCGGCGATCAACGCCGGAGGATCACGGAAAAGCCGAATCTTTTTGCCTTGACTGAATGAGCGCGCGCAATAGTTGACCGGAATCTCCAGCGGCCGATAGCCCTTCAGCACGAGTTTGATGACGAGTTCATGATCGAAATCGAAACCGTTGCATTCGAACTCGAGCCCGTAGAGGCAGTCGCGCCGAAAGACCTTGAACATGGTGAAAGGATCTTTCATGTTTTGGCGGTACAAGACATTGATCAGACCCGCCAGCAGCACGTGCGCGATGTTGAGCACGTCGCCAAGCAGGCGCTGCTGCGGGAATCTGCGCATCCTGAAGCGGCCCCCGTGCCGGCATCCTAGTACAAAGGCCGCGCGATTCGCGAGCAGCGGTTCGAGCAGAGCGTCATAGTCATTCAGGTCGTACTCGAGGTCCGCGTCCTGAATCAGCACGATATCGCCGGTGGCCACGGCCAAGCCGGCACGCACGGCGTGGCCCTTGCCGCGCGGACGATCCTCATAGATGATTCTCACCCCGGGCGTGGCCGCAAAGCCTGCAACCAGTTCGCGCGTTCCGTCGCTCGAATTGCTCTCGATGAGGATGATCTCGCGCTCGAGTCCCAAGTGATCCAGGCGCTTCGCGAGCAACGTCCGCATCAGTTCGGGAAAGGTATCCTTTTCGTTGAACACCGGCACCAGGATCGAACAGGTCCTGAAGGCGGGCGCGGCGAAACCGCGCTGCGCCGAAACGCACAAGCGCTTGCGGTGAGAATGCATCCACACGCGGTTATAGCCGAGCCGCAGCAGCGACAGGTGTGCCGAATCCCGATGGTCTGCATCGTGCGCCGGTCTCGAGCCGCGGGCAAGCGGACTGAGCGCCACAAGCAAGGTGCCCGGCGCCAGCCGCGGTGCGATTGCCGCGAGCGTCGACTCGAACTGACCGGGAGAGCCGTCAAGAATCAAGACGATGGCAGCGAAGCCGCCGCGACTCGCCAACGCCGGCGCCTCGTTGAGGGCACCGCAAGTGAGTTGGAACTGGGGCGCGGCTTCATGCCCGCCCCCGCCGGCGGCACTGGCAGTCAGCAGTAGGACCGGCCCCCGCGCCACGCCGCGCAGACGCAAAACATCCACCACCTCGCGTGGTAATTCAGCGCCTGCGGCGACCCGGGGTCGATCGGCGCTCCGGCGCCGATCCGCAAGAGGTTCGACGCAGACCGAATTGCTGTCAACCGTCATGGCAAGCGCCTCTTCGCGAAAACGATGTGCGTCATGACGAGGAAATTGAAGACCATGGTGCATCCTGTGGAGACCATGACGGCAATGTAAGGCGAAATCGACACGCGGGACGCCAGAGCGACGATGGTCTGCATGAGCACAAAATTGCAAACCAACATGATCACATAGCGCAAACCTTGCGGACGGATCGGCTGGTCCTGGGCACCGTAGGTAATCCAGCGATGAGCCGGGAAATGCACGAGGGCGCCAAGTACATACATGCCAGTGACAGCAATTGGGTCCGAAAGGTGCAGCAACCTACGCAAGCAGTACAGAAACGAAAGATTCAGCGCCGCGAGAGTTGCGCCGATGAGCACAAAGCGGATGAGTTGCGCTGTGTGGGCCCGTGCATATTCGAGAACCCACTGCCGCGCACGCGCCGGCGTGGAGTCCCAAGCCGTTAACTCCAAGGTCTGATCCGGCACGTCGGACCGGCTCATTGGCACGGAGAGAATCCCGCCGCAACCGCATCGCGATAAAACATCCGCACGGTATCGAGAGAATACTCGTCCAGGCTGTAACCGACGAGCGGCAGCTTTTCCAGTATGTCGCGGGTTGCCGTAACGACGTGACAGCCGACACGGTCCGCATGAAAAATATTGAGCACCTCACGGGGGCTTGCCCAGATGAGCTCAGCCTTAGGAAGTGTTTTGAGCATCTGAACCGCGTCGGCCATGAGCGGCAGGGGGTCCACGCCCGTATCAGCGATGCGTCCCGCAAACACGGAGACAAAGCTGGCAACCTCAGGACTCAGCGCGGACACCACTTCCCGGACCTGCGCCAGCGTCATGATGGCGGTGATGTTGAGCTTGACACTCCGGCTGGCGAGCCGGCGAATCAACGCATAACTTGGCTCGCCTCGCGTATTCGTGACCGGAATCTTCACGTACACATTGTCCGCCCAGCTCGAGATCTCCAACGCCTGACGTTCCATCTCTGCGAATTCATCGCATACCACTTCGAACGACACAGGCTTGTCCCTGATCTGCACAAGGATCTCGCGGGCGAACGCCCGATAATTCGATATACCCGCCTTGCGCATGAGAGTTGGGTTCGTAGTCAGGCCTTTGATGTAGGGCTTCGAGTACATTTCCAGCATGTCGGGCACATTCGCGCCGTCCGCAAAGATCTTGACTTTTAAGCCGCGTATTGCGGTCACTGACGTGTTCGATTGGAGGATGATCCTCGCGGCATCCGGCAGAGAGCCCACTCGGAAATCGTACGTCTGCGGCGCCTGCTCGTCATAACCTCGATCGATGTAAAACGTTTTGCACCCCGCGCGTCTTCCGGCCTCGATATCACGCCAGCGGTCGCCAATCATGTAGCTCGCCTTACACTCGACGCGCAGTTCTCGAGCAGCTTGCGTGATTAGACCCGGCAACGGCTTCCTGCATTGGCACAGATCTCGGTCGTCGTGAGGGCACGTCAGAACTGCATCCAACGGGAGAACGGATTTCAGCCAGTCGTTCATGCTGTCAACAACCGTTCTGCGCGCCGTGCCGCGCGCGATGTCCGGCTGGTTGGTCACCACGACGAGACAGTAGCCACCCGCCTTGAGTGCCCGCAGCGCCTCCTGCACACCGGGCAGAAGCTCCAGCTCCGCAAGAGAGTGCGGCGGATAAGGCTTGCCCTCCCGCACGGTCGGACGGCTGATGACGCCGTCTCGGTCCAGAAATACCGCCGGGCGCATCATTTCGCCTCCGATTCCCATTTGGTTTGATTCTCCTGCAGCAGCGGATGCGAGACGAGCAGATGCAAGATCAACCCCTGAAATGCTTCCGTGTGCGGGGTGATCGTCTGTGCGTTGACGGACGGGATGATGACGCAGGCGTCAGCCGAGCGCGCCGTGAATCCTCCATCACGGCCGACGACGCCGATCACCTTTGCGCCGACCGTCTTGGCGAGTTGTATGGCGCAGACGAGATTGGAACTGATGTTCCTCTCCATATCCCCCCCGCCCACCGACATGATGAACAGGGCATCGCCAGCCGATAGCTTGCTGACCTTCAGCCACTCGGCGAAGACGCTGTTCCACCCTTCATCGTTAGTGCGGGCGGTGAGTTCGGCAACGTTGTCCGTCGGCGCATAGCATTCGACACCCGCAATCTTGCGAAAATCATTCACGGCATGCGAGCAGTTAGCCGCACTACCGCCGACGCCCAGAAAGAACAGTCGTCCGCCATCCGACTTGACCCGCGCCAGCAGCGCGGCCATTCCCTCGATTGCCGTCATGTCCAGCCTGCGAATGATCTCAGAGGCTTCCTGCAGGTACTGCTCCGCGTAGCTCATCTGCCGCCCCGGCCCGTCAGATAGCTTTCCGTTGCTTCGATGCCCGCGACAGATCCAACCTCGTAGAAACGCTCATCGACCGTAAAGGCCGCAAGCTCGCCGCGTGAGGCGAGTTCGCAATACAGATCGGCCAGGTCGAATGCGGTATCGGCGCGGGTTCCCTCGAACGCCTGTCGCGACAAGATGCTCAGGCCGTGGTCGATGTGCCGCATGCCCGGCCGCGGCGAGTGTTTGTCGTACTCGGCAACCCTTCCCTCCTGCAATAAAACGTTGCTCTTCTCCCAGCGGTCCTGGTTGCAAAACACCGTCATCAGGCCAAGCCTCGCGCTCGCCTCATAGGCCGCCTGTACTGCGCCGAAGGAGCAGCGCAGATACGAATCGCCATACAGAACAAAGAACGCCTCGCCCAACATCGGTAGCGCGCGTCTCAACGCCCCGCCGGTTCCCTGCAGGGTGCCCCCGTCGCACGAATAACGCACCGTCATGCCAAAGTCGCTGCCATCGCCCACGGCAGCTTGAATCTGCCCGCCGAGATGACCGACGCATATCACGACGTCATCGATGCCCTGTTGCGCCAGTAGACCGAGTTGCCAGTGGATGAACGGGCGACCGGCAATCGGCAGCAGTGACTTCGGCAGCTTTTCGGTAATCGGATGAAGCCGTTTGGCCAGACCACCCGCGAGTATCGCAACGGGCGGCGTATTCATGACAGAATCACCTTGGTACCCTCGAAGTCGAACTTGAAGCGGACTTCTTCCAGTCCGGCGTTCGCCATCGCATGGCGCAGCAGATTCCGATCTCTGGCGTAGAACATCAGAAATCCCCCGCCGCCGGCGCCGACCAGTTTGCCGCCCACCGCGCCGTTATCGCGGGCCAGCGCATACCATCTGTCGATCTGCTCGTTGCTCGTGCGGGTGGAGCGCTGCTTTTTGTGCTCCCAGTGCTCATGCATGAGTTCACCAAATTGCACCAGATTGCCCGACTCCAGGGCAGACCGGCTGCGAATCCCCACTTCCTTGACATAGTGAAGATTGCGAAGCATCGTCTCGTCATTCGACTGGCAGCGCGCCTTCTGGTCCTCGAGGATTCCGGCGGTTCTACGGGTGAAGCCGGTGAAGAACAGCAGCAGGTTGTCCTCAAGATCGAACATCGTATCCATCGATACGCGCAGCGGTTCGACGGTGACACGATCATCCTTGTGAAAGGTGAAGCACGTCAGTCCGCCATAGGCTGCGATGTACTGGTCTTGTTTGCCGATGGGCTCGCGCAGGCAATCGATTTCAAGATGGCAGGCGAGTTGCGCCAGCTCCTGCGGATGGATCAATTTTCGCCGGTGGGCGTACAAGGCCTTCAACAGCGCCGTGGTGAAGCTTCCGGAGGATCCGAGTCCGGTCCCGGCCGGAATGTCAGCGAGGGTCGTGATCTCGATCTGGGGCGTCTTGAGCTCCTGCCTCAGCAGCGCCTCACGAATGATCGGATGTCGGACTTGATCTACCTTCTCAACGTGCTCGAGCACGGAATATTTGAGATAAATGCCTTGGGTAAACGGTCGGTTTATCGTGACGTACACGTACTTGTCGATCGCAGCGGCGAGCAGGAAGCCATCATGGCCGCGGTAGTACGCTGGCAAGTCGGTACCGCCGCCTCCGAGGGTGATGCGAAGAGGACTGCGTGCGATGATCATCGCGGCATTCCCATGCAAATCGGCTCGACAACCGGCGGCCGCTGCGCGCCGGAGTTTGAATCCTTGCGCTCAAAAATCCATGGGTTGTCGTGTAAGAATGCAATGGTCCTGCGGATGCATTCGTCGATGCCGAGCTTCGGGCGCCAGCCGAGGGCGCGAATTCTCGTCGTATCCGGATAAATGAACGGGTTGTCGCCCGCCCAGCCGCGGTCGCCGCCGGTGTACGTAACTTGTGGACTTAAGTCCAACGCGGCGCTGATCCAACCGATCGAGTCGTTCACCTCGCAAGTTGAATCGACGCCCAGATTGAATAGATTGACGCGGGCAGTTGCCCGGGACATGGCCAGTAGAACGGCATCCAGGCAATCCTGTACGTACAGGTACGACTTGCGCTGCCTGCCGTTTCCAAGCACCGTCAGCGTGGTCGGGTGGCTTCTCAGCTGCTTGCAGAAATCAAAGACGTGGCCGTGGGAATAGCGCTCGCCGAGGATCGAGACGAGTCGGAATATCCAGGATTGAAAGGCAAACCCTTCACAGTAGGCGGCGATCAGCCCCTCGCAGGCGAGCTTGGAAGCCCCGTACAGCGAGGTTTGCACGGGAAATGGCGCATCCTCCGGAGTGGGGAATACCGTGGCCTCACCGTATACCGAGGCTGTCGAGGTGAATGCAATCCTCCTGATGCCGTTGGCGCGCATTGACTCGAGCACATTGAACGTGGCAACTGTATTTTGTTCGAGGTCTTTGCGTGGATGCTCGGTGCCGAGCCGCACATCGGCGTTTGCCGCTAGATGGAACACGCAGTCGGTGCCCCGCATCGCGGCTTGCAGCGCGCCGGCGTTGAGCAGATCTGCCTCGACCAGGCGGAAGCGCGGGTGTTTCGCCGCGCTGTCGAGGAATCGCGGCTGACCGGTCGAGAAATTATCGATCCCCACAACGGTGCAGCCGCTCGACAACAGGCGGTCGGTGAGAGTGCTGCCGATGAATCCGGCGCAGCCGGTGACGAATGCCCTCATGCCTGTGAACTCGTTGGGTTGCCCACTCATTGAGGTCTCGGTCATCGCTTCGTCATGACCATCACGAAGTGATCGCCCATGTTCCGCAGCACCGGCCATCCGGCTGCGCGGCGATCCAGGCGCCACAACCGCTCGTACAAGCGGACGTGTTTCTCTTTCATCTGCGTCAGATACGGCGGCGGCGCGAGCACACACAGCCCCCGCCAACGCTCCAGAATGAATTGACGCTCGAATGCGGCGTAGAACTCGCGCGGCGTGTAGTAGCGCGTCCACACCACCCGCTTGTTCATGCCCACAGGCACCATTGCGGGCGCAAAACGTACTCTGAGCCGCCCCCAGTTCCGCTTGAGGGCGTAGTACCCAATCTCCCAGGGGCAAATCCGACCGATCACGGAAAACACCAGCGCCGCGCGAGGCTTGAGAAGTCGAGCGCATTGCTCCGCCATTTCCGTGAGGTTTGGGACACAGTTGAGCGCGCCGAGGTTGGAATAGGCGCCATCGAATTGAGCGTGGCCATCGATGCGGGAAAGCTCGTGGCCTCCGACCGCGATCGCGTGCACGCTATCGGCCAATTGTTCGTGCTCGGCGCGCTGGCGGGTGCGATCCACCATTCGTTGCGACCAATCCGTCGCCGTGACGTGATGTCCGACTCGGGCCATGCGTACGGCGTCCAACCCCGTGCCGCAGCCGAGGTCCATCAGTCGGCTGCCCGGCGCGAAAGTCGCATCCAGCATGCGCCACATCTCGCTGCGCATATCCTGGATCAAGGTATTATTACCGCGTGGTCCATCGTAGTCCGCAGCAACGCTGTCGAAGGCGTCCCGCGTTTCGTGGAGCTGCTTCTGCAAGTTGTTTGCAGATTCGGCTTCCGCATGAAGTGCTATAGTCATAGTTGTTTTACTCAGGGCTTCTGATGCGCTCCAAGAAAGTCGGCCCGCCGGATGTCTCGGCCGATCCCTTCCATGAACAGACGCCGCCCGTATCCCGCGCGCGGATGCATCTGCTTGGCGCCGCGTTCGAGTTCGAATGCGGAAACGCGGAGTTGCGTCGCTTGGTGGATTGGGCCTATGCCGGCCTGCCGCAGCACAAGCTCTCCAAGTCCCCGCCACGCATCCGCGTCAGCATCGCGCCGGCACCTCGCGCCCGTCGCCGAGCACAGGCCGATCCGGAGCCAATCGAGATGCTCTCCGGAGCCGGGATGCTGTGCGGAACGTCGAGTTCCTCGGACTTTGCCGTGCTGTGCGGCGATTACCGATCGGGACTCATCGTTGTTTCGCGCGACAGGCTCAGGTTCCCGTACCACACCCGATACGAACTCATCGAATTTGCGGTGTTCACGCTGGCGTCGCGCGCTCAAGGGCTGATGCCGCTGCACGGCGCGTGCGTCGGACACGAAGGTCGCGGGCTTCTCTTGTTCGGCGACAGCGGCGCTGGAAAGTCGACCGTTTCGCTGCACTGCCTGTTGCACGGCATGGATTTTCTGGCGGAGGACAGCGTATTTGTGACACCCGATACGATGCGCGCCACGGGAATTGCAAATTTCCTGCACGTGCGTTGCGATTCGCTGCACTCTGTTCCAGCTTCCAGCGCACCCATGATCCGGAAATCGCCTATTATTCGCCGTCGCAGCGGCGTGGAGAAGTTTGAGGTTGACTTGCGCCGCACGGATTTTCGCCTCGCGGGAAGTCCCTTGAAGATCGCCGGTGTCGTATTTATTTCCGCGCAGCCGGCCCGCCGAGGCGTTCTGCTGACACCGCTGCGCCGTACCGAGTCCCTTGCGCGATTCAAAAAAAGCCAGTCGTACGCGGTGACTCAACCGGGATGGACGACGTTCAGAAAGCGCATCGCCGACACTCCCGCGTTTGAATTGCGCCGAGGTCGCAGTCCGGCGGAGGCTGCCGACGCACTTCAGGCGCTGCTCGCGGACGGCGACGCTGCCGGGCACTGAACGAATTCTGACTTGACGCCTCATGGTGCTTGCGCGAGCGCCGCGCGTACCGCCTGCATGGTCACTGGGCGCGTTTGCCGCGACGTCACCCAGCGCAAAATGCGACGCCCTTGGGACATACTCGACCATTGACCTTGTTTGGCCCAGACTTCTGTTTTTGCGAGACGCTCGCGCTGCGCCAGCTGCTGCGCCTCAGGGCGCACACGGCTCGCCGCAAAAGCCAGCAATTCAGGAAGCGTTTGTGACCACTCTATGCCGGGAAAGGCTTTTATCCATAGGTACGAATAAGAAACATCGATCAGCGACTTACGGGTCGCCAGTGCCCGCAATAAAAAGGAGCACTCATCGCGCAGTGCCGCGAGCACGCGCGCGGGCACTCGCGACTCGTAGTATCGCGCCATCAGCTGCAGCGGCGGAAACGCCCACCACATACGAGCGCCTTGTGAACTCGGGTGGGCGATTTCGTTCCAATCCGACTCGTTCATGCGCGCCGCCAGAAGCGCGATGTCGTGCAGCTGCAGGATGCGCAAACCTTGGAATGCCATCGAGCCGGCTGCGTGCAGCAATAAGTGGCGCATCAGCGAGGCGGTCGAGGGGTAGGCATTCAGGCCCGGCTGCGGCTGCGTCGGAAATATGAATTCCGACGCGTCGGTCAAACGAAGAGGCAATTTCTCGCAGATCCGTTCATGCAGCTCGATCTTCAGGCTGTTGGCCGCATGTTCGCCTAATTCGGCCGTCGCCGAGGCATCGACGGGCGTGAAGATCCGCTCTTTCCAGGTTTCGGCGGATTGTCGGAATCCCAGGGACGTCAGCAACTCGGCGGCGCGCTGCGCATCCGCCGGCCGCACCAGCAAGTCGACATCGGCCATGGGTCTGTCGCCGGCTGCGTATAAACCCAACTCGTGAAGAGCAGCGCCTTTCAAAGGAGTCGCCGCGACGCCCGCCTCACGCGTTTTTTTGCCAATCGACAGCAACAACGATTGAATTCGTGAGTGCCTCGCGGCAGTGTGGGTTCTTTGATCCCGAAGAAACCTTGTCCAGGCGTCGGGCCCTTGCCAAAGCAAGCAGCGCGACAGCAAGGGCGAAATGCCGTGCATGGCAGCCACTGCGCGCGCGATCGTCCACTCGTAGTCAGACCAATCGGGGGCGGCGTGACTCGGACTCGCCAGTTCGCGTGCCAGCCGTTCGGTAACCTTGCATAGCGTCGGATGCAGTTCTGCGGGTGAAGGGACTACTGCGCTGGAAGGCGTCGCGTGCACGGGTGGGCTACGCCGTGGCCGACGATACTTGACTGGACGAACGGTATCTCAACTCATTCGTAGTTAGTTCCTGCCAGCGCCTTGCGATCGCGTGGCTGGCCCGCTCGTGTTCTGGGAGAAGCGGCGGATCGGCCGTTTGCAATGCGATCTGATCGTGCAGCAAGTTGCGTACCGCGCGATAGAAATCCGAGGTGTAGGTACCTTGGAACATCATGTCCAGGTCGTTACTCTCGTGCCAGTGCGTCTTGGCACGCATTTGCGCCTTGACGAGTTCATAGAATTTTGTGCCAGGCAAGGGATACGACACACTGACGCCAATCTCGTCGGGCTGCGCGGACGCCAGCAAATCCCGGGTCGCCAGGATGTCATCGAGTTGCTCATCAATGTATCCCAGTTGGATGAAAAACCCCACGCGAATTCCAACCGCCTTTAGCCGATCGCGTGCGGTCAGAATCTCCGCCACGGTCGTGCCCTTGTTCATGGAATCCAGAATCTTCTGGCTGCCGCTTTCGGCGCCAATCCACGCCTCCTGGCACCCGGCATCGCGCAGCGCGAGCGCCATGCGTTCGCTGATCAGGTCCGCTCTTGTTTGTATGTTGAATGGGATCTGCGCATCGGCCGCGCGCGTCGCTGCGGCAAAGTCGCTGACCCAGTCCACACGAAACCCGAAGATGTCGTCGGCAAACCAGATGTGATCCGGATTGAACGCGCGCTTGAGGTGTGCCATTTCAGCGGCGACCTCGAGCGGACTGCGCTGCAGATACTGATTTCCCCAAATCGGCTTGGAGCACCAGGTGCATCGGAAGGAGCATCCGCGGGAGGCAGCCATGTTGAGGCTGAAATAGCCGTGCGCCTTGATCCATACCGAGCGGTAACGATCGATGTCCACCAGATCCCAGGCTGCGATGCCCGCATCCCGGGCAAGCGCCACACCCTTGGTGCCGCTCGCCTTGAAAACCTTGCCGCCGTTGAGTGAGGCAACACCCGAGAGTCCGCGGACCAGACTTTCGCGATCGATAGCCGGGTTGACATCAAATCTGGGCAGCAACTCGAGGAGCGTGGAGAGGCCCTCGCCGACCAAGGCCAAATCGGCACCGGCGCGCAGGTAGGGTCCCGGAGCATCGCTGACGTCGGGGCCGGCTGCAATAACCCTTGCGTTGGCCCGCCGCGCCGACCCAATCATGTCGCATGCCGCCCGGCGCATCGTCGCCAGGCACATCTTGCTCAAAAAATTGAAATTGTCCTCGTAGAAAAGCACCAGCTGCGGCGTCTCCGACGCGAGCAATTGGTGATATTCCTCAATGCCCTCGGCCAGCATGGCGTCGAAGAAGGACACCCGGTGACCGGCCTCTCTCAGCAGGGATACGACCTGGAGGGTTGCCAGCGGCGGATAGGGCTTGGCGCGCTCGACCTGCTTTTGGTCCAGCCGCAAAAAATAAGAGTGGCAAACCAAGATCGAGAGCATCACTTCTCCGAAAGCGGCGCAAGTCGTCCGACAGAGCCGTGCTGGGACGCCGATGCCTACCTATGAGCACGGTTATGACGAGTGAGTGCCGGAGTCCCGCGTTAAGGTTTAACGCGGGCCTTTTTTACCGCCACTTTCAATCACGGGACGGGGTCCCTATGCCTTGGCCGGGAGGCTTATTTGCCGGCGGGAGCGAAGGATGGCTCGATACCGACGCAGGCAGGCCGGACATACTTTGGCAATGGCTTGGACCAAAAGGTAACGCAGCCGGGCGTGCACGAGACTCGCCTTTGTCTGAAATTGCATGACTAGGTCGGATCGAAGAAACAGCGCGTTGAACTGAGTGCAGCGCGGTGATTGGTCCGTCGCCAATTCGGCAAAGCCGAGACGCTCGAGGCTCGCCTTGACATCCGAATAGAGCTTCTGATCCGTGCCGATACACGCTGCGGTTTCAACTTCGACGTGGAGCAGGAGAACCCGCTCGGCCATTCCCGCCATGCCTTCGATCACGTCGAATGCCTTCCCTTCCGTGTCAATCCAAAGGGCCAATCGTGCATCGGGCGCACACTTGTCGGCAAGGAACGTGTCGAGTCGGGTGGTCTTGACCCGCACGGCGTCCGTCGACGCCCAGTCGCCTTCGCGTTTGTAGAGCGAACTCATGCCGCGCCGGCAGTCATTTTGCGAGTAATAATCTGCATCAAGGAGATAGAACATAGCCTCACCGTCACGATTTGTCGCCGCGAGCGGCACGACTTGGATGTTGCGCTCTTGCAATGCTCTATTCGCCCGCATCAGGCGTAGGTTTGCCGGATTGGGCTCAAACGCATAAATACTTGCTTCCGGGACTGCGTCGCGAAAGTTCAGTGCATCAGCTCCATTCATGGAACCCACATCGCAGACCACGTTGATTCGCGATGTGGCGAGGAGCCGGGTAAATAGGCGTTGCGTATAAAGGATCATCTTTGATGAGATCGTTATTGCCGCGCGCGCCGTTGTGGTCCGACCGAATGAGCACGTTTATATCAATTGAGTGCCGCGGCGGCGCGTTAAGGTTTAACGTAGCGCCCAATTCTGCTATTTTCCTGTGGCATCGCCTTTGCGAAGCAGCATCCCGAAAAACACGAATAAAGACAGGAGTCGGTTATGCCCTTGACCCGGAAACTTGCGGCAGAGTTCATTGGGACTTTTTGGCTGGTCCTCGGGGGCTGTGGGAGTGCGGTACTCGCCGCGGCATTTCCGCACGTCGGTATAGGCCTGGTGGGTGTGTCCCTCGCCTTCGGCCTGACCATCGTGGCCATGGCATACGCCATCGGAGACGTCTCGGGCTGTCATCTGAACCCCGCCGTGACCTTTGGGCTCGTCCTTGGCGGTCGCCATCCGGCAAAGGAAATGCTGCCTTACTGGGTCGTCCAGGTTCTAGGCGGCATAGTGGCCGCTTGGATTCTGGTGTTCATCGCTTCTGGCAACGGCTCGGATCCTTTGGCCGGAGGGCTCGCCGCCAACGGTTTTGGCGATCATTCGCCGGGTCACTACAGCATGGCTGCGGGTTTGGTGTGCGAGGTCATCATGACGGCAATATTCCTGTTCGTCATCATGGGAGCCACCGATAAAAAGGCACCGACCGGCTTTGCGCCGCTGGCGATCGGCCTCACTCTCACCTTGATTCATTTGATCAGCATTCCGGTGACCAATACCTCGGTCAATCCCGCGCGCAGCACGGGCCCGGCGGTATTTGTTCAAGGCTGGGCCCTGTCGCAGCTTTGGCTGTTTTGGCTGGCGCCGCTGCTCGGCGGTGCGATCGGTGCGTTGGTTTACCGCTTTATCACGCCGGGCAAAGGTGTGACGGAACCGGGCTATTGAGGGCCAGGGAGCGTGAGCAGAATCGAGGCACGAAGACTACAGTGCCTCGATTCTGCTCACGCTCCCTGGCGAATGCTCGAGCCAATCAAATCACATGCCGAGCTACCGCCTCGACGCTTCCCATCCCCCCAGGGCCACGGGAGCCGCTCAAATTCACAGTGCCGAGGCACTAGAGTTCATTGTTGAACGAGTTCAACGGTTCGCGCCCTGACTTTGGTGCCTTCGACGCGGATCTCGGCGACAGAGAGAGGCAGATTGAATCGCCGCGGTCCGCAACTTCCAGGATTGACGTACAAAATACCGTTTCGCAGTTCAATCAACGGCTTGTGAGAGTGACCCGATACGATCACGTGCGCGCCTGCCGCATGGGGTTCGATATCGAGCTGAGAGAGGTCGTGGATGACGTAAATGAACACGCCTCCCACCCGAATCATTTCGGTTTGCGGCAAATGTGCGGCCCAAGCTTGCCGGTCATTGTTGCCCTTGACGGCGATCAGAGGCGCCATCGCTGACAGCTCATCGAGAATCGCGGCTGAGCCGATGTCACCTCCGTGAATTATATAATCACACGCCCCCGCAAATGCCCGCGCCTCGGGTCTCAACAGGCCGTGAGTGTCTGAGATAAGGCCGACTCGTAATGCGTTCTGGGCACTCATCGAGTCTGCACTTTAATTAAAAAATTGCGGCGCGTCTGTTAAGAGTCCGCGCCGCAATTCTTTCAGCCCTTCAATCGGAAACTTAGCGCTCCCAATGTCCCGGCTCGTGGTGCCAATGCGGCCCGCGTTGATCCCAACGGTCACCAACCCAATGGTATCCATGGCGCTCATGAATCCAACGGCCGCCGACCCAGACGTGATCATGGCCCCGGTAGTCCCAATACCCCGGCGCCCAAACGAAGCCCACGCGCGGCGGCGGCACCGTCTCGACGCGGACAGGCGGAGGCGCAATATCGATATCAACGGCTACGCCCGCGGATGCAATTGTCGGTAACCCCACGGCACTCGCTGCGATGCATAAACCCAGAAACAACGCCTTACGAGAAGCTTTCATTCATTACTCCTTCTTTGATGTCGTTCGGCCACCCAGCAACCGGACTTATTGCCTAAACGGCACCCCTATATGGTCCGTTGACCACGCGGGCACGTATGTAGGACGGTACCGCATTCGCGCCGGCCTCTTCAATCGCTAAGTCATTGAGAATCGGAAGAATACGGCGTAACCGCTTCCGCCTTAAGAGTTGGTAATGTTTTCACGCTGCGAATCACCGGCAACTGCCAGGCGATACATGCCAACAACAAGGCCGTGACGCCTGAAAAGCCCAGTGCGGCACGCAGCCCGACATGTTCGCCCAACCATCCGCCGAGAAGCGCGCCAGGTCCGGCGGGCAACAGAATGAGCCAGCGCATCGTGCTGGTCATGCGGCCCAGCATCGGAGCCGGCGTGACCGACTGACGCAGGGATAGGAAATTGATGAAAATGAAAATCGCGCCTACACCGAACATCAACAGCATGGTTGCGTAAGCGATGACGCCGAGTGTGTTGGCCGGCGCAATCGACAGCATCAGCCAACCGGTTCCCGAAATTGCGAACCCCAAAACAAATGTCGGACCCGGCCCCAATCGTCTGACAACCCGATGCCCATTGGCGCTCGCAAACACCGTGCCCACACCTAAGGCGACGTAGCTGAATCCCACGCCGCGCTCCGACAGCCTGAGCTGGTGAACGGCGAAAAGAATTTGCACGACGGTGGCGCACTGGCTGCACATTTGCCAAATTCCAACGCAACAAGCCATGGTGACCAAGAGCTTGTGGCCGCGAACGAAATCCAGTCCTTCACGCATGGCGGCCCAAAACGGCGGATTAACTTTGCTGGGCGTTTCTTTGACCGGCACACCGCGAAGAATGGACGCCGACGTCAGCAATAGGCACGCATTGGCCAACAGGGCGATCGGCGCGCCCGTCAATTTGATCAGCGCGCCGGCTGCGGCCGGTCCGGTTACTTCTGCCGTGGCCGAGGCCAGCGCATTCTTGGCGTGCGCTTCCACCAACCGGGACCGCGGGACAATTTGAGTCAACACGATCTGGGCGGCGCTGCCCGCGGTGGTATTGACTGCACCGATTAAAAACGCCACGAAGTACAGCCAAGGCATGGAGAGCCAGCCGAGCCACCAAGCGATGGGCACAGTGGCGACCCCAAGGGCGATCGACAACTCCCCGAAAACATAGACAGGCAGCTTTCTGATCCGGTCGAGCACCACGCCGGTGGGCAGCGAGAACAGCGCGAAGGGAATCAGCTCCATTGCGGTCAACAGGCCCATTTGCGTGGGCGCCGCGTGCATCAACACCGCCGCGGTCAGCGGAATGGCGAGCAAGGTCACCTGGCCGCCAAACGAGGAGATCAGGATGGAGGTCCAGAGTCTGCGGTAGGTCCGATCGCGCAGTAGATCGGTCGGCGACAGTGAGAATCGGTTCAGCCACCTGACTGGCAGCAACGCGACAAAAGTTCCTCTATTCACGTGTTCGATATGTTACTTGAAGCGCTGCGTGACATGCAGTTTATCCGCACCTCTGTTATGGTCGGGCAAGGGGGAAAACAACAATGCAAAATCGACGCGCGATGATACTGGTTACAGTGTTTTTGGCTGCCGCCGCGCTCGGTCCGGCGTTTGCCGCCGATTTTCAATTGACCAGCAGCGACATCGGGCCCGATAAGCCCTTGGCGCAAGAATTCGTCTTCAGCGGTTTTGGTTGCACGGGCGGAAACCAATCGCCTGCGCTTCGCTGGAGCGGCGCACCCCAGGGGACGAAGAGCTACGCGGTCGCCTTATTCGATCCCGATGCCATGCAGGGACGAGGCTTCTGGCATTGGCTCATGGTCAATATTCCCGCCAGCACCACCTCGTTGAGCCGAGATGCCGGCAAGAACGATGGCTCGAAATTGCCGAGCGGCGCCGCGCAGATCAAGAATGGCTTTCGCGTCGTGGGTTACAGCGGCTCATGCCCGCCTCCCACAGACGAACCGCATGGCTACGTGATGACCGTTTACGCGCTGAAAGTGACCGCGCTGGCGGTGCCGGCCGATGCCACGTCGGCGATGATGCTCGCGGCCATCGAGGCCGATAGCCTGGGTAAAGCGTCACTCAGCTATCACTTCGGTCGCAAGCCGCACTGAGCTTGACTGCCTCGTTGGCGGTAGGAGTTTTCTGACGGGTTCATAGGCGCAGCGCTGGCTGGCGGCGCCGATTTCATGGCATTGCTGGAGGGCGGCATCGCAATCAGCATTGTTGCGTGCGCACCGTGGTCCCAACGATAAATCTCAGACGCATCCTATGCATTTTCCCGGCCTATGCGCCCGCCTTTGGCACTTTTTCTCATGCCTTTCGCCTGGTCGGTGCGAAGGCGTTCATGCCTCCACAAGGCCTGTTATTGATCGCCAACTATCTGCCGCGGAGTTGGCCGGTGCGATTCATCGATGAGAACATGCAACGGGCGGAACGATCCGATTTCGAGTGGGCCGACGCCGTGTTCGTCACGGGCATGCACATTCAAGAGGCCGAGATCCACGATGTTTGCCGTCGCGCCAAGGCATGCGGCAAAGTAACCGTGCTCGGGGGACCGTCGGTTTCGGCGGCACCCGAGAAATATACGGACTACGATTATTTGCATATTGGAGAACTCGGTGAAGCGACCGATGCACTCCTCGCCCAAATCGATGCCGCGATCGACGCGCCGCCGAAGCAAGTACGCTGCAGCGGCGCCAAGCGCCTGGCGCTGACCGACTTTCCGTTTCCCGCGTATAACCTCGTTCAGCTCGACAAGTATCTTCTCGGCACATTGCAATTCTCTTCCGGATGCCCGTACTTGTGCGAGTTCTGCGATATTCCCAACCTTTACGGGCGCCAACCCCGGATGAAAACCCCGCAGCAGCTGATCGGCGAGCTGGACTTCATTTTGTCGCAAAAAATTCGCCCGGCCAGC
>Ga0210387_10000300_pt1 | contig 35927 bp, 26 predicted proteins | sample IncBWC7OmetaG_FD_160108 | JGI IMG/M metagenome (GOLD analysis project Ga0210387, IMG submission 160108) | Forest soil microbial communities from Barre Woods Harvard Forest LTER site, Petersham, Massachusetts, United States - Inc-BW-C-7-O ... | reverse complement strand
CAGAGCGCGATGGAAGGAATCCTGCCCGGAGGCATAGAAGTTGACGAAGAAGTCCTGCGGCAGCGCCTGGTCGATCTCGAGATGGCCGTCGATCTTGTCGAAAACGGCGTCCGCACCCTGGCGCGACAGCGGCATCCAGGGCGGCGCCTCGGAGGCCATGCGCGCGCCGAGCACATCCAGCCCGTGCGAATAGTTGCCGCCATAGATGATCGTGGTGCCGGTCTGGTTCACCTTCCAGATGCCGTCGACACCGGTGCGTAATACCCGCAGCCGGTCCGAGCTCAAGAGCACCGCGGGGTCGACGATCAAGGTGTCGATCTTCTGGTTGGCGGCATCGAGACGGGCGTTGACGGTCAGCTCATAGTCGCGGCGCTGGAGCGCCTCATAGGCGAGCTTGACGTAGCCTTCGTTGTAGATGCCCTTGGTCGCCGCCGCGGGATCGCCATGCGGAGTGGTGACGCCGTCAGTGCCGCCGGCCTCGAACTTCCATCCATTGACGCCGAGCGGGATCGAGAAGATGCCACTGAGATAGCGGCGCGTCGGCATTTCGGCGACGTAATCATGGCTCGGCAAGCCGGCGGCCTGCACGGTGACCTGCTCGCCAAGACCGAGCAAACTGTTGGCGCTGGCGCTGACGACGCCCTGGCCGGTGCCGAACACCTCCGGCATCGCATTGTCCATGTAGACGCTCATGGACACCGGGCGATAGCGGCCGGTCAGCACCAGGATCGAGCCGCCGATCTCCTTGCCCGGAGCAAAGGTGGCATTGAGGGTGAGGCCCGGCGTTTCGCCTGCGATCAAAAGCTGGCGTTCGAGCTCGGCCTGCGTCAGATGCGTCTTGTTCAGAAGCCGCGCCAAAACCGTCGCGACACGGCCCTGAACCTGCAACGGCAGGGCATCGACGTCGAGCCGCTCGACAAAGCCGTCGATGATGTTGAGCTTGATGCGCGCGGCACCGTCCAGCTCCTGCGGCAAGAGAACGATGCGTACCAGCGGGTAGCCGGCCTTCGCATAGACCTGCTGCAGCTGGTCGGCAAACTCGAAGATCTGCGCGACCGTTACGGTCTTGCCAACCAAGGGCGCTTCAAGCTCGTGGCGCTTGGCGGCGAACTCCTCGAACTCGCCTTTGACGTCGAAGCCGAGCAGCTTGAAAGCGAGCTTCTTCGCTTCTGGTGGAATCTGCGCGCCGGCCGGGACTTGCGGAATCGCGATGTGGCCGGCCGCGGGCGGCGGCGCGATCACGGGAGGTGCGACCTGGCTTGGTGCCGGCACGCCCTGCGCCAGAGCGGAGAGCGGCAGCGATGCGATCAGGAAAGTTGCAGCTGATAGCGCGAAGCAACAGACAAAACCGGAGCGCTTACGCTGCTCCAGTCCGGCTGATCGATCGATCGGCGGCCTCTTGCTCCCCGCACTGCCCATACAGCCCCGTTACCCCTGCGGCATCATTAATCGTTAATTGACCGCAAGCTTCACATTTAAAGATTTTATGAGAAAATTGCCAGCATCAGGATCAGGGCGGCTGTGAATTATCCGGAGAGGAAATGATAGATAGATCAATAACTTCGGGTTTTGGCATCGGTACAAATGTGGAAATTTTGCGACCGTATCCGATCCGCAACAGAAGCAGGTTCCCTGCCTATTGTCTTTATATATGTGCAGCGCTGGCGTGTGGGCTGTGGACAAGCCCAGCCGCGGCGGAGGAGCGCCAAGCCTATGAGGTGACCGGCTTCCGCAACGCGCATTTCGGCATGACCGAGCAGGAGCTTCGCGCGGTGGTTGTGAAGGATTTCGCGCTGAAGCCCGCTGATATCACGAGCTCGGTTAATCCGGTCGAAGGCACGACCGTGCTCTCGGCAAAAGTCGCCGCGCTCGAGCCGGGGCCGGGACCTGCGGCGGTCGCCTATATCCTCGGCCACACCTCGAAGAAGCTGATTCAGATCAACGTGATCTGGGGCGAGCAAAACGCTGCCGGCAGCAATCCAAATGCGATGGTTGCAGCGGGCGAGCGGCTGGCCCGTTACTTCGCGGGATACGCCTGGAATAAGGACACCACGCGCGCGGGCGTGCCGGTCGGTCCGAACACGGTGGTGCTGTTCTCCGGCGAAGACAGCAAGACAGGCGCGGTGCGGCTCATTCTCGACGGCGTCAAATATCAGATGCAGAAGGACGGCAAGGACGCGACATCGCCCGACCCTAAGGGGCCGCTGCGGATCCTGATCAATTACATTGCCAACCGCGACAATCCGGACGTGGCGACGATTCCGAAAGGACAGTTCTAGGCCGCAGCCGTGAGTCGCCGCCGTTAACCTTTTGGCCGTGCCAAATTTAACCCGGCATGACTAACGGGCATAAAGAAAACCCAGAAAAATCAGAGGTTTTCATAGCCCGCGCCGCTCTCAGGCGACGCTGGTATTTTGCACAAATACAAGATAAATGTGAAGCATGGGCTGCGGACACCGATCTCAACGGTGCCGATTTTTAACAGGATAGCAGGGCTGATGAGCGAGCGATCGATATTGTCGCGTGGGTTGGAATTGCGTCCGACCCGTAGACTCACTGATGGCCGTATTTGGTCGGCATTGATTGCCGCTGTTTGCGTAGCAGCAGCACCCGCCTTTGCCGGCGACGTGCTTCCGTCGAACGGCACGGTGACGGCGGGCAGCGCCTCGATTGTGCGGACCAATCCGAGCACGCTCAACATCAATCAGGGCACGAACCAGGCGATCATCAACTGGAATTCGTTCTCGGTCGGCCACGGCGATACCGTGAACTTCAATCAGCCCGGCACGTCGTCGGCGACGCTGAACCGCGTCACCGGCACCACGCCGTCCTGGATCGCCGGCACCATCAATGCGCCCGGCACCGTTCTGCTGGTCAATCCCAACGGCATCGCGATCACCAAATCGGGCACGGTGCACACCGGCTCGTTCGTGGGCTCTACGCTCGACATCAAGGATGCCGACTTCCTGGCGGGCCGCTACAAGTTCAGCGGCAACGGCGCGTCTGCTGGCGTCATCAACAACGGCCATATCAATGTCTCCGACGGCGGCTTCGCCGCGCTGCTCGGCGGCCAGGTCTCCAACAACGGCGTGATCGCCGCGCGGCTCGGCAAGGTCGGGCTCGGCGCGGGCGAGCAGGCGACGCTCGATCTGTCCGGCGACGGCTTCCTCTCGGTCACGGTGCCCTCGAGCGAGCTCGGGCACATGACGCGTGCCGACGGCGCGCTGGTCAGCAACAAGGGCAAGATCAACGCCGATGGCGGCACGGTCTTCTTGAGCGCGGCGACGGCCTCCAACATCCTGCGCAACGCAGTGAACATGGGCGGCACCATCCGCGCCAATTCGGTCGGCACGCATGACGGCCGCATCGTCATCAATGGCGGTGGCGGCAATGTGAACATCACCGGCAAGATGCTGGCGAAAAGCCGCACGGGAACCGGCGGCGAGGTCGACATCACCAGCGCCGGGGCCGGCGTCAAGCTGGTCGGCGCGCTGATCGACGTCTCCGGCAAGACCGGCGGCGGCGTGGTCAATATCGGCGGCGGCCCGCATGCGACGGTCGCACTGGCCGATGCCGGATCGGTGTCGCTGGATTCGACGACGGCGATCCGCGCCGACGCGATCGATAATGGCGACGGCGGTCACATCGTGATCTGGTCGGGCGGCCAGACCACCGCGACGGGCAACTTCAGCGCCAAGGGCGGACGCAATGGCGGCAATGGCGGCCTGGTCGAAACCTCGGGCAGGAGCGTCGACTTCAACAACATCGTGGTCAACGCATCGGCCGCCAAGGGCGCGGCAGGCACCTGGCTGGTTGACCCGACTGATCTCACGATCGACAGCGCGGCGGCGACCACGATCGGCAACATGCTGGGCAACGGCACCAATGTCTGGCTGCAGACCAATGCGGACGGCTCGACCAGCGGCCCCGGCAACACGAGCGCTGGCAACGGCGACATCGTCATCAACTCCCACATCACCTGGAACTCGGGCGCCGGCTCCACGCTGTTTCTGCAATCCGCGCACGACATCGATATCAACGCCGGCATTTGCTGCGGATCGCTGAACATGTCCGCGGTCGGATCGGTGAATTCGGCTTCAACATCCTCGATCGATACCTCGGGGACCACGATCACGGCCGGCGGCAACATCACGATCAATGGCTTTGTCATCCTGGCGGGGGCCACCTCGTTCTCGGCAGGCGGCGATATCGTGATCACAACGCAGGCAACGCTCGGCAACGATCCGACATTGACCGCTGGCGGCAATATTCAGGTCAATCTGGCCACCACCACGGGCGGCATGAATCTGAGCGCCTTCGGCAATATCAGCCTCGGTGGAATGCAGAACAGCGCCGGCGGCACCATCACCCTGCGCTCCGACAATGATGGAACGGGCAGCGGCACGGTGTCCATTAGCGGGTTTGCCCAGGCGGGCGGCGCCAACGTCAACATCTACTACAACCCGACGTCCTACACCTCGCCGACCAATTACAGCAGCATGCTGAACGGCGCCGGCACCGTGACGGCCTACATGCTGGTCAACAGCGTTGGCCAGTTGGAAGCCATCACGAATGCGGCGACCGGTACCTACGCCATGGCAAGGGACATCGACGCCAGCAACTTCAACTTCATCCCGATCGGATGGAGGACCGGCGGCGCCACGCCCAACAACTTCAGGGGCGTGTTCGATGGCCAGGGCCACGTCATCACCAATGTTGCCATCGGCACATTGCCGCTGGCAGACGTTTACTACGGCGGACAGACCGGCCTGTTCTGGGAGAACGACGGCACCATCCGCAACCTCGGCGTCACCGGCAACCTCACCACCGGACTTAACACATGGGCTGGCGGCCTTGCGGGCGTCAACGGCGGCACGATCTTCAATTCCTGGAGTGGCGTCAACGTGACCGGCATTGCCGACGACGCGTCGACAGGCGGCCTCGTCGGCGTCAATTTCCGTACCATCGACGGCGGTTCTTATTCGACTGGCACCGTTATCGGCTCCAACTATGTCGGCGGACTTGTCGGCGAAAATAGAGCCGGTGCAACCATCCAGGACTCCTATTCAAGCGCCTCCGTGAATGGGCCGACGGCCGGCGGTTTGGTCGGCATCAACAGAACCGGAGCGCTGATCAATTATACGTATGCGGTGGGCCCTGTTCACGGGTCGAGCTATACCGGCGGCCTTGTTGGCGAGAACGAACAGAGCATCGCCGCTTACGGCACGATCGAAAATTCCTACGCTGCGGGTCACTTGTCGGGCGCTTCGGTCGGCGGCCTGGTCGGATTCAACGGCTATCCGCAAAGCGAGAATCAGGACGACTTCAACTCGCAGATCGGCCAGTCCGCCAAGGTCTTCTGGTCGTATTGGGACGCCGACACGACAGGGACCACCAAGGCGTTCGGCACTTCCTATTACGACAGGCCGGGCTACTCGAGCGAGAATGTCCAGTACATCGCCTTCCTCAGCACGGATCCCACCAAGGGACCGGGACTTGGTGGCGTCGTGAACGCAGGAAGCCCCTATAGCCAGGCGAGCTACAAATACTTCTACGACCCGACTCCGGAAACCAACGGCGAGTATCTCCCCTCCGGCCTATTCGTAACTTACTCGGGGGAAACCGACACCACGACGTTCACCGCGCATTGGTACATGGTGGAGGGGTCGACGCGGCCATTCCTGGTCGCGGAAGAGTCCAATACGATCCAGAACGCGCACCGGTTGCAGCTGATCGCGGCCAATCCGACCGGCAACTACGCGCTGGCGCGCAACATCACCTACGCCAATGACGGCATGTGGACTTCGGCAGGGTTCGCCCCGATCGCGCCGGTGGTCGAGACCGACACCTATGCCCCGTATATCCCTTACGACTTGATCTGCGGATGCTTCGCGGCGAATCCTCTCGCCATCTTCTACATCTACAATCCCACCGCGGCGAACTTCACCGGCTCGCTCAACGGCAACGGCTACACGATCAGCAATCTCACTGAGACCGTCACCAACGGCAATGGTGGCCTGTTCAGCATGATTGGCGCCGGTGGATACGTGACCAGTCTCGGCCTGGTCAATCCGCAGATCACCGCGAACAACTACGGCACCGCCTCCGGCGGCGTTGGCGCTCTCGCCGGCTACAATGCCGGCACGATCACCGGCACTTGGGCCACCGGCGGCCAGATCGTGGGCAATTTCGCGCTCGATATCGGCGGCCTGGTCGGCAACAACTTCAATACCGGCACGGTGACCCAGTCCTACACCAATCTCTCGGTGATTGGCGCCAACCAGCCCGGCGCCCCGAACTACAACCTGTTCCTGGACAATGATGGTGGCCTGGTGGGCACGAACCACGGCGTCATCACCGACTCATATGCGGTCGGCAGCGTATTGGGCAACGGCGCCGTCGGCGGCCTCGTCGGCTACAGCGACGGATTGATCACCAGAACCTATTCGACCGGTGTGATCGGAAACAACTACAACTACGGGATCAAAAACCCTGGTGCGCTCATCGGCAACAATGAGGGCAGTCTCTACGAGTCGTTCTGGGATTCAACCACCGCCACGTACAAGACCGGCGGACTCTTCGTGGATCCGAGCATCGGGCTGACGACGGCCCGGCTGCAGAATCTCGATACCTACAGCTCGGTCTATGCGGGTTGGGATTTCAATCACGTCTGGGCGCCGCCGAACCAGGTCGGGCAGGGCGGTCTTGGCACGGCGTATTATCCGCAGCTCTATGCCGACACGGCCGTGGTGTTCGTGGATGCCGACAGCGCCAGCATGACTTACGGCCAGTCGACGCCGTCGCTCGCGACGGGGATTGCCGGCGGTCCCGGTGTCTACCGGTTCGGTGCGTCGCCGGACAGCCTGACCGCTCCCGGCACGAGCACGAGCGCATCGTCGACCTCGAATGTCGGCAGCTACGCTGTCACCGCGAATGTCGGATCCACCGTCACCAGCAGGCTCGGCGTGACCTATCGCGTGGTGCAGAAGACCGGCACCGTCACCGTTACGCCGGCAATCCTGAGCGTGACGCCGAACGGCGGCTCGTCAACCTACAACGATACGGCGCTGAACAACACGGCGTATTCGGACAATGCGAGCAACTATTCGATCTCCGGCTTTGTCGACGGACAGACGGCGAGCTCGATCGGCGTCTCCTTCACTGGCTCGATGGCGTTCAATGGCTCGACCGGCACCAGCGTCCTGAACGCGGGCACCTATTCCCTGTCGCAGGGTACGCTGGCGGTGAACTCGACCAACAGCAATTATGTGATCAGCTTCTCCAACCCGACGCCGAACACCTACGTCGTCAATCCGGCGACGCTGACCTACACGGCCAACAGCGCCAGCATGAGCTATGGCGGGACGGCCGGAACGCTCACGGGCACGCTGGCCGGCTTCATCGGTAACGACACCATCGCCAACAGCACGACCGGCTCACTTGCGTTCCTGACATCAGCCGGTTCGCTGAGCAATGTCGGCAACTATGCCATCAACGGCAGCGGACTCACGCTGACCAACCCGAACTATACGTTCGCGCAGGCGTCATCGAATGCGGCCGCGTTCACGATCACGAAGGCGGTGCTGACCGTGACTGGCGACAAGACCTATGACGCGGGCAGCGGCTTTACGACGAGCCAGCTTGCGGTGATGGGCGGCGTCAACGGCCAGACCATTACGCTAAAGGCGGGCACGGGAACGTCTGGTAGCGCCAATGCCGGCACCTATGCGGGCTCGTCGCTGTCGGGCCTGACCATCAGCGTCACCGGCGGCGCCGGCAACGACCTCGCCTCGAACTTCCAGTTGCCGCCGACCGGTACGCTGACCATCGACAAGGCGAACTACACCTCGCTCAGTGGCAGCAAGACCTATGATGGCAATACGAGCTTCTCGGGCAGTCAGATCGTGCTGACGGGCATCGGCGGCCAGACCTTCACGGTGGTCTCCGGCACGTCGAACGCGGCCAATGCCAGCCTCAATCCGAACAGCCCGTCCCAGAGTTTTGTCAGCATCAGCGGACCGATCACCGGCAACGGCACCGCCGATCCGAACAACTACGTCTTCAATATCGCGAGCCTCCAGGGCAACGTCGCGAACATCGACAAGGCAAACTATGTCTCGCTGACCGGCAGCAAGACCTATGACGGCAACACCGGCTTCACGCAGCTGACGTTCGCCGGCGTCAATAACGAGACGTTCACCGTGGCGTCGGCGACGTCGGACTACGCCAATGCCAGCACCAATCCGAACAGCCCGGCCGCTCACTTCGTCAACATCTCCGGTATCGCCGGCAACGGCGTCGCCGATCCGAACAATTATGCCGCGCCCCTCAATCTCGGCGCCGGTACGCTGACGACCAACATGGCGACCATCAACGTCGCCAGCTACACGGCGATCACGGGCACCAAGACCTATGACGGCAACGCCGATTTCGCGAGCGGCTTGGTCACGCTGACCGGTGTCAACAACGAGACCTTCAACGTCGCTGCGACGTCGGATTCGCCCAATGCGAGGCTCAACCCCAACGCGCCGTCGACGAAGTTCGTCAGCACGTCCGGGGCGATCACGGGCGTCGGCCTCGCCGATCCGAACAACTATGCGCCGCTCGTCGTCGCCAATCTGACAGACCTCAACAATGTCGCGACTATCAACCAGGCGAACTATACCTCGCTGACCGGTAGCAAGACCTACGACGGCAATACGGGCTTCACGAGCTCGCAGCTTGCGCTGACGGGCGTCAATGGCGAGACCTTCACCGTGGCGTCGGCAACGTCGGACTATGCCAATGCCAGCACCAATCCGAACAACCCGGTCGGCCACTTCGTCAGCCTCTCCGGCATCACCGGCAACAACGGCGCCGACCCGAACAACTATGTCGCGCCGCTGAACCTCGGCAAGGGCTCGCTCACAACTAACACCGCGACGATCGGCGTCGCGGGTTACACGGCGATCGCCGGCACGAAGACCTATGACGGCACCGCCGACTTCACGAGCACTCAGGTTACGCTGAGCGGCGTCAATGGCGAGACCTTCACCGTCGCCGCAATGTCGAACTCGGCCAACGCCAGCACCAACCCGAGCAATCCCTCGACGAGTTTCGTCAGCACCTCGGGTCCGATCAGCGGCAATGGCGGCGCCGATACCAACAACTACGCTCCGCTCGTCGTGGCCTCGCTGGCCGGCGCGAACAACGTCGCCAACATCAACGCTGCGTCGCTGACCTTGACCGGCCTCAAGACCTACGATGGGACCACGGCGTTCCTGGCTTCGGCGTTCGGCAACAACGGTACGATCGCGACCGGCATCAATGGCGAGACGCTGATCTTGACCGGCTCGGGCTTGGTGCTGAGCCCGAATGTCAGTGCGGGCACACAGGCCCTTGCGCTGGGCACACTCAAGTTCACTGACGGCACTGGGTTGGCCCGCAACTATGCGATCGCCACCAACGGCAATACCGGAACGATCAACCCGGCATCGATCGTGGTGACCGCGAATAGTGGTTCGTCGATCTACGGCAGCACGCCGGCCAGTCCCGGCCTATCGGCGACTGGCCTGCAACACGGCGAAGGTGTTGATGTGCTGACCGGTCTGTTGAACTCGTTCGGCATCACCAACCTCACCAACACGGGCAGCTACACGCTGGCCGTGACCGGCAAGCTGACAAACCCGAACTACGTCGTGAACACGACCAACAGCGGTAGCTGGACGGTCACCCCGGCGACGCTGACCTATGTCGCCGATCCCTCGACGCAGTTCGCCGGCAGCACGTTCTCGGCCTTCACCGGCACGGTGATCGGCTTCGTCAATGGCCAGAACCTGGCGAGCGCGACGACGGGCGTGCCAGAGTTCACCACGCCGGCAACGGCGTCGTCGACGCCGGGCACTTACGGAATCTTCGGTTCGGGCCTGACGGCCAATCACGGCAATTACGTCTTCGCCCAGGCGCCCGGCAACGCCACCGCTCTGACGCTCAATCCGGCGCCGGCCAATCCGCCGAGCCAGTCGGTGCCAGGGTCCAACAGTTCGCCGAGCAGCCAGACCTCGATCAACTTCCAGAACACCAACACGACGGCCAACTTCACTCGGGTGTCCTTCACGCCGTCGTCACAACCTGGCACCAATACGGCCAACAGCCAGCCCAACAACAACGACGTGAACACGGCCTCGCTGACCGCGGGCGACAAGTATATGCACAATGGCGGTCGCTACTTCCCGCCGATCAGCCAGTACGACTCCGAGCAATATTCGGACTTCAAGCTGCCGACCTATGCGCCTGCCGATAGCCAGGCAACGGTGCTGACCATCCTGGCGCGCGGCATCGCACAGGCGAATGCGGCCAAATACATGATCGACGGCTTCTGGAACGGCGATGGCAACACGTTGCCCGGTGAAGGCAACACCTGGCCCGGCCCCGGACATATCGATCTGCTCGACATGGCGACCTTCTCCGACGGCGCCGGCCACGACGCGACGCCGACCAACGACCCGGCGTTCCCGATTGCCGCGGGGAAGACCGACTTCGCCGCGCTGTTGAACAACGGCCCGGTGATGATCGGCGCCTCGTCGGATCCGCGTCCGGTGCAGTGGCTGCTCGCAACCTCCATGGCGCCGGATGGCAAGGGCATCATCTGCGATGACACCATGACCGGCAAGCTGGTCGAGCTGTCCTATGATCCCGCGACCAGGACCGTCGGCGGCATCACCAAGCTGTACGACGACAAGTCGGGCAACTTCGTGCCGCTGGCCGACGCCAGCAACGACATCCCGGCGAGCGATACGAGCGGACTGTCGGGGCTGCAAAGCTTCGTGCCGTCGACCTACTTCGCGGTCACCGTGCACTGAGGCGCGGTACGTTCGCACGATCGCAATGGGGACCGGGAGGTCAGCGCTTCCCGGTCCGCTCAGTGAGCCGGCGCATCAGCTTCCACAACTGGTGGAACAGCAGCGCCACGCCGTCGATCGATTTTGCTTGCGCCGGTCCGAGTTCCGCTGCGCCTGAAAGCCGCCGTTCCAGATTTCGCGCAAAGTCTGCGGTCAGGCGCGCGGCAAGGTCCCGCACCAGCCCTTCGCGCGCGATCTGAGCCAGGATGCCTTGCAGGCTGTAGCCGATCGCGAGCTCGACGCGCGTTGCAGCGCCGGCGTCGATCGGCACCAGGCGGTAGCGGATTTCGCCTTGAGTCGATGAACGGCTGCGCTGATCGTTACCTGTTCCAACGATGCGGCCCGACATCGTCGAGCCATCGCGCTCGATGCGGGCGGCGCCGCGAAAGCCCGCCGAAATCGGACCGAGCTTGACGCGGATCAAGCCTTCGACGTGTACGGCCGTCGGCTCGCCCGTCAGCGCAACGCCGGGAAGGCAGGCCGCGATTTCCTTGACGTCGCCGAACATCGCAAAGACCTTGTCGGGCGGAGCGGTGATGGTGAAACGCTCTTCGAAAACCTTGTCGGGCACGAAGTCGGCAATTGCAGCCTTGCTGCCGGCGTTTTCCTGCACCTCGACACCGACCGGCTTCCGGGCCATCTCCGAACGGCTAATGCTTGCGCCGTGGCCGGAACCTGCCGGTCCAAGCTCGGCGCGACCACCGCCGGGCACAGGCAGGATGCCGCGCTTGCGCCTATCTTCGATGACCGCGCGCACCGCGCGGACGATGCCGACATAACCGGTGCAGCGGCAGAGATTGCCGGAGAGCCCGACGCGGATCGCGCGCTCGTCCGCCTCATCGAGGCGCAGCACGAGGTCACGCGCCGAGATCAGCATTCCCGGCGTGCAGTAGCCACATTGCAGGGCGTGCTCGCGGGTGAACGCGGCGCGTAGCTCGGTGGCGATCTCGTCGTTATCGAGGCCTTCGATGGTGGTGACGCGCGCGCCGTCGCAGGCCGCCGCAAAGGTAATGCAGGAACGCGCCGGCATGCCGTCGATCAGGAGCGTGCATGCCCCGCATACGCCATGCTCGCAACCGAGATGCGTGCCGGTGAGATTGAGATGGTCGCGCAGGAAGTCGGCGAGATGCGTGCGCGGCTCGACGGATGCCTTCGCGGCACGCGCATTGACGTTGATGTCGATATCAGTCACGCCGCCGCCTCATCGATCGCCCGGCGCAGCACCGCGACATGGATGTGGCGGTCGGCGGCGCTGGCCATGCCGGCCTTGATCAGCAGCGCGTCGGCCGCGCGCGGATCGAATTGCGCTCTGAAATTCCCGGTGACGCGGCCGCCGAACAGCGAAGCCGCATCGCCGAGCACAATCGGTGCGGCCTCGATGGCGCCGATGACCACGCGCGCCGCGCCCAAATCCGGATCGATCATCACGGCGGCGATCGCGTGCGCGAATTCGCCCGGCTTGCGGCAAGCCTTGACGTACCCCCAGCGGGCGGAGCTCCGCATGACAGGCACGCACACCGCCTCGATGATCTCGCCTGCTTGCAGCGCCGATTCCAGCGCACCGGTGATGAATTCCTCGACCACGAGATCACGGACGCCGTTCGCGCTGCGCAGCCTGACCTTCGCGCCGAGCGCCGGCAGGGCCGATACCCAATCCGCGGCCGGATCGGCATGGCTGAGCGAGCCGCCGATGGTGCCGCGGTTGCGCACCGCGCGATAGGCGATGGCACTTGCGACGCGCTGCATAGCGCCACGCGTAACATCGGGGATGCGCCCGTCCTCGATGTCGCCATGGGTGACGCAGGCGCCGATCACGAGCTGGTCACCGCTCCGTTCCACCCGCTTCAGTTCGGCAAGCGAGGTGATGTCGATGATCAGCTCCGGCTGGACCAGGCGGAGATTCAACATCGGGCCGAGCGACTGGCCGCCCGCGATGATTTTCGCCGCTTCCCCGGCCTCGGCCATCAGCGTGAGCGCGGCTTTGAGGTCGGAGGGGCGCTCATAGGCGAACGCGGCGGCTTTCATGCTGCCGGTCTTTCCGCCTCGCGCGCCGCGAGAACCGCTTCCACGATCCGCCGCGGTGAGATTGGCGAATGCAGGAGCTCGACACCGAGTGACCGCAGCGCGTCGTTGACGGCGTTGGCGATCGCCGCCGGCGGCGCGATCGCGCCGCCTTCGCCGATGCCCTTGACGCCGAACATGGTGTAAGGCGAGGGCGTCTCCATGTGATCGAGGCGCGGCTCCGGCACTTCCGTCGGTCCGGGCAAGAGATAGTCCGCAAGCGTCGTCGCGAGCGGCTGGCCTGCGCTATCGAACGGCATTTCCTCATAGAGCGCGGTGCCGATGCCTTGCGCGAGCCCGCCATAGATCTGGCCGTCGACGATCATCGGATTGACCAGCACGCCGCCGTCCTCGACGATGACATAGTCGAGCAGCTCGACATCGCCGAGATCGGGATCGACGGCAACCGTCACCGCGTGCACGGCGTAGCTGAAGGTGCCGCTGTCGCGGTGCGGCTTGTAGCCACTGGTCGATTCTAGCCCAGCCGGATCGACATCGGGCGGCAGATCCTGCGGCCGTCGGTACCAGGTATGCGCAATCTCGGAGAGATCGATGCTGCTGTTCGGGCCGCAGACGCGGCCGTCGCGCAGGAACACCGACGCGGGATCGAGCTGCAGCAATTTGGCGCCGATGCGTTTCGCGCGCTCGGCGATCTCCGCGCACGCCGTCCCAACCGCGCCGCCGGCCATCACCATCGAGCGTGACCCCCAGGTGCCGGTCGAGTAGGGCGTCATCGCGGTGTCGCCATGAATGACGCGGACCTTCGATGCATCGATGCCGAGAATTTCGTGCGCGACCTGGGCCAGCGTGGTCTCGAGGCCCTGGCCATGTGAATGCACGCCGACCCGGATTTCGAGGCCGCCATCGGGTGTCATGCGCGCGGTGGCTTGCTCGTGGCCGGGCACCATCGGAATGCCCCAGCCGGCATAGACGGAAGTGCCGTGTGCGGCCTGCTCGCAATAGACGGAAAGGCCGACGCCGATCAGCCGTCCATCCTTTTCCCTGAGACGCTGACGCTCGCGCCACGAGGCGACGTCGATCGCCGCGACGGCACGCTTCATGGCTTCCGGATAATCGCCGCTGTCGAAATGCTTCCTGGTGATGTTGTCGAACGGCATTTCCTCAGGCCGGATCAGATTGCGCAAGCGCACCTCGGCGGGCTCCAACCCCGCTTCTCTCGCCACTGCATCGAGCATGATCTCTAGCGCAAAGCAGACGCCGGTTCGTGCCACGCCGCGATAGGGCAGGATCGGGCATTTGTTGGTCGCGACCGAATAGGTCCGGCAGCGATAGGCCGGCATGCGGTAGGGTCCTGGCAGGATGCTCGCGACCTGGGCTGCCTCGAGACAGGCGGAGAAGGGATAGGAAGAATAGGCGCCGGAATCGACGATGGCCTCGCAATCGATGCCGCGCAGCGTACCGTCACGGTCGGCGTAGACGGTGATGTTATAGTGATGCTCCCGGCAGTTTGCGCTCGCGCTCAAATGCTCGCGCCGGTCCTCGATCCAGCGGACCGTGAGACCCTTCTGCATCGCGAGCCATGAGAGGCAGACTTCCTCGGGCAGCAAGATTCCCTTGTGCCCAAATCCGCCGCCGATATCGGGCGAGACGATGCGGATGCGGCCCTGCTCGATCCCGAGACAATCCGACAGGCCGTTGCGCACGATGTGCGGCATCTGCGCGCCGGTGGTGAGCATGAGCTGGTCGAGCCGGTGGTCGAAGGTCGCGACCACGCCGCGTCCTTCGAGCGGCGCCATGCATTGCCGCGCCGTCGATATTTCTCGGGTCACCTTGATGGGGGCATTGAGCGCCGCCGTGATGTCGACCTCGAACATTGATTCGAGGAAGACGTTGTCGCCCCAATGTTCATGGACCAGCGCAGCGCCCTCGTCGCGCGCCTTGCACATGTCGTGGATTGCCTGCAGCGGCTCGAGGTCGAGGATGACGGAGGCCGCGATGTCTTCGGCTTCCGCCCGGGTCGGCGCCACGCACATGGCGACGAGCTCGCCGACATGCCGTACCTTGCCGGTCGCGAGCACCGGCTGTTCCGAGACCTTGAATCCCGGCAGTCCCGACACGGCGCGGATCGGCTTGACGCCGTTAAGATCAACCGCCGTGAACACGACGTCGGCAAAGCGCTCCGGCACGTGAATGGCCTTGATACGCGCATGCGCCAGCGGGCTGCGCACGAACGCGACGTCCTTCAGGCCCGCGAGGCGAATGTCGGCGACATATTGGCCGCGCCCGCGCAGGAAACGGTCGTCTTCCTTGCGCGGCAGGCGTGCGCCGACGCCCTGGCCGGTACCTGTTGCACCCGAAGCGGAAACGCGTTCGACGTCGGACATTCGGCCTGCCGCCTCCGCTTGAACCTCGCGTGGCGGTCAGGCTGCCACGGCCTGCGGCAGAATGGAAGCAACCGCGTCATGGCGGACGCCGGCGCGCAGGCAGAACACCGGCTGCAACAGCCGGTCGGCGACGACTTCGGTCTTCTCGTTGTCGCGCAGGATATGGCGGCCGGGCTTCTCGGCGAGCACGCTGACATCGGCATCCATGCCTGCTTTGAGCGCGCCGATCTGGTCGGAGAGGCCGAGCATAGCGGCTGGATTCGACGTTACCATGGGCACCACCTGCTCCAGCGTGAGACCGAGCGCCATCATCGAACTCATCGCCTGCACCAGGCTGAACTTCGCCTGACCTGCAAACGGATGGTTCTCGTCATCAGCGGGCTCGTCGGGCGTACCGGCCGGCGCGGGGACATGGGTGTTGTAGCCGTGGATGTCGGCGCCGAGCGTGGTCGGTACGATGCCGGATGCGATCGCCTTGCGTGCCAGCCGATAGGAGAAGTGGCTGCCATGGCCGACGTCGACGCGCAGCCCGCGGTCAAGTGCCGCCTGGATCACCGGGTGCACCTCGCCCTCGCGGTTGACGAAGCCGCCGGGATGGCGCGTGAAGGGATGGGCGAGAATGTCACCGGAGCGCAGCAGCGGAACGACGCGCTCCAGGATTGTGTCGACGTCCTCGCCATTGGCGCCGCTTTCCGGCAGGCCCCACAATTGTCCGAAATGCACATAGACCGGAAGTTCGGCGCGGCGGCCGATCTCGGCCGCCATCTCGATGACACGGATGCCCCAGCGCGCGAAGCCGCCGATCTCGGCATGCGCCTTGATGCCGCGAACGAGGTCGCGGTTGGCTACAGCGGCTTTCACGGTGGCGTCGATATCGACGCAATCGGGGCGGTAGAGGTTCGGGTAATAATGTCCTTCGAGACCGCCAACGAGATAGGCCGAGAGGAAAGCATAGGCACGCGACTGCGACTTTTCGGCAACGAAGTGCCGGAAGCCGGGCAGCGTCATGCAGGAAGGGCCGCCCTGGTCGACCAGGGTCGTGACGCCAGACTGCACGCCGACCATGTCGGCATTCATGCCGAAGCGGCCGGTGACATATTGGTAGACATGAGCGTGGGTGTCGATCAGGCCCGGCAGCACGATCTGGCCGGTGACATCGACCACTTCCTTTGCGCTGCTCGGCAGGATGTCGGATTGCACGACGGCGATCTTGCCGTTACGGATGGCGACGTCCTTCAGGCCGTCGACGCCGGAGGCGGGATCGATGACGCGGCCTCCGCGCAGAAGCAGGTCGAAGCTGGTGCTTACGGACATCGCCGGTCTCCTTTGCTGTGGTTGGCGCCCTGCCGCCTAATTGCGAAGTATACTTCGTATTTTCTTACATCAATATTCGTGGCATAGACAGCTTCAAATTCATGCAGGCGGCACTGCGCCGTATCGGGGTATCATTGATGGCAGGACGACGCACGAAGGCTGAAAGGGCGTGGCCGCTCGAGGAGCGGCCGGGTTACCTGATCCGGCGGCTGCATCAGATCCACGTCGCCTTGTTCCAGGAGAAATGCGCGGCCTTCGAGATCACGCCGCTGCAGTACAGCCTGCTTACCGCGCTTGCGAAACGTGGAACGGCGGATCAGACGACCTTGGCCGCGGACATCGCGCTCGACCGCACGACGGCGACAGGGGCGCTTAAGCGATTGCAATCGCGTCGCTTTGTCGATCGCGCGACCGCGCGTCACGACCGGCGGTCGCAGGCCTGTCGGTTGACCCGCACAGGAGCCGCGCTGCTGCGCAAGATGGAGAAGTCAGCAAGGCTGGCCCATCTGGAAACCGTGGCTGACCTGAGCAAAGCGGACCAGAAACACTTCATCGCCATGATGCAGAAGATTGTAGAGGCGCGCTTGGGGACAGCCGGCACACCCGCGACGATTGATTGATCGGGCTGCCATCGGCCCCCGGCGATTATTATCTGTGCAATCTGCCTCAAAAGCGGCAGGTCGCTGCAATGGACCGGCTAAGCGCGTGGCTACGTCCAGACGAATACGAAGCATGCTTCGCATTTTCGATTCGTCACAATCTCGCGCCAGGAAGCATTTATCTCATGATCCCCGTGTGTTTGAGGGAATGATTTGGCTGAAAGCCGTGCGCGCCAAGCCGTCGCAGCCGCCAACGCCGATCTGGCATGTCCCTTGCTCCACTTCTAATCATTGAGTTGGTGGCTAGGGTTCCGCATCGTCGGCGATGGCTGGTCCAAGAGCTGCCGCCCGGGCGGGAGAAATCCGCGCGGGACACGGCGGGATAAAATCCCGGGAGACCTCAGTAGCCAGAATTGGCGCTGCTCGGTCGGTGCCAATTCCAGGTTTCAAGAAACCGGTGTGGAGTTGGCGATGGACTGTCTCGTACCTCGACCTACGGCGCCGGCCGTCACGGCCTCGCTGCCGCACCTCACGATTTCCGGGAGAACCAACTGATGTCAGTCAGTTCGGACGCCATTGCGCGGCGCTTTGGCGATAGCGGTCCTTCGGGCGAGGGCGCCGACGACAATGACCTGATCCGCCGTGTGTTGTCGCGGAAGACCGTGCGCCGTTACAGCGACCGTATGCCAGCCGAAGAGCTGCTCGACCTGCTCGTCGCCTGCGCGCTGAGCGCGTCAGCGAAATCAGATTTTCAACAAGCCTCGATCCTGCGCGTGCGCGATCCGGAGAAGCGCGCCGCCATCGGCAAGCTGTTTCCGGCGATGCCCTGGATCGCCATCGCGCCGCTGTTCTTCGTCTTCCTGGGCGATGCCAGGCGGCTGCAACGCATCGGCGAGCTGCGCGGCAAGCCTGTCGAGAATGGAACGCTGGAGGGTTTCTTCAACGCCAGCATCGATGCGGCGCTGACCATGCAGACCATGATCCTGTGCGCGGAGTCGGCCGGCCTTGGAGTTTGTCCGATCAGCGTGATCCGCAACGAGGTCGACAAGCTCGCTGCCATTCTCGGCCTGCCCGATCTCGTCTTCCCCGTGGCCGGACTCTGCCTCGGCTATCCCTCCGGCGAGGGCTATGTGAGCCTGCGGCTGCCGCGCGGCGTGACTACGCATAGCGACCGCTATGACGACAGCGCGCTCGACGCTGGGATCGACGACTACGACCACCGACGGCATGCGCTGCATGCGATTCCGAAGGAACAGCATCGGTCCAACGCCGAGTTCGGCGAAGCCGCCTTCTACGGCTGGTCGGAAGACAAAGCGCGTCAGGCGGCCAAGGCCGAAGGCGCGGCGTTCCCGCCTTATCTGCGCGCCCATGGATTTAGCTTCGATTGATACGACAACGAAAAGGAGACTCATGATGACGACCTGTTCGCTCGCTCGCCTCACCCCGATGTCACGACGCCTGACGCTCGGCCTTTTGGCCGCGCTCACCGCAATGTCCTTGCTCGCTGGCTCCGCGAAGGCCGCTGGCCTCGATGAAATCAAGAAGCGCGGGCTGATCGTCGCGACTGAGGACGATTTTCGTCCCTTCGAGTTCGTCAAGGACGGCGAGCCGACCGGCTTCGACAACGAGCTGATTGGGGATTTGCGCAAATACGCGCCCTTCGAGATCAAGCAGCAGATCCTGCCCTGGACCGGCATCCTCGCCGGCGTCAGCACAGGCAAATATGATGTCGCCATCACGGCCGCGATCATCACCAAGGAGCGCAAGCAGTCGCTCGACTTCACCAGCCCGATCGCCGACGCGACGCATTATTATGTCAAGCGCAAGGACGACAAGAGCATCTCCGCGATCAAGGACCTGAACGGCAAGACGGTCGGCGTGCAGGCCGGCAGCGCGCTGGTGGCGCGGCTGCCTGAGCTCAACGCGATGCTGGAGAAGGACGGCGGCAAGCTCGGCAAGGTTGTGGAATACACGTCCTATCCCGAAGCCTATCAGGATCTCGCGCTCGGCCGCGTCGACTATGTCGTGAACACGATCATCAATCTGCAAACGCTGGTTAACGACAAGCCCGCCGTGTTCGAGCTCGGACAGGCCGTGTCCGGCAAATCGTTTCCGGCGTGGGCGGTGGCCAAGGGCAACACCGAGCTCCTTGAGTTCCTGAACGGCTTCATCGCCAAGGAAAAGGAGAGCGGGCGCTTTGCCGAGTTGCAGAAGAAGTGGTTCGGGCAGTCGTTCCCCGATCTGCCGGTCTCGTTCGAGCCCGAGTTCTGAGCCTCCGGCTGGGTTGATCGGTCATGAGCGCTGGCGACGTGCTGGCTATCCTCAGGGGTGCCGTGGTGACAGTGACGCTGTCACTCACCGGCATCCTGATCGGTCTGCCGATCGGCCTGGGACTGGCGGTGCTGCGCTGGGCCGACGTGCCGGTCGTGGCGCGCATCGTCGCGGTCTATGTCAGCATCCTGCGCGCGACGCCGCTGGTCACCTTGCTGCTGCTGTTGTTCTTTGCGCTGCCCAATATCGGGATCGCGATCGGCCCGATCTCGGCCGCGATCCTTGCGCTGGTCATGAACACGGCGGCGTTCAACTGCGAGGTCTGGCGCGCCTCGCTGATGAATTTCCCCAAGGACCAGTATGAGGCGGCGCAGTCGGTTGGCATGAGTGCGGGCTTACGCTTCCGCCGAATCGTGCTGCCGCAGATCGCGCGGACCAGCCTGCCGGGCCTCGTCAACGAGATGTCGCTGTTGATCAAGGTGACGCCGGTGCTCGCGGTGGTCGGCGTCGTCGACATCACCCGCGCAGCGGTGCGGATCGGCGCCGAGACCTACGATCCGCTGCCGCCGTTCCTGGTCGCGGTGGCGCTCTATGCGCCGATCGTGTTTGCGCTGGTCGCCCTGCAGCGCTGGATCGAACGGCGCCAGCTCATGGCCGAGGCGGCGGCATGATCCACGATTTCGGCATCGTCTGGAGCGAACGCGACCTTTTGCTTACTGGATTGGGCAACACCACGATCCTGTCGGTGCTGTCGGCCGTGGCTGCGCTCTTGATCGGATTCGTGCTGACGCCGGCATGGATGTCGAAACAGCGCTGGCTCGCGGGTACCGTGCGCGGCTTCGTCGACGGCATGCGCTGCGTGCCGTTCCTGCTGTTCGCCTATATCGTCTATTACGGGTTGCCGTCGCTCGGCATCAGGCTCGATAACTGGACTTCCGGCCTCGTCGCGCTGACGATCTACAACGCGGCCTATATGGCGGAGATTCTGCGTGGCGCCTGGACGGCGCAGCCGCGCGAGCCGATCGAGGCGGGCGTTGCCTTCGGCTTCTCCAATATCGCGCTGTTCCGCCGCATCGTGCTGCCGCCGCTGCTGCTCGCCGCCGGGCCCGTGATCGGAAACCAGATGATCCAGATCATCAAGGACAGCGCGTTCCTCACCATCATCGCGCTGCCGGAGCTGACGCATGCCGCGAGCTCGATCCAGTCGCGGCATTATGTACCGTTCGCGGCGTTCATCACCGCGGTGTTCCTCTATTGGGGCCTGTGCCTTGTGATCGAAGCGGGCGTCAGCTCGATCGATCGCCTGGCCGCGGCAAGGCGTTAGCGATGGCAGACAGGGTTCTCGATGTCGCCGGAGTATCGAAACGTTTCGGGGCGCTCGAAGTGCTTTCCGACATCAGCTTTCAGGTCGAGAAGGGCGAGACCGTCTGCGTGCTCGGTCCGTCCGGCTCGGGAAAGTCGACGCTGCTGCGCTGTATCAACTGGCTCGAGCGCCCCGACGCCGGCCAGATCTACCTGAACGGCGCGCAAATCGGCGTCAACGGCGCCGGCCTCGTCATGAGCGACCGCGAGCTGTCGCGGATCAGGACCCGCATCGGCATGGTGTTTCAGCATTTTGCGCTGTGGCCCCATCTCACGGTGTTGCAGAACCTGATGGAGGCGCCGGTCCAGGTGCAGAAGCGGCCCAAGGCCGAGGTGCGCGACGAAGCGCTGGCGCTGCTCGCGAAAGTCGGGCTCAGCGACAAGCGCGATGCGTTTCCGGCGAAATTATCCGGCGGACAGAAGCAGCGCGTCGGGATTGCGCGCGCGCTCGCGATGCGGCCCGACCTTCTCTTGTTCGACGAACCCACCAGCGCGCTCGATCCCGAGCTCGTCGGCGAGGTGCTGGTCGTGATGCGCGAGCTCGCCCATGAGGGTATGACCATGGTGGTGGTGACGCACGAGATGGGATTTGCCCGCGATGCGGCGACGCGGATCCTGTTCCTCGATCGCGGGCGGGTGCTGGAGACGGCAATGCCCGAACGCTTCTTCTCCAGCCCGGAAACCGAGCGCGCGCGCCAGTTCATCCAGCGTTACGCGGGACACGCCGCAAACGGCGGTCGCTGAACGAAATAATGGAGGAGGAACGCCGTGGATCCGATTTTCCATCTCTTGCCCGATGCGCCCAAACCAGTGGCGCCCTATAGCCACGCCATCGAGGCCGGGCCCTTCGTGTTCGTGACGGGGCAGCTTGCGACCGATCCCGATGATGATTCGCTACCGATCCCCGCAGGCATCGAGGCGCAGACGCGCAAGGTGATGGATAATCTCGCGCGTGTGCTCAAAGGCTGCGGGATGACGTTTGCCAATGCCGTCTTCGTCCGCATTTACCTGACGGATTTCAAGCGCGACTACGCCGCCATGAACGCGATCTTCTCGACTCATTTCAGTGACAGCCGCCGGCCCGGCCGCACCACCGTCGGCGTCACCGACCTCGCGCGCGGCGGCATCGTCGAGATCGACTTGATCGCCTTCAGGCCGTGAGCAGCACCATGGAAACACGCATCGAAATTCCTGCGCGGCGCGGCAAGGCCGCCTTCGTCGCCGCCGGACAGACCGTCACCGTCATCAACACCCATGGCGAGCAGGTCGTCGACACCTGGGCGTTCAACCGCGTCGACCTCACCGAATTCATGTCTAACGAGCACACGCGCGCCCACAGTCTTCATCTCGTGCCGAAAGTGGGCGACGTGCTCCGCACCAACAAGCGCCGGCCGATCCTCACGCTCACGGAAGACACCTCGGGCGGCGTGCATGACACGCTGATCGCGGCCTGCGACCGCTACCGCTACGCCTTCCTCGGCGTGGAAGGCCATCACGACAATTGCACGGACAATCTCTTTGCGGGGATGGCCGAGCTCGGCCTCCTGCCGCCGGAAGTGCCGAGCCCGCTCAATCTCTTCATGAACATTCCCTGGGACGCCGACGGCACGATCGGCTTTGCCGCGCCGCCGCGGCCGGTGCCCGGCGGCTACGTCCGCCTGCGCGCCGAGATGGATCTAGTGATCGCTTTCTCGGCCTGCCCGCAGGACATCCTGCCGATCAACGGCAAGGCCGGAAAGCCGGTCGAAGCGCATTTCACCGTGACGGGCGAAGCAGCCGGAGCGAAAACATGAGCCAGACGCGAGAGCAGATCGAGGCCAACCGGCGGCGCTACGAAGAATTGCGCGCGGCCGGACAGGAGCTGGCGCCGAAAGGCCTGCCCGAGCCGACCGCGCGGGACGGCGCGCCGATCGCGCCGGACGCGGTGATCCATCGCGAAAACGTGCCGCCCGGCTGGTACGCGATCATCCGCCTGCGCCGCGGCGATGCGCTGCGGATCACAGATGAGTCCGGCCGCTCCAGCGTTTCCCTGATCGGCTGGCGCGAGGAGGATACGTCCGAGCGGATCAACTGCGCCGACACCGTCAAGGTGCAGTGGAGCGCCGCGGTCGGCAAGGGCAGGGTGATCTTGTCGGACATGGGGCGCGTGTTCCTCTCGGTGATCGAAGACACCAGCTGTGCACATGATCTTCTGGTCGGCGGCTCGACACCCGCTTCGGTGCTTGCCGCCTTTGGCGCGCCGGGGCGCAACACCCAGGAGAATTTTCTCGCCGCCGCGTCCAAGATCGGGCTCGATGTCAGGGACATTCCGCCCTGCGTCACCTTCTTCGCGCCGGTGACGCTGGACGAAGCCGGTCGTTTTCACTGGCAGGAGGGGCGCAAGCGGCCGGGCGATTTCGTCGATCTGCGCGCCGAGATGAATCTCATCCTCGTCGTCTCGAATTGTCCGCATCCACTCGATCCGGCGCGGCCCGCGGCGACCGTGCCCGTCTCGCTGGTTAAGCATCGCGCGGCGGCTGCGACGGCGGAAGATGCTTGCCGGACGGGCTCGCCCGAGGCCAATCGCGCCTTCGCGTTCACCGACCGGCTTTTCGTTTGAGCAGGAGCTGCCAATGAGTAATGCAGACATCTCCGATGCCGCCTACATCTGCGATATCCCGGCGGAGCGCCCCTGGTCGCGTGTGCTCAGAAAAGGGCAGACCTTGCGCATCATCGACAGCGAGGGCCAGCAAGCGGTCGATGCGCTGCTCTATTGCGCCGATGACAAAAGCGAGCGCTACAGTTCGCAGGATACGCTGCGCGTCCAGGGTTCGGCCTATATCGACCTCGGCACGCGGCTGATGTCCAACCGGGGCCGGGTGATGGCGCGCATCACGGCCGACACCTGCGGTCGCCACGATACCTCGGCCGGCTGCTGCTCCTGCGAGAGCAACGCGGTGCGCTTTGGCGAGTTGACCAAATACCAGCACGCCTGCCGCGAGAATTTCATGCTCGAACTGTCGAAGCACGGGCTGACCAAGCGTGACATCGTCTCCAACCTGAACTTCTTCATGAACGTACCGATCGATCCAGTCGGCAATTTCACGGTCGTCGACGGCATCTCGGCGCCGGGCAATTATGTCGACGTGACCGCGGAGATGGACGTGCTGTTCGTGATCTCCAACTGCCCGCAGGTGAACAATCCCTGCAACGGCTTCAATCCGACGCCGATCCGCGTGGTGGTTCGCGATGCGCCGGGCTTGTGACGGCGGATGCCTTTGCTGCCCGTTATAGAATCGTGCATAGGTCGTGCATGCAAGTCGCAGTTGCGAGTGGGCAGACCGGGCTCGTTGGATGAAGAACTTCGTCATCAACCTTGGCCGTCAGCCGGAGAGGTATGACAACTTTTTGAGGGTGAATGCGGTCACGAAAATCGCTTTCGAGCGATTTGAGGCGTCCGACGGAGCGTCATTGTCCCGCGAGGATGCGGTTGGGAAGGAACTGGTGGCGCCCGGCGCACAGTTTACGCCAGGTGCCGTCGGCTGTGCGGCCTCACATTATCGGATCTGGCAGCAGACGGTTGAATCGGGAACGCCGGCGCGGGTTTTTGAGGACGATGCGATCCTGCGTAATGACATAAAAGGGCGACTGGATTTTCTGCTCTCGGCTCTCGCGAACTGGGACTACATTGCGCTGGGCTACAATACGGACGTCGTCCTGGATCTTGATTGGGCGCCGGGCATGAGGGCGATGATGACGTTTCAGCCCAAATACCCGAGCGACGAACACGCGACGGTCTTTCAGGTGTCCACGGCGCAGGTGGCTGCCCTCAGGCTCAACAATTGCTTCGGTACGCCAGCCTACATGATTTCACCTGCGGGAGCGCGAAAGCTGCTCCAGCTCTGCTTTCCCTTGGATAATCGGTCTTACCCGCTTCCGGCATTGAATGCCACAGCGAGAGTTGTAGGGATTGATGCCATGTTGAACGCTGTCTATGCCTCGGTCCGGGCTTTCGCTTGTTTCGCGCCCCTTGTCGTTACAAAAAATGAGCAGGCGTCATCGAGCGTGCAGACTGGAGCCACTCGGATCTGGTGATGTGGCGATGAACTCCGCTTCCGCGGGCTCGACCTAGAGCATGATCCGGAAAAGTGCGCCGCGGTTTTCCGAAAAGATCATGCTCAATCAAAGATCTAAAGCGCGATGACGCTTCAACCTAATCTCATCGCGCTTTAGGCCGAGGTGCCCGCGAGCGCCAGCGCGATCCTGGTCAATGCACCGTCTGCACGCTGCAATAGTTCCAGAATCGTAAAATGGTCCGCGCCGTCGATGACAATGAGTTCGCCCGGTGCGCCGGCCACCGCGCGTCTTTGATAGAAGTTCCGGGAATCCCACGTCAGCGCCGGCAATTCGGCCGAGCCATAGGCGATGGCGAGGTGCTTCTGCACGACGGGCAGGCGCAGCGGCGATAGCCTGGTGACTTCTTCGTCGGTCAGCTTCAAGGCGACATTCAGTGCGGTGTCGCGGATCGGCCCGAGATCATAGACGCCCGAAATCGCCAGGCCCGCGGCCACGACGGGATGATCGAGCGCCATCGCCGTGAGATGCGCGCCGGCCGACCATCCGGACAGGATCACTGGGCCGGCGATTCCGTAGCTGGCGCCGTTCGCGGCTAGCCAATCGAGTGCGTGCGAGATCTCGCCAACGATTTCGCTTAAGTTCGCCTCCGGTGCCAGCGAATAGCCGGGAATCGCGACGGACCAACCGTGCGCGGCCGCTCCCTCGACCAGCATGGCAAAGACATCGCGCGAATTGCGCTGCCAGTAGCCGCCATGAATGAAGACGAGGCACGGCGCCGCCTTGTCACGGGCCGGGTAGAGATCGACTTTGGTTCGCTCGCGCTTGCCATAGGGAATGTCGAGCGCTGTGGCGTGGCTTGCGCGAAATTTCGCCGACGCCTCGTTTCGCGCGGCGATCAGCGCCGGGCTGTTGGCGACGGCCTTGTTGTTGTCATAGGCCGCATCACGCTCGGCCTGTGATAGCGCGGCCCAGTTCTGGCGGGGATCGTTCGGGAGGTGATTGGTCATCCCCTGCCTCTAGCACGAATGTAGCGGAAACGACCATGGGCTTACTTCCTCGTCGACGCAGGACCTTGGTCCGGGACGCCGGGCTCGCGGCTGCCGGCAATGCAATGGAAAATGCGGCTGCGGAAGTCATAGTTGAATTCCGCGCCACAGACGGCACAGACCGCCCAAAGGCTACGGATCATGCGGAACCTCATGGTCGGTCGTGCGCCCTGCAGCGCTGCAACCCGCTTGGCCCATTCGGTGTCGGCGCGACGCAGCGACGCAACCCCCAGCGTCGCTCCGCAACGCTCACAGTGAGTCCGCCCGGCCACCGCCTGCATGCGGCGGCGATCCCATATCCACGACAGAAGCGCGATCGGAATCGTGACCGGAAACGTAATCAGGACAATCAGCACTAGCAGCGGGAGGGGCAGTCGGCGCATACCGGCATGATAGCATCAAGCCGTGAGTGGCCGGCGATCTGCGCGCAAAAACTAATTTTGCGAGCCAATTCAATCCAATCGGGCGAGGTGGTCCCTTTCGCCAGGAAATTTAACTTCCGTTTTTCAGAAAAATATGCTTATCTCCCTGCATCCCGCGCTCTCAGGAGGGGCGCTTCGGCCGATCGTCACGAACGTTGGGTGCGGGATGCGATGGACGTAAAGGCAGCGCGAGACGAGCGCGGCCGGTGCGGACGGCGAAATCGTGTGGTCCTGATCTCCCGACGCTGGGATCAAGTTTGCCGGTGATGATGGCGAGCGACGGTGGCTAAAAAGCCCGGTACACCGGGGAGAACACGTATAAGCCGTAAACCATTGCGCAGGGAATGTCGGATCGTCTCGACGTGCCTGTGGTGACTAACGCGTGTGCTTTCTGCACTGCACGTGCGGCTGCGGGTGCGTTGCGCATCCGGCATTCCCTGCGCCCTCCTTGATTTCAGGAAGGCGTCATTCGCGCAAAGCTCGGGCACGTCGTGCCGCGAGGATGCGCCTTGCTGCGCCTTCGGCTGCTTGATATCTGGGGATGGCGCGGTCGCGAGGCTGCACAAGAAAAACAGGGGAAGCGCGCATGGGCCTGCCCACCACCAATTTCGATCCGCCCTTTCGCATCACGCGGGCAAGCCATGTGGTTCTCACCGTCCGCGATCTCGCGGCGAGCCGGCAGTTCTACGAGAAGGTCATCGGCCTGATCCTGACGGCAGAAGAGGACGGCGTGCTCTACTTCCGCGGCGTCGAGGAAGCCTGTCATCACAGCCTGGTGCTGCGCCAGGGAAGCGACGCCATCTGCGCGCGGCTTGGCTTGCGCGTGTTCATGGAGACCGATCTCGACGCGCTGAAGGCCTTTTTCGAATCTCACAACTGTCCGGCGGCGTGGGCCACGGTACCGCATCAGGGCCGCACGCTGCATGCGACCGACCCGGCCGGAACGCCGCTGGAGTTCTGCGCCACCATGCCGGTGCTGCCGCGCATGATCACCAAATTCACCGGCCACGCCGGCGGTTCCGCGCTGCGGCTCGATCACTATCAGATCCTGACACCTGACGTTGCCGAGGTCTGCGCGTTCTACATGGCTGCCGGGTTTCGTCTCAGCGAATACATTGCGCCGAAGGGGACGTTCGACCTGCGCGGTGTGTTCCTGCAGCGCAAGGGCAATCCGCATGACATCGTGTTCTTCAACGGCGCAGGTCCCCGCCTGCATCATTTCGCGTTTCTCGCGCCGGAAGTGCACCATCTCCTGCACGCCTGCGATCTCGCGGGCGAGCTCGGCTTCGGGGCATCCGTCGAACGCGGTCCGGGCCGGCATGGGCCAGGGCATGCGATGTATGTCTATATGCGCGATCCCGACGGCCACCGCGTCGAGCTGTTCAACACCCACTACCAGATCATGGATATCGAGAACGAGCCGGTTGCCTGGGACCCGGCCGATTCCAGCATCTCTTTCCCGTGGGGCTTGCCGGCGCGTCAGGCCTGGTTCGAGGAGGCGACTCCTTTTGAAGGCGTTGCCGTGTGCGAGCCGGAAATCAAGCCCACACCGATGACGTTGGAAAAATATCTCGCCAAAGGTCGGGCGCAGTGAACGAAGCTTTTGACATCGCGATCGTAGGCCTCGGTCCGGTCGGCGCCATCTTTGCCAACCTGCTCGCCCGATACGGCTTGACGGTCGCTGTCGTCGAGCGCGCCGCTGCGATCTATGACAAGCCGCGGGCGATCACGCTGGATCACGAGGCGCTGCGGGTGTTCCAGGCGATCGGCCTCGCCGACCACATGGATGCGACGATCGCCCCGCACAACGGCTCGCATTATCTCGGTGTCGACGGCGAGCTCATCAAGATCTTCGATCCGATGCCGCCGCCTTATCCGCTCGGCTGGATTCCGAACGCGACCTTCGTGCAGCCCGACGCCGAAAACGCGCTGCGCGAAAAGCTGTCCGAATATGATGACGCGGACGTATTTCTCGCTGCAAGTGGCGTCTCGTTTGCACAGGATGAGGAGACGGTGTCGCTGTCCGTGCGGTCGGAGACGAGAGGCGAGTTCACGCTTCACGCGCGCTATCTCGTCGGCTGCGATGGGGCCAACAGCTTTGTCCGCAAGCAGCTCGGCATCGGGCTCGAGGATCTCGCTTTCGACGAATGGTGGATGGTGGTGGACACGCTGACCAGCGAGCCCGACAAGCGGCCGGCGAAGAGCTTTCAATATTGCTGGCCGTCGCGGCCCGGGACGTTCGTCCCCGGTCCTGGCCGGTTGCGGCGCTGGGAGATCAAGCTGCTGCCCGGTGAGGACCCGGAAGAAACGGGTGCCGCGGACAATGTGCTGCGGCTCTTGAAGGGTTTCACCGACACATCCGATCTGACGATCTGGCGTTCGGCCGTCTATCGCTTCCATGCCCTGCTTGGGCAGAGCTGGCGTGACCGCCGCGTTTTCCTGATGGGCGATGCCGTGCATCAGACACCGCCGTTTCTGGGGCAAGGGCTCTGCGCCGGCATCCGCGACGCTGCCAACCTCGCCTGGAAGCTTGCGCTCGTGCTGCGCGGTAAGGTGGATGATGCCGTACTCGATAGTTATGAGACGGAGCGCAAGCCGCATGTCCGCGCCGTCGTCGCCAGTGCCAAGGAGTTCGGCACAATCATCGGGGAGCTCGATCCCTACGCCGCAGCCAAGCGCGATGCGCGCCTGCGCGCGGAGCTGAAATCCGGTCAGGCCGTGACCATCCGTCAGAAGTTCATTCCCGATCTCGCCGATGGCCTGATCGCAGCGGATGCGAAGCTTGCCGGCCGCCTGTTCGTGCAGCCGCACGTGAGGGCGGTGGATGGTCGCATCAAACGTCTCGACGACGAGCTGAAGGGCGAATTTGCGATCGTAACGCGGACACAAGAGGCGATGTCGGGCCTGTCCGAAGCCGCGCTCTCCTCATGGCAGAGGCTCGGCGGCGAGCGCATCATCATTGCCGCGTCCGGCGAGAGCTCGAATGGCGAAGGAATCCTCAACGTCGTTGAGACAGGACAGCTCTTTGCGGACTGGATGCGCGATAACGGCGTCGAAGCCGTCATCGTTCGGCCTGACCATTATGTCTTCGGCGGGGCTGCGACTGCCGGCCAACTGAATGCGCTGGTGGCAGACCTTGTCGCTACGCTCCGGAGTCGATCCTAGCGGGGTCGAAAAGCAGGTTTTCAGAATGGACGATCCAAGCCGCGCCTTACTTTGCGATCCAGACCGTCATGCCCGGCTCGAGCGCTGCCATGTCCCCTTGCGGGTCGAGGCGCAGGCGCAACGTGTTGCGGTCGTGGTCGCCGATCACGCGCTCGGCCTGCCAGGTGGCGAAGGTCCCGAGCGGCCGCAACTCGGTGACGATGGCTTTGGTCGCGGCCTTGGCGCCGTCTCGCAGCACATCCACCGTCTTTCCGACCGCAAGACCGCCGAGATGATCCTCGCGCGCGTTGAACGATAGCCATTGCTCGCCCGCCGCCTCAACCATCAGGATCGGTTGGCCTGGGCGAACGTTCTCGCCGACTTCTGCGGCAATGACGCTGACGACACCGTCGGTCGGCGCGCGCAGGGTCATCTTGTCGAGCCGGCGCTCGATCACCGTGACAGCGGCCGCCGCGGCTTGCACCTGCGTGTCGGAGATCGCGCGTTCCTCGTGCGTAGGGCCAGCTACGGCTGCATCGTAATTCGCCTGGGCTTCCGCCACGTCAGCCTGCGCACTGGCAACGTCATTGGTGGCCTGGTCCAGCGCCTGCTGGGACTCAAAGTTCTGCCCTGCCAGCGTGCTGGTCCTAGTGAGCTGGAGCTGTACATATTCGAGGCGCGCCTTGGCCTTGGCGATTTGGGCCTTCAGCGAGTCGACCTGCTCATGACGGACGCCGGCATAGACATTGTTGCGGTTCGCGGTCGTGGAGGCCACCGCGGCGCGCGCCTGGTCCAGCTGCGCCGTCAGCTCCACCGCGTCGAGCTTCGCCAGTACATCGCCTGCGTGCACGCGGTCACCTTTCTGGACCGCAACCGAGACGAGCTGGCCAGTCACCTCCGGCTCGACCCTGACTTCGGTCGATCTCACGACGCCGATGAGCGCAGTCGGCGGTTCGGGACGACGCGCGAAATAGATCACGGCGCCGCCGACAAGCACGATTGCGATCACAATGATGGCCGCACGACTAGCCCTGCGCATGTCGCTGTCCTCTCTGAAGCGCGAACGCCGAGATCACGGCGAGAACGAAATAGCCTATCATCAGGCACCACAGGCCGAGCCAATCATGCGCGACCTCCCAGATATTGGCGCCGAGCTGGTTGACGCGCACCAGGCCATCGATCGCGGTGTCGGCGGGGAAAAGCCGGCCGAACGCCTGCGCCACCTCGGGAATGGCCTCGCGCGGCCAGGCGAAGCCCGCCATGAAGAACTGCGGCAGGCTGGTTCCCAACAAAACGATCGTCGCGTTCTCCGGCCGCGTGAACCAGGCGCCGACAGCCTGTCCCATGAAGCTCGTCGCCAGCAGGAAGAGCGCGGCGAGTGCGAAAAGCTGTGGCAGATGCCCGAGCGTCGAGAAGCCGTAGACGTGCGGCAGCACGATGAGATAGAGCGCGACTGCCGGCAGGTAGATCGTGAGGTGCGCGACGCCGCGGCCGAGCACGCCGGCGAAGGCGCCGCCGCCCTTCGCGAGCGCTCCTCTCGTCAGCATGGCCGAACCGATCAGGAGGGTCTGCTGCAGGATCAGGATGAACGCCGCCGGCACGACGTAGCTCGCGTAGCCGCCGACAGGATTGAAGATCGGCTGCAAGAGAACGTCGGCCGGGCTCATGCTCGCCAGTTTCGCCTTGACGAGGCTTCCATCAGAGCGCGCGCCGCGCGATACGAGGTCGGAGGTCAATGTGCCGATCGCGGTGGCGACGCCGCTGGCGGTCGACCTGAAGACGAACAGATAGGTGGCATCGGCGTAGATCGGGATGTGCGCGGTGATGCCCTTGAGCACATCGCGCTCCGTGTCGGGTGGAATGTCGACGGCGGCAAAGGCTTGCCCGCGATCTATTGCCGAGCGCGCTTCGGCAAGCGTGCGCGCGCGGACCACGACGCTCAGGGAGCCACTTGCGTCGAGTGTTTCGACGATCTGGCGGCTGAGATCGCTCAGGTCATTGTCGACGACCGCGATGGGAAGCTTGCGGAGGATCTGGTTCAGATAGGGCTGCGGATAATAGATGCCGTAGATCAGGGGAGCGAGGAACAGCAGGGCGAAGGCACCCCGCGTACCCAGCACACGCCGCCACTCCGCCGCAAACGCGCGGCCGATGCCGCGCGGTGCCTGTTCGACGTCGCCTTGCTCGGCAGGTCGCGGCGTCGCGAACCAGCCGCTGCGGGTGAGGCTCGCCATGCGCAGCAACGCGAGGACGGCAAACAGCAACGCGAGCCCCGCAAGCGCCGCAAAGGGTACGGCAGAATCCGAGACCGGCAATCCTCGCGCCGCTTGTCCCAGCAAGACGGCCATGTACCAGCGCAGCGGCAGGATGGAGCTCCAGACCTGCGCAAAGGTATTCATGCCGATCGTGGGAAAGCCGACGCCGGCATAGCCGAAGGCGGGGGAGGCAATGAGGCCGGCAAGTCCGAGCCCCGTCGCCAGCTCACGGGCCAAAAGTTGCAGCAAGGCGCCGAGCGACAGATAGGCAGTGATCAGCAGCATGCCGGCAGCGATCATCAGCGGCACGTCGCCCTTGAAGGGAACGTCCAGCACGCCTTCGAGGACGAAAGGCTCGGCCAGCATGATCAGCACAAAGATGACGAACAGCGGCGCGAGCTTGCCGGCGAGTGCTATGATCGGATTGCCTCCGGCGCTTTCGAGCCAGGCCCGCGCGTCGCGACGGCGGAATTCGGAGCCGACGGAATAGCCGGCGGCGAGCGTGATCACGACGTGGATGATGGTCGGCAGCAGCGCGCGCAACAGGAACTGCGCATAGTTCTTTTGCGGATTGACCAGCGCGATGGTCTCGGCACTCATCGTTCCGATCGAGGCTGGCGCCGGTGCGGAGCGCTTGGCGGGAGCGGCTACGGCTGCCGCGGCGGACAGCGCATCGTTCAGGCCCGAGGAGGCAATGCCGGAGGGGGTCAGGTACTGCTGGTTATAGAAACCAACGACCTGCGGCCGGCGGTCGGCTTTCAGGTCGCGCTCGAACTCCGGCGGGATATAGATGGCCGAAATCGCCTTGCCGGAGCGGATGTCCTTGACGGCCGTGGAGAGCGTGCCGGCGCGGTCGACGATGTGCAGGCTCGGCGAGGCCGCGACATATTCCACCAGCGCGCGCGACGCATCCGATTTGTCCTCATCGACGACGGTGACGCCAAGCCCGCGGATGACGGGATGGCTGAACACGGTCGTAAGAACGATGAACGCGAATAGCGGCACGCCGAAGATCAGCAGCAGCGCCACGCGATCACGCAGCAGCCAGCGGCACTCGCGCTGTGCGACCAGCAGGAACCCGGGCTTGGATGCCAGCTTCATTGCCGCGACTTCCAGTCGAGATAGGCGCTCATGCCCGGTCGCAGCTCAGGCACCGGCTGGACCGGATAGGCACGGATCGAAAATGTCCGAAGGTCGAAATCGCCGGAGGCACGCGTGGCGCGCCAGCTCGCATATTCGCCCTTGGTCGCGATCAGCTTGACTTCGACCGGGACAATCCGGTCTCCGAGTGCAGGAATATGAACATCGAACTTGTCGCCGACCTTCAAGCCCTTCACCAGATCCTCGCGCAGGTCGAAGTGGATCCAGACGTCGTTCAGGTCGATCAACGTCACGAGCGGCACGCCCGGAGATACATATTCGCCCGGCTCGACATTGCGCTGGTAGACCTGCGTAGCGACCGGGGCGTAGACCACGAGTTGATCGATGATCGATTGAACGCTCTGGATGTCGGCATCGGCTTTTTCGACGCTGGTCTTGGCAATCGCCCGCTCTTCCTTGGTGTAGCCGTTGACCGCCTGCTGGTAGGCCGAGGTCGCCTGATCGACCGCCCGCTCGGATTCGTGCAGGGAGTCGGTCGTCTGGTCGAGGCGGGCTTGCGGCGCATTACCTTGCTCGGTCAAAATGCGCGCACGCTCATAGGTCTTCTGTGCCAGCACGAGGGCGGCCTGTGCGCGCTCCATTTCCGCCTTGCGCGCGGCAATGGTCTCCGCCCGCGTCCCGACCAGGATGTTGGCGAGCTGCGCGTCGGCAACGGCCTTGGCGGCCTTCATCTGCTCGAGCTTGGCCACCGTCTCGGGATTGTCGATCCGCACCAGGACTGCGTTTGCCGGAACGTTCTGGCCGCGTTCGACAGGAATTTCCTTGACCCGTCCGTCGACACGCGCGGCGATATCGAAGCGCGTCGCGTCAGCCTCGCCCTGCACCAGCAGCGGCTCCGGTCGCAACAGATAGAAAAGCGAAAGCCCGATGACAACAGCTGCAACGACGGCGACGATGATGGCAGGAGTACGCGTCGTGGGCTGCGGTTTCTTCACCCCTTCGGCATTTGGCGCCTCGGACGTAGTTTGATCTTCCTTGCCGGGGGCCTCGTCCATGTCTGTCTCCACTTAATCCATCACCGGACTAGCGATGATTATGCCTTGGTTGTCAGGCCGCGTGCAATCTCCATTGGCTGTTTCGGATGGCCAATTCCTTTGGCAAGAAGACGAACGTCAGCACGACGTCGCATGCGAGCGGTCATCTCGCACGCTTCGCTTGTAGAAATGTGCTTCAGTTTGCAGAAATGTGACGCGCTCTTCCGGGAGGCGCTAGTTTCGCCGGGCCGTCCAATATCCCGAGCAGCGCGATTGTCCCGAATAGCCGCTCCAGCTGCCGCGGCCGGAATTGCTCGCGAGCCTGCCCGAGCCCGAGGCGAATTTGTCCTGGACGGTCACGGAAGCGCGAACCGCGCCGGAACGCGCCACATAGCCCCTGAACCGCACGAGATTCGGATGGGTGACTACTCCGTCAGCAATGTTGACGGTGAAGCTGTAGGTCGGATCGCACGCGCCTCTTTGCGTGACGAAATTGAGGTCCCACGATCCGTCATAGGCCGAGCTGGCCTGCGCGATGGAAGCCGAGGCAACGAGGAAGCCTGTGATCACTGCGGAAAACAAAAAGCGCTTCATCATGATTTTCTCCGGAGCATTGTCGAAGTTGCCGCGGTTATATGGTGATGAGCGGTGCAGGGCTTGTTCAAATTTGCTTCAATCGCTCGCGATCATGTCGCAGCGAGGCGCGACGCAAAAGCGCGACGGGATCGTTCCGATCCGCGTCGCGCTTTGAGAGTTCCGGATGGCCGATGATCCGGAAGAACGCGATACGCTTCTTCCGGATCGCGCGCCAAACGATCGGGGACCGCCGATGTTGGGATCGGCGGTCCCCGGAATGATTACTGATTCGCTGCCGGCTTCTTGATGTGGACGCGGGCGTAGGCGTTGCGGACGTTGTGCTGGTCCGCAGGCGCGACCGTCGCAACATTGGCCGACTTCGGCGGATCGAGATAACGGAGCTGGTCCGGAGCCCCCTGGGCGGAGGCCGGGGCGAGCGTCGCGGTCGCCAGCAGGGCAACGGCAGCGGCGGAGCCAAGAAGGGTCGGCAGGCGGAGGCTGTTCTGAACGAGTTTCAACATGATGATGCTCTCTTTCTCGGGTTTAGGCGTGCGGCTCAACGCTCAGGTGGATGGAGGGCAATAATACCGTCGCCCCAAAATAAGCTGACCGGTCACATTGCCGTGAGCGTATAAAAAATTCCGACTTCCCCCATCTCTAGCTGCACATGCGATTCAATCTGACCGATCGACTTGAAAGTGTCAAATGATAAATTTCATCACTTTTACTTCAGAGGTACTTGCAGCCTACTTCAGCAATGCCTTGAAGGTGAATTGGAAGAAGTCGTCGAGCGGACTGCGATCCTGGGTCAGCTTGACGCGAATTGTGGCGCCTTCCCAGGAATTCACCACGTAGCGAGCCAAAAGCGCCGGATCATGGCGCGGATCGACCTCGCCGGCAGCCTGGGCCTCGCGAAGAACTTGCTCGACCGCCTGGCACCAGGTCTCGAACACGAGGCGAAGCTCCTCGCGCATCCGCGGATAATCCTGGGTCATTTCCGCGGCAAAAAGTCCCAGCATGCAGCCGCGCTCGAAGCCCGCACTGGCGAGCCGATTGGCCAGAAACTCGAAATGACCCCTGAGGCGCTGCAACGGCGGCACGCCTTCTTCGAACAGCATTTCCGCCCGCGAACCCTCAAGGTAGCGCCGCAGCGCGTCGATCGCGAGATCTTCCTTGTTCTCGAAATGATTGAAAAACGACCCCTTCGGGACGCCGGCAGCTTGGGTGATGTCCTGAATCGAACACCCTTTGAAGCCATTGGCATGCAGGGTATCTACCGCGCTGCTTGCCAGTTTCTCGCGCAGGCTGGGTCTGCCCATTGGCGCCTCCCGGAGGTAATGTTCTACATTACGTGACAAATATACGACCTGTTGCTTTAATTCAACATGTTCGCACAAAATATGACCAGTCAGATTGATTTGATGTCAATATCCCTATCATATTACCTAATTCTTAATCCGG
>Ga0210387_10000299_pt1 | contig 36032 bp, 26 predicted proteins | sample IncBWC7OmetaG_FD_160108 | JGI IMG/M metagenome (GOLD analysis project Ga0210387, IMG submission 160108) | Forest soil microbial communities from Barre Woods Harvard Forest LTER site, Petersham, Massachusetts, United States - Inc-BW-C-7-O ... | reverse complement strand
GCACCTGTTCCACCTGTGGCACCTGTTCCACCTGTTCCACCTGTTCCACCTGTGGCACCTGTCGCACCTGTTCCACCTGTGGCACCTGTCGCACCTGTTCCACCTGTGGCACCTGTCGCACCTGTGGCTGGGCCCGCGGCGCCACCTACGGCGACGCCAGCAACTCTGGATTTGCCAACCGGTGCGGCGGCGCCCAATGATTTCCTCCACCTGGTCGCAACAAGCGAGGGCACGTGGGGAAATAACCTCAGCGCGACAATCGATTACAATACCAAGGATATAACAAACCTGAATCTATTCAACCTTGCCATCACTGAAGTTGATCCGGTCACAAACCAGACGATCAATACGGAGACATTCCTGAATGTTTCCCTGGTCGCATCGGATGCTCTCTTCCTACCTCGGGTGCTGGATGATGCGTCAGAGCTTCTCGGAGTAAAGAAGGACGCCAATGGGCATTGGATCGTTCCAAATGCCCGGCCGAGCGTTACGGCAAATCCAGTGCCGGCAACGCCCGGAAGCGGAACCGACAGCGCCGCACTAGTGGACAACGACTATCTTGGATCACAGGCAAACAAGACAGGCATATTTGCCCTTGAGAAGGCCGATCTATTCAATCTGCTTTGCATCCCCGCCGACACTCGATCGGGAGATACCTCCGCCCCCGTGTACCAGGCTGCAATGGCGTATTGTCAAACGCGCCGAGCGATGTTGCTAGTTGATGCGCCCGCCGCGTGGGGAGCTGTGAAAGAAACGGCCGCAGCAAAAGCTGTGGCTGGGCTTGCAGCTCTGGGCTTGACGGGAATTCCGTCGCGCAATGCAGCCATCTATTTCCCGCGCGTGCTGGAAAGCGATCCTAATCATAACGGGCAGATTGACACATTCGTTCCCTGCGGAATCATTGCCGGATTGTGTGCGGCCACCGATTCATCGCGGGGAGTGTGGAAGGCTCCAGCTGGGCTGGATGCCAGTCTACTTGGGATCCAAGGTTTGCAAGTGAATTTGACCGATGGCGAAAACGGGCAACTCAACCCGTTGGGAATCAATTCTCTACGCGATTTCAAGATCAACGGGCGAGTCGTTTGGGGAGCGCGGACGCTGCGTGGCGCGGACATTTTCGCCGACGACTACAAGTACATCCCTGTGCGGAGGACCGCCCTTTACATCGAAGAAAGCCTGTACCGCGGTACGCAGTGGGTTGTGTTTGAACCAAACGCCGAGCCGCTGTGGGCGGAGATACGCCTCAACGTCGGCGCGTTCATGCATAACCTTTTTCGCCTCGGGGCTTTTCAGGGCACAACTCCGCAAGAGGCGTATTTCGTGAAATGCGACAAGGAATCCACGACCCAGAACGACATTGATTTGGGCATCGTAAACATCATCGTGGGATTTGCCCCGTTGAAACCGGCCGAATTTGTGGTGATCCAGATCCAGCAAATCGCCGGCGCGATCCAGACATAAGGAGGAAAGGATGGCCCAGTTCACTGTCAACCCGCAGCGCTTTGATCCGTATAAGAATTTCAAGTTCCGTCTGAAATGGGACGGCCACTACATCGCCGGAGTGTCCAAGGTCACGATGCTCAAACGGACGACCGAGGTGGTGAAGCACCGCGAAGGCGGAGACCCAAGCAGCAGCCGAAAGTCGCCGGGCCGGACCGAATACGATCCAATCACGCTCGAGCGAGGTGTAACGCACGACACCGATTTCGAGCAGTGGGCGAGCAAGGTCTGGCAGATCGGGGCGGGACTCGGCGCGGAGGTTTCGCTAAAGGACTTTCGCAAAGACATCCTCATCGAATTCTACAACGAAGCAGGACAGCTCGCGCTGACCTACAAGGTGTATCGATGCTGGGTCTCAGAATATCAAGCCCTCCCGGATCTGGACGCCAACGCGAACGCCGTGGCCATTCAACACATCAAGCTTGAAAACGAAGGATGGGAGCGCGACATCTCGGTACCTGAGCCGACCGAACTTTCGCTCACGCCGGCAGGCGGCTAACCATCGATGCAAGCCCTCTCGGCCTCAAGACTTTTGACGATCTGGGAGTGTGGGTTGAATCAGAGTTATGTGGAACGAGCGGTATCCCTGTTGGTGGCGGCGAATCCAGAATGCACGTCCAACGAAATTGAAGCTCTCGCGATTGGCCGGCGCGACACAGAACTGTTGGCACTTCGAGAGTGGACATTCGGGGCTCGAATCTCAAGCGTGTCCACTTGCCCGCAATGCGGCGGGAAATTCGAAGTCGCCTTTGACAGCAGACAGATTGTCGCGGAAACCCAAACGGAAACCGTGGGTGAACCCGGTGACTTGCAGATTGCTATTGAAGGTTTTGAGGTGCACATGCACTCGCCAAATAGTCTCGACCTGTTGGCAGCGCTGCCTGCTGGGGATCTAGCTCAGGGCGCACGCATCCTGCTCCGACGCTGCGTTTCCGTCAGTGACTCGCATGGATGCAACGTCGTCGTGGAAGACTTGTCCTCCGCGGTGGTGGATGCAATCGAGAAAGCAATGGCCAGCGCAGACCCGCAGGCCGAAATCCAACTGGCGGTCTCCTGCGAGGAATGCGGCCGGCAATGGAATGAGATATTCGACATCGTTCAATTTTTCTGGAGCGAAATTCACGCATGGGCGGTGCGGATTCTACGTGAGATACACGTCCTAGCCTCCTCCTACGGCTGGGCCGAGCAAGATATCCTGAACTTAAGCCCGACGCGACGAACTTTTTATCTGGAGATGGTGGGTGCATGAGCGGGTTCCTCACCAATTTGCTTGCGAGAAGCGCCGGGCCGATGTCCACAATCCGGCCGCGATTACCATCGCTTTTCGAGTCGCAACGCGGAGCGACGGAGCTGGTCGCTGACAGCGATCCACGCGAAACCGCCGAAGGCCCCGATGTTTTCAGAGCGGTCGCGCGTAACAAACCGAGCGATATCGCGCCCGACGCGATCGCGCGCCAGGCGAATGGTGCTACGGACCCGAAACTGCACGCTGATCCGCCGGCCCACGTCCCAATCTCGCGCGCGACCGCGTCTATGCCACATGCGGAAGCCCTTGCCTCGCAAATCGACACGCCACAATACGTCATCCCAGAATCCGCTCGAGAGCAGCTCACTTCCAGCGTGCTTTCATCTACATCCGATCGCGAACCCGCAGTGCCGCGCGATTTCGGACCGAGAGCGGCCAATCGCGTTGACGCTCAAAATCAGCTCCGATTTGACTCGCTGCCACTAATTGAGTTTCCGCAGGCCTACGCGCGTGACCACCTCGAACCATCGCGCACGAACGCAGATATCCCCGCTGATCCCAACGTTGACTCGCCATTCCAACCAAGTATTGCGCGCGTCACCAATTCGGAGGACAGTCCGATCACTTTCCGTGTGGATGCAACTGCCCGTAAAGCGGAGGCAACACGTTCAGACAGTCGCAGATCGTTGGATCCATCTCCTGCTGATGGCCGTTTTTCTCTAAAGCCCGAGCGAAGCGCCGTTGTGATTCCAAGCATCGAATCGACTTCGGAACCGATCGTCCACGTGTCGATCGATCGCATCGAAGTTCGTGCTGTAGCACTGCCTGCGTCCGGTCCACGCTCTGAGCGTGCTCTGCAGCCGCCGATGAGCTTGAAAGAATACATGCGCCGGCGCGCGCCCGGAGCAAATTTCCGGGAGTCGATCTCGTGAGCAACCCGCTCGCTATCGCGGCCGTTACCACCACCCTTCAATCGCTGCTTCTCCAGGGTGTGACAACGGATCCGGATTTGGCGGATACAACCGTCACCGTGCAGCCCCTCGACAAAGCGCGGGACAGCAACAACGCCAACCAGATCAATCTATTTCTCTATCAGACGCTCCCCAACGCCGCGTGGCGAAACATGGATATGCCGCGGCAAACACTTCCAGGCGAATCCAGCATGAGTCCGCTGGCTCTGCGGCTCTATTACATGCTCACAGCGTTCGGCCGCGGAAATGATTCCGCTCAACCCTTTACTCATCATCTGCTTGGTCGGGCCATGAGCATTCTTTACGACCACTCCATTTTGACGCCTGCCGATATCAAAGCGGCCACAGCCGTCAGCTTGCCGAGCAGTGACCTCGATCAACAAATCGAACGAGTCCGAATCTCACTTCAGCCTCTTTCTGTGGACGAGATTTCCAAACTTTGGACAGGTTTTCAAACGCAGTACAGGCTTTCGGTTTCGTATGAGGCGACAGTCGTGTTGATCGAGAGCACTCAAACGGCAACAGCGCCGCTGCCGGTGCTGACACGTGGAGCAGGCGATAGCGGAATCTTTTCGCAAATCGGTCTCGTTCCACCCTTTCCGACTTTGGAAGAAATTGTCCTTCCAAACCAGCAAACCAGTGCGCGCCTCAACGACCTCATCACCCTGAAGGGACATGACCTGGCCGGAACAACCGTGATGGTGAGATTTAAAACCTCCCGGCTGCCCTCCAGTCTGGATGTCCCCGTGCTAGCAGGTGCGAACGACAAACAGATTCAGGTGCGGATTCCCAACTTCCCGTCCACTTGGCCGGCCGGTTTCTACACGATGGCGACCGTTGTGCAACGCACGGGGCAACCGGATCGGCTCACCAACGAGGCACCGTTAACGCTCGCCCCGCGAATTTCTGCCATCAGTCCAAATCCCGCCGTGCATGGAAATATTACGTACACGGTCACCTGTACTCCCCAAGTCCTTCCGGAACAGCGCGCTTCCCTGGTGTTGGGAGATACAGAAATCCTTGCGCAACCACATCCTGCGCACACCACAACGCTCACGTTTCAAGCGCCCGCCGTGGCGGCCGGGCGCTATTTCGTCCGGCTGCGGATTGACGGAGTCGATTCTCTGCTAATCGATCGCAGCCTGAGGCCTCCTGTATTTGATCCTACGCAGCGGGTGACCGTCACATGACCGAGTCCTGCGTGTGGCAAGACAACAATGCAAAGTATTTGTCTGCCGCGCTTGCGTGGTTGCGAGCCCGCCTCGAACGGCGGGTTCGCCGAAACCCGAGTGGAGCACCCATTGATTCTCCGTCGCCTGCCGAAGCGTCCCACGCGCTTTGGAGGCAGCCCTGCGCAACGAATCCGACCTCGAGCCCTTCAATTTCTCCACGACTGTCACCGAGTTCTCAAGCGGATCCCGCCGGAGAAACGAATGTGGAGGCAGCAGCAAGAGAAATGGCAATCGCCGCAAAAACACAGCCGCTCCCGGCGCTGATGATCGCTGCTCAACGTCTGGGGCTGACTCGATTCGAACAAGAGATCCTACTGCTTTGCGCGGCGATGGAGCTTGACACGGGGATCGCGGCGCTTTGTGCCGCAGCACAGCATGAGGTTTTACGGCCATTCCCTACGTTCGCTCTGGCTCTGGCCTTGTTCGACGAACCCTCATGGGACGCGTTATCTCCGGAGCGCCCGCTGCGATACTGGCGGCTGATTGAAATCAGCCAACCGGGGGCCATCCCTCTCACCGTGAGCCCGCTGCGCGCTGATGAGCGGGTTGTGGACTACCTGAAGGGCTTGAATTACCTCGACGATCGCCTCGCTCCGATTCTTTCCCCATTCGAGATTCCCGAAGGAGAAGTGGAAATTCCACCTTCTCAGGAAGCGGTTGTCGAAACGGTGCTGACCGCATTGAATCAAACCGAGCCGGGCCGAAGTCTTCCAGTGGTGCAGCTGCTTGGAACGGATTCGCACAGCAAGCAGCTTGTGGCCTGGCACGTGGCGACGTCACTGGGTCTGCGCGTGTTCCGAATTTCGGCAGCTATGATTCCGTCACAATCCGCGGACCTGGAGGCGCTGGCCCGCTTGTGGCAGAGAGAAAGCCTGCTCCTTCCTCTGGCCTTGTTCGTAACGACGGAGGACTCGGAATACGGTGCGACAAGTGAGGGCTCTGCGGCGCCAATGAGCCGATTCCTAGCGCGTGCCAACGGACTCACGTTTCTAGATACGCGTGAAACCAGGCGTCTTGGCGGTCTCGCACTTACCTTAGTTCAGGTCTCAAAGCCGACTCTCTGGGAACAGAAGGAAGCGTGGGCCACCATGCTCGGGGCCAGCGCCGACGGCAGCCCCGCGGTACTCTGCGGCCAGTTCAGTCTGAATCTCAGTTCCATCAAGCAGGTCAGCCACGCTGTCTTGCGCGATGGCACCTCGGATCCACTTGATGTTGGCCGGCGGGCGTGGGAAGCCTGTCGCGCAATCACACGGCCTCGGCTCGACGCCCTTGCCCATCCGTTGGATGCCAAAGCCACGTGGGATGACATTGTGTTGCCGCCCTCAGAACTGGGATTACTTCGGAACATCGCTGATCAAGTTACCCGCCGCACGACCGTTTACGAAGATTGGGGCTTTCGCCAGAAAATGAACCGCGGGCTCGGTATCAATGCGCTCTTCGCCGGAGACAGCGGCACGGGAAAAACGATGGCCGCCGAGGTAATCGCGAATGATCGGCGCCTCAACCTCTTACGGATTGACCTCTCAGCAGTAGTAAGCAAGTACATCGGTGAAACCGAAAAAAATCTGCGGCATTTGTTTGACGCTGCTGAAGACGGCGGCGCGATCTTGTTCTTCGACGAGGCCGACGCATTATTCGGCAAACGCAGCGAAGTGAAAGACAGCCACGACCGCTACGCAAATATCGAAATAAACTATCTCCTGCAACGAATGGAATCCTACCGTGGTCTCGCAATCCTTGCGACCAATATGAAAAGCGCGCTCGATTCGGCATTTATGCGCCGCCTGCGTTTCGTAGTCAATTTTCCGTTTCCGGGAGCGGCGGAGCGCAAGATGATGTGGCAAAAGGTATTTCCTTCGGCCAGCCCGCGAGAGAACTTGGACTACGACCGGCTCGCCAAACTGAATTTGACCGGCGGAAACATCCACAACATCGCCTTGAACGCTGCCTTTCTTGCGGCGCGTGCCGGTGGCGTGATCACCATGCAGTGGATTCTTGAGGCAGCACGATCCGAATTTCGCAAACTCGAGAAGCCGATCAACGACGCGGACTTCCGCTGGCCGCAACGAGCCGAGGCGGTGGCGTGAACATCCAACTCCACATCGGCAAGCTGGTTCTGAACGGGCTGCCAATTTCGCTGCAGAGCGGAACAGGTGTCGGGAAGGTCGTGGAAGAGGAGCTGGCACGCCTGCTGCGCGCGCAAGGACTTGCGCAGGAGTTGGAATTGGGCCGCACAATTTCCGGATTGTCGAAAACGAGCTTTGCACTTTCAGGCACGAATTCGTCCTCAGCTCTTGGATCGAAAATCGCGCGAATTGTTTTCAAGGCCATGGGCGAGACCCCTCAGCTGAAATCTTCAATCGCATCGCGAGCGCCGCGGAGCAAGCCGAACCCGAGAGTTGCTGCCGGCGCAAGAGCGGCAAAATGACCGGGCGTGCAGCCGCGCAAGCACAAAAAGTTGCGACGCCGGTGATCGCGCAATCAGCCGCCGGCTACATGCAGCGGAAGTGCGCTTGCGGCCAGCACACGCCCGGCGGCGGAGATTGCGAAGAATGTAAGAGAGAGAGACCGGTGATGGAGCGGCGATCGACCGGAATTGCCGGCCCTCCCGAAGCACCACCGATCATTGGAGAAGTGCTTGGAACACCGGGGCGCCCCCTTGATCCTGGAGTAAGGGAGTTTTTCGAACCGCGTTTCAGCCATGATTTCAGTCACGTGCGTGTGCACAGCGACGCGCGTGCAGCAGAATCCGCCCGCGCCGTGAATGCCCACGCGTACACCGTCGGTTCTCATATTTTCATGGGCCCCCAACAACCCACTCCTCAGTCTCAGGCAGGTCGATTCCTGCTCGCGCACGAACTAACACACGTCATCCAGCAGTCGTCGGCTCAACCCCCTCAAGGCGGTACCCTGATTATCGCGCCCGCTGATGATGCACACGAAAAAGAGGCTGATGGAATCGCTCGTCGAATTTCTGAGAACTGGCCTGGCGAAGTCCGGCGGGACACCGCGATGCTTCGTGTCCAACGCTTAATGTGTGACCAGATCCTGAATGCCAGTCAATCGGGCGGCGTCAAGGGAATCGATGCGCATGCGGCCATTTCCGCTCAGTTTCTCGCGACGGCTGGGTCAAATGCGACGTTCTTGAGCATTCCCGGGGGTTCGTCCATTCCATATCGGACAGAGTGCGGCGGCATGGGCGGCAAGATGATTGGTCCGGTGGTTTCTGGCGGAAAAGCAGGACTGGGCTTTCCGGATCTTGGGTACAAGTCCGGTGGAAACGTAGAACTCGCAGAGGTCAAAATTGGCAGCTGGGAGTGCGTTGACTTCGCGGAGAAGCAGCTGAACAACTATGTTGAAAAGGGAAATTCGTCCACAAACGCATTTTGGCGCCGGCAAAAAAGGATCGGCCGATTCCTACCGATGCCCACGTCGCGTTTCACACCAATCTCGCCAATACCTGTTGGGGGGCAGCGGATAACCGCAGGGTGGTGCGAGCCTGGAATCCTCGTCTACAAGGCGATGCAGGATCCGGATGCCGAGACTTTTCTATGCGGTTCTCTTTCAGACAAAGGAGCTGTGGATCGATTTCTATCGAAGGCATTCGACCGAGGCCAGGCGGAAATTGATCGCTACATCGATCAAACACTCGACCCGGCCATAACGAAAGTCGTTCAAAAGCTCACCATCCGTGAGGGAGTGCATCTTCTGGACAAAGCGCTCAAGAATCTGCTCAAGAAATATTTAGTGAAGACGTACGGCCCGGCGGCGGGGGCTCTTATGGAAGCAGTTTCTGAAGAGATGATTGTCGACCAGCTGGGCCAGTATTTGCAGGAGACATTCCAGGGTGAAGCTGAGGTCTTCCTCCGCCGCATGGCGATGGATCTGAAGAGCAGGTTACTCTCTGCTCTGCGAAAGAAGTTGCAGTCTCAAGTACGTGGCTACCTGCAGGAATCGCTAAACGCGCTCTGCGCAGCGGCGGCTGTCGGAGCCGCGATTTCGATTCGCGACCTTCTAAAGAAACTCCAGAGTGATCTACCGACCCTCATGGTGCCAGTGCTGGTCGGAGTGGCAACCGAACTTGCCAGGGAATTGATTGGCGAAATGCTGAAGGAAGTCGGAAAAGCACTCCTTGGCGCCATCGCAATTGTGGCTGTTGTTGCTGCGGCCATTTTCCTTCTCCCGGAGGAAGCGATAGCGGCGGCAGTCGCTGCCCTTGGCGCGCTCGTGGAATCGATCGGGCAGCTGCTGATACCAATTCTAACGGGGAGCGTACCGATATTCGGACGGCTCCTTCAAGGTGCGCACTAGCAAGATGATTTAGGGTGTCCGGAGGTTTGATTTGGAGTCGACGCGAGCGAGGTGATCTCAGTTCATGTGGAAGCGGACCAAGCCGGGCGTTCTGAAAGCTGACGTGCCAACGCTAGCCGCGCCGCGCGGACAACTGCAGCGGAAATGCGCTTGCGGCCAGCACACCACTGGCGGAGCGGAATGCGAAGAGTGCAAGAGGAAGAATGAATCGAGTGTGCAACGACGGGCCGCCGGCACCGCCGGCGGAACGACCGTTCCCCCGATCGTGAACGAAGTCTTGCAATCACCGGGCCAGGCCCTCGATGCCGTCACCCGCACATATTTCGAGCCGCGCTTCGGCCAGGATTTCAGTCAGGTGCGGACGCACACGGACACGCGCGCTGGAGAATCGGCTAACGCCGTCGGAGCGCGCGCCTACACTGTCGGAAACCGGATGGTATTCGCGCCGCACCAACTTCAACCAGAGAGCGAATCCGGTCGCAGCCTGCTGGCGCATGAACTCACACACATCGTCCAGCAGCACGGGTCGCAGCCCAGCTCCGCTGCGCCGACGCGCATCAGCGATCCGGCGGATCAATCCGAGCAGCAAGCGGATGCAGCCGGCCAGCAAGTGATGCGTCAGACCGCACGTTCCGAATTGACGGCGCCATCCGAAGGAGTACTCCAGCGTTCTCCGGATGGTCACAAGTCCGATTCCAAGAAACCCGGCGACGAGGTCGAAGTCCATCTGGCCTACCAGGGAAAATGTAGCCACCCGGAAAAAATCGCCGAGGCAATTCCGGGCGCACGTTCCATGCTAGCAGCAGCGGAGAACTGGTTCATCAACTACCCATTCCTGGATCGAGGGCAGCAACAATTCTTCGATTCGATCATGCAGGCGCATTTCGGAACGAGCAGCTCGGCTGCCCGTGGAAAAGTTCACAGCCGCATCATTCGCATGGCGCGGACTATGGACATGGCCATGAACGGCGGCGTGACTTTCGATTGTGGAACGGGAGCCCACAGCACGTGCGATGAAGGCCCTTATTCCATGTTCGTTAGCAGGAAAGAAAAAAACATCATCCACGTCTGCCCGGACTTTTTCAAAGCTGGGCTCGAAGAGCGTCGATTCATGATGATTCACGAAGCAGGTCACATGGCTGGGGCACATGTTGATCACTATTTGGTTCGGGCGGGGCCGATCGGCAGAGCAGAATGCCTCGAGCCAAGCGGTCTCGATCCCAGCGAAGCTCTTGAGAACGCTGAAAGTTATGCCTGGGCCGTGATGTGCCTCACGCGCAAGGACACATTCACGCTCATGTCCGGTATGGATATTCGCGCGAAGAAACCATGAGAGTGCAACCAGAATCGAATGTGCACCACGCCGCGCCGCCCGCCGGATTGGCACACGGCCCAATCCTCCAACGAAAGTGCGCCTGCGGCCAACACACCCACGGCGGCGCGGAATGCGAGGCTTGCCGAAAGAAAGGCGACGCGAAGCTACAGCGCCGCGCTATCGCCACACCCGGTCCGGCTTTTGCTCCACCGATTGTCCACGACGTGCTGCGCTCATCAGGTCAGCCGCTCGATGCTGCAACGCGCTCCTACTTCGAGCCGCGCTTCGGCCAGGACTTTAGCCACGTGCGAGTGCACAGCGACAGGCGTGCCGCCCAATCGGCGTACGCCGTTGATGCTCTCGCGTACACAGTTGGGCAGAGCATTGTGTTCGGAGCGCAGCAATTTGAACCGCGGACTTCCGGCGGACAGAAATTGCTCGCACACGAGCTGACTCACGTCGTGCAACAAAGTGGAGGCGGTGTATCGGAAACGTTGCAACCGACCCTAAGAATAAGCGGATCGAATGATCCGAGCGAGCGGCAAGCGGAAGCCATGGCCGCTTCTGGAGTCTCTGGCAAGCCGCTGGTCGCAAGTCCGTTCAGAGATGCGCATGGGCAGCAAACGGCGTCAGCAAGCGTCCAATGCACTCCGGCTCCCCCCGCTTACAAAGGTGTTACCGGAACTCGTGATATGGGCAAGATTAGGATTGACGCGATCCCTGATTTTCTGGCCAAGGATCTCACTGCAAAGCAGGACATACACCCGCATGTTCTGGATCCTGCGATTGTTCATATCACGTGGGACCTTTTTGACCCGCAAGACGCGTTGGTGACCGGATACTCGACCACCCCAGGCCAAGCAGACTCGACGACGTTACCCTTCAAGTTGGATCCCACTGATTTTAGCGGAGCAAGTTTCAGGGGGGGGAAATACACATTGCGATGCGTCGGACTCAATGTTCGTCATGAACCGAATGCCTACGCGGATCGCGACTTTCATGTGTTGGGCTCCGATCTTACGACCAACGTCGATCAGTCCACGACATACGGCGACCTTAAGTTCACAAAGTACCAGAAGACCGACGCGAATCCACCAGCGAATCCCCGGTTCACAATTGACGCGGAGCTTCGATTCTTGCCGAAAACAACTGTGCCCTGCACTGATGTTGCGTTCATACAATCCGCGCAAAGCATCACGCCTGAAGGCGAAAGTCGTCAGGGGTTTATCAATCCTGAACAAAATGCTCGGCAGACGTCGCTCGTCTGGTCGATTGACCGCGTTGCGGGTGCTCCTTCTCCCTTCTATATTGTGGGTCGCACGCCGGCTGGAGCGACGCACGACGTAGCTGGTTGGGGAAAAAAAGGAGGTGGCGGAGCAACTCCGAGCGAAGCAACTTTAATCGACCAACCAACTGCCGCTGCTGAAGGAACGAGGAAGTTCGAATCCTGCGTGATCTGCCGAACTGGTGGCAGTCGAGGACAGATCTATGGCTGTGCAACGTGGGGATACTCTGCCGACGCCTCCGGAAAAGTAAGTTTGATGCCCCGTTCCTTCCGCCAAATGCCTTCCGACCAATTTGAAGAGGCTCGCAGTGCCTGGAATGCGTGGAGATCGGGCGTGCCGGCGGCGACCCGGCCCGAAGAAGCTCCAGCACTGACGAAGCCTTAAAACAGGGAGATCTAAGTGCACGAGATGGAGAGTTCAAACCTCGAGGGTCAACTCTTGAAGGATGCGGCACACGAGGTGCCTCCTTTTGGTGCGGAGAGTATCAAGTTAGCCCGCGATGAGGGTCCGAAAGCCACGCCTGTGCTTATGCGGCACATCAAGGCGGGGAAAACCACAGCGCTCTTGGCCTTGGAGGCCTTGCGGGAGGCTGATTTCGAATCCTACGATTCGATTCCGCCTTCAGAGCGGGTGGAAATCTACGCCCGAGCATTGAAGAACAGCAATTACTACAATGCTTGGGGTCTGCCAGGTCATCAACTCACCGCGACCGCCCGAGCTCTAATAGCGCTCAAGGTAGCAGCGATCCCCAGCTTGCAATCATTGCTAGCAGATCGCCGATCGGCACCTCTTGAGGGGAGTCAGGACGCAACGACCAGCGCGATGTACCGAAATCGTGTCTGTGATTACGCATGGATCTTTCTCGCCGAAATTAAGAATCAGCATTACGAATACTCTCAAAGCCCTGAAGTGCGTGATGCTGCAATCGAGGCAATGCGAAAACAGCTCGAGGCGGAAACGAATTGAGGGATAAGCGAACTGAAAATGACAAATCATCTGACTTGCGATTGGGAGGTCAGCGGCATGCAGGAATTGTTGTCGGCCATCAATTTCCTCACAGCTGCAAGCTCGTTGGAAGTCCGTCTGAACGAACGACATGATGAGAGGGTGAACACAAAATGAGCAGCTTCCCAGGTTCGCCGCGCATTCTGAAAGGCGGAATCGTGCTGATTGATCCGGACACGGCGATGGTGCAGCGCATCATCACGCTGCAATACAACTCCGACTCCCTTTCCCGCACGCTGCAGGTTCAAGGCGTAGGTGGCGAATCGGGTGATCGACTCGAAGCACTTCGTCTGAAAGCGCCGGCCATCGAAACGATAAAGCTCGACGCGGAAATCGATGCCACCGATCAGTTGGAGTTCCCGGATCAGAATCCGGACACGCTGGCGCTGGGCATCTACCCGCAACTCGCCGCGCTCGAAATGCTGGTTTATCCGAGCAGCGCGCAACTGATCGCAAATTTCGTGCTTTCACAAATCGGTACGGTCGAAATCATCCCGATGGAAACTCCGCTGGCGCTCTTCGTTTGGAGTCCCGCGAGAATTCTGCCCATTCGGCTGACTGACTTCAGCATTACGGAAGAAGCCTTCGATCCCACGTTGAATCCGATACGCGCGAAAGTCAGCCTGGGAATGCGCGTACTGACCGTGGACGATCTCGGCTTCGAACACGTCGGTGGAATTCTGTTCCTCACTCAACTGATGCAGAAAGAGGCGCTCTCGACGATGAATGCCATCCGCGCTGTCACTTCTCTCGGACTTTCGGGGATCCCATGAGCCCAGCAAACTCCACAAGCGTGTTTCCACAAACGAGCCGTTACTACGGAATCGCCACCGGCACGTTCGAGATGCCGTCAGGGAAGACGGTCATTTATCTGCTTCGACGGTTCACTCCATCGCCGGATCGCTTCGACACACTGCAAGAACATGTCGTCTCGCAAGGCGAACGTCTGGACACAATCGCTGCACAGTACCTCAACGATCCCCTGCAATTCTGGAGAATTTGCGACGCCAACCGGGCGATGCGCCCCGACGATCTCACGGCCGTCCTCGGCCGCCGTTTGCGCATCACGCTTCCGGAAGGGATACCGGGAAAATCGAATGCTTAGCGGATTTTATCTCACGCTGATGATGGGATCACAGATTGCCACACCCGTGCCCCAGGAGATCACCGATTCGCTGATGAACGCTTCTGTGACCACCACCTTGGGACAAGCCAGTGGTTTTCAACTGACATTCGCCGTCAGCAAAAAATCGATTATCACGAATGTCTTGCTTCCTGCCGGATTTTTTGATCCCGGGATTCGCGTCATCTTGGTCGTAATCGCGAACGGCTTTCCGAACGTGTTAATGGACGGAATCATCACCCGGCAGGAGATGACTCCGAGCAACGATCCGGCGAAATCAACGCTAACCGTCACGGGTGAGGATCTCACCGTCCTCATGAGTTTTGATCACAGCGTGAAGGCGTACTACGCGATGGCAACCTTCGAGATCGTCAATTTAATCCTCGCGGACTACGCCCTCTACGGCATTGTTCCCTCTGTGGTACCGCCCCTCGAAATGGATGTCGAATCGCCTACGGACGGCTGGACCACGCAGGACGCCACCGATCTCGATTTCGTGAACGGCTGCGCCGAAGAAGCCGGCTACGTTTTCTATCTGACTCCTGGCCAAGTGCCCGGAACGAGCGTCGCGTATTTTGGACCGGAAGTGCGAATTGGAATTCCGCAGACGGCCCTGAACATCAATATGGATTCGTTCACCAATGTCGAATCCCTAAGCTTCGCGTATGACGGGCTTGCCCAGGTCCAGCCGACGGTCACGATTCTCGATCCAATTACCGAAGAGATTCCGATCACCATTCCGATTCCCAACGTGAGCTTGCTCCGACCGCCTCTTTCGGCCCGGCCTGCCACGGCGCTTCGCACCGAGCCCCTGGAAGATGTCGCCAACTTGGATCCTGTCCGTGCCGCGTCGCTCGGCCTCGCGAGCGCGGCCAAGCCGGACCCAATCACCGGATCTGGCCAGCTGGACATCGTGCGCTACGGCCAAATCCTGCAGGCGCGCCAGTTGGTCGGAGTCCGCGGCGCAGGATTGGCGTATGACGGGCTGTATTACGTCACAAGCGTGACGCACAACATCAAGCGCGGGGAATACAAACAGAGTTTTTCGCTCGCTCGTGAGGGCCTGATTTCGTTGACTCCAGTCGTGCTCCCATGAAGTTCCAGAGAGGAAAACGAAGATACTTCGGCAAATATCGCGGGACCGTTTTTGACAACTTCGATCCCGAATTCAAAGGACGAATCATTGTGAATTGCCCGGATGTGCTGGGAAACATTCCATCCACGTATGCGACACCCTGCTTGCCCGTGACTGGCATCGCAGGTCTGCAAAGCGGGATCTGTCTTCTGCCGCCGAACCAAGCGAACGTGTGGGTGGAATTCGAGCACGGTGATCCCGATTTCCCCATCTGGTCGGGATGTTTTTGGGGAGCAGCATCGGAGGTTCCCCCGATCGCGCTTGCCGGAACACCGGAGAGCCCCAATATCGTTTTGCAAACCGCCGGACAGAACACGGTGGTCATCAGCGGAGATCCGGTTACTGGAATCACGCTCAGCGCGGGATCGCTCCAGGATGTGAGCAGTCCGAAGATCACCATCACCAAGGCCGCCATCCTGATCTCCGACGGCAAAGGCGGATCGATCAGCCTCGCCTCGGGAGCAGTCGCTATCAATCAAGTGGCATTGGTCGTCAAGTAATCGCAACGAGGAGGAGATCGCCATGCCCGGTTTTCTGTTGACGTTGGCTTCGCAGGTAAATTGTTCGCACCCTCCGGGGAAAGCCACGCCGGCCTCGGTCAGCACACGGGTCACCATCATGGGCCAGGGCGTCGCCACCAAATCAAGCAGCTACTCAGTGGCGGGCTGTACGATGCCGGCTCCTCCGAATGGGAATGGGCCTTGCGCCACGGCCCTCTTCTCCACCAACGCTGCTCGCATTACCTCCATGGGGATTCCGGTTCTGCTGCAGGACAGCCAGGCGACTTGTGTTCCCACGGGCACGCCACTCGTTGTGGCCGGAACCCAGTCGCGGGTTTCAGGGGTATAAACCATGCTCAATATTGATTTCCCATACCACATTGACGGCCGCGGACTCACCGCAGCCACGAACTACGACGAGCATGTCCGCGACATGATCGAACAACTCCTGTTCACGAACATGGGCGAGCGCGTGAACCGTCCCACTTTTGGCAGCGGACTGCTGCAACTGGTGTTTGCGCCGAACAGCCCGGAACTGGCAGCCGCGCTGCAGTTCACTGTGAAGGCCGCGCTACAGACTTATCTCGGCGACGTGATGACGCTGCAGACGCTCGATATATCTTCTCAAGATTCCACTTTGCGCGTCGTCGTGAAGTACACGGTCACCGCTTCCGGTAACACCCGCACGGACACGTTCGTGAGGAGTGGAAATTGAAAAACGATCTTGATCTCGGCTGCCGAGATACCCACCGTCGCGACGACGTTCGGCAATCTGCCGCTCTATTCGGTCTCGACTCTGTGGAGGTAAGCGAGAACCAACTCACTCTCATGGTCACTTTCCTAGGCAAGGGCCCGCGGGAAATCCGGAAGGAAAACATGCAAATCACGGGAGGTCGCCGGATCACCGGGATTCAGGTTGTCCAAGTACGCTTTCATGCCCAGACCGACCCTACGCTCGATGACGTCCTGGAAGTACAGGTGGACAAATACGGAGATTTTTCAACGTATACCGTGTCCGCGGTCGCTCTCGATAAGAACGGCAACCCCACCAACCAGCGGTTTGAAGGATTTGATCCAAGATATGACTCGGTTAATTTCACATTTAAGGCGAACTGTCCGAGCGATCTCGATTGCAAATCCGTAACCGCCTGTCCGCCTCCCAAGCGTTCCGAGCCCGACATTAATTATCTCGCTAAAGACTGCGCTTCATTTCGCCAGCTCATACTCGACCGCCTCGCCGTAGTCATGCCCGGTTGGCGTGAATCGCATGTTCCCGACATCGGAATCGTAATCACCGAAATCCTGGCCTATGTCGCCGACCACCTCAGCTACTACCAGGATGCCGTTTCAACCGAAGCCTATTTGCAAACTGCTCGCCAGCGCGTCTCCGTCCGTCGTCATGCCCGGCTGGTGGACTACCTCATGCATGAGGGCTGCAATTCCCGCGCCTGGGTAACGGTGTCAACCAACACAAACTTTGAATTTGATCCCTCGCAAGTGGACTTTGTTACTTCCTGTCCTGGACTCCCGCGCGACCGGTGGATTCTTACTCCGTCGGATCTTCTGCCTCTCACGGCTGGAAGTTTTGACGTGTTCGATCCGTTGCTCGCGGTGTGCGGTCCCTCGGTCCAGATTTATGCCGAGCACAGTGAAATCTCTTTTTATACGTGGGGCGATTGTGAATGTTGTATCGCGCCGGGCGCAACTGCTGCCACCCTCGTAGATCGATGGGTTTCCACATCCACGCCCGTTCAGGCGCCTCAAACTACGTCACCGGCTGAACACGCGCCTGCCGCGAAATCGCCCGGCTCGAGCGACGCACCTCCGGGGATGACTCGCGCCCTTCAGCTAAAGGTCGGAGATGTGCTCATATTCGAAGAAGTTCTTGGTCCAAAGACAGCGAACCCCGCCGACGCCGATCCCACCCATCGGCAAGTAGTACGTCTCACCAGTGTTACTCAGGCCGTTGATCCTCTCTATCATCCAACTGACCCGGCGTATGGCCAGCCAATCGTTGAAATTGAATGGGCCGCCGCTGATGCGCTCACGTTCCCTCTGTGTCTTTCTGTGCAAGCGCCTCCTCCCGATTGCTCCTGTCTCGGGAATGTTTCTGTCGCCCGCGGAAATGTGATCCTCGTGGACAAGGGCGACAAAACCTGCGAGGAGTTGGGTACGGTTCCCTGCCAGTCTTCCTCTCAGACCTGTCCCACGAAATGCCACGACGTAGAAATCACAATTACCCCTGCTCTATTCCGGCCGGTATTGACGCAAACGCCGTTAACATTCAGCCAGGTGGTGACCAGCGCCGGTGCAGCATCCGCGCTCGTCACCCAGAATCCAAGATCTGCGCTCCCGTGGATTCAGCTCATCAGCATTCCTCCGAATCTCGAAGGATCGGGCTCTCTTTTTGTTTTTGCAGATATCGCGGATCCAACGAATCTCGCACAGCGCCTCCGCAAGTCGGCTGACGACGATTCCGAGCTTCTTCGCTCGCAGCTCTCCGCGTCATCCCGAACCGCACTCGCCGCATACGACGGCTCCGTCCCCTTGCCCCCGCTGCTCGCCCAATCTTTAATTGCCGATTTGATTAGCTTGTTGGAGACGTGGAACCCCAAGCTGGATCTTTTTCAAAGCGGCAGCCGGGACCGCGACTTCGTCGTGGAGATGGACAACGATGGTGACGCTCACCTCCGTTTTGGCGACGGCATCCTCGGACAATTGCCGGATGCCGGCACTCTGTTCAAAGCTGAATATCGCATCGGCAACGCGACTCCCGGCAACGTGGGCGCAGAATCGATTTCCTACATTCTCTTCCGCAACGAAACTGTGCGTGGAATTGTACTTCACCCCAGGAACCCCTTGCCCGCTGCCGGCGGCGCCGACCGTGAAAAAATGGAAGAAGTGAAACTGTTCGCGCCTGAAGCGTTCAAGTCGATTCTCGATCGCGCCATCATTGCGCAGGACTATGCCCAACTCGCGGGCCAGGACTTTTCGGCGAACGTTCAGCGCGCCGCCGCCGTTCTGCGCTGGACGGGAAGTTGGTACGAAGCACTCGTAACGGTTGACCCGGAGGGTACCGAGATTCTCAGTGGTTCCTTGCAGGAATCAATTCTGCGGGATCTCTACCAATACCGGCGGATTGGTCACGATCTCACCGTCCAACCGGCACAGTATGTTCCGCTCGATCTCGAACTTGATATCTGCGTTTCGCCGGAATATCTAAGCGGGCATGTCGAAGCCGCGTTGCTCAACGCGTTTAGCGACCACGTCCTTCCAGATGGCAGCGTTGGTTTCTTTTATCCCGACAATCTGACTTTCGGCCAGTCGATTTATCTCAGCCGCATCGTCGCCGCGGCTCAATCCGTGCCGGGAGTGCGAAGCGCCAAAGTAACAAGACTGGAGCGATTGTTCGAAGGGCCCAACGACGAAGTCTCTGACGGTGTTCTTCAGCTGGGTCCGCTTGAAATTGCGCAGCTCGATAACGATCCGAACTTCCCGGAAAACGGGCGTCTGGTCTTGCAATTGCGAGGTGGACGATGACGCAAGCCTGCGGCTGTTGCCAGGGCATTCAGAAAATCACGCCGGTGAACGAAGCAAACGCGCCCGGCTTGCCGGCAATCTCCTACCGCGTTGGCACTCACTCGACGTTCTTGGAGACAATGATTGCCCGTCTCTCCAATCTCTCTCTCTCTATTCCGCCGTCGAGCGGCAGCGGACCTAACGTAAACATTCGCCCTCTGCTTGCCCTCACGACGCGCGCAGAGACGGACCCTTCGATCGCTTTTCTCGACGCCTGGGCCACCGTCGCTGACGTCCTCACTTTCTACCAGGAGCGCATCGCCAACGAAGGCTTCCTGCGCACTGCCACCGAGCGCCGCTCGCTTTTGGAATTGGCGCGCTTGGTCGGCTATCGACTCCGCCCTGGCGTTGCGGCCAGCGTTTTCCTCGCGTTCACGGTCTCCGATGGTTTTCAGGGCGACATACCCCAAGGAACGCGCGCCCAGAGCATTCCCGGTGTCGGTCAGTCGCCCCAGTTTTTTGAGACCAGCGTGGACCTCCCGGCGCGCGACGAATGGAACACTCTTCAACCCCGTCTCAACAGACCTCAACTCATCACTCTGAATTCCAATTCCGCCACCGACGCCGCAACCCGCGAAATGCTTTATCTGGCGGGTACTTCGACAAAGCTCAACCCCGGCGACGCAATACTTTTTGTGTTCGGCGATGCCCCCGGCCAGCAGGTGCGGCGTCTGGTGCAGTCCGTAAACGTGCAGCCCTCGGACGATCGCACCCAAATCGTGCTACTGCCGAGGCATGTCGGCCTCGGATCTGCTACCCAAGGTACGGTCGAGAGCGCCGTGCAACCGTTCATCGACGAAGCTGCGAACAGCTACCCAGGCAATGAGCTTGCGGCCGACATCTCCCAGAAGCTCAATGATTTGCTACAAGAAATTTCGAGCGATTCCACCGACGAAGCCGTAGCGGAAATGCTCCAAACCTTAATCTCGCACCTCCGCGATGTGCAGGACATTCTTCACAAACGAAGAAAGCCCTCACGCCTGGAGCCCTGGGTCGCGCGAATCATCAGCGTTTTGAATAGCCTTTCAAGCGGACTCCTCGCCAAACCTCCGGGTCCGGCCGACAAATCCATGAAGGCAATTCCACTCGACCCATCCCCGCAGTTTTCCCCGCTCGGTGGGCTCGGCACAATTCTCGGCTCGCTCGCCAAACCTCCCTCTGTGCAGCCGGCCAATTCACTCCGCCTCGCACGTAGCGTGGCGCAAACATTTTCACCACAGTCCGATCTCGCACCGCAACTCATTACCGCCCTCAACCCCGGCACGGGCGCTTTGCTCTATCAAGCTCTCGCGAACACGAATGTTCCGCAAAGTCAGGTCGAGATTTACGCCTTTCGAGCAAAGGCAGCTCTGTTCCCTGGCACGTATCCGGGCGATTCCACCACTACTCAAACTCGCGGTGACACCGACGGAACGAACACGATCAAGACAACCTTTGCGGCGCCGACCATCGCCATCAGCTGGCCCGGCAATGCAGAAGCCTCCGCCCCGCCATCCGCCGTGCCGCTCGATACGACCTACGACGGAGTTCAGGCCAACACCTGGGTTGCCATCGATCGGCCAGTCATTAAGGACGGGAGCACGGTAGCGGGGCGCAGGATCACTTATCATCAGCTGAGTTCCGTTCAAACATTATCGAAATCCACGTCTGACACGAACGGAGGGTTCACCGCCCGCGTCACACAATTGACGCTCGACCCGCCGTGGCTGAATGAATTGAGCAGATCGGAGCTCGGGGCCGACCTTAAATCATCTCCGTTTCTGCACGGCACGACCGTTTACGCTCAATCCGAACAACTCGCCCTCGCCAACGAACCGATCGACAACGACATCGAAGGAAATACAATCGAGCTCGACGATGTCTATGACGGGCTGGTCTCCGGCCGCTGGATCATCGTCTCCGGCGAGCGCACAGATATCTCGAATGTCACGGGTGTGACTTCGAGCGAACTGGTAATGATTTCGGGCGTCGCGCAGGGCTCCCAAGCGCTCGGTTGCGCTCCAGTTCCGTCGAGCGATCCTCCTTTCTCGCAGATTTGGTACACCACAGAAGCGAACCCCAATGGCGATCGCCTCGTCGTCGGTCAGCTTTCGTCCCCGTTATCGTTGAGCAGCTACGGTGTGGCGACCATGGTCAACCAACAGTACTGCACTCAGATTCAGCTTGCCTCGGGTCAGTACGCCAACGCCTACGTCCCGTCGCAGGCAGAGAGCAAGGGTGATTTCAGCGCATTCGACGGCTTGCTCGTAGATCCGCAATCGGGCATTCCGATTCCCGGCGGATTCTTTGTTCCGCCACCTACGGCCGGCGGCCTGTGGGCCTGGCGCATTTCCTCAGACGCGGTTCACACGATTCTGACCTTGGCCAATGCCCTCGCTTATACCTACGACCCGAACAGCTTCACGATTTACGGCAACGTCGTAAAGGCGACCCACGGACAAACCGTCTCCGAAATCCTAGGCAGCGGCGACAGCAGCAAGTCGATGCAAAAATTTACGTTGAGCCAATCGCCGCTCACATTCCTATCCGCCGCCACACCTTCCGGCGACGCCAGCACTCTCGTCGTCCGTATCAACAACGTCGAATGGCCGGAGGTCGACGACCTCGCCGATTTGGGTCCGGCGGATCGCGGCTACATCACAGATACCGATAACGCCGCCAAGACTTCCTCGATCTTCGGAAACGGTGTGCACGGCGCGCGATTGCCCAGCGGCCCGCAGAACGTAACCGCTCGCTATCGTTATGGCATCGGCTCCCAGGGCAATGTGGCCGCGCAACAGATCAGCCAGCTGGCCACCCGCCCTCTAGGCGCCAAGAGCGTAATCAATCCGCTCGCAGCCACCGGCGGGGCCGACCGCGACAGCGCCGATCAGGCCCGCCGCAACACGCCAATTTCGTTTCTCGCTATCGGCCGGCTCGTCTCGGTCCAGGACTACGCCGATTTTTCGCGAACCTTCGCAGGAATCGGCAAAGCCGCTTCCACTCGTCTCACCGACGGCCGCCGCCAGGTCGTTCATGTGACCGTCGCCGGTGCCGAAGATATTCCCATCGATCAGAACTCCGATGTTTACCAGAACCTGCTGCAAGCTCTGCAACTCTACGGCGACCCGGTCCTCCCGATCGAAGTCGCTGTCCGCTCCTTGGAATTACTGGTCATCATTGCCAGAGTCCACGTGCTGCCAGATTATGAATGGGAGGCCGTCGAACCGCTCATCCGCCAAACTCTTCTGTCCACATTTGGATTCGATCAACGTGACCTCGGCCAGACCGTCTTTCAAAGCGAAGTAACCAGCGCCATCCAATCCGTCGAGGGCGTTGACTACGTTGACCTGCAGATTCTTGATTCCGTCTCCGAAAATATTCCTGTGCAACGGTTGGCCGCCCTGGCTGGAACCTTAATGCTTAGAGATTACGTTGAAGCGGATCTGGCCCGAATCGATCCCACCGCCACCGATCCGGCCAAGCGGATCCTTCCCGCGCAGCTCGCCATCCTCACTCCGGACGTTCCGGACACACTTCTGCTCACGGAGATAACCGGATGAGCGCAAACCCGACTAGCTTGTATGACCTGTTGCCAGCTGTCTATCGTCTTCGCGACGTCGATCAGGGCTACGTGCTTCAGGCGCTGCTGCAAGTGATCGCCGAGCAGGTGAATATCGTCGAGGCAGACATCGCCCAGCTTTACGAGAATTGGTTTATCGAGACATGCCAGGACTGGGTCGTCCCCTACATCGGCGACCTAATCGGTTATCAAACGCTGAACGATACCGGCGAACCGAGCAATTCCACGACATCTCGAACGCTACTCCGTGAAGAAGTCTTAATTCCCCGGCGAGACGTGGCGCAGACACTTCAATTCCGTCGCCGAAAAGGAACGTTTGCTTTACTCGGCCAGTTGGCCGGCGCCGTGGCAAGCTGGCCGGCCCACGCTGTGGAATCCTACCGCCTGCTTTCCCTCGCGCAGTCCATCAATCACTTGCGTATGAACCGCGGCCGCACGGTCAACCTGCGCCGCGGCGACGCCCTCGATCGCATGGGCGGCCCGTTTGACGAAATCGCGCGAAAACTGGACGTGCGCCGGGTTAACTCCCGTCGCTCCCGTGGCCGCTACGACATCACAAATGTGGGAGTCTTCGTTTGGCGCCTCAAAACTTACTCTGTTACGAAAACGCCGGCGTACTGTCTTGAAGAGGCCGGACCCAATTGCTATCTCTTCAGCGCCCTCGGAAACGATACGCCACTTTTCCACAATCCGTCCGGCGAGTTGCCGTCCACTTACAACGCGAACGAACTCTCCTTTCCCACCCGAATCCGCCGCCGGCCCTTCAGCGAACGCACCGGCGATTACTACGGCGACACGAACGATCTTCAGATTTATGTTGGCAGTTCGATGCAACCGGTTCCGCTCGATCAAATCGTCGCCGCCGACCTGAGCGATTGGACCTATCGGCCGGATCCCGGCAAGGTTGCCGTAGATCCGCATCTGGGCCGAATCGTTTTCCCTCAAGGCGCCGTCCGAAAACAGGGCGTCTGGGCCTCCTATCATTACGGCTTCAGCTCGGATATCGGTGGCGGCGAATACGATCGCCCGCTCTCTGAGCACCCGAAGTCGAAACTCTATCTGGTCGGAGAGGGCGAAGATTTTCAGCGCATGAACGATGCGCTGAAGAAGTGGCAGACCGATAAACCGCAATACGCCGTCATCGAAATTACCGACAGCGGTGCCTACGTTGAGCCGATCAATATTTCACTGAACGAGAATCAAACGCTTCAGATTCGCGCCGCCAATCGTAAGCGCCCCGTGATTCGCCTCCTGGACTGGCAAGCCTCCATGTCCGATAACCTCAGCGTCACGGGTGCCGCCGGCTCGCGCTTCGTGCTCGACGGGCTGCTCATCACCGGCCGCGGCATTCAGATCGATGGAGAGATCATCAGCGTCAACATTCGCCATTCCACGATCGTTCCCGGTTGGGGCCTTGACTGCGATTGCGGTCCGCGCCGCCCGATTGAACCTAGCATCGAGCTGCTCGACGCACCCGAGTGCATCACCATCGAGCACAGCATCGTCGGCACGATCGAAATCACTCGCGACGAGACCAAGGTCGATCCGGTGCAGATTCGAATCAGCGACAGCGTCCTCGATTCCACCTCTCCTTCGCGCGTCGCGTTGGGCCCGAGCGATGGCATGTGCGCCTATGCCTCCCTCTGGCTCCTGCGCTCCACCGCCATCGGATTTATCGATGTGCATTCGTTCGAATTGGGCGAGAATAGTATCCTAATGGGCCTCGTCCGGGTGGCCCGTCGCCAGCAGGGCTGCGTCCGGTTCTGTTACATTCCGCACGGCTCGCGCACCCCGCGTCGCTATGAATGCCAGCCTGACCTTGTCGAAAGACCCATAGTCGAGAAATACAAGCAGGGCTTGCTCTCTGCACATGACCGCGATGCGCTTCTGTCCGGCGCGCGCCTTCGCGTCGAGCCGGAATTCAACAGCCTTCGCTACGGGACGCCCACCTATTGCCAGTTGGCCGCCGCATGCGCCTCAGAAATCAGGCGTGGCGCGGATGATCAGTCCGAAATGGGCGTCTTCCACGATCTGTATCAACCGCAGCGCGCCACGAATCTGCGCGTCCGCCTGAACGACTTCACGCCCGCCGGCGGCGACGTCGGAATCATTTTCGCAAGCTAGGGAGGAAATCATGAAGGCTGACTTGACCCGCGTCACGTTTAATCCGTTTAAACATTTCACCCGCGTCTTGATTCAACAAGGACGCGTGGACAACGAGGCCGATTCGAACGAGCAGACCGCCATTCTCCTGCACTACCTTCAAACTCTCGCGGCCGACATCATCGGTCCCCATGGTGGGCCGGTGAACGACCCCGGCTTCGCCATTGGCCCCGCGAGCCCAAATGATTTCCTCATCGGCGCGGGACACTATTACGTCGCGGGTGTCCTGTGTGAAAATGCCGGCACCGTTCTTCCAATCATCCCTCCCGTTTCCACACCTCCTCCCAGCGCCGATCAAGTCCAGATTCCCACCATCTGGGTGGACGGTTGCGAATTCGAACCGGGACAATATGTTCAAATCACCAGTGCTGCGTCACCGCCAGCCGCCTTCAGTCCCACTCTCGCTCAGATTTCCGATGTGGACGCCGAGAATTGCATTCTCACTCTCAATCAAACCAATCCTGATTTTCAAAAGGCCGCCAACAAACCCATGCTTCAGCGCGTCACCACCTACCTCACCCAGCCCGATTTTCCTGTTCCCGCCGATCAGGATCTTTTAGACAGCTCGTCCTATCAGGTTTACCTCGACGTCTGGGAACGCGACATCAACTATCTTCAGGACGACAGTATCCGCGAGGTCGCTCTCGGCGGCCCCGATACCGCTTCGAGGGCCAAGCTCGTTTCCCAGGTGAAGGTGACAGCGACGAAATCCGGGGCAAGCTGCATGAAGCCGCAAGATCTGGAAGCCTTGTTTCAGAAGCCGTCACGTGGCCGTCTCCGAGCCAGATCCAATATCATCTCGCTTCCGCTTGATCCCTGCACGATTTCACCCAGCGCGAAATATCGTGGCCCCGAAAACCAGCTCTATCGCGTCGAAGTGCACAGGCCTGGTCAGGCCTGGGACGGAAAGAACAGCACCAAAGCAAACGCAGCCACCTTCAAGTTTTCGCGCGACAATGGTTCGATCGTTTTCGCAATCCGAAGTCTCGCCACCGACTCGCCTTCGAACACAACCACTCTCACTCTCGAAAGCCTCGGACACGATGATCGCCTTGGCCTCACTGAAGGCGACTGGGTCGAAATCCAGGACGATGACTATCTTTTTCAAAACCGCGCCGAGCCTTTGCTTCACGTCACTGCGATTAATCGCAGCGCCATGCAGGTGGTTCTCAGCGGGCAGCCCGCGACAGGCGTGGGAACCATTTCCGCGAGGCACCCTCTTCTCCGCCGTTGGGATCAACAGCAGGGCGACCCAAATGGAAATGGCCTTGAACTCAGCGATGGCGCAGCGTTGATTGAAGAAGGCGACACATGGGTGAATCTGGAAGATGGAGTTCAGATCGAGTTTCTAGCCGCGGAGACAGGGCAATCTATGTCGTATCGAACCGGCGACTACTGGCTGATCCCCGCACGAGTGGCAACCGGAAGTGTCGAGTGGCCGATCGCCCTCGACGAGAACGGCAACCCGGTCCAGGATTCCAATGGAAACACCATCCCGATCGCCATGCCGCCCAAAGGTGTGATCCACCACTACGCTCCCCTTGCCGTAATATCCTTGGACGCGACAGGCGGCGTCACTGCGACGACTTGCCAGTTGCATTTTAGTTCGCTGGCGACGCCGTAAAGCTACTCACAGATCGGAAGTCGACCCAGGATTTAACGAGCCGTTTGGAACTACCGACCGACTCCGGAGAGAAAGTCATCAGCTAACGCTTTCAGGGAAGAATGCAGTGGTGGCCTCGACTAGCCCAAGTTTTTGTACCACGACGAATGAATGGGTCTACTTCACAGCTAGGGTCTGGGAATTCGCGTGTGGTGGCACAAGGGCCTACAGGCCGCTGGCACTGGCGGCCGGTATTTCAAACTCGATTCGGTGATATTATTGGGCCACTCCTGCCAAATGTGATCAGATCCAGTGGCTCTTGAGGACGTGCAGCCGTCACTGCCCGGGCCTGTAGTGGCGGCGAATTGCAATGATATTCACAGTCGGGGCGGTAAGTTTTTTGGTTGATTTCGAACGATTTTGGGGTATGCGATCGCCACACGGGAAATACTCATGTCGGAGACCGTCGAACTGTTGATGGCGCTCCTGGACGCCGAAGCCGAACTCGAACAACTTCTCGGCGATCAGTGGCCAGCGCTGCGCGATGAACTCGCCGATCTGGTGGGGCGCCTCGATGCTGAAGGAGAAAACGCCGTTCATCGTCGTCAGGTCGATGCTTTTGTTGGCCGCCTCCTGGACAACCCTGTCACTAGACAGGCAGCCCGTAATGTCATGACGCAGGTGCAGAGCGGTACCGAGACAAACCGTCAAACTCGCGGAGCCGCGCGCTTCGGCGAAGGCAAGACTGGAGCGGTCAAAGAGTCCGATACCACTCAATCGGCTACCGTCGATGGTTGCATCGTCGTGCCTGTGTTCTACGGTACTGATCGGGCCTTCCGTACCGATCTTGATGTACGTCGCTGTTATCTGGGAGAGCGGGGTACTTTGGGATTCGGCGTCGCTCGAGTGAGCATTCCAGCGTCCTCGGTCCACGATATCGGGAAGCTGGAAAGTCCTCGCTGGTGGCGGCTCGAGTTTAAGCCTGATGTCCGCAAACATGTTGTCCTACTCGACCTCAAGCCAATGGGCCGGGAGCCCTTCGTCCAGGAACTGCGTGCCTCCCTGGCTTCCGCGGATGAGCGAGACGTCCTGATCTTCGTCCATGGCTACACCGTGGGATTCGCCGACGCCGCCCGGCGGGCTGCTCAAGTAGCTGTGGATCTCAAGTTCAATGGAAGAACGGCGCTGTACAGCTGGCCTTCTGCAGGTTCAGCCCTCAAGTACACGATTGACGAGGCCAGCGTCGAGTGGTCAGTCCCGCACTTTCAGGAATTTCTTCGATTGCTGCTGGCCGACGTCGGCGCGCGCGCCGTGCATGTGATTGCTCACAGCATGGGCAATCGGGCTCTGGTGCGCGGGTTGGAACGCATCGACGTCGCCACCCTCCCCTCAGGCTCGGCGACGTTGCGGCAGATTGTTTTCGCTGCCCCTGACATCGATCGCGACACATTCGTCGAACTTGCCAGGGTTTTCTCAGGCCGTGTCCAGCGCATTACGCTCTATACGTCGTCCGAAGACATCCCGCTCATGCTGTCAAAGCTACTGCATCGCTATCCGCGCGCCGGAGATGCGGGCGCCGGGCTCGTGATCGTGGAGGGTGTCGATACCATCGATGCGTCCCGGGCCGACACCAGCCTGGTCAGTCTCCGGCACTCTTATTTCGGGAACAAGCGATCGATCCTCCATGACATCCACAATCTCATCGTCAAGGGCGATCCTCCCGACAGCCGCTTCGATCTGGAGCCTGTACTTTCTCCCTTGGGAAGATATTGGCTCTATCGAACCTGACAGTGGTACTTGTGGTCAAGCACCCGTATAAGTAAAAGCCGCCCAGAACTGGGCTGCCGAGAAGGGCTTGTGATCCGGGTCGCGCGCCGCAAGGTCCCGCCACAGGACTGACATGGCCTCATCGACTTCATCATCGTCTGGATCGAGTGTGGTGCGAAGTGATTCCACGCTCTTACCAAGCTCCTCGGCACCGGCATTTTGAAGCCAGTGCTGCGCTTTGCATACCGCCACGGCGGGCGCTTGTCCTCGGTGTAAGTGTTCCTCGTAAAAACGTGAACAGAACAGCGCTGCAACCCTGTCGTCGACAGGCCAAAGCGTGCTCACCACGCCTGGAACCCCGGCCACGAGGAGGGCGGCTGGAAACCCGAGTGATTCATCCGGACGCTGGCGAAATTCCGTATTGGCGGTTTGGCACGCCGAGAGCACGACAAGCCGGGCCGCAGAAACATCGAGTTCGCCCCGGAACAACTCGCCGAGCGTGAGGCGGTTCTCGCCTGCCAGTAGAAGCATCGACTCCAAAGGGTCAGAAGGCCGGAATCTTGCGTGACATGCAAAATGGAGGTAGGTTGCTCCCCGCACCCCTGCTCGCACCGCAGAGACTTCAGCTTGAGGCCCTATCAGCACAGTCGCTCGACTGCCTTGCCCGAACATGCTGGCCACCCCCTTTACTTCAGCAACCGCACAACGTAGAGCTGGCTCATCGCTGCGAGAAGGGTTCCCGACCGCGAACAGAACACTTTGCGCGTCCACTTTCCGCCTCCACGATGCTAGCGCGCGCGATAAGGCGCGTGCGGAGGGCACGTAGCTCACAGCAGGTTCGCCGTGTGCCGTCGCCGCATGGATGGGAAGCAGTCCGAGTGAGCCAAGTGGAACAAGCACAGCACGTTCAAAATCCTGTTTCGCAATCCATTCCACAATAGGAGCCACCACGCGCTCACGCAACATACGCAGGCACTCTTCGAGTGAGGCTCCGAACCTCTCCTCATTGCCGTACGTCGCCCCATCCAGAAATCCAGCGCGATTGGCTCTGCCATTCAGCAAAGCGCTTGTGTCATCGCTTGTAATAAGGTCCAGTTGAATCGCTTCAATGGAGCCGGCAGGTGACACCGCCAGAGCCATGGAACCATGAATCGTTGCAAATAGATAAATGATGGGATAGCCCGCGTTCGAGGCGATCGCCACTATATCGGTGCTACTTAGTGCGGCTGGAAGGATCTCTCCGGACTCCTTTCGCGCGCGCGCCAGAGCCTGCCGTAGATCCGCGTGAGCCTGACGCAGTTCGTTGGAGAGTCCTACGTACTCAGCCAAACCGGCGTCCAACTGCTGCACACTTTCGCTGCTCACCCGACTCTGGAGAACTGCTGGATCGCAGCCGATCCCGTCCGCCAGCTTAGCCACCAAGTTCGAGGCAATGACGGCGGGGTCACTCGCCTCTGCCTCGCGCATCTTCTGTTCCAGATCGGAGATTGAAAGTCTGGCCTGGGTGACCTCGGCGCGAACTGTGTCTGAGGCGTGACTGAAGGCGACTTCCAACGCTGCCAACGTGTCTACCAGCGACCGAGCCCGTCCGATCTCGGCACAACATACCGCATCGTTCAGTTGCCCGCGGCGTGCCGCGGCGTAGGCGGCCAAGAGCGCATAACCGCGGGAGTCGGCAAGCTCTCGCTCCCGGCTTTCCGCTGCTCCCGATTCATCGAACAGGGCGGCACTGGCTTGCAGCGCGGCAGCGTAAGCCCGGTGCGCCCCTTCCCAGTCGCCGATCTGGTGACAGAGTTCGCCGAATCGCCGCTGCACTTGAAGCCAGAAGCGAGGCTGTTCGTTGGACGTGACTGCTGCTAGTGCCTGCTGGAAACAGAGGTACGCCTGCTGTAACGCGTCCGGTCGGCCGAGGAGGCCCAACTGCCCTTGCATCCGTCCGATCCGCCCATCCATTCCGCCCATCGAACCGGCATGGTCTCGCGCGGCGTCACATGGAGGGCTGCCACATGCTTGGCGATCACTTGCTCAAGCCAGGCTCTTCGGGGGGCTGGGGGTAGCTGCAGATGTTCGTCGAGATCCTCTTCAAGCGCCGAACGCTGCCGCGCAAAGCCGGCCCACCCGCACTTTCGCACCGCTGCCCGGCTGTCGTGTCGTTCGATCCACTCGGCCTCCTCAAGTGCCGCCCCGGCAAGTTGCTCGCCATGCGCGAGGGAGTCCGCGGCCGACCACCGCGGATAGGCCAACGCGAGGGCCCGTAACGTGCGGCAGCGCCCGACCGGATCAGCTTCCGGTGTGCGCACGCTGAGTGCTTCGCCGAGGGCGGTTATGGCAGAGTCGATATTCTGCGAGGCGAGGCCGCGCTGTCTGCGGTAATACACCGTTCCTAGATCGTGCTTCATTCTTCCCCATCGCAACGGATCACTCTCGCGGGGTATTAAACCAATGGCTTCCCTCTGCAGGACAATTGCTCGCTCCAGGTTCTGAGCGGTGTCCCCGCTTGGAGAGGTTGCAAGGGCCTGGGAATAAACAGAGAGGACGTTCGCGAGCTTGTCAGATTCCGCTAAAGGACGAAGCGCATCGATCAAACTGTCGAGTAGATGGAAGGTTTCGTCGAATGATGCAGGTTTTCCTGTCGGATCGCTGATTAGACTGTTCGCCAGACCCGAAGTTGCGGTCACCCAAGTATCGAATGAGCCTTCCGGCGAAGCTCGGGAAAGAACCTCCCGGTAGGCGCCCTGTGCGCGGGCGACGTTGGACGCCCGATCTCCGTGCGGGGACTCCAGCAGAAAATTTCCGAGGCACACTTGCAGTTCGATCCACGAAGGAGAATGCTCCTCTCCCTTTAACAGGGTCAAGGCGCGCTCACACTGCGCCACCGTCTCGCCGGTCGCATTCTGGGGCGGAATCTTCCGCAGGCCGGCCGCAATCTCCTCGGCTTCGGCATGCGCGAGAAAACTCAGTCCTTCACGCCGGCAGCGCAATACCATTGCATAAGCGCGGTCGATTTGCTGAGTAGACGCCTCACCCGCGCGCGCGTGAGTGCGGATCAGCAACAGCTTGAGAACCTCCACTGACTTATCGCTCAGGAGAGAAGGATCCTGGAGAATTCGGGCATGGAACTCCCCTAGCGAAGAGACCGCGACGAGAATGCGAAGGCGTTGTTCAAGTTCCTCGAGGTCCCCGAACGCGGCTGCCACCCCTTCCACTCGGGCTCGGGCAAGACGGTCGAATCCCAACTCCATCAGCGGTATCGCAAGCGTCAGTTGTTCGTCCTGGAGGGCTGACTCCTTGAGCTCTGCGAGCATCTGGGCAGACTCGTGCGTCGCCTCCGGGGACAGCAGCCATGGATCGTTCTCCACAAGTTCACGGGCGGCTGTCCAGTCTGAGGCAAACAGGTAAGCACCCAAGCCTGTTCTGGGACCGTCGGAGGGTTGCGGACTTGCCGGGAGAAGATCACCCATTCGCGGCACCTCCGTCGAAAGGTCAATAGAGGGAACACACCATTCGATGAGCGGAAGTATATCCGAGCAGAAGACTCTCATACAACAAAGGATCAGAAGCTCACGCGGGACATCCGGCAAATCAGACGTCTTTGGAAATCACCCAATGTGAATCTGAACTTGTGATCGACATCGCATTAAAGCGGATTTCCCTCGCCGAGAATGGTTTCGTCAAGCTCAGTGGCTCCGAAGAAAGAGCAATCCGAGAATACCTGGCCAGCCGCATGAGCGTGAACAAAAAAATACGCGCCGAATCTCATCCCCGGATTGAAATGAAGAGCTGAAAACGCCAAAGCCCACAGCGGCAATTCTGTGGGCGTCCGCAAAAACTCTCCGCTTGCTTTTCCACCGGCAGCGGATGGGTGAAAACAAACGATGCAGTCGGAGGATAATCCACGTCCAGAGAGAAAACAGCGGCGGAAGGGGTTAAACGTCGAAAACCGCACCGAACGTGCCGATGGCGGGCGGCACTCCTGGTTTCGACGGACAGATCACCATCCAGAATGATCCAAAGTCGCTGCGATCCAAGGTGGACGAAACTGAGGACATGAGCTTTGACTGCAAGTCCGGCATTTTTGCCAAAGCCTGTTTCAAGCGAGTGTCAGTAACGGCATTCGCTGCCTGCAAGGTGTTCGTCGAGGTAACGAACGCACCGTTCAGCTCCTGGCAGAGATCTTTGTTCATTGCCATGTCAGGCGGAACGGGATCCATCGTTAACAGCTTCTTGCATAGCGATTCGCTCGCCTTGATCTCTGGTGTCCGTCTTCGGTATCATGCGACGGTCTTTCCTTCGGATGACGAATCTTTAACTGGGGATTCGTGAGATTCTGTTCCAGCTAGCGCATCAACCGACGATCCATTTCTTTCGAGCCATTGCCGAATTTGATTATCGTTCTTGATCCTGTCTACATGTTTTGGATCGCTGAACGCCTCCCGCAAGTCCGCGAGTATCGCGTCCGAGACTTCTACCGTCGATTTCTTCGAGCTGGCATCAAGAAATATGCGTGCGCGCGCTCGATTCAGTTCGTAGTTCTTCCACCCGCTGTGTCGAACCCGATCGCGAATCTCAATCGCTTTGTTCAACTGATCGTGTGCTTCTTTCGCTAGGCCCACAGCAAGTAAAACGCTGCCGAGTTGACCACGGCTCTTGTGGTCTAGGTTGTCTTTGTCCAAGTCGGCAAGCACCCGGAATACGGGCGCAGCCCGGCTTGCACTCGCGGCGCTGTAGGAGGGATCCTCGCGAGATTCTTTGGCTCTTTCGTAAATCTCATCCTTAGTTGATTGCGACGCTTTCTCGATGGCGCTTTTCAGCACGGACTCTGGAACTTCGGATTTGCTTGGATCAAGGTGACTATTGACCAAAGCTTTGGCCTGCAAATTGATCATCTCGGAAGTGAGTTTTTCGTATCGCTTTCGCAAATCAGCGTCGCGGAATGCTTCTAGGAGGTACAATCGCGCCCACAAATAACCGAACAGAAAACCACAAACCGAATAGTATATTGTGATTCCCAGAGCGAACGACTCGTTCGTTGACCCGCCACCCAATCCGCTACCGACATACTTCGCAAGACCAATCAATTTTCCAGGAATCTTGTTGATTTGGGTCAGCCCGACTCCAACTATGATTTTAGTAAGCCAATCCGAGATTTGTTCCAAGCTCGTGCTCGGCTGATAGCCATCGGTAGATTCGTTTTCGGACGATCCTTCCGCGCTTGATTGAAATCTCGAGTCCGTTCCTTTCTTTCTGGTCCCGTTTCCCTGATTTATGTATGGAATACCAAACAGAAAACCCAACAGCGCTCCAGTGAGCCACGCCGCGCCAGCCGTGATTAACGCTACGCTTGCCACAGCCGCGACAGAGGAGAGGGCCCAATTGTGGTACTGGATCGCGAAAAGAACTATAACAACCATTCCGAGCACCGCCACAAGGACGAGCCTTGTCAACCATTGGGCTCGAGTCTTCTCTTGGCGGGTACTGCCGTCCTCGTTGCCACCGACTGGAAATGCCGATTCGGATTGTGGAGGTATCCAGGTAATCGACCCTGCCAAAATCGCTACACCGGCTACCAAGAATACGATGCCGGTCATAGAAGCTATTTGCGCCAACTTCCAGTCTTGCAGTTGCACAGCGTAGGTCATTACGGCGCCGACTATGACAAGGCCAATTCCAATCGCCCAACGCACAAGTCTGGAGATTTTCGCATCCTTGAAGAGACTGGTGGGCATGTGGTCGCACTCCGTATCACTCGTGATTCTGTTCGATCGCTCGTCCGGTTGGCGAGCGGTCGTTGACCGGGCTGTACGCTCTGTGATGCGCAAGGCTATTATGAACTGAAACGTAAACCAATCCTCGCCAAATGCGGTTACGAGGCTCCGGATGTCGAAAGGAATCCGGCAACGGTGGGTGAAATTCTTAGCTGCGACCTATCCTTCTTGCGCAACTCTCGATAAGTTGCGTTACCGGAGTGGTACCTTCAGCTGGCCATAAACGGGCTTCGAGGAAGTTGGCCGGATCAGTAACGAAAAGTCGGCTTGTAGGAAGTGATTCGCGCTTGGCATCGGTTCTCGACGGATTACGGGCGAACCGGAAGAAATACGCAGGTCGATCGAAATCTCCAGCACTTATCGGGCCTCTAACGGCGCTTAGGTTGCAGAAGAGCGGGACGCAGGGTGGAACAGGCTGGTTGATTGTCGGGCTAATATTTTGGTGCGATTTGGGAGGTCCCACAAATCACCTATTATCTGAGGTTTGGCGTGATGCGTGGCACACGATCGTCGGGCTAGTATTGCAAGTAAAGGGTAAGTTGCGTATTATTAGGGCGCGGGGTGGAGCAGCCTGGTAGCTCGTCGGGCTCATAACCCGGAGGTCGTTGGTTCAAATCCAACCCCCGCAACCAGCTATCTTATGCGGCTTCAAGGGCTTCCGATTTTTGAGTCGGAGGCCCTTTTTCTTTTACTGCGGTTAAGCTGACAGAATTCACGGCTTTTTCGATTTTCTCTCCCGCAAGTTGCGCGGCCTCCACGTTCTCCTCCCACTCCGCGTGCGTGTACACGTCAAGAGTCAACGAACCGGCTGAGGCATGGCCTAGTCGTTCCTGAATGACCTTGAGCGGAATTCGCAGCGAAGACAGAAGAGACGCATTGAAGTGACGGAAGCCATGAAACCCAGCTTCTCTGACTTCGAGCGAACGAAGAAGTGGTTTCAATTTTCGCCGTCGAAAGAGACTCGCGTCCCACGGACTGCCTGTTGAACTAGAAAACAATAAATCGTGTCCCTTCCCTCGCTGACGCTCTGATTGCTCCAACAGAAGAGCGCCAAGCTGCGGAGAAACAGCGATAGTTCTCAGGGCATTGTCCGTTTTGGGAGCTTGAACCCTGCCGTGCCAAACTGACTGACTAACCGTGATGCGATCTGATTCAACGTCGCTAACTCGCAACCCGGCTATCTCGCCCGCCCGAAGGCCAGTCTCAGCTGCCAGCCAGTAGAACAGCCGATGTTCTCCTTGAGAATGCGCGATTATCTTGGCAACATCCTCAAGTCGAAAGTACCTTGGCACCTTGCGGCTGACACGCGGAAGTCTTGGCTTCGGCAACACGCGGTCAACGTACCCCTGAGCGACAGCCGCATCCCAAATGAGACGCACCGTTGCCCAAAGGTTACGTATTGTCTTCGGCGCGTAGTCTTCCGCGTCCATAGAGGCAATGACCCGCTGCAAGTCGCCAGTCGTGATCTGCCTCATGTCCTTCTGACCAAAAACAGATTTGAGTTGTTTGATGTGCCCGCGCATTGTCGATTGCGTAGAGGGTTTCGACAGTGACAGGTAATCCCGATCCCAAATCTGAACGAATGCGTCAAGAGTGGCGCTCTTGTGCTCTCGGGCTGGCGCGGCGAGCGATGAGTTTACCCGGTCAACGTAAGGCTGCAATGCCCTTTGCGCTTCCCGTTTGCTCATCGCAGTCCCATCCGGCTTACGGATCGGTCCGAGTACCAATTCATGCCTCACTCGTTTTTCTTCTCCGTCTGAGTCGAGAACGTATTCTGTGTAATTCCCGAGCCACACGGTCCTTGCCTTGTTTGGATACACGCTACCCCGCTGATACCTTCGACGTGCCACGGATTCTCCATTCCGTGCCGCCGAATCAATCGCGGGCGCGATACTAGCACAAGTTGCGGGACGTACTTCTTCGGATCGAACGTCGTCAGAAAACACTTCTCCCTCGTCTTCTGACCCTT